>OLVZ01001339.1_pt1 | contig 21342 bp, 19 predicted proteins | sample 1673341 | NCBI WGS metagenome assembly OLVZ01 (sample SAMEA3178944, study PRJEB25190) | human gut metagenome | biome: human gut; feature: human-associated habitat; material: faeces | place: Austria | collected 2013 | reverse complement strand
GAGAAGTTGTTATCTTGCCGAAGGCAGTTGCGACGATGACGCCGACGGCCATATCAAGCACATTGCCGCGCATGATAAATTCCTTGAACTCAGACAGAAACTTTTTCATATCTTAACTCCCTATGTATGTAGTTTCAGATCACTTTTTGCACGGAATGAGAACTTCCTTGCCGCCCATGTAGGGGCGCAGCACCTCGGGAATGGTGACGCTGCCGTCGGCCTGGAGATGGTTTTCGAGGAAGGCGATGAGCATGCGCGGCGGCGCAACGACGGTGTTGTTGAGGGTGTGCGGCAGATACATCTTGCCGTCCTCGCCCTTGACGCGGATCTTGAGTCTGCGCGCCTGAGCAGCGCCGAGATTCGAGCAGGAGCAGACCTCGAAATACTTCTTCTGGCGCGGCGACCATGCCTCGATATCGCAGGACTTGACCTTGAGGTCGGCCAGATCGCCCGAGCAGCACTCGAGCTGGCGCACGGGAATCTCAAGATTGCGGAACAGCTCGACGCTGTAGCGCCACATCTTTTCGTACCAGTCGCGGCTCTCCTCGGGCTTGCAGACGACGATCATCTCCTGCTTTTCAAACTGGTGGATGCGGTAAACGCCGCGCTCCTCGATGCCGTGCGAGCCCTTCTCCTTGCGGAAACAGGGGCTGTAGCTCGTCAGGGTCTGCGGCAGGCTCTCCTCGGGCAGGATCTGGTCGATGAACTTGCCGATCATCGAGTGCTCGCTGGTGCCGATGAGGTAGAGATCCTCGCCCTCGATCTTGTACATCATCGCGTCCATATCCGTCTGGCTCATGACGCCCTCGACAACGTTGCCGTGGATCATGAACGGCGGTATGCAGTAGGTAAAGCCCTTGTCGATCATGAAGTCGCGGCCGTAGGCTGTGACTGCCGAGTGCAGGCGCGCGATATCGCCCATGAGATAGTAAAATCCGCTGCCGGAAACGCGGCCGGCCGAGTCCATATCAACGCCGTTGAAGCTCTCCATGATCTCGGTGTGATAGGGAATGTCAAAATCGGGAACGACAGGCTCGCCGAAGCGCTCGACCTCGACGTTTGCCGAGTCGTCCGGGCCGATGGGAACGGAGGGGTCGATGATGTTCGGGATGGTCAGCATGATCTTGCGGATGCGCACGGCAAGCTCGTCGTGCAGCGTCTCAAGCTCGGCAAGGCGGTCGGCGTTTGCCTTGACCTGCGCCTTTGCCTCCTCGGCCTCGGCAAGCTTCGAGGGGTCCTTCTTCGCCTGACCCATGAGCTGTCCGACCTTTTTCGACAGCGCGTTGCGGCTTGCGCGCAGCTCGTTTGCCTCGGTCATCGCCGCGCGGTATTTCACGTCAAGGTCAATGACCTCGTCCACCAGCGGCAGCTTCTCGTCCTGAAACTTCTTTTTGATGTTTTCCTTTACTGTATCCGGGTTTTCGCGGACAAATTTTATATCGAGCATTGTTGTTTCTCCTTTTACTTAATTATTTCTTCCCAGCTGCGGCCCATGCGTGCGAGATTTGATATCAGCGCCTCGCGGTCGTCGCTGTCATAAAATTCCAATATTATCCTGCCGCCCTTGCGCTTTTGCTCGAGCGCGACCTTGCGCGCAAGCGATCGGCTGAGGTAATCCTCGGTCTCGGCTATGTAATCGACCATAAGTGCGTCGGTTTTTGACTCGGTTTCCGGCTCCTCGGTAAGCTTTTTGACCGTTTTCGCCGCAAGCTGCTCGGTCTTTCGCACGGAAAGGCCGCCGTCGATGACGGCTCGCGCGGCTTTGAGCTGCTCTGCCGGGTCGCTTATCGGAAGCAGCGCGCGCGCATGACCTGCCGACAGAGTTCCGTCCTCGACCAGAGGCAGAACCTCCTTGCTCAGACTCAAAAGACGCATTGCGTTTGCAATCGCCGGGCGCGATCGGCCCACGCTTTTTGACGCTTCCTCCTGCGTCAGGCCGTACTCCTCAATGAGGCTTTTGTAGCCGAGAGCTTCCTCGATGGGGTTTAAGTCCTCACGCTGGAGGTTTTCGACCAACGCAAGCTCGGCGACACGGCGGTCGTCGGCTTCGATGACGCGCACCGGCACCTCAACAAGCCCGGCCATGCGGCATGCGCGCCAGCGGCGCTCGCCGGCGATGATCTGATAAAATCCGCCCTCGCGACGGCGCACGGTGATCGGCTGGATCAGGCCGTACTGTGCGATGGAGTCGGCAAGCTCCTGCAAAGAGTCGTCGTCGAAGCGATTTCGCGGCTGTTCGGCTCGCGGCTCGACCTTCGCTATCGGAGCGTAGATCAGCTCGCCCTCGTTCTCGTTATCGAGAATATCGTCGCCGAAAAGCTCACTGAGGCCGCGTCCGAGACCTTTTTTCGTATCCTTGGCCATATTTAGCTCCTTTTCCTGTACTTTTCGCGCAGCAGAAACTCGTCGGCGAGCTTCATGTATGCGCGACTGCCCTTGCCGATGCGGTCATACGCAACACCCGGCTTTCCGTGGCTCGGCGCCTCCGAAAGGCGCACGCTGCGCGGTATCACCGTCTCATAGACCTTTGCGCCGAAGTATTCCTTCAGCTCGAATGCTACCTGCTGCGTCAGATTTGTCCGCGCGTCGTACATGGTCATGACGATGCCCTGGATGCGCAGCGAGGGGTTCAGGCGCTTGTTGCACATGCGGATCGTCGTCATGAGGTCGGCGATGCCCTCGAGCGCGTAGTATTCGCACTGCATGGGAATTATCACGTTGTCGGCCGCAACGAGTGCGTTCAGTGTCAGCAGCTCGAGCGACGGCGGACAGTCGATGAATATGTAGTCATAGTCGTTGTAGACCATTTGCAGCGCGTTTTTGAGCACAAACTCGCGCTTTTCCTGCCTAACAAGCTCCACCGATGCGCCGGACAGCTCCTTGTTCGACGGTATCACGTCGCCATACGGCGTATGACGGATGCAGTCGAGAATGTCGGCGTTTTTGATCAGCAGCTCATACGCGCCGGGCGTTGAGTTCTTGTCCACGCCCATGCCCGAGGTTGAGTTGCCCTGTGGGTCGCAATCGACGAGCAGAACGCGTTTGCCCTTCATTTTCAGCGCGCAGGCAAGGTTAACGCAGGTCGTTGTCTTGCCGACGCCGCCCTTTTGGTTGGCTATCGCAATGATTCTTGACATAGTCTCACCTCTTGCGGCTATTATATCAAGTCTGCGCCTGTATTTCAATGTTTCACATGAAACATTTGAAAATTTTTTGCCTGTGTTTCACGTGAAACAGTCGTGCAGCGTTTCACGTGAAACATCACTCGATGAGCGCGTCGATGTCCTCAATGCCGAGACCCCTGTGCAGCGCAAGGTCAATGCCGTAAGCGATGAGCTTTGAGGCCGAGCGCACAAGCTCGTCGATATTTCGCGGCGTGACGAAAAGGCTCTGCGCGTCGGCGCTGTCGCTGAGCGCCGCAGCATCTGCGACCGTCGGAACGCCGATGGCGATCACCGGACAGCCGAGGTAGGCTTCACTTATCTCGGCGCGGTCGTTGCCTACGCCGCTGCCCGGGGAAATTCCCGTGTCGCAAAGCTGAATATTGCGGCAAAGCCGGTGCATCTCGCCGCTTGCTAGCGCATCGACTGCAATAACGCAGTCTGGGCGCACAAGCTCGCACATGCTGCGTATCGTCTGCGCGCTTTCGATGCCGGTCGTGCCCAAAACGCCGGGGCGCACCACGGATACAGACGAAAACGCCGCGAAATCCTGCGGCAGCGAGGATTTTAAGTGCCGTGTGACGATTATTCCGTCGGCGGCAAGCGGCCCGACAGCGTCCGGAGTGACCGCGCGGTTGCCGAGGCAGGCGATTAGGAAGCTCTGCGCGCGCTCAACAGCCTCGAAGCTTTTGAGCAGATCGCGCAGCGCCGCCGCGCAGTCGGGAAAGCTCTGACCGCGCCGCGTAACATAATCTGCCATTTCAAGCGTGAGATATTTGCCTATAGGCTTGCCCAGCGCCTCGGCCCCGGCCTCGGACGTGATAACGACGCGGCTGACCTCGCAGCCGTGCAGCGAAAGCGTGTCGGCGCAAACGCCCTCGGGTGCTTTGTCCAGCCGCCCGACTGCCTCGGCGGCAAGGTCCGTGCGCGCAAATTTATTCTGCATGCTCCACCTCAACATAACAAGATATAGTGGTAGTTTTACCATCGATGGCACAAGCGATACATTTATTTATAAAAAAGCGGAAAAAGTAAAGAAAAAGCTTGCAATTTCAGTGCTTTGATGATAAACTAATTATCCGCGAGCGTCTACTCGCGTTTCGTTACGTTATTCAGTCCCAACGGCAGTAACCGCCAGAACGGAAAATCAGTCTGGCAGCCGGCGTAAACCGGCGGTTTTCGCCGGAAAAGTCCGTAGACTTTTGTTACTAAGTTACAAGGAGGTGCAACAACGATGCCCAACATTAAGTCCGCAATGAAGAGAGACGCAAAGAGCAAGGAGCTGCGCGCAAAGAACCGCGCCGACAAGACCGCTCTTAAAACCGTCATGAAGAAGTTCGACGCAGCCGTCGCAGGCGGCGACAAGACCGTCGCAGCAGAGAGCTACAAGGTCGCAGTCAAGGCCGTGGACAAGGCAGCCTGCAAGGGTCTTATCCACAAGAACAACGCAGCTCATAAGAAGAGCGCTATGACCGTCGCACTCAACAAGATGGATTGATCTCAATACCATATAAAAAAACCTCGTCCTCCACGGACGAGGTTTTTTTAGTGGCGAATTTTTAGTGGCGCATTGGGGCACCTACGGATACGCATATTGCGGTTGCCCGGTGTCGAAGTTGCGGAGGAAACCGGGCGGCTTCGCAGCTGAGAGCTGATAGCTAATAGCAGTTAGCCACTGTGTGTGCTAAAGCGCACGGATTTAATTTAACCCCACGGCAGCAAAGCTGCCAGCTCCCCTTGACAGGTGAGCCAATGGGGTACGGTGCAAAATTCAGCAGTGCGCTAACGTTACGCGAGGCACCCACGGTTTCCTCCATTGTCCCGAACCGGGCTACCAGAGATAAATGTATCCGCAGCAGCCTCAAATCGCCTCTAAAAAATCAATCTTCGGGGATGTGGATCTCGCGGATGAGGAAATCCTTGCCCGAGAGGATGGTTTTTTCAAAGCTGCCGCAGTTAGGGCAGTAGCCCTCGTGCTCGATGACGTTGAACAGCTCGTTGCACTCGTCGCATTCGGCCATGCCGGGAATGACGTTGATGATAAGCTTCGTGTCCTTGAGGAAGGTGTCCTCAACGACGACGGGGTAGATATCCTCAACGTATTTGGGAATGACCAGCGACAGCTCGCCGATGTCAAGGACGATCTCCGTGACCTCGGCGATGTTGTTGGCTTGGGCAAAGTCCGTGACGGTCTTGACCATCGAGCGGACGACGCCTATTTCATGCATGACGCAGCTCCTTTACTTTCTTGCGATCTTCTTGGTGACGAGCTTTGCGACTGCCGCCGGAGCGTTTCCGGCCGCGCCGAGCAGCGCCTTGAAGTACGGTGCGCCGACATAGTCGGTGACCTTCTCGAGGTGGATAGCGTCGAACTTGCACTTGGTGGTGCAGATGCCGCAGCCCACGCAGAGACTCTCGTCAACGACCGCAGCGCCGCAGCCGAGGCAGCGTGAGGTCTCGATCTTCATCTGCTCCTCGGTGAGGGTACCGCGCAGATCCTTGAAGGTCTTCTTGGCTTCCTTGGCCGAGCCGTCGGCGGCCTTCTGTCTGGGAGCGGTGTCGAAGCCTGCTACGGAGATGCCTGCCGTTGCGGTGTTCATTGCCTTATAATCGCGTCTGTCGCGGCCGATGACCTGCGACTGGCCGGGATGCACATAGCGGTGGATGGAGACTGCGCCCTCCTTGCCGGCTGCGATCGCGTCGATGGCAAACTTCGGGCCGGTGACAACGTCGCCGCCTGCGAAAACGTCGGCAACGCTGGTCTGGTAGCTGGGCAGGGAGACATTGACGGTGCCCTTTGCGCCGGTGGCAAAGTCCATGCCGCTAAGGTCGATCTTCTGACCGATGGCGGAGATGACGGCGGAAACGGGCAGAGTTTCAAACTTGCCGGTGCCTACGGGCTTGCCGGCCTTGAGCTCCATGGTCTCGACCTTGAGTGTCTCGGCCTTGCCTTCGCCGGTGATCTCGACGGGAGAAGCGAGGAACATGAACTTCACGCCCTCTGCGATTGCCTCTTCGACCTCATCGTCTGCTGCCGGCATCGCGTCGCGGTCGCGGCGGTAGACTATCGTGGTCTTTGCGCCGAGGCGGACGGCTGCGCGTGCAACGTCGATGGCAACATTGCCGCCGCCGATAACGGCAACGTTCTTGCCGATAGCGGGCTTCTCGCCGAGGTTGACTTCACGCAGGAAGTCGATGCCGGTCATAACGCCGGGCAGCTCGTCGCCGGGACAGCCGACCTTTGCGCCCTTGGACGCGCCGACTGCGAGGTAGAATGCCTTGAAGCCCTGCTCACGCAGCTTATCAAGGGTGATGTCCTTGCCGACCTCAACGCCGGTCTTGAACTTTACGCCCAGATCCTTGAGAACCTTGATCTCGGCATTGATAACGTCCTTTTCGAGGCGGAAGGAGGGGATGCCCATGGTGAGCATGCCGCCGAGCGCCTTTTCCTTTTCGTAAACGGTGACGGGGTAGCCCTTGACCGCGAGGTAGTATGCGCAGCTCAGGCCGGCAGGGCCTGCGCCGATGACGGCGATCTTCTCCTCATAGGGCTTGCCGATCTGGTTGACCATCTTGGGAACGAAGCGGTGCTTGGACTCAAGATCCTTCTCGGCGATGAACTTTTTGATATCGTCGATAGCAATGGGCGAGTCGATGTCGCCGCGCGTGCATGCGTCCTCGCATGCCTTGTTGCAGATGCGGCCGCAGACTGCCGGGAACGGGTTTTCTTTCTTTATAAGCTCAAGCGCCTCGGTGTATCTTCCCTGAGCGGCGAGCTTAATATAGCCCTGAACGGGAACGTGCGCCGGGCACTGTGCCTTGCAGGGCGCCGTGCCGGACTCCATGACGTCGGTGCGGGTTGTGCGGTAATCGACGTTGTAGCTCTTCTTATCCCAGGGCACTTCCTTATCCGACTGATATGCGTCGGAGACATGCGGATCGGTGGTGCACAGCTTCTGGCCGAGCTTTACGGCGTTGGTCTGGCAGTTTTCAACGCACTGGCCGCAGGCGACGCACTTGTCCTTATCAACCTTGGCGATGAAGTTCGAGCTTACGCCGTCGGGAGAGCGGAACAGCTCTGCGATGCGCAGCGCATAGCAGGAGCAGCCGCAGCAGTTGCATATGGCGTTTATGCCGTCAAAGCCGAGCGCCTGGTTGACCTCGTGAACAAGGCCGTTATCCTCGGCGCGCTTGAGCACCTCATAAGCCTCCTCCTTGCTGATCAGGCGGTGCTCGCCGTGCTTGGAGAAGTTGATGGCATTGTCGTCAAGGTACATGCACATATCCTCTTCAAGATGGCCGCAGCCCTCTCCGATCAGGCGGCGTGAACGGCGGCAGGAGCACGGGCCGACGGAAATCGCCTTTGCCTTCTCTATGATGGTTGCCAGCTCATCGTAGGATGCCGTGCGAGTGTTGCTTTCGACAGCGCTCATAACGGGCATAACGCGCATGAAGTTGACGCCGTTGCCGAGAACCGGGGCAAGCATACCGACGCGGATGCGTGTGTATTCCTCGAAGCACTTGCCCAGATCGGGATACTTTTCGCACTGTGCGCGATTGGAGAGGATGCCCTCCATGATGCCGGGCACCCAGATGGGGTAGTAGTAGCAGGGCTCCTCGCCGCGATAGCGCACGCGGATAACGCCCGCATTTACGAGCTTGTCGCACTGCTCCTGAACAAATTCAACGCTCTTTTTGCATTTTTTTGCAAGCTCTGCCGCAGAAAATTCCTTCTCAAGACGCATACGCATCATGACAGAGCACATATCGTCATCGACGATGGGCTCGAGGATCCTGTATTCCGGATCCTTGTAGGTGATGCCGGTGTAGGTCATGCTTTCCAGGCTGATCTTTGAAGCCAGCGCCAGAATGTTAGGTCTGTTTGCCATAGTTTTTCCCCCTGTTTTTTGTTGTTATATTTAAATGTATCTTCTTGCATATTACCCTAAAATGTATTGTACCACATAGATATACACATTGTCAATTATTTGGCTTACCGTTTGGCACGTTAATTAACAACTGCGCACATTTATGTTCGAAAAGCCTGTTAAAAAAGCCGCAAACCCTTGAAACTGCACATTTTTTTGACCAGAACAATTTTTTACCACATCTTTTCCGTATTCATGCAAAAAGACCTTAAAAAATAGCGATTTGATTTAGATGGATTAATTTTTTTAAAAAATTGAACGTTTTTAATTCGTTTTAGTAAAATTGACGAAAATGGCCTATTTGTTTGAATTTTGACAGTCGATTTTTATTAAAAATATCGGTTGAAATATTGACGCATTGTAAACTTGCATGTAAAATATGCATGCATTTTGAAAAAGCCATAAATAAAGCGTAAGACAATTCCGCAGGAGGATCACTCGTCGGAATGCAGCGGATGAAGAAGCCGTCCGCATGTCTGCCGCGGCAAGATTTTTTCTCTCCATTGAAGCCCTGTTGCCCAAGGAATTGTTTTATCGAAGCGTTCCTTAGGAGCGACGGGGGCTTTGTTTTGGTTTTAACAAGATGCACAGTAAAGAACATTAACCCCAGAGTTTTGCCGGGCGGTTGAGGAGCTGCTCCGCAAAACGGGCAATGTTAAAGAGACATTTTAAAGGAGAATCATTATGAACAACAAAGCAGCCAAGGGCACATGGGCGGCCGCGTTTACGGTCGGTTCTGTGTGGTTCGGCACTCATGTAGGCGGCGGTTTCGCCTCCGGTAACCAGGTAGTCAGTTATTTTGCACAGTACGGCATGTGGGCCGCTGTTCTCCCCATTATCGCAATGGGCATACTCGCACTGGTGATGTACACCGTTATGAAGTTTGCAAAGCTCAACGGCTTCACCAATTATAAGGACACCTTCTCGGCTCTGTATCCGAAGCCCTGGATGGAAGTCTTCTTCGAGATTTTCTACATCGTAATTCTTCTGGCGGCAGTTGCGGCAGCAGTCGCAGGCGCAGGCGAGGTTCTTGCAAACTTCTTCGGCGTTGACTATTCCGTCACCGCAAACAAGCTTATCTTCAACCTCATCATCGTTGCAGTGCTCATCATCCTGAGCATCTTCGGCGTAAAGCTTGTTATCGCAGCTTCCACCGTTCTTTCCATTGCAATTCTTATCTCCACCGCAGTTGTTGTTATCGCCGGCTTCGCAGCAGACTTCGACGCAATCAGCGCAAACCTGCTTGCTCAGAACGGCCTCGAGACTGCTCCCTATGTTGACAATGTCGGCGAAGCCATCTGGCGCGGCGTTCTCGTTTACGCAGCATTCCAGTGCGTATCCATCCCTGCAATGATCGCAGCAGGCGAAGGCCTGACCCTCAAGGGCGTAAAGCGCGCAAACATCCTCGGCTGGCTCATGAACGGCCTTGCTCTTGCGGCATCCACCGCAATGCTCTCCCGTTGGTATCCGCTTCTGTCCGCACTCCAGGCAGGCAAGGTTGAGGGCTTCACCACCGCAGCTTCCGGCATCCCCAACCAGACCGTTCTGACCCTCGTCGGCATCAAGTGGCTGATGGCGATCTTCAGCATTCTGCTGTTCTGCGCTTTCGTTTCCACCAGCGTCACCCTCGTATTCACCATGATCCAGCGCTTCCAGGGTGCCTGCTTCCCCAAGACCATCAAGAACGAAAAGGCTCGCGGCGTTATCGTCGGCGTTATCGTCATCGCTATCTGCTTTGCTATCTCCCTGCTCGGCCTCGGCAACATCATCAAGTACGCTTACGGCTACGACGGCTACTACGCAATCCTCGTTATCTTCCTGCCCGTCCTGATCTGGGGTCTTCCCAAGATCAAGAAGCTTTCCGCAGAGAAGAAGGCAGAGATCGAGTAATTAATCAGAATAATTCAAACACCACCGGTCATCCGGTGGTGTTTGACCAAGGAACAGTGTCAGAAAATGAGAATAGCTATGATCGGCTCCGGCGCTGCCGGCAGCGTTTTTGCTTCATATCTTAATAAAGGCGGCGCAGAGCTTTGGCTCGTTGACCGCTACAAGGCGCACATGGACAAGGTCGCGCAGAGCGGAATGGCCTTCGTCACCCCCTCGGGCGAAGAGCTCCTCACCGGCTTCCATACCGCCTATTCAGCCGAGGATATAGGCGTTATGGACATGGTCATACTTATGGTAAAGGCCACACAAACCGACGGCATCATGCCCTCGGTCAAGCCATGCATCGGCAGCGAAACGGTCGTCGTTTCCCTGCAAAACGGCATCGGCAACGACGATGTTCTCAAAAAATATGTCCCTGCGGACAGGATCCTCTATGGCTTCGGCACGATAGGAACAGAGCTTCCCGAGCCGGGCAAATGCGTTTCAAAGCCCGAAAGCGGCGTTATAATGCGCTTCGGAGCCTCGGAAAACGATCCCGTTTCCGAAAAGGCCGGCAAGGCGCTGGAAAAGTGCTTCTGCGACGGCGGCTGCCTTGCGAGCTTTGAAAAGGATATCCGCCCCTTCGTTTGGAAAAAGGCGATATCAAACAGCGGCTACAACACCCTTTCGGCTCTCACGCGCCTGAAGGTCGGCCCCATGCTTGACTGCGAAACCGGCAGAGAGCTTATAAAAAGCGTGTGGGCAGAGGGCTGCGCGGTAGCCAAAGCGCTCACGGGCGTCGATCTCTGGGAGGAGATGCTCGAGGAGCTTGAAAGACTCAGAGAGGGCTTTGCAAAATACTATCCCTCCATGGCACAGGATGTTCTCATCCACCAGCGTCAGACCGAGGTCGAGCTTTTAAACGGCGCCATCGTGCGCTACGGCCGCGAGCTCGGTATCCCCACCCCCGTCAACGGGGCGCTGACGCTCATGATTCAGACAATACAGCAAAACTACGATAAGCAGTATTGCAAACAATAAAGTTTAATTAATTTTTATAAGGAGACGAATAAAAATGAAAATTGCAATGTATGGTTCCGGCGCAGCAGGCAGCGTTTTTGCTTCTTACCTCAAAAAGGGCGGCGCAGACATGATCCTCATCGACCGTTATGAGGCTCACATGAAGAAGGTTGCCGAGGACGGCATGCACTTCACCATCCATCAGGAAGAGAACGGTGCTTACACCGATTATAATTATCAGCTCAAGGGCTTCCGCACCTACACCAGCTCTGCCGCAGCGGCAGAGGCCGAGGGTAAGGTCGATGTCATCATCTACATGACCAAGGCAACCCAGCTCGAGCAGGCAATTCAGGACTCTCTGCCCGTCGTGGGCGACACCACCGTCGCTGTTTCCCTCATAAACGGCCTCGGCAACGATGACAACCTCTTCAAGGTTTTCCCGAAAGAGCGCTGCATCATCGGCTCCGGCGTTCTCGGCACCGCACTGCCCGAACCCGGCCACTGCGTTTCCACTCCTGCCGGCGGCGTTCAGATGAACTTCGGCGGCGCTGTAAGAAGCGAGCTTAACGACGCTGCTTGCGCAGAGATGCTCAAGTGCTACCGCGAAGGCGGCTGCGATGCTTACTGGCGCGACGGCGAGCCGGGCACCGACAACAACATCTACAAGTTCATCTGGAAAAAGGTCTGCGTCAACGCAACCGTCAACACCGTCTGCGCAGTTCTGCGTCTGAAGATCGGTGAGGTCGAGGCTGATCCTTGGGGCCAGCAGCTGTTCCACGGCGTCATCCGCGAGACCTGCGCCGTCGCTACCGCAAAGGGTGTTCCCATGAACGCAGACGATTTCATCGCTCACGATCATGCGGATATCGTCACCAACATCGGCGACTACTATCCCTCCATGTGCCAGGACGCTCTGTTCCATCAGCGTCAGACCGAGATCGACGTTCTCAACGGCAAGATCGCAGAGTACGGCAAAGAGCTGGGCATCCCCACTCCGACCTGCGACATCCTCACCAAGGTCGTCCACTGCATCCAGGACAACTACGCAAACCAGTACTTCCAGGATAAAGACGGCAACGCATTCCACATCGGCAAGTAATTTTAAGCTTAAAAACACCAAAACGGAGAACAGTTTTTGCTGTTCTCCGTTTCTTTATGCGTTTTTGGCCTTTTTTGAAAAATATAACCCCCACCCCGGCTTCCGCCGATGATAAGCGCATGCTACAATGCGCTTGCCATGGTAATAAAGGATATTTGAGGTGGGAAGGAATTGATGCAAAGAAAAAGGTTAAAAAACGGAGAGACGAGCGTCGGCAGGATATGCTTTGTGCTTGCGCTTATCTCCGTGCTGACGATGATATTCGCGACCGGGCTGGGGCCTGTGTCCGTCGCGCCGGGAACGACGGCGAGGATACTCACAAGCCGCATTCCCATTGTCGGCGGACTTGTCGAGCACAGCTGGGAGCAGCTTGACGAGAACATAATCATCGGGCTGCGGCTTCCGAGAGTGTGCCTCGGACTTGTAGTAGGCGCGTCGCTGGCGGTATGCGGAGTGACGATGCAGGCGCTTGTGCGCAATAATCTTGCCGATCCGTTCATCCTCGGCGTTTCAAACGGCGCGGCGGCATTTGCAACTCTCGGCATGCTCTTCGGCGCGTTCTCGTTTTTAGGCACCTATTCGCTTTCAATAAGCGCGTTTATCGGGTCGGCGGTCACGATCATATTCGTTTACATGATCTCGCGTGTGCGCGGCAGGGTGAACATCATGCAGCTTCTGCTCTCGGGCGTTGCGATATCCATGATAATGGACGGCATAACGAGCATAATCAAGCTCAGCGCGCCGAACGCTCTCGGCCTGCACAACGCCGAGTTCTGGATGTCCGGAAGCCTTGCCGGCGCAAAGTGGGCATATCTGACGCTGCCGCTTGCGGTGCTGCTTATATGCATGGCGGTGCTCATGATAAACTATCGCGGCCTTAATCTCCTGCTCCTTGGCGAGGAGAGTGCAGGTGCGCTCGGCGTAAACGTTTCGCGGCTTCAGAAAGTGCTTGTCCTTCTCACCTCGCTTATGGCCGGAACCACCATAGCCGTAAGCGGAACAATCGGCTTTGTTGGACTTATGGTGCCGCACTTCACGCGCCTTTGGGTCGGCAGCGACCACAAGCGCGTGCTACCGGTCTCGGCGCTGCTCGGCGGCATACTCGTCGTGTGGGTCGATGTCGCGGCACGGTGCCTGATAGCGCCCGAGGAGCTGCCCGTCGGCGTTTTAACGGCGGTCATAGGCGGCCCGATGTTTATCTGGATGCTCAAGAAAAGAGGTGTTCGGCGTGCCTGATGCAAGACTTGAGGTAAGAGACCTATGCTACTCATATTCGGGCGCGGATAATGCCGCCGACCACGTTTCCTTTCATGTGGATAAGGGCAGCTTCGTCGGCCTGATCGGCCCGAACGGCTCCGGCAAATCCACCGTTTTGAAGAACATTTACCGCGCACTCAGACCCGACGGCGGCAGCATCACGCTCGACGGCGAGGACCTTTTGAAAATGAGCCACCGGGAATCTGCGCTGAAGCTTGCGGTCGTCGGCCAGGAAAACGAGCTGCCGTTTGATTTTACGGTCGAGGAGATCGTCGCCATGGGCAGGTCGCCGCACAAAAAGCTCTTCGACACCGACACCGCGCAGGACAAGGCGATCGTTCACCACGCGCTGGAGCATCTGGGCATGGCCGACATGGCAAAGCGCAGCTATCTCAATTTGTCCGGCGGCGAAAAGCAGCGCACGATAATTGCTCGCGCGGTTGCACAGGAAAGCGATTTCCTCATCCTCGATGAGCCGACGAACCACCTCGACATCAGCTACCAGATGCAGATATTCGACCTCATCAAAAGGCTGAATACGACCGTTCTGTCCGCGATACACGACCTGAACATGGCTGCTTTGTACTGCGACTATGTCTATATTCTAAAGCACGGTAAGATCGTCCTGCACGGCGTGCCGGAGGATGTGCTCACCGAAGAAAACATAAGCCGGGTCTACGGCGTTGACTGCTGCGTCAGCCGCCACCCCGTTACGAAAAAAATATCCATAACGTTCCTTCCGGAGGGACTCAGAAAGGAGTAAAACATGAAGAAAGCAAAGAGGATAACCGCGCTGCTGATCAGCTGCGCAATGCTTCTTGCACTGCTTGCCGGCTGCTCGGGCACGAAAAGCAGAGGCGAAGATAACAACGACAACAACACGCAGGCCGAGGAGGGCTATCCTTTCACGCTCGATAACTACGGCAGACAGGTCGAGATCACAAAGCGTCCGCAGAAGGTGCTCACGCTCGGCCCGAACTGCACCGAGCTGTTTGCCGCACTCGGCCTTTCCGATCTGGTAGTAGGCCGCTCGCTCGCTAACCACAGCCGCGGCCCTCTGCCCGAGTATGCCGACGCAGTCAACGCCATCCCGGAGCTTAACCACGCTTCCGCAACGCGCGAGGCTATAATCTCCTCCGGGGCAGACTTTATATACGCGCTCGACTGGGAGATAAGCGAGGACGGCTGCAACATCGAAGAGGTCGGACAGTACGGTATGACCGTGTATGTAAACTCCGCAGCGACTGTCGAGCAGATGTATCAGGAGATGCTCGACATCGGAAAGATATTCGGCGTTGAGGACAGAGCGGAGGCGCTCGTTGCCGACCAGAAAGCGCGCATCGCGGCGGTTCAGGAAAAGATAAAGGATCAAACGCCGGTGAACGTGCTCGTTTACGACAGCGGCAATGACGGCGTTTTCACCTGCTCGGGAATTAACTTTGAGTCGCTCATCATATCCCTCGCCGGCGGCAAAAATATATTCGACGATATCGACAGCAAGCAGTGGGTCACCGTGACGTATGAGGAAGCGCTCGCGCGTAAGCCCGACGTTATCCTCATCCATGACTACGACTCGCCCGGCGTTGACGAAAAGCTTGCCGAGATAAAGGCAAACCCCACCCTTGCAAAGCTTGACTGCGTCAAAAACGAGCGCTTTGCGACGATAACGCTTGAGAGCGTCCTGCCCGGTGACCGCATCGCATACGCCGTCGAGACCCTCGCCAAGGCCTTCTATCCCGACGTGTTTGAATAAGCAAGCAACAAGCAAAAAGCAGCAGCCAACAGGCTGCTGCTTTTGTCGTTTCGTTGCCGCGTGGGTTTATTCTGCCGACTCGAACTTTTTAATAAGCCGGTCGAACAGCTCGGCGTTGTTTTCGATCGCGATCTCGGGCTCACGCTTGGTCGTGTGCGCAAACACCGGCTCGTTCATCTTTCCGGCGTAAACCGCCTTCTGGATGCGCACGGCGTCCATGCCGCACTTTGCAAAGTGAACCGCTGCGGAGGCAAAGTGTGCAGCGCAGGGGCAGATCTTGTCCGCAACCGGCTCGAGTGTTTCGACGATGCGGATTGACATATAGAATATCTCGTCGATGATGCAGCAGGCGGTGCGGTAAGCGGCCTCAAGCTCGGCGTCGTCGGCGTTTTCCTGCTTCAGCAGCTTCTCAAGCGGCTTTTTGGCCTTGTTCTCTTCGTCGATCAGGTGCAGGAAATAAACGCGCAGCTTTTCCATGTCCTGCTCTGCGTGCAGCATATCGGCATCCTCTGACGCTGTCATCCGCAGGGCGCGCAGCGCCATGGATGCGGCGCACATCGACGACGTTGCAGCCGCCGAGCCGAGGCCGAAAACGCTTTTGGGATCTGCGATCATCCCAGAGTACGATTTAAGGGTCTTGTCCGAATAGCTCTCAACCATAAGGTCTTCGATGTTGATCTTTTCTGCCATAATATATCTTCCTTTCGTTTGACAATTGAAAATTCAGGTCATATAATTTCTCTTGATAAATATACAACAAATATTGTTTATTTACAAGTGATTCTACTACAGGAGCGCACACAGATGAAAATTTTGCTCTGCGGAGATGTTAACTCAGGAAAGTCAACTCTTATACAAAAGCTCGTTTCCGATATCGGCAAGGCCCCGCGCGGCTATATCACCGTGCGCATGCCCGAGGACGAGGCCGGCGTTTCGCACGTCTATCTTTACGATATTTCCTCGCCGCCCGAGCGCATCGAGGATGCGATCGTTATAATGGAGATACGCGGAGATAAATTCGACCGCCGGCCGGAATACATGAGCAGCGTCGCAGCGCCCATACTCGAGGGCATCCCCGAGGGCAGCCTCGTCGTTTTGGACGAGCTTGGAACGCTTGAGGAGCACGAGGAGCGCTTCAAAAATGCGGTAATGCGCATACTGTCCGGGCCCTATGACGTTCTGGCCTCGGTCAAGGCGCAGAACACCGGTTTTCTGCGCGATATCCGCCGGCATCCCGACTGCGAGCTTTACATCATAACGCCCGAAAATCGGAACACATTGTATGCCCAGCTCAGGCGTGAATACAACATATAGTACCGCGATTTTGTTCCCTAAAAATTGCACAAAAATCGCGTCGATTTTATGTATGAAAATTTTATAAGTTTTTCGCAGAATTATGTTGACTTAAAGGACACGGGTTGATATCCTGAAAACACAGCGAATTATATCAGGGGGGCAGTCATGAAGAAAATTACAGCACTGCTGCTGGCTGTGCTTTGCATGCTTTCGGTCTGCGCATGCAACAACGGCAGCAAAACGGCGGACGTTTCGGCAAAAGACCTTATCGCGGCAACGATGAATTCCGCAAAGCCCGAGAGCGCCGATACGCTCTGCGGTTCGGACGATCAGAGCTTTAAAAACAGATTTTACTATTATTACGGCATCGAGACGGACGCTGTGCGCGACTATGCCATAGCATACTCCTCCGACGCGAAGTCGGACGAGATAAGCGTTCTCGTTGCGGCCAAGGGCACGGATATGAAAACCCTGACCGACGCGCTGGAGGGCAGACGCGAGATGCAGCGCCAGACCTTCGAGCTGTACAGTCCCGAGAGCGTTGAGATGCTCAAAAACGCGGTAATCTTCACTCAGGGCGACTATGCGGTCATGATAGTCGCAAAGGATCCCACGACGATCGAGAGCCGCATGAAGGAGCTTCTTTCCGACGCGAGCGCGGTAGAGTCCGAGTCGAAGGCATATTACGATAACGCCGCAGCTCCGGTTGAGACTCCGGAGCCTGCAAAGGCATACGATTACTCGCAGCCCGTTCCGGCATCCGAGGCGAAGGACAACTCTTGGTTCAAGGACGCGGCGTTCGTCGGCGATTCGCGCATGGAAGGCATCATGAACTATGCCGATTTTGAGCATTCCTCGAACTTCTCGCATGTCGGCCTGAACGTTGCCGATGTTTTCACCAAGCCTTATATCGAAACCGAGTCCGGCACCGTCACCGTCGCCGATGCGCTGCACAATGACCTTAAATACGGCAAGGTCTATGTCATGCTCGGCATAAACGAGCTGGGCTGGTACAATCTCGATAAATTCATCGAATACTACGGCAACATCGTCGATCTCCTGCGCGAAACTCACCCCGAGGCGCAGATCTACATCATAAGCATCCTGCCTGTCGGCGCGAAGGCGACCGCGAGCCAGGAGATGCTCAACAACGACCGCGTTCAGATGTTCAACGAGCGCATTCAGGGCATGTGCAGCGAGAAGCAGGTCTATTTCGTCAACGGCTTCGAGGCGCTTGCCGTAAACGGCTCGCTCCCCGACGACGCCTCTCCCGACGGCGTGCATATGCAGCCGAGCTACTGCCACAAGCTCACCGATTATCTGCTGACTCACACCGTTGCGGCATAAAATCAAAAGAGTGCAAGCCAAGCTTGCACTCTTTTTTTCAGAGGCGCTTTTCAGAGGCGCTTTTCAGAGGCGCTTTGACGCACCTACCAATACATTTATCTCTGGTAGCCCGGTATCGAAACAATGGTGGAAACCATATTTGCATCGCCATACATTAGTGTGTTGCTGATTTTAGCACCGCACCACGTAGGGAACGGGCTTGCCTGTTCCGTTTTTTTAGAGGCGCATTGAGGCAGATATGAATACGCATATTGCGGTTGCCCGGTTCGAAGACGTGTGCAAAACCGTATGTGCCTCGCGCTGCGTTAGTGCGCTGCCGAGTTTTTCGCCGCACCACATTGGCTCACTTGCCAAGGAGAGCAGGCAGCTTTACTGCCGAGGGGTTGAATTAAAGCGCACGTCACAGCTATTAACTATCAGCTGTTAGCTCTCCGCTGCGGCCACAGCCGCTTGTTGCGCCGATGCGCCGGGCGGTGGTATAATATCAAAAAACAACTGGGGTGAACGCCATGACAGAATATACGATAAATTCAAGCGGCGCCGTCGTTCCGGCAAAGGGCGGCGCTCAGCCGATACTCATAACTATGACCGCCGACGAGTTCCGCGAGAACAAAGCCGAGTTTACGTTTCACCGCGAGATGCTGCACAGCCTCGGCTCCATACGCTATTGCAAGGCCGAGCTTTACAAGGGCTGCGTCATCGGAACGATGCGCATTCCGCGCAAGGAGGCGCAGCGTGCGCCGGAGCTGTGCTTCGGCTTCTGCCTGACGGATAAAACGCTGCACATCATCGAGGACACCGGCGAGTACAAAGCGCTCGTCGCGCGGCTTGTAAATCACTCGTCGGGCGCGGCGCGCCCCTCGCAGCTCCTGCTGCGCCTGCTCGAGCTTTTGACGGAAAACGACGTGCCGTACATGATGCACATCGAAACGGAGCTTGAGCGCATGGAGGATGAGCTTGGCCAAAAGCCGGGCGACGATTTCTTCCGCCGCCTGACGCGGCATCGGCAGAAGCTCTCGGAGCTCGGCGCGTACTACGGCCAGCTTTCGGATATTGGCGAGCGCCTGTCCGACGAGGTCTGCGAGCCCCTCTCCGGCGACTGCGCCGCGTGGGAAAAGTTCGCGCGCCGTGCCGAGCGGCTTCAGGATCACGCCGAGCTCGTGGCCGAGAGCGCGCTGCAATTGCGCGAGCTTTACCAGTCCGAGCAGGACTCGCGCCAGAACCGCATCATGGGGCTGCTCACCGTTGTCACCACGCTGTTTCTTCCGCTGACCCTGCTCACCGGCTGGTACGGAATGAATTTCCGCAACATGCCCGAGCTGAGCTGGCGCTGCGGTTACGCCGTCGTTGCCGTCGTCGCCCTCGTCATCGTCGTGATCGAAATCATCTGGCTCCGCAAAAACTTCAAAAAGTTTTAGCGCCTCTAAACATCCGCCTCTGAACAAACAGAGCGGATGTTTTTTTCAAATTTACTGCGCGGACCCATGACCTCGTGGCCGCAGCCGAGGCAGCGGAGCTTGAAGTCTGCGCCGACGCGCAGCACCTGCCAGCGCTTCTCGCCGCAGGGGTGTGCTTTTTTCATTGTCAGCACGTCGCCGACGTGGATATCCATTGGCATGGTCAAAACCTCACTTTTTGATCTCGTCCCAGTATTTTTTTGCGGCCTGCTCGATCTTGTTGTCGCCGAAATCATAGTAGTGCGCGCCCCTGAGCGCGTCGGGCAGATACTGCTGCCGCACCCAATGATTCGGGTAGCTGTGCGGATATTTATAGCCCTGCTCGCGCTCGAAGCCCGTGCCGTCGGCGTGGACATTTTGCAGCTCGCGCGGCGGCGGACCGCTTTTGCCGGCGCGGACATCGGCGATGGCAGCGTCGATCGCCATAATGCCGCTGTTGGATTTCGGCGCGGTGGCGAGGAAGATGACTGCCTCGGCCAGCGGCAGGCGCGCTTCCGGCAGACCGAGCTGAAGCGCCGAATCCACGCAGGCCTTGACTATCGGCACCGCCTGCGGATACGCAAGGCCGATATCCTCGCTCGCCGAGCATAGGATCCGGCGGCACGCGCCGACGAGGTCTCCGGCTTCGAGCAGACGCGCAAGATAGTGCAGTGCCGCGTCCGCGTCCGAGCCGCGCAGCGACTTCATCAGTGCCGACAGCGCGTCATAGTGCTCGTCGCCGTCGCGGTCATATCGCATTGCGCTGCGCTGGGTGACGGTTTTCGCATCGTCGAGGCTTATGACAAGCTTATCGCCGTCCGGTCGGGCTGCCGAAAACAGCAGCTCGACCGCGTTGAGCGCCTTGCGCACGTCGCCGCCGCAGGATTGGCTTATCCGCTGCACGACGCCCGGCTCAAGCTCCGGCGTTTTGCCCTCGCGCTCGGCGAGAATGTTGAACGCGCGCAGTACGGCAGGCTCGGCCTCCTTGGGCGTGACGGGCTTGAACTCGAACACCGTCGAGCGGCTGAGGATAGCGCCGAACACGCAGAAATAGGGGTTTTCCGTCGTCGAGGCGATGAGCGTGATGCGCCCGTCCTCGATAAATTCCAGCAGCGACTGCTGCTGCTTTTTATTGAAATACTGGATCTCGTCGAGATACAGCAGCACGCCGCCGGGAGTCAGCAGTGTGTCAAGCTCGGCGATGATCTCTTTTATGTCGGCAAGTCCGGCGGTCGTTGCGTTCAATTTGCGCAGGGTGCGGTTGGTTTTTTCCGCGATGATGCGCGCAACGGTAGTCTTGCCCGTGCCCGAGGGACCGTAGAAAATCATGTTCGGGATGCTGCCGCTTTCGACGATGCGGCGCAGCAGGCCGCGCTGGCCGAGAATGTGTTTTTGGCCGACAACATCGTCAAGGCTGTGGGGGCGTATTTCGTCTGCAAGGGGTTTGTACATGTGCTGTACCTCCGAAAAAACCGTCCGCACCGCAAATGCGATAGCGCCGCGGACAGGGTTGTGGTAAAATAGGTGCGAGGTGATATGTATGCGCACAAAAGATCAGGTTCTGGAGATAGTCCGCCGATTGGAGGAGGCCTATCCTCTGGCCGAATGTACGCTTGATTATAAAAAGGATTATGAGCTGCTGTTTTCCGTGCGGCTTGCCGCGCAGTGCACCGACGCGCGCGTAAACGAGATAACGCCTGCGCTGTTTGCGCGGTTTCCGACGCTGCAAAGCTTTGCCGAGGCGGACGTCGCGGAGGTGGAGGAGTATGTTCACTCCTGCGGTTTTTATCGCGCCAAGGCTCGCGACATCGTCGGCGCGGCGCAGATGATGCTGCGTGATTTCGGCGGCCGGGTGCCGGATAACATGGACGATCTGCTCAAGCTGCCCGGAGTCGGGCGCAAGACGGCAAATCTCATCCTCGGCGACGTTTACCACGTTCCAGGCTCGACTGTTGTGGACACGCATTGCATCCGCATTTCAAACCGTCTGGGGCTGGTCGATGACCTCAAGGATCCCGTGAAGATCGAGGCCGAGCTGCGCAGGTGCCTGCCGCCGGAGAAAAGCTCCGACTTCTGCCACCGCATCGTGCTGCACGGCCGCGCCGTCTGCACCGCGCGCAAGCCCGACTGCGAGAGCTGCACTCTGCGCTCGGTGTGTCAATTCGCCGAGCAGCAG
>OLVZ01001338.1_pt1 | contig 21362 bp, 18 predicted proteins | sample 1673341 | NCBI WGS metagenome assembly OLVZ01 (sample SAMEA3178944, study PRJEB25190) | human gut metagenome | biome: human gut; feature: human-associated habitat; material: faeces | place: Austria | collected 2013 | reverse complement strand
TACGAGCTCATGACGGAGCTGGGCTGCCCCGTCCGACGTCTGGTGCTCGAGGGCCGGCCGCACGGCTTCGGGGGCGACGGGGACTGGATAGGTGATTACGCCGCCTGGCTGGATGACGTTTTTGCAGGCAATTAGGCGCACGGCAGCGCGGGGCGGGACTCCTATTTTGCCGGGGAGGGCAGAATAATTTCAAAGCTTGTGCCGTGGCCAAGGCTGCTTTTTACGTTTATCACGCCGCGGTGCAGCTCCACGATCCATTTCGCTATCGACAGCCCGAGGCCGAAGCCGCTGCGGTCACGGGCGCTGTCGGTGCGGTAGAAGCGTTCAAAAATCCGCGGCAGGTCTTCATCGGAAATGCCCGTGCCGTCGTCGGCCACCGTTATACGCACTTCTTCCTCCCCGGCGGCCGCGTCGAGCCATACATTGCCGCCGTCCCGCCCGTACTTTATCGCGTTGCCTATAAGGTTGACCATGAGCTGGGTCATAAGGCTCTGGTCGGCCGTTATGCATACGTCGGCGGATATGCCGTTGTGCAGCCGGATCTGCCTGGCGGCGGCGGAGTCCTTGAGCTCGTCGCAGACCGAGTCGAGCATATCGCGCAGGGCTATCTGCTCCGGCTCCAGGTGCATGCGCCCCTCATATCCGCGCGCGAGCATGAGCAGCTGCGAGATTATCCTGGTCATCCGTTCCGCCTCGTCCCTTATTGTCTCCATGCTCTCGCGGCAGTACGGCGCGGTGCTGCCCAGCGCATCCTCGGCGCAGGCGGATATGACCGCGAGCGGCGTCCTCAGCTCATGTGATGCGTCAGAGGTGAACTGGCGCTCGCGCTGGAAGGATGCCTCGAGCCTGTCAAGCATCTCGTTTATGGTCTCAGAGAGTTCGCCCACCTCGTCTTTTGTCTTCACGCTGGTGATCCGCCTGCTGAGCTCACCGTTGCCTATTATTTGAGCCGCCTGCGTTATCTGCCTCACGGGCTTCATGGCCCTTTTGGCCAGGAAATAGGAGCCGAGCGCAGAAAAGGCCAGGTACACAGGGGCGAGCACCAGCAGAAGCAGTACGAGGTCCCGCAGGGAGTTGTCCACGTATTCCGTCGAGCTGGCGGCCATTACGGTTATCTCGGCGTCTCCTATCTCGTATTTCTGAGTCCGAACCGCCGTGGGATATATATCCCTCCCCGCTCTCCAGCCCGGCCTCAGAAAGCCAGCCCGCATTCCCGCTGTCGTACAGCAGCGCGCCGTCCCTGCCGGCTATGCACATGTGTACGCTGCCCTTGACATCGAGCTCTTCCAAATCCATATGCAGCTTACCGTTCTGAATCTCCACTGAAGATATGACCTGGGACATGGCCATCTGCAGTCTGGCCTGCAGCGTCTGCCTCAGCGAGGCCGCCACAGAGGAGTACACCGTGGGGACAAGAGCCCCGAGCAGAACCGCCGAAAGCAGGGTGAACAGGAGCATAATTTTCGTCCGTATCTTAAGCCTGCTCATCTTCCAGCCTCATTACATAGCCGAAGCCGCGGATTGTATGTATAAGCGGCGGGTCAAACCCGCGGTCTATCTTGTTGCGCAGGTAGCGGACGTACACATCGACGACGTTGGAGTCATACTCAAAATCATAGTTCCAAACGTGGTCTGAAATCTGGCTGCGCGTTTGGATAATCCCCTGGTTCCTCAGCAGGTATTCCAGCAGAGCGTACTCCCTCGATGTCAGCGCTATGCGTCTGCCCGCCCGAGTCACGGTGTGCGCGGCCGTATCCATGCGCAGATCTGCCAGGGAGAGGACGTTTTGCCTCAGCTCCCCCCTGCGCCTGAGCATGGCGCGTACCCTGGCGAGCAGCTCGTCAAAGGCAAAGGGTTTTATCAGGTAGTCATCCGCCCCCGCGTCCAGGCCAGAGACGCGGTCGGTGACAGTGTCTCGGGCGGTGAGCATGAGCACCGGCGCGCCGCGGCTGTGGCCGCGGTATGCGCGCAGCACGGAAAGTCCGTCCTTTTTCGGCAGCATCCAGTCGAGGATCACGCAGTCGTATTCTACAGACTCCATGTAGTACAGGCCGTCTTCGCCGTCAAAGCAGCAGTCCACCGCATATCCGGCCTCACGCAGGTGCTTGGCGATGATATTGTTCAGCTGCCTGTCGTCTTCTATGATAAGTATGCGCAAGATTATCCCTTCTTTGGCTTCAGGTTATACCCAGAGAATAGCGGCTGAAAATGATAATTGGATGAGAATCGTATTTCGATGCAAATATGATAAAACCTCATTTTCCCCTCACCTCATTCTCATATCGGCCTGCGATATTATAGCCACGGAGCAGGAAGTGCCAGGCTGCTCCGAAACAACAAGGAGGCTGATGCTTATCAAATCGCATATAAAAACAATCGCCGGTATTCTTGCCCTTGCGCTTCTGCTGGCCGGGGCAATAGGCACCACCGCTCTTGCAGCCGGTGCGGGCAGCGGCTCTCCTCCGCCCACTGTGTCCCAGACGACGGACCCGAACGATAACGGCAGCGGCGCGGCCGTTATACCTGACGACGAAAACGACGCCGACAAGGCCGTGCTCGCCAGCGAGGCGAAGGTGACCGAGGCCGAAGCCGTATCCATTGCAGAGGCCGCGAACCCGGGCTATACCTTCAAGGTGGAAGAGCTGGACAGCGAAAACGGCGTCATCTTCTATGAGCTCAAGGGCTCCGGCCAGAGCGGCGGAGCGGTCGAGCTTGAAATCAATGCCGACGACGGCACCATCATGGCCGAGTCAGAAGGTGAGAATGAAGGCTGACGTTTCCCCGTAAAGCAATATTTTCCAACGTTTCATTTCGATTCTCCATTAAGTACCCCCACCTCTTTCGCAATTCGCGCAACACTTTATTTTCACCTTCCAGCTCAGAGGGAGCGGCTCCGCCGCTCCCTCCTTTTTTGTCCCGGCATTATGAGAAAAGCTCATTTTACCTTCACGAACATCTCATTTCACAGCCATATACTTTGCTCATCAAACAAAAGGAGGCAAACGTTATGGAAGAAAACCTGCCTGTTTCACTCAACCGCTGCAGCGCGGTGGTCATACCGGCATATGAGCCGTCCCCCGGCCTGGTCCCGCTGGTCGCAGCTGTTGCCGGAGCCGGTTACAGGGTGATAGTAGTAGACGACGGCAGCGGCGAAGGTTTCGGCGGGATATGGAGCGGCCTTGCCCCGCACGCGGTCCTGCTGTACCACGCGCACAACGAGGGAAAGGGCGCGGCGCTGAAAACCGCTTTAAAATATATAAACGACCGGATGCCGGACGCAGGATGCATAATCACCATGGACGCCGACGGCCAGCATCTCACCGACGACATGGAGCATGTGGCCCAGTGCGCGTGGCTCAACCCGGGCACGCTGGTGCTCGGCTCGAGGAGCTTTGACGGCGAGGTGCCGCTGAGATCGAGGCTGGGCAACACCGTCACCCGCTGGGTGTTCTCCGTGACGGCGCACACCAGGGTGCGTGACACCCAGACGGGGCTGCGCGCCTTCGACCGCAGCCTGCTGGGCCTCATGCTGGAGACCGACGGAGAGCGCTATGAGTACGAGATGAACGTCCTGCTGCGCTGCGGACGCAGGGGCGTGCCCATAATTGAAGTGCCCATAACCACGGTGTACCCCGACAAGCAGAACTCCAGCTCGCACTTCAACGGGCTCCGCGACTCAATACGCATATACAGCCGGATTTTCAGGTTCGCGTCGGCCTCACTGATAAGCTTTTGCTCCGACTACCTGCTGTTCCTGCTCCTGACGGCCATATTCCCCGCCGGCGCCCTGTTTGTAATTGTGAGCAACATACTCGCCCGCATAGGCAGCGCATCCCTCAATTACACGCTCAACGCCAGGGCGGTGTTCCGCGACGGCGCTCCGGCATCCAGCACGCTGCCCAAATATGCCGCCCTGGCCGCCGCCATACTGCTGGCCAACAGCCTGCTGCTCACTGCGTTTACACTCGCCGGCATACCCGCCGCGGCCGCCAAGCTGCTGTGCGAGCTGATACTGTTCGTGCTGAGCTATTTTGTACAGTCGAGGTTTATTTTCATCCGGCCCGAGGCGGTGAAAGGGGGCGATGCAGATGCAGCACACGCAGGCACACACCGCACGGCGGCATAAAAGCTCCGCCATACGCGGGCTTATACTGGTGCTCGTGCTCGACATTCTGCTGGCCGGGTGCATAGTGGGCGGGGACTATATCGTCAACTACCGCATACCGCACCGCCTCTCCGCCCTGAACACCTCGACTACAGATGTGCAGGCGGTGCCGTCGCCGGCCTCCGGCGGCGAGTCCTCCGCATCCGGCAGCTCCGACTGGGGCCGGAAGTTTCAGGACAAGTTCTCCGACACGGTGATCTCCAGCGATACTGTGTATAAAAGCCCCAACATATCCGTTGAGATAACGCAGCACAGCTATGACAGCGGGGCCCTGGACATGTCCGCAAACGGCGGTCACTCAAAATACGGCACAAAAGTCTTTTACACACTGGCGGACATATACGTGCGCGATATCTCCTGCCTGCGGACCGCCTTTGCCCAGGATACCTACGGGGTCGGTTACAGCGAGACGCTCAGCTCCATGTCGGCGCGAATGAGATCGGTCCTGGCCGTAAACGGCGATTCGTACAGCAATAACCGCCATTACAGCAACGGCACCATAATACGCAACGGCGTGGTATACCGCGCCCAGCCCACCAACGACGAGACCTGCGTTCTGTTCAGGGACGGTACCATGAGAATATACGCCCCGGATGAGCTGGACCCCAGCCGGCTGGTGGCCGACGGGGCATGGCAGAGCTGGATATTCGGACCGAGCCTGCTCGACGCCGGCGGGAAGGCCAAGACGGATTTTCTGACCTGGGATTATATACGTGAGAGCCATCCGCGCACCGCGATAGGCTATTATGAGCCTGGTCACTACTGCCTGCTGGTGGTGGACGGACGGCAGAACGGCATCTCGCGCGGCATGTTCCTCGAGGAGATGTCGCAGCTCTTCGCCAATCTCGGCTGCAAAGCCGCCTACAACCTTGACGGCGGGCACTGTGCCTTTATGACCAGAGGCGCCAATGTCATAAGCAAACCATACCGTCCGGGCAAGGACATAAGCGACGGAATTTTCATCTGTGAGCCGGAGGCGTGATATGAACTTTGTGAAAAAGCTTTTTCTCCTGATCCCGCACGCTGTAATAGTGCTGTCCCTTGTATTTCTCGCCTTTATCGTGCTGGACTGGTACAACCCGCTTATGGGCTTCCTCGCCACCCCGAGCTCAACGGCCCTGCTGATCGTGCTCTGCGCACTGAGCACGGTGAACTCCATCAGGTGCAATTGCCCGCATACAGGCGGCAGAGGTGCGCAGGCCCCGTGAACATACGCGCCGCAGATGACATCGGGGGCGGGCTCTATTGCCCGCCCCCGTTTTTTGCCCGGAGCCTTTCGCCGGCCGCGTCAAGCGCCCGTCCGCCGAAGCACAGCACGGCGAAGGCCAGGAGCAGCCCTATGCCGGCGGCTCCGGCTACGTCGCTCGGGAAGTGCACGTACAGGTAAAGCCTGGAGAAGGCTATCAGTGCCGCCAGCGGGATCGCTGCGTACCCGAACCTGCGGTCGGCCGACGTGAGTATGACCGCCGCAATGGTCGATGACAGCGTGTGGCCCGAGGGGAATGAGTAGTCGTCCGGGCTGCTGATAAGCAGCTGCACCGTCGTGTCCAGCCAGCAGGGCCGCGGCCGGGCAACGATATTCTTCAGGCACAGGTTTCCGACCAGGACCCCCGCCGCCAGCCCCATTAACAGCAGCACGCCATACCTGCGGTATTTCCTGAAGCACAGCAGCACGGCAGCGGCGGCCAGCCAGACCGCGCCGCCGTTGCCGAGCGCGCTTATCAGCGGCATCAGCCAGTCCAGGAATATGCAGCGCAAATTGTCCTGTATCCAGCTCAGTATGTACCAGTCAATGTTCATTCATCGTCTCCTTTCCGCTTATGGCAGCCGGACCGTCGGCGCCGGCCCGGCCTAAAATTGTGTGCAGCAGCGTCCTGCACACCCTCGTTATGCAGCGGCTGTCGGTATGGAGCCCCGGCTCGGCCGCGCAGTAGCTCCTGTGCTCCGCCGAAAAATACTCCATGGGCGCAGCCGCCGCACAGCCGGCGGCATATTCCGGCTCCGGCTCCCTTGTAATTACCTCGTGCAGCCTGAGCTCGTACACGGCATGGCTTATGAGGCCGCCTGTCCAGAAGCTGTTGTGCGGCCCGGTGAAGGCGTCCGCGACATAGTGGAGCAGAGCCCCCAGCCGGAAATAGTCCCAGCCGGAGCCAAGGCCGTTTTTCTCAAACGATCTCAGGCAGCCGGACACATAGGCGAATGAGTTGTCGGCATTGTGCCCGTGAAACACCCCGTGCCCTTTCAGCCCGCGCAGGTATGTTGCCAGATTGTAGTCCGGCTCCATGCACCCCAGAAGGAACAGTCCTGAGTACCTGTGCAGCCCTGCATCCGGTTCCCAGTCAAGCAAACGGTGCCCGAGGGCAAGATGAGTTTTGGTTTGCATGCGGAGAGCGCTCCTGTCTCATGTTTTTCAGGCTTTTCAAGATATCACAGGGCGATAAACCACGAATAAAGAGGATATAAACTGCTGATAAAATCCGCCCGCAATCCCCGCCGCTCCTGCTTGTGACTGCAGCAGAGGCCATAATGTTCCGCCGCCAGCAAAAACTGAAGGCAGATTTTTGTGCATTTACTGGTCAGTACGTGTCAGCAACCAGAGCGAGGGGCAGCAGCGAATAGCGCTCGCGGGGCTGGCACGACGTACAAAAATGTCCATATCGTCGGGCAGGGTCTTCAGCCGGCCGAAGCACAAAAGCTGATGCGTAAAACGAAACGAGACGATCTGCTCTGCATCAAGAGCACAGATCGTCCCGGGAGAGATTACGCTGAAATACTGAAGCAGCGGCGTTTTACGGCAATGGAGAACAGAAAAGGCAAGCGTAGCCGTCCGGAGTGTCCCCGGACGGCCATGTGTTTTTCGTGAAATATTCAATGCAAGCAGTCTCTCACACCGGCTGCACAGTGCGTGCTCAGTCAAAGCCGCCCTGCCATAAGGCGGGGCGGCTCATTATCACCTGAGAAGACTAATCAAGGCGTCACAGACTTCGTCCATATCGGCTACAATACCGTAGTCGCAGTAGTTGAATATGGGTGCGTCAGGATCTGTGTTGACGGCGACGAAAGTTCCTGCGTCAACTCCGGTGACGTGGTTAACTGCCCCGGAGATGCCAAAGCCAATATACAGCTTCGGTTTTATCATCACGCCGCTCTGCCCCACCTGGAGCTTGTACGGCAGCAGCTCACGGTCAACCACAGGCCGTGTGCACGCTATCCTGCCTCCGAGAAGCTCAGCCAGCTCCCGGTACTTGGGCAGACTCTCGTCCTTCACAGCTGCCCCAACGCACACTATGACCTCACAGCCGGCTATATCCAGCTCAGGGTCAAATGCATCGGCCGCAAAACCCAGCTGCTTGGAGCGTATATTCTCCTCCGGGAAGTTTATCTCCTCTTCTATTACTTCTATCTGAGCCTTTCTACCGGCTGGCGCGTGCTTGAAAGTACCCGGACGTATAGTGCCGACCTGCGGGCGCAGCTCCGGTATGGTTATGACCGCCATTATCTTGCCGCCGGCCGCCGGTTCCACGAACTCAATGTCCCGTGTACCGGGGTTATATATTACCTCCGTGGCATCGCTCGTGCAGCCGGTCTCCAGGCGCACGGCAAACCTGGGCGCAAAGTCCCTGCCGTTTGTCGTACCGCCGACGAACACCGCGCTCGGCTTGTACTTACGGCACAGCTCGGTGAAAAGGTTGGTGTAAGCCTCCGTGTTGTAGCGCTCGTATCCTGTCCCGCTGACGCAAATCAGCCGGTCTATGCCGCAGTCTTTTACCTTATCCAGTTCATGTTCGTCCACCTGTCCGGCCACAACGGCTACCAGCCTGTCGCCGCTCTGGTCACAGAGTTTGCGCACCTCACAGCACAGCTCCAGGCCTACGGGGTGGATCAGGCCGTTATTCACTTCTATGTAGACCCACATATCCTTGTATTCGCTCTTCATGCTCACACCCTCTCTATGATTTCCAGCAGCTTGGCCACACTTGCCTCCACGCTGCCCTCATCTATTATTATCCCAGGCTCCGGAAGTACGGGCGGGAACATGCGCGGCACCTTTGTCGGAGAGCCGGGGTCGCCTATGCGCCCCCTGTCAAGGCCGGTTATGTCATCAGCGGTGAAGGTTACTATCTCCGCCTTTTTGGCGCGCATTTTCCCCTTCAGGTTCGGGATACGTGCGCTGTAATGCGTTTTTTCCATCGTGAACAGGCACGGCAGCGTAACCTCCAGCGTCTCGATCCCGCTTTCGATCTCCCGCTCCACTATGGCCGTCTTTTTCTCTTCGTCTATGTTTTTTATCAGGCTGGCGCTCGTCACCTGGGCGGCGTCAAAACGCTCCGCCAGCTGGGCGCCCATCTGGCCTGTCGCCCCATCCAGGGTCTCTTTCCCGCAAAAAATGAGGTCAAACTTATCGACCATGTCTGCCGCGGATACGATGGAATAGCTTGTCGCCAGCGTATCGGCATTACCGAATGCACGGTCGGTTACCAGCACCGCCCTGTCCGCACCAACTGCCAGGCACTCGCGCAGTACCGCCTCCGCGTTCGGCGGCCCCATAGTTATGGCGGTTATTTCGCCGCCCCACTGCTCTTTTACGCTCACTGCCGCGCTCAGAGCGTTGGCGTCCAGGGGGTTGAGAATGGCAGGCACGCCCGCGCGCACCAGGGTACCCGTTGCCGGGTCCATCTTCATCTGATCCACATCCGGGACCTGCTTTACACAAACCAGTATTTTCAGCATCACACTACCACCTTTCCGGGGTTGAGTATTCCCTTCGGGTCCAACTCGGATTTAAGTTCCCTGTGGGCGGCCCTGTGCTCCTCGGCGAGGTAGCCCGTCTTGGCGCAGCCTATACCGTACTCGCCGGAGACGTCCCCGCCCAGTTCACTGCATTTGCCATATACCGCTGCCGCGAGCTCCGCGAACACAGGGACAAATTCCTCCTTGGAGAGGGTGCTCGCCGCGTGCACATGCACCCCGCCGCTGAGCACGTGGGCATAGGCCATGACGGACACTTCCCCGCCGGAGAGGCCTTTGGCATACTCGACAAATTCCGCCACCGCTTCAGGCGGCACGTCCACGTTCATCTCGCCCTCGCTCTTGGCGGTCTCCATTGAAGTGTGGAAGGCGTCATGCGCCGTCCACACCTCGCGTTTGAGCGTAGGCGTGTCCACAACGAGGATATCCAGGCACTCAAGCTCTTCGGCGAGCTCCGCCACCGCCTCCATCTGTTCGTCCAGGCTGTCATCGTCTTCGCCTTCCAGCTGCAGCATGAGCGTGGCGCCTACGCGCTCTCCGTCCATGCTCACCGGAAAAACCGGATTTCCGGTCACCTTGCCGGAAAACTCAACCAGGTCTGTGTCCAGGTATTCCAGCACGGCCGGGGAGAACCCGCTGAGCTTGTGCGCCGCGCTGATGCAGCTCTGGCTGTCCATGAACGGCAGGAGCAGTATCACGTCCTTTGCCGGACGCTTTACGAGCTTCAGCGTGAGCTCGGTTATGACGCCGAGCGTGCCTTCGCTGCCGAGTATATTCGCGTATTCCGGCTTTTCTGAGAGTTTCGCCACACTGCCGTCCGCCAGGACAACTGTGGCGTCAAGTACGTAGTCCTTTGTCGCACCGTACTTGCAGGCGCTGGGGCCGGACGCATTGGTAGAGGCGTTACCGCCGATGGTCGCCGTCTGCTCGCCCGGGTCCGGCGGGTAGTCCAGACCGTGGGCAGCAGCTTCGGCCTTGACGTCCTGGAGGAGCATACCCGGCTGCACCGTAAGCGCAGCGGCCTCCTCATCGAAGCCGATAACCTTGTTCATACCTTTGAGGGAGAGGACCACGCCGCCGTTTACGGCCACGCTGCCGCCCGCTTTTCCGGTGCCCGCTCCGCGCACCGTGACGGGCACGCCCGCCCCCGCACACAGGCCGATTACCTTGGCCACATCCTCGGTGCAGCACGCCTCCACAACCGCATCAGGAATACCGGTAATGCCGGCACATTCATCATGCGTGTAGTCCGCAGGGACGGACTCCGCGCCCAACGCATCAATACCATTGGATTTTAAAATATCATATATCTCCATTTCAGGCAGACTCCTTATAAATTTTCTCACTCTATTCTCTCAAACCATTCGGGGTGTTCACGCAAAATGCTCTTTTGAATTTTGCCTATGCTGTTTGTGGGCAGTTCTTTCATGAAAGTCCAGTATCTCGGTTTCCTGTAGCTCGGCATTTTTCTCCTGCACTCATCAAGAAAAGCTTTCCCATCCAGGCGTTTCCCGTCATAGGTGACTATTGCCGCCGCAACGCCTTCTCCCATTTCCGGGTCCGGTATACCGATCACGGCACAGTCAAAAACGTCGTCAAAGTCGCGGATTATGCTCTCGACCTCCTGGGCAAACACGTTTTCCCCGCCGGTTTTTATCATGTCCTTTATGCGGTCTACTACAAAATAGTAGCCGTCCTCCGTGCGGTACAAAACGTCTTCGGTATGGAACCAGCCGTCCTCTTCAAACGCCTTTTTGTTCAGTTCCGGGAGGTTCAAATACCCCTTGAAAAGCATGGGCGACCGCACCAGTGCCTCTCCCGGGGTTCCGTCGGGGACATCGTGCATTTGCCGGTCCACCAGGCGCATCTCCACTTGATTGTTCAGCTTGCCCACAGTAGTGGCCAGTTCCGGCCTTGACTCCAGCTCCTGCCTGGTCACGAAGGCCGTAGTGGGGCCAAACACTTCTGTGGAGCCATAGGAAAGTCTGATTTTTGCATTGGGGAACAGCTCAAAAATCATTTCTGAGATATCCATGCTGCACTTCCCGCCTGTGCACATGACAGTTTTCAGCGAGGAAAGATCATATTTTCGCCAGTCCGGATAGTCATACAGCCGTTTGATAAGTATAGGCGGCAAAAGATAGAACTCCGTTACAGCGTACTTCTGAATGCAGTCAAAAATTTCTTCCGGGATAATTTTATTTACCAGTACCAGTGTCCCGCCGAGTATGGCCATACGCCATATGTGCTGCATGCCGCCAAGGTGGAACATTGGGCTTTGGACCAAAACAGTTGCCGGCTTATTGGGCGGATTGGTCTCCAGTGCCATCATATATGAATATTCGCGCACCATCTGCTGAGTGTGCATAACGCCTTTGGACCTGCCGGTGGTGCCGCTGGTATACAAAATTACAGATTCGTCGTCTCCGGAAACGTCTACGGCCGGCTCGCTGCTGTCCCCGTCAAGGATAAGCGGGACAATGTCGGTGCCGGGGAGTCCGGACGAACCGTCGCCCTTATATAAAAGGTACTGTACGCAATGGCACTCCCCCAGAGAGGTGATTGCCAGGTCCCTGTATTTCTCCGAGTACACAAGGACCCTGCACTGTGCATCGTTTATGATATGGGACACCTCATCCGGGAGCAGCCTGAGGTTTATCGGCATGGCGGCCACGCCAATTTTTTGTGTTGCATACCAGAGAATCACTATTTCAATCGAATTCGAGAGGAGGAATCCCACGCGGTCTCCCTTACGTATGCCCATTTCAAGGAAATGATTCGCCAGACGGTTAGCAGCCACGTTGAGTTCTCTGTACGTTATCGTGCGCCCGTCGTGTATGACCGCAACGTGGTCAGGGAACATCGTAGAATTCCTGGTAAGGAAATATCCAACTTGATACAAAATAATTTCCTCCCATGCATTTGCATATTTATTTGACGCATCAGCAAATTGCCCTGACAAAAAGGTATCAGCGGCAAACGGTTTGGCACAGCCGTAGCACATGCAAGCCGGATAACCGGCTTGCATGTGCCGGTATTGTCAGCAGAGTCCCATCATGCTCCAGAAGGGTATGCACGCCCAGAGCGCCACTATCTGCCATATCATCACGAAGACAGACATCTTGACGCATTTGTTGAACGGAACATAGCCATCTGTCGCGCCAAACGCCGACAAGAAGGGTATGGACTGGGGAAGGGTGTTCCAGGTGCAGATTGTAACGCTGGCAATGAAGCCCACGATCCAGGGGTTAATGCCATTAGCTATCGCCAGCGGGCTGAGGAGGACGAAAAACACGGAGGTAACGAGGGTCTGGGATATGACGAGCATGCGGATAGCGTAAATAACCACGCAGCAAACCGGAATGAATATCCAAAGGTTGCTCATGAGCGGGGCAACAAGCTCGCCTGCCGCATCGGTAATCCAGTTGGAAAGGCCGGTGGAGCCCATAAGGGACGAAACCGTCAGCACCCAGGCGGAGAAGATCAGCACGCTCCAGGGCACGCAGCCGGCGCCCTTCTTTTTGTCTATGCAGCCGGCGAGCAGCATTATGGCCAGGCCCGCCAGGGCGATCCAGGCGTCGGTGAGGCCAAGCTGCTTGGCGAAGATCCAGCACAGCACGACGACAATGAGAACCACCAGGGAAATGATCTGCTTGCTGTTCAGGCGCTCTTTTACCGGTTCCTCTTCAGTATTCACCGGCATCGTGTTCACGAATTCATCGGCTTTCGGCTTATACAGGAACAGGTTGGCAAAATAGCATCCCACCAGGGTAACGACCAGGAACGGCAGCGCCTGGATAAACCAGCGTACCCAGCTGAAGAAATCCGCATATTCCGCATCAACCAGCCCGGTCAGGGTGGGCGCGCTCATGCATCCGGACAGGAAGCAGACGCCCAGGACGCCCACGGGTATCCACCCTGCCATGAACATGCCCGCCGCGGCGTTGGTGCCAGGCTTTATGCCCAGGTTCTTTGCGGTGGGGCAGCTTATCATGGACATGATCACGCCTTTGGCCGAACCGGAAGACAGGAACGGCGACACTATCATGCCGGAGACGTACATAGCCGTTACACTTCCCTTGTAAGTTCTCGGGAACAGGGCAACTATTTTTTTCGCTATGTAGGCCAGGGAGCCGCACTGGGACAGAACGCCGCCCATACCGAAAGCGCCCAGCAGCAGCACGAAGGTGGTTGTGGTAAAACCGCTCAGGTTGGCCGCAGTGCTGTCGCCAACCCCCAGGATATAAAACAGGAAGAAGCCCATAAGGCTGGCGATGAAATCTGTAGTGACCTGGAACACCATGACCAGCACCACAAACAGCAGCACCGCCAGGCAGCGCATGCCGGACGTCTCCAGTCCCTCGAACGGGGGAATTACACAGGGTATTACTAGAGCAGCAACGCACACCGCCCATTTTACCCAATACCATACATTAGTTTTTTTCGCTTTATCCATTTTAGCAGCCTCTCTTTGCCGATTCAGCAGACAATTTCTTTCTCGTACAGGCCGTCAATTTCGGAATCGCTGTAGCCCAGGGACTCCAGGACCTCACGGGTGTCCATGCCCTTGGTGGGGCAGCCGCGCCACACCTGTCCCGGATAGTTCTTAAACTTGGGTATAATGTTGACTCCCTTTATAGTGCGGCCGTCAACTGCCTTCCATTCAGTGAAGGTCTCGCGCGCTATATACTGGGGATTTTCTACGGCGTCCTCCAGGTCGAAGACCATCTGCGCGGGGATTCCCACTGCGAGCAGGGCCTTTTCCGCCTCTGCTGCGCTCACACCGGCCAGGTACTTGAGAAGCTCCCCTTCGAGCAGCTGGCCGCCTTCCGACTTCGGCGAGTAGTAAGGCACTCCAGCCGGCAGCAGCTCCGTGCCGTACTCAACACCGAGAAAATCGCAGAGCTTCTTGCTTATGCCGGCGCCTATTCCGGCGATGTAGATGCACTTTCCGTCCCTGCACTTATACAGTCCGAAGCATACGCACTTGGCATTGCGGTTGCCTGCACGCTCATACTTCATGCCGAGGTTGAGATACTCAACCGGATAGCTGTTCAGTATGCGTATCATAACCTCATACTGGGCAAGGTCTATGCTGTCGCCTTTGCCCGTCTGCTGCGCCTTGTGATACGCAGCCAGGGCCGCGAATCCCGCCATAAGGCCGGTCGCAAAATCACAGGGCTGGGGATTGGCCGGTATGGGGTCTCGATCCGGAAAACCATTATACTGCAGGTAGCATCCGAACGCCTGCGCTATCGGGTCATAGGAGCCCCTTTTAACGTACTCCGGCAGGCCAGTCTGGCCAAAACCGGACACGTGGACTATGACCAGCTTGGGATTTACGCTCCAAAGGACTTCGTCGCTGAGGCCCCAGCGCTCGTACTGCCCGCCTTTGGACGCCTCTATATAAATGTCGGTATCCTTGAGCAGCTTAAAGAGTATTTCCTTGCCTTCCGGGCTGGGGATATTCAACGGCATCGAGCGCTCATTCTTGCGCTCTGCCTCGGCAAAATATCCAGTGCCGTTGCGGGTTATATCACGGGTTTTGACATTTTCAAGCCACAGCACATCGGCGCCCCACTCCGCCATCAGCTGCGCAGCAAACGGGCCGGCCACAGACAGCGCGGCATTTATAACCTTTACGCCGGCAAGCGGTCCAAATTCAGGCTGTTGGGTCATCGTTATTATCCCCTTTCTTGTCAATCTTATAGTTGAACAGTTCGGCGTTGTCCTCTCCCAGTGCCGGCGGGAATTGCCACTTCACCGGTTCAAAGGCCGAGAACTTTGCCGGGAACGACAGGTTCAGGACACTGCCTCCGTTGAGGCACTCCAATTTCCCTATCATCCCGCGCTGCTTCAGCTGTGCATCCTCCAGCGCTTCCGCGGGGGATTTCACGGGAGTGAAGCAGCAGTTTTTGTTGAAAAGCAGTAGGACCCATTCGTCCCTGGTCCTGCTCTTGAAAAGCTCTGCGACTTCAGGGATGAGGGTTTCATCTGTCTGACGCGTTATCCAATCATCCCTGCCTACTGCACGGCAGAACTCAGACCAAAACTTCGGTTCCGCCGCTCCAAGTGATACGTACAGGCCGTCGGATGTCTCATACACATTGTAAAATGCATACTTACCGCTGCTTTTTGTATCTCCGCGGCTGACAGGCTGTCCGGTTGCGGCATAGTCGCTGAGCAAGAGCGACAGCCATGGCAGCACTGAGTCGGTCATAGACAAATCTATGTACTGGCCCGAGCCGCCCCGCTCGCGTGCCATAAGCGCCAGAAGTATTGATATGAGCGCCCACTGCGCACCGCACATGTCTGCGATCTGCACCCCGGCAATAGACGGGGCGCTGTTTTTACGGCCTATCACGTCAAGCACGCCGCTTATGCTGAGATAATTGATGTCATGTCCCGGCGCGTCCCGGTACGGCCCGGTCTGGCCGTAGCCGCTTATGGAGCAATACACCAAGTCCGGGTTGACCCTGGACACGCTTTCGTAGTCTATACCGAGCCTCTTTGTCACTCCCGGCCGGTACTGCTCTATAATGACATCCGCACTTTTTGCCAGCTGCATGAAGTCCTTGAGGCCCTGCTCCGAGCGCAGGTCGAGCGCGCAGCTCTTCTTGCCGCGGTTCACCATGAGGAAAGCCGCTCCCACCCCATCTATTTTGGGGTCCCGGTAACGGAAGCTGTCGCCGCTTTCCGGACGCTCGACCTTAATCACTTCTGCGCCCATATCGGCCATAAGCATAGTGCAGTACGGCCCGGGCAGCATATGGGACAGGTCGAGCACCCTTATCCCTTTTAGAGGAAGATCCATTCTTATTTGAAGCGCTTCAGCACCGCGCGTCCAGCGGCGTGTATCATGATCTCGTCGGTGCCGCCGGTTATGCGGAAGCAGCGGGCATCGCGCCACAGGCGGCTTATGCGGCAGTCATCCGTGCAGCCGATGCCGCCCATGATGGACATGGCGTCGTCAATAACCTTGAATCCTTCGCGGGTGCAGTAGTACTTGGCAGCGTTGGGGAGCACCCTGTCGTCTATACCCTGGTCGAGGCTCCAGGCTCCCTCGTAGAGCAGGTTTCTCATGTTCTCAATGGCGATATACATCTCGAGGGCCTTCTGCTGAGTGAGCTGGAAGCCGGCGATCGGTTTGCCGAACTGCTCGCGCTGGTTGGCGTAGGCCATTGCGTCCTCGTAGGCGCATTCCGCATAGCCCAGGGCCTGGGCGGCGATGATAAGGCGCTCATAGCCGTAGTTCTCCATCAGGCACTTGAAACCGCCGCCCTCCGGGCCGAACCTGTCCGTCTCTTCGACCTCAACGTTGTCCAGATAAACTTCGCAGGTCGTGCTGCACTTGAGGCCGATCTTATGTACGTCCTCCATGGTCACGCCGGGGGCCTTGAGGGGCACGAGGTAGAGCGTCACGCCGCCGTTGTCATCTATGCAGGCGGTCATCATCTTCTCGCAGACCATAGCGTGGGATATGAAACTCTTGTGTCCGGTGATATAAACTTTTCCGTTGCGCTTTACAGCCCTGGTGGTAATAGCCTTGCTGTCAGAGCCGGCCTGGGGCTCGGTAGAGCCGATGGAGAACGCCAGCGGACTGCGCTCGGACACCTCCAGGACGTACTTCAGCTGCTCCGGCGTGCCGAACGACATAGCGTCACGTATGCGCATGAAATTGCCCATAAGGGTAACAGGGCCGCCCAGCCTGCCCATCTCCTCAACAAACATCATGTGGGTGACAGCGTCTATGGGGGTACCGCCGATCTCCTCGGGGAGGCCCAGCAGGTGGAAGCCGCAGTCAACCATGGCCTTGTACCATTCGTGCGGGAACTTGCGCTGCTCGTCGCACTCCTGCCAATATTCGTTGGGGAAAGCCTTCATCATTTCTCGCAGAGACTCAAGCAGAAGCTCCTGATCCTCCGTGCGCTTAAAGCTGTACATAGTGTTTCCTCGCTTTCTGTGTTGTTCTGGCTCCATGCTTTCACACGGGCAAAGTCATGTAGCATCTTTAGCAAGGCATGTGCCAGCCCGGCAAAGACGTTATAATTTTGTCAAAAACGCCGAAGAATTAACAATCCTGGCACGCAGCTTGCTAAGAATAATATCGATTCGCAAAAGGAGGGGTAACCGCTATGACATTAAGCAAAAACCATAAGATACATCTAATTGTCGCCTTACTGCTGTTCGCACTGGTAGAGCTGATTCTTCCGGTACAATATGGATTGACCAAACAGGGCAAAGACTTCCTCGCAGTGTTTATAGCGCTTGTATACATGTGGATGACAATAGAAACATTTGTTCCGAGCATTATAGCCCTTGCAGCGTTCGGAATAATGCAGGTGACTTCCAGCTCGGCTATTTTCACTTCCGCTTTCGGCAACACCACAGTGGCGATATTCTTATTCGCGTGCATAATGATAACCGCGGCCAGGGAGTGCGGGATCATGAAAAAAATAGCTTTGTGGTTTATATCCCGCAAAGCTACCGCCGGCCATCCGTATATATTCATGTTTTTTCTCGCGCTCGCAAACTATGTTCTCGGAGCGCTTGTCACCAATACATACTCGCTCCTTATAACCGCCCCTGTCCTCCTGTCCGTCTGTGACCGTCTGCACTACAAGCGGGGCGATAAGTTCTACATATCCGTATTCCTCCTCAGCATGTGGTCCGTGCTGGGCGGAGCCAACGCGCTGCCGTTTGCCAAGACAATATTCCTGTCTATGGAGGCAGCGACCTCAAGCTATGATATCAGCATCAGCTATGCGCAGATAATGGCCATGGGCGTACCCATAGGCCTTATATGGCCGCTGCTGGGGCTTCTGGTCATCAAATTCGTTATCAAGCCCGATTTCACGAACTATATGTCCTATAATCCCTCCGATGTTGCAGATGAGATGAAAGCCGTCCCGCTTGACCGGCGCGGCAAGATGGTCACATGGGGCTTCTTCGTAATGATGCTTCTGTGGTGCCTGACAGTGTTTAACGGTGTGTTCGGCTTTGCGACATATCTCAACACCATAGGCTTCCACATAATAGCCTGCGCAGTAATCGCCGTATTGTGCATAATACAAGTGGACAACCAGCCCGTTCTCAGCCTCAGGAATATTCTTCCCAAATTAAGCTGGCCCGTGGCAGGATTCTTGGCCCTGATCATGTTCACTTCGTCGGCCTTCAGCAACGAGGCATACGGCATTAAAGAGTTCCTGATCACGCTGCTGGGACCCATTTTTTCCGACGTCTCACCGGTACTCCTGGTCATAGTGGGCATTGTAATAGCGGGCGTTCTCACAAATCTCATCTCCAATGTTGTCACCTGCGTCGTGGTTCTCAATGTTTTTCTGCCCCTGCTCTTGTCCGTCGGCGATTTGCAGGGTATATCTCCGGCCGCATTTGCCCTAGCGTTGACAGTGGCCTCCGGTATGTCGTGTGCGACGCCGTCCTCCTTTCCCGGTGCTTCCCTTATCTTTGGTGAGCATTTGACTATGGCCGAGAGCTTCAAAGCCAACATAATTATGGTCGTGCTCGGCATAGCGCTGTGTATACTGGCCGCTTTTATATATTAAACACTCCAAACAGAAAAACATCAGGCCCATACAGTTTATGTATGGGCCTGATGTTTTATTTAGTTGATGTTGTACTCCCTCAAACGTTTATACAACGTGGCCCGTGATATCTTCAGGGCCTGGGCTACCTTTGACTTGTTGCCTGAGTATTTGTGCATCAATTCGATCACTTTATCCCGGTTATACCCTCTCCAGTCTTCCATATCCATGGGCTGGTTTTCAAACTGGACGTCCGCAGAGTCGCGAACCTGGCGTCCGTTGAGCTGATCCACCAGGTCCTCAGGCAGCTGGTCTATGCCTATCAGCTCGCTTGACGAATAGCTCAGGCAGCGCTCAATGACATTTCTCAGCTCCCGCACGTTTCCTGGCCAATAATACTTTTTCAACAGGTCTACAAGCTCGGGAGATAGTGTCCTTTTTACCCCCGCAGGCAGCATATGATTGAGCAGGCTCTGCGACAAAGCGGGTATATCCTCACTTCTGTCCCGCAGTGGCGGGATGTTTATGGTGACAATATTCAGCCTGAAGTACAGGTCGGCGCGGAAATGGCCTTTCTGCACCTGCTTCCACAGGTTCTGGTTCGTAGCGGCTATAACCCTGATATCAACCGGGATGTACTTTTTCCCGCCTATCCTTATCACCGTATTGTCTTCCAGAACCCGCAAAAGGGCGCTCTGCATTTCCAGCGGCATGTCGCCAATCTCGTCAAGGAATATTGTCCCTCCGGATGCCTGTTCAAATTTTCCCGGCGCGCCGCCCTTGGAAGCTCCGGTGAAAGCCCCCTCTTCATATCCAAACAGCTCGCTGTTAAGCAGATCTTTGGGCAGCGATGCGCAGTTGATGGGCACGAACGGCCCATCGCTCCTGGCGCTCGCCGAGTGTATGGCCTGTGCGAAAAGCTCCTTCCCTGTACCGCTCTCGCCCAATATGAGTACATTGCTGGGGCTGGCCGATATGCGTTTGGCATAGGCTTTCAGGGCGCACATCTTTTCGCTCTCCCCAACGATGCTGTCAAAGTTGTACCTGAGCTTTGTACCGGCAGCTGTGGTGGAATTAGACGTTTTTTTCTTGCCCGCATACTGAAGTGTGCAGCGCAGCCCCCTCTGCCCGTTATAAGTGTGTATTATCTCCGGTATGGCCTGGAAGAACCCGTGCTTCTTCTCTGCGGTCAGCAGCATAACCTCCCTGGTTGTGCAGGGATTGCGAAGCTCGTCAAAGAAGTCCGTTAAATAAGATAGTTCGGGCATGAATTGTCCGATGCTCGGCGTGGGGCCCAGCTTTACGGATTTGCCGAAGATCTCCTCAAAGTGCTTGGTCACAAAGACCACTTCGCCGTGCTCATCGAGATACAGCTCATGGGCGCCGTTATTATATATGACGCTCTCCAAATAGTCGCTGCGCTTTTGCGTGAACGGATAATATATCTTGTGCGTTACGTCCTCAAACGTGAGTATAAAGTCGATAGCCTTTTGGATTGTCGGACTGCAATTTAAAACCGGAGTAACGACGAGCATTATGCCGCTGTCATCCCTGCGCTCCTCATACCAGCGGTGTGCAAAGCAGGCATACGGGGTAAACATCTGCAAATAGTTTTCGTGACCCACGCGGCACACCACCTGCTCTGAATATGCCACGGCCATATTAGTGACAAATTTGCCCACATTGTTCTCTGTGAGCTTAGAGCCGAGCCGCAGCCCCCTCGACCTGAGATCCGAGAGTATCTTTCTGTCTCCTGACTTGCGATATACGCAAAGCTGGTCATCCAAATAGTATATCGCGCATCCGAGGCTGCCCAGCAGGTCGTCTCTGGAATCGTAATAGTCGTTTAAATACGCCAGCCTGAACTTATCGAAGTCGTCCACACGTTCGAATGTGTGCATATCCCTTATGCTGTCCGTGAGCGATTCAGACGAATACAATGGGCCCGTTTTTGCCGAGCTGAGCCATTCGTTTGCCAGGTACTTGTATTCGTCCGGCACGATAACCTCCCTGCCCTCCAGCAGGGTTTCTTTTATCTGCTTTAAATATTGATCCCTATCTTTCGTGTACAGTACTTTTATTCCCATGAAAAGCGCCTCCAGATGTTCACGTATGTCTAATTATTAACACATCTATACAATATGTATACACTAAACACAGTTTTTTGTCAATCATAATTTTCTCAAAAGCTTAACATAAATTACAAACACACGCATGTATGCTCAATTAAATATTGACATTATTCACATTGAATGTTAATATGTAGACAGTCATAGGGGGGTTGTACAAAATTGTATAGTAATGTTTAATAATTGTTTAACGATACATTCCTATACGAAGGAGGCATTTTCGCAGTGATAACCAGGCAGGAAAATGTACAGCGGCAAAGCCTGAACATGGCCCAAGCCACCATACAGGCATGCAATATACTCTCCATGAGTATGGACGAAGTTTACGAATTTATAAAGGAGGCTTCCATGGAGAATCCCCTGATCTCCTTTGAAAGCATGCCTTACCTGGCCCCGACCGCGTACGGCACTGCGGTGTTTGCCGCCCGTGAGGCGTCTATAGACTTTGCCGAAGATCTTTCCGACAGCCTGGGTATATTCAATCATGGCTCCCGCCTGAAGGCTTTCCTGCGCCTGCAGATACCGCCTCATCTGGATACCCGGCTGGGGCGTATCGTCAGATACCTCATAGACTGCCTAGACGACGCCGGATACCTGCGTGAATCAGATCAGGAGGTATCCTCAATCCTCGGGTGTGCCGAGAGTGCCGTGGCCGAGGCGCTGAAAACAATACACGGGATGCAGCCGCGGGGCGTTGGTGCTCGGGATTTGCGCGAGTGCCTGATGCTTCAGCTGGACGGCAATACGGTCGAACATCGCATCGTGAAAGACAGA
>OLVZ01001332.1_pt1 | contig 21400 bp, 20 predicted proteins | sample 1673341 | NCBI WGS metagenome assembly OLVZ01 (sample SAMEA3178944, study PRJEB25190) | human gut metagenome | biome: human gut; feature: human-associated habitat; material: faeces | place: Austria | collected 2013 | reverse complement strand
ACATCGACCAGCAGGGCCGCATCAACCTGAGCCGCCGCGACGCCATTCTGGCTCTCGAAGCCAAGAAGGCACAGCAGGAGCAGGGCTGATAGATAGCTTCTGAATATGCCCCCGTGCGCACAGCGCGGGGGCATATTTTGTCTCATGGGCGAAGGATCTTCAATTCCCTACTAAAAAAGTTTGTTTTAGGGGGTTGACAAATCCCGTCGAGGCGAGTACAATAAACGCAATATCACTAAAATGGCTGTGAAGAGAAGAGTAAGCTTTCGCATGAGCCTTACCAGAGAGCCCGGCAGGTGGAAAAGGGCAGGAAACAGGGAGCCGAAAATGGTCTCGGAGCTGCGCGGACGAAGAGCAAGAGCACTAGTCCGCGACGGGTGCGCCCGTTAAAGCGTCCGGCTGTAAGCAGAAAAAATTCTGCCGCAGTTTTGAGGCAGTGTCCGCGAGGATGCTGTGAACCAAGGTGGTACCACGGAAGTTTCAGGCCTCCGTCCTTGTGCAGCGCATGGCTGGCAGGGACGGAGGCTTTTTTGATGCTTTCGTTCAAGGCGGGCGCGGACTGTGCCGCGCCGCCGCTGTACATTATATTTATCCAATAATAGAGAGGGAAAAACTATGATTACTCGTCGTGATTTTCTGAAAGTTACCGGTGTCGCAGCCGCTGCTGCTGCCCTGACCGCCTGCGGCGGCTCTTCTTCCACCGCAAGCTCTGCTGCTTCCAGCACTGCCGCTTCTTCTGAGGCTGCTTCCGCTGTGGCAAAGCTGGACAAGGTGAAGGTCGCTGTCCCCAACGACACCACCAACGAGGCCCGCGCTCTGACCCTGCTGGAGAAGAACGGCTTCTTCAAGTTGAAGGCTGACGCCGGCCTGACCGCCACCAAGAATGACATCGAGGAGAACCCCCTGAACGTCACCGTCGATGAGGTCGAGGCTGCTCAGGTCCCCAACGTCCTGCAGGACGAAGACTACGCTGTCATCAACTCCAACTACGCCATCTCCGCTGGTCTGGACCCCATGACCGACGCTCTGGCAATGGAGGACGGCTCTTCTGCTTACGTCAATGTTCTGGTCTGCAAGGAGGGCAACGAGAACGAGCCCAAGATCAAGGCCCTCGTCGCAGCTCTGCAGAGCCAGCAGGTCAAGGACTTCATGGATGAGAACTACAAGGGCGCTGTCGTCTCCGTCGTCGAGACCCCGACCGATGGCTATGACGCTTCCATCGACTACGATGCACTGAACGGCGAGACTGTCAGCTGCGCTGCTACTCCCGCTCCCCACTGCGAGGTCCTGGAGGTCTGCAAGGACATTCTGGCCGCTAAGGGCATCACTCTGGACATTCAGGAGTACGACGACTATGTGATCCCCAACACCATCGTCGAGGACGGCCAGTGCGACACCAACTACTTCCAGCATCAGCCGTATCTGGACAACTTCAACGAGGAGAAGGGCACCCATCTGGTGACCGTCGCCGGCATCCACGTCGAGCCCATGGGCATCTACGGCGGCAAGCAGGACAGCCTGGCACCCATCGAGGGTTAACCTCTCCGTCATTGCTTCGCAATGCCACCTCTCCTATCGAGGAGAGGCCTTGGCATTTCGTAAAGCTTTATCTCTTCGCCAGAGGCTCCCCTCGGTAGGGGCAACAACGACGACCGCCGCCAGTGGCGGAAACAGGGAGTCGTTGTTGGGGCAGCGGCCAGCAAGACGCAAACGAAGTGCTGCGGATGCTGGGTGCCGCAACCCGGCCTTGTCGAGCGAATGCGAGACTGAGAGGTTCAGCCCCATTAACTAAGGAGTAAATCGTGATCGAGATCAAACACCTTTCCAAGACCTTCCAGATGAAGGACGGCGCGGTGAATGCGCTGAAGAACATCGACCTGACCATCCCCGATGGCTCCATCTACGGCATCATCGGTATGTCGGGCGCGGGCAAATCCACGCTGGTGCGTTGCATCAATCTGCTGGAGCGCCCCACCGAGGGCAGTGTCGTCATCGACGGCACCGCGATGGAGACCCTGTCCCCCGCAGCCCTGCGTGAGCGCCGCCGCGACATCACCATGATCTTCCAGCAGTTCAATCTGCTGATGCAGCGCAGCTGCCTGAAGAACATCTGCTTCCCGATGGAGCTTGCGGGCGTGAAGAAGGCCGATGCCGAAAAGCGCGCCAGGGAGCTGCTGGAAATGGTGGGCCTGCCCGATAAGGCAAATGCCTACCCGGCCCAGCTCTCCGGCGGCCAGAAGCAGCGCATCGCCATTGCCCGTGCGCTGGCCACCAACCCCAAAGTCCTGCTCTGCGATGAGGCCACCAGTGCGCTGGACCCCAACACGACCCACGCCATCCTGACCCTCATCAAGGACATCAACAAGAAGCTGGGCATCACCGTGGTGGTCATCACCCACCAGATGAGCGTCGTGGAAGAGATCTGCGACTCCGTCGCCATTCTGGACGGCGGTGTGGTCGTGGAGCAGGGTGAGGTGCGCGAGATCTTCGCGAATCCCAAGACGGCTGCGGCCAGGCGCCTCGTCGCCCCCAACGGCGGCAGCGCAGCCCGCGACCTCTCGAGCTTTGCGCCCGACGATCATGTGGTCCGTGTTACTTTCAATGGTTCGTCCGCCGCAAAGCCGCTGGTGGCGAGCCTCGCTGCGGAGAAGGGCATCCTCGTGTCTGTGCTCAGCGCCGACACCCGCGATCTGAGCGGCCAGTGCTACGGCTCCATGCTGCTCAAACTTCCCCGCGATACCGAACAGGCAAAGCAGGCTGCGGCCTATATGCGCAGCCAGAATGGTGTGACCGTTGAGGAGGTGACCGGAGAATGAGCTTTGCAGATTATGGCTTCGCCATTTGGGAGACGTTCTACGTGACCGTCCTCTCCACGGCATTTTCTCTGGTTCTGGGCCTGCCGCTGGGCGTTCTGCTGGTGGCTGGCGATAAGGACGGCGTCCTGCCCCTGCCGGGCTGGCTGATGCACATCCTGAACATCATCATCAACATCCTGCGCAGCGTGCCGTTCCTGATTTTGATGATCTGCGTCTTCCCGCTGACCCGTGCCATTGTGGGCACCACCGTCGGCACCAAGGCCACCATCGTTCCGCTGGTGGTCGCGGCCTTCCCCTTCGTGGCCCGTCTGGTGGAGACCAGTCTGCGTGAGCTGGACGAGGGCGTCGTGGAAGCTGCCCAGAGCATGGGCGCGACTCCCTTCCAGATCATCACCAAGGTCATGATCCCCGAGTGTCTGCCCGGCCTCATTTCCAGCATGACCACTGCCCTGACGACCATCCTCGGCTACTCGGCCATGTCCGGCGTCATCGGCGGCGGTGGTCTGGGTAAGATCGCTCTGTCTTACGGCTACTACCGCTACCAGACTAACATCATGATCGTCTGCGTCGTGCTGCTGGTGCTCATGGTGCAGGTGTTCCAGACCGTCGGCACCTTCTGGGCGACCAGGAGCGATAAGCGGCTGAGAAAGTAAGTTTCTGCTTCCTGCAGGGAATAAAATTTAACGAATCGATTCCCCGCAGGAGGCTCATGCTCCTGCGGGGAATTGTGCTATACAGACAAACCCAGTAAAGGAGTATGTTGCAATGAACCGTGATACCATCTGCGTGCAGGGCGGCTACACCCCCGGCAACGGCGAACCCCGCCAGATCCCCATCATCCAGTCCACTACGTTCAAGTACGCTACCAGCGAGGACATGGGCAAGCTGTTCGACCTTGAGGCCGACGGCTACTTCTACTCCCGCCTGCAGAACCCCACCTGCGACATGGTGGCGAAAAAGATCTGCGAGCTGGAAGGCGGCACCGCCGCCATGCTGACGTCCAGCGGTCAGGCTGCCAACTTCTTTGCGCTGTTCAATATCTGCGAGGCAGGCGACCACATCGTGGCGTCCAGCACCATCTACGGCGGCACCTTCAACCTCATCTCCGTCACCATGAAGAAGATGGGCATTACCGCCACCTTCGTGGACCCGCTGTGCAGCGAGGAAGAACTGGATGCCGCCTTCCGGCCCAACACCAAGGTCGTGTTTGGTGAGACCATCGCCAACCCTGCCCTCACCGTGCTGGACATCGAAAAGTTCGCCAAGGCCGCACACTCCCACGGCGTACCGCTCATCGTGGACAACACTTTCCCCACGCCGGTCAACTGCCGCCCCTTCGAGTGGGGGGCCGACATCGTGACCCACTCCACCACCAAGTACATGGACGGCCATGGCGCTGTGCTGGGCGGTGCTATCGTGGACAGCGGCAAGTTCGACTGGATGGCCCACGCCGACAAGTTCCCCGGCCTGTGTACTCCCGATGAGAGCTATCATGGCATCACCTACGCGGAGCGCTTCGGCAAAGAGGGGGCTTTCATCACCAAGGCCACCGCACAGCTCATGCGCGACTTCGGCTCGATGCAGTCCCCCATGAACGCCTATATGCTGAACCTCGGCCTTGAGAGCCTCCACGTCCGGATGCAGCGCCACTGCGCCAACGGCATGGCCGTCGCAAAGTTCCTTGAGGCTCACCCGAAAGTGGCCTATGTCAACTACTGCGGCCTCGAGTCCAGCCCCTACCATGCGCTGGCTGAGAAGTATCTGCCGAACGGCAGCTGCGGCGTCGTTTCCTTTGGCCTGGCCGGCGGCCGCGAAGCCGCCAGCACCTTTATGAAGGAGCTGAAGCTTGCCGCCATTGAGACCCACGTTGCCGATGCCCGCACCTGCTGCCTGAACCCGGCTTCCAGCACCCATCGCCAGATGAACGACGAGCAGCTGGCCGCTGCCGGTGTGCCTGCTGAGCTGGTGCGGATGAGCTGCGGCCTCGAGAGCAGCGAAGACCTCATCGCCGATATTGCACAGGCGCTGGATAAGATTTAAGAAACACGGTCAGCGCCATCTGCCGGTTTCGGCCCCTTCCCGTGAAAAAGCGTCTCCGGATGCAGATAAAAACTTCCCGCTAAAACCGTCAAAAGGAGCAACGATGCTATGCCGCTGATCATCCCCAAGACTCTTCCCGCCTACGATGCCCTCTACGAGGAAAACGTCTTCGTCATGCACCGGGAACGGGCGCTCTCCCAGCATATCCGCCCACTGGAGATCCTCATCCTGAACCTCATGCCGACCAAGATCGCCACTGAGACCCAGATTGCCCGCCTGCTGGCCAATACGCCCATTCAGGTCCACATGACCCTGCTGCAGACGGCCAGCCATGCGGCGACCCATGTCTCTGCGGCCCACCTCGAGGCGTTTTATAAGACCTTCGACGAGGTGAAGAACAACCGCTACGACGGCATGATCATCACCGGTGCGCCTGTGGAGAAAATAGACTTTGAACAGGTGGACTACTGGCAGGAGCTGTGCGAGATCATGGACTTCAGCGAGACGAACGTCTACTCCACCCTTCATGTCTGCTGGGGCGCACAGGCGGGGCTTTATTATCACTATGGCATCCGCAAGCAGCTTCTCGACCAGAAGATGTTCGGCGTCTTCGAGCATAAAGTCACCCGTCCCTCGAACCCGCTGGTGCGCGGCTTTGATGAGGTGTTCTACGCCCCCCACAGCCGCCACACCGGCATCAGCCGGGAGGACGTGCTGAACTGCAAGGCTCTGCGCATCCTCGCCGAGAGCGACGAGGCCGGCCCCTTCCTGATGAGTACCGAGAATGGACGGCAGATCTTCGTCACCGGCCACCCGGAGTACGACAAGTACACACTGGACGCCGAGTACAAGCGGGATGTCGGCAAGGGCCTGCCCATCGCGGTGCCAAAGAACTATTACCCCAACGACGACCCCGAGCAGCCGCCTCTCTTCCGCTGGCGTGCTCACGCACACCTGCTGTATGAGAACTGGCTGAACTACTACGTCTACCAGAATACGCCCTACGACCTTGGTGCTATCAGCAAGGTAGAGCACGAGGAAGAATAAAATCAGCCCTCTCCGTCTGGTGAGGAGGGGGCATTTTTGCAAGGAGAATACTTATGGGAATCGAAGCAAAATGGAAGAGCCGGGGCATCCGGGTGGGCAAACTGCCCTGCGGGCTGCTGGACAAGATAAGCGATGTGCCGGGCGTGACGGTGGGCCACTGCACACTGGCGGACGGCGAGGTCCAGACCGGCGTGACCGCGCTGCTGCCCCATCAGGGCGATATTTTCCACGATAAAGTGATGGCGGCCAGCCATGTCATCAACGGCTTTGGCAAGACCACCGGCCTTGTCCAGATCGACGAGCTGGGGACGCTGGAAACGCCCATCCTCTTCACCAATACCCTCAGCGTAGGTACTGTGGAGACAGCGCTGGTGAAGTATATGCTGGATAAGAACCCCGACATCTGCGAGACTACCGGCAGCGTAAACCCGGTGGTCTGCGAGTGCAACGACAGCGGCCTCAACGACATCCGGGGCCTCCACGTCACAGAAGAAAACGTGAGGGCCGCGCTGGCCGACTGCCGCGCCGATTTCGCCGAGGGCGCTGTGGGCGCGGGCCGGGGAATGCGCTGCCACGGCCTGAAGGGCGGCATCGGCTCGGCCTCCCGTGTGGTGGAGCTGGACGGGAAACAGTACACCATCGGTGCGCTGGTGCTCTCCAACCACGCCGTCTTCGATGACCTCGTAGTGGCAGGCACCCCCATCCAGAGCCTGCTGGACGCCCACATCCCGCCCCACGAGGACAAGGGCTCCATCATCACGGTGCTGGCGACGGACATCCCCTTGAGTGAGCGCCAGCTGCGGCGGCTCTGCCACCGGGCGCTGGTGGGCCTGTCCCGCACCGGCTCTTTCTGCGGCAACGGCTCCGGCGAGATCGTCATTGCCTTCACCACCGCCAACCGGGTGCCGCACTACTCCGAAAAGGCCATCCTGCCGATGGGTATGCTCCACGACGACGCCATCAATCCGTTGTTCCGGGCGGTGGCCGAGTGCGTGGAGGAAAGTGTGCTGAGCAGTCTGCTCCATGCCGAGACGGTCACAGGCTATCATGGCCGGACGGTCAGATGTCTGAGTGATCTGCTCGACGAGAAATAAAAAAATGGGAAGCGCTTTTGCGCTTCCCATTTTTCATAGTATTATCTGCGGGGCTTCCGCATCGGCTTTTTCTTCCGCACGCTGTAGCCGAAGGTCCCCAGCTTTTTGCCCAGAGCCAGATATTCGCCGTGGCTGTAGACGATGAGTTTGGCCTTGTCGAGGCAGAGCTTACCGTTCTCGTCCAGCAGGCTCTCGTCCACGTCGCAGGCGACTACTTCGGCGAGGAAGAGGTCGTGGCTGCCCAGCGGGATGACCTGCGTGACCTTGCACTCGAGGTTGACGGGGCTTTCTTCGAGGATGGGGCAGTCTGTCAGCACCGAGCCGGGGGCAGAATGGAGTTTGCAGGCTGCGAATTTGTCAAAGTCCCGGCCGCTCCTGACGCCGCACCAGTCCACCGACTTCACCAGTGCCTCGGTGGGCAGGTTGATGGCAAACTGGCCGCTCTCCCTGATGAGGTGGTGGCTGTATCGCTCGGGGCGGACGCTGATGGATACCATGCTGGGCTGGGTGCAGATGGTGCCGGTCCAGCCGATGGTGATGAGGTTGGGCTTGTCCAGCCCGCCGCAGGAGACCAGCACCGGCGGCTCCGGGTTCAGGAGGGTGCTGCCTTTCCAGCTCTGTTTGCTCATCCGTGATACTTCCTTTCGTAGGGAGCCCATGTGCGCTCGCTGATGATGTAGCGGGGGCGGGCTTTGGTCTCCATATAGATCTTGCCGACGTATTCGCCGATGACGCCCAGACACACCAGCTGGACGCCGCCCATGAAGCAGACGATGCAGATGGTGGAGGCCCAGCCCGCCACGGCGCTGCCCAGAACAGCCTGCACGATGGCCCAGATGACGCCGATGAAGCTGATGAGGCTGACCGCGATGCCTGCGCCGGTGATGAGGCGGATGGGCTTGTTCGACAGGCTGGTGATGCCGTCGAAGGCGAGGGCCAGCATCTTGCTGAGGGGATAGTGGCTCTCGCCGGCCAAACGCTCGTGGCGCTCGTAGTAGACGGTGTCGCTGGGGTAGCCCACCAGCGGCACCATGCCCCGCAGGAAAATGTTCACCTCGCGGTAGTCGGCGAAGCTTTCCAGCACCCGGGTGCTGATGAGCCGGTAGTCGGCGTGGTTGAATACGATGTCTGCGCCCAGCGCGTTCATCACATGGTAGAAGCCCTCGGCGGTGAACCGCTTGAAGAAGGTGTCGGTGTCCCGGCGGCTGCGCACGCCGTAGACTACCTCGGCGCCGTCCAGATACTTTTTGACCATCTCGTCCATGGCGTTGATGTCGTCCTGGCCGTCGCAGTCGATGGAGATGGTGATGTCGCAGCTGCCGCTGTGGAGCGCCTCCATCAGCCCGGCCAGCACGGCGTTCTGGTGGCCGCGGTTCCGGCTCTGGGAGATGCCGATGAAGTGCTCATCCTCAGAGGCGAACTTCTGGATGAGGGACCAGGTGGCGTCGCGGGAGCCGTCGTTGACGAAGAGCACCCGGCTCTTCTCGCTGACAAGGCCCGCTGCGGCGAGGTCGTTTATCTTTTTCAGGAACAGGGGGGCCGTGATGGGCAGCACCTGTTCTTCATTGTAGCAGGGAATAACGATCCATAAAATCGGTTTGGACATGATGAAGTTCTCCTTCTATATAAGGCTCTCCCAAAGGGAGAGGCTGTTACAGCACCATATGCCGCAGCGCGTCCGGTTCCAGCAGCTTGAAGCTGCTCTTATAGGTCTCGAGCAGGCCGTCTCGCTGCATCAGGCTCAGCTCCCGGGAGAGGGCGCTGCGGTCGCAGTTGAGGTAGTCGGCCAGCTGGATGCGGGAGTAGGGAATGGTGAAGGTGAGGCTGTGGTGAACCTCGGCCTCGCTGAGCAGGTAGGCGCACACCTTGGCCCGCAGGCTCTTGAGCAGCAGCAGGTCTACCCGGCGGGAGAGCAGGAAGTATTTGTCGCTGATGGTGCGCACAAGGTTCTGCAGCACCCGCTGGCGGGCCGGGTCGGCCCCGGGCAGCAGAAGCTTCTCGTAAGGCACCAACAGCACCTCGCAGGGGGCCGAGGCCATCACCGTTACCGGGCTGGAAAGGCTCGAGCCGCCCAGCACGTCGCCGAACACACCGCCCGGCCCCATCTGGCTGATGGGCAGACGCGCCCCGCTGGCGGCGGGATGGTAGGCCTCGATGGCGCCGGAGAGCACCACGCCTACCCGGCGGTTCGACTGTCCGGCCAGTACGAGGGTCTCGCCCCGGCTGTAGGTGCGCAATACGGCCCCCACTTCGCCCAGCAGGACCCGGAGCGCTTCGGCTTCCAGTCCGGCGAACAGAGAGGTGGATTGTAACAGCGGAAGATAATTTTCCATACCCATTCCGTGAGGTTTTCCCCGGGCCCTCACCGCCCTTCTGCGATTCCGTTGCATGTGCAACGGTATTTTTTCTCTTATTATAGTAAACTTGAGGGCGTAAAGCAAATGGTTTTGCAAATTTTTTGCGGGAAAATTTCTCCCAATGAAAGTGAGGAACGAAATCCTATGAAAAAACTGACATCTCTGCTGCTGTCGCTGGTGCTGATGGTCAGCGTGCTGGCCTGCGGCGCATCGGCCAAGACGAGCAAAAAAGTGCGCATCGCCGGCCTGAAAGGCCCCACCACCATGGGCCTCGTCAACCTGCTGAGCATGGAGAAGGACGGCACTGCTTCCCTCGACTATGACCTGCAGCTCTACGGCGCAGCCGATGAGATCGTGCCGAAGCTCATCAAGGGCGAACTCGACATGGCTGCTATCCCGGCCAACCTCGCCGCGACCCTCTACCAGAAGACGAACGGCGGCATCCAGGTCATGGCCGTCAACACGCTGGGCGTCCTCTACGTCGTGGAGAAGGGCAATACCGTCCACAGCTTTGCTGACCTCAAGGGCCGCACCATCCTTTCCACCGGCAAAGGCACGACGCCCGAGTACGTCCTGCGCTATCTGCTCAAGAAGAACGGCCTCGACCCCGACAAGGACGTGAAGATCGAATACTACAGCGAGGCTTCCGAGGTCACGGCCCAGATGGCCGCTGCCAGGAAGGATGCCATCGCCGTCCTGCCTCAGCCCTACGTCACCGCTGCCCAGATGAAGGACAGCGACCTCCGCGTCGTCCTCGACCTGACCAGGGAATGGAACAGGGTCTGTGACACCCAGCTCATCACCGGCGTCACCGTGGTGCGCACCGAGTACGCAAAGCAGAACCCCGACGTCATCGCAGCTTTCCTGACCGACTACCAGAAGAGCGTCAAGGCGGCGAACGAGGACATCGACGGCACCGCCGCCCTCTGTGAGGAAGTCGGCGTGGTGGCCAAGGCTGCTATCGCCAAGAAGGCCCTGCCCAAGTGCAACATCGTTTACCGCAACGGTCAGGAGATGAAGAAAGACATCTCTGCCTACCTGCAGGTGCTCTACGATGCCTCTCCTGCCGCCGTGGGCGGCAAGCTGCCGGACGATAACTTCTACTACACCGAGCCGTCCGTCCTGCGCAAGGTCATGGCGGCTATCCGCAATTCTGCAAAGTAAGCTTTGAAACAAAGAAGGGGCTGCTGCACATCGTTTTAGTCGAAAGTGCAGCAGCCTCTTTCTTTCTTACGTTAGAAGGCCCGCGCCGATGCCGATGAGAGCCGGCAGCAGCCAGCCAAAGCCGAGGCTGCTCAGGGGCAGAGCGTTCATCAAGGTGGAGAGGGAGCCGAAGGGCAGGGCAGCAGGGATGCTCTGGATGGCCGTGAAGAGGATACTCAGCCGCCAGACCGATGTCCGCTGGAACCGTCCGGGCAGGAACTCCACCACGATGAGGATGATGGCGATGGGGTAGATGGCGTTCAGCACCGGGACGGAAAGGCTCAGGATGTCCGCAAGGCCGATGTTCGCCAGCAGCATACTCACCAGCGCGAAGAAAGCCGCAATGGCAGGGTAGGGCAGCTGGGGCAGAAGCTCGTGGAAGTATTCGCCTACGCTGGCGATGAGGCCGACGCAGGTGTTGAAGCAGGCGATGACGAAGATGGCGGCCAGAAGCACCTGTCCCACCCGGCCAAACAGGCCGTCGGCCAGTGCAGTCAGGACGGCGGCACCGGTGCCGCTGCCGGGGAAGGTCGCCCCTGAGATGCCGCCGATGTGGGTCAGCATGGCGTAGACCACCAGCAGCATCCCGCCCGCGATGAGCCCGGCCCGGATGGTGCCGCGCCGGACGGCGGATTCCTCCGTGATGCCCACCGCCTGAAGGTTCAGCGCGATGACCGCGCCGAAGTTGAGCGCTGCCAGCGCGTCCATGGTCTGATAGCCGTCCAGCACGCCCTGTGCGGCTGGGAGGGCGGCGTAAGCCTCGGCAGGTGTGCCGTAGCCGGGCGCGGCCGGGCGGAGGATGCAGCCCGCGAACAGCACCACGATGAGCACCAGCAGGGCAGGGCAGAGGATGCGGCCCAGCCGCTGGGTCAGCTTTTCGGGCTTGAGGGCCACGAAGTACGCCGCAGCAAAGAACACGAGGGAGTAGATGAACTGTCCCGGTGTGCTCCGCCCCACCAGCGGCGTCAGCATCTCAAACGAGGTGCTGGCCGTGCGGGGGATAGCGAGGCAGGGACCGATGGACAGATAGACCAGCACAGCGAACACCTGTGCGAAGCGGGGATGGACCCGCCCGGCCAGCGCAGGCAGACCGCCTGCCCGGGCCACCGCGGCCACGCCCGCGATGGGCAGGCCGATGGCGCTGACGGCAAAGCCCACAAAAGCGGGCCAGAGCGCCGTCCCGGCCTGTGCGCCGAGGAAGGGCGGGAAGATGAGGTTGCCTGCTCCGAAGAACATCGAGAACAGGGTGAACCCCACCAGAAGGAGCTTTTTGCCCCGGAGGGCCTGAGCGGAATCGTGCATGGTCATCTCTCCCAGCTGTGCGCGGAGGCACGTAGAATAAGGATTACTTTATTCCAGTGTAGTGTTTTATGACCTTCATGTCAAGAGAAGAAAAGATGAAGGATTGTATTCTCATACATGATGTGATATTCTGAAAGCGAGAAAACGAACAGGAGCAAAGAAATACATGGATAAAACAAAAAAACGCCGCATTCAAATCTTAGCGGCGTCGGTGTTCTGGCTGGGCGTCTGGCAGGCGGCGGCTGTGGCCATCGGGCAGGAAGTTCTTCTTGTCTCGCCGGTGCAGGCCATCGGTACGCTGGTGGAGCTGCTGCCGCAGGCCGAGTTCTGGCAGCGCATCGGTTTCAGCGCCGGGCGCATCCTGTTGGGCTTCGGGCTGGGCGCGCTGTCCAGCGCGGTGCTGGCGGTAGCCGCCGAAAAGTGGGAGTGGGTGGACGCCCTTCTCGCCCCCGTGATGCAGCTGGTCAAGGCTACTCCGGTGGCGAGCTTCATCATTCTGGCGCTGGTGTGGGTCAGCGGCTCGTCGCTGTCCGTCCTTATCAGCTTTTTGATGGTGCTGCCCGTCCTCTACAGCGCAGTGCGCACCGGCATCGGGAGTGCTGACCGCCAGCTTCTCGAAATGGCGCAGGTGTTCCGTCTGCCTCTGGGGCGGCGTCTGCGGGCGGTCTGGCTCCCGGCGGTGCTGCCCGCGTTCCGGCAGGGATGCAGCGTGGCGCTGGGCATCTGCTGGAAGAGCGGCGTAGCAGCAGAGGTCATCGGCCTGCCCGATGGCAGCATCGGCGACGCGCTTTACCGGGCAAAGATCACCCTTTCCACCGGGGAGCTGTTTGCCTGGACCTTCGTCATCATCCTGCTGAGCGCCGTATTCGAAAAGCTGTTCCTCGCTCTGCTGGATAAAGCGGTAGCGGCGGTTCTGGGCGAAGAGGGGGCTGAAAAATGAGTGAAACCAACAACAAACTGGAAATAAAGAATCTGTCTAATCGATTCGGAGAGAGAATCCTCTTCGAAAACCTCTCGCTTACCGTGGACGACCCGGCGGTGCTCTGGGCGCCAAGCGGCTGGGGCAAGACGACCCTGCTCCGTATCCTGATGGGGCTGGAAGCGCCCACCTCCGGCAGCGTGGAGGGCGTGGGCCGGGTCGGCGCGGTCTTTCAGGAAGACAGGCTCTGCCCCCAGCTGACCGCCGAAGAGAATGTGGCGCTGGTGCTGCCCGCAGAACAGTACAAGGTCAAAACACAATACAAAGAGCAGATACGAGATGACCTTATACAATTAGGACTGGATGAAGAAGCCCTTGCCCTGCCTGCCCGGAAGCTCTCCGGCGGACAGAAGCGCCGCACCGCCTTGCTGCGCGCGCTCTGGGCCGAGAGCGACACGCTTCTGTTGGATGAGCCCTTCACCGGCATGGACCCCGCCGTCATGAAAAAAGCCGCAGCCATGCTCAAGGTACGCTGCGGCAGAAAGCCCACCCTGCTGGCGACCCATGATAAAGAAGCCATCCGGGAGCTGGGGTGGAAAGTGATCGAACTGGGCTGAAACGAAAGGAGCCTGACCATGGAGAAAAAGACGAGCTGCCTGCTCTGCGTTCTTACCGCGCTGCTTCTCGCTGTGCTCTATCTCTGGGCCGCCCTCCGCCCGGGCGTCTGGCTGCGGGATGCCTTTTTGTATCGTCAGGCCGACGGCAGCTTTTCGGGCAAGGATGCGTATGCCGCCTACACCATGCAGGTCGCCCAGACGGAAAACGGTGCGGAAGTGGATTTCACGATGGACGGAGAGGCGCGGCACTATCGGCTCGAATCGAAAGCCGAGGGCATGAGCGACCCGGGCGTAAAAATTGAGCAGGACGGAGTGGTCATTTTTACCGGGACCGCGCTGGGCGACCCCGGCGACGCCATCCTGTGGAGGGAAGACGATGGGGGCCTTGCCGACGAGGTGAACGTCATCGTCAACGGCGAATACCAGAAATCCGACCTCTGGCCCAGTTGTAACTGGCTCTATAATGTAGCCGTCGGCGGGCGGCTGGAGACCCGGGGCAGCGTGGCGTTCCTGCTGCCGATAGGGGCGCTGGTGGTGCTCCTTGTGCTGGATGTCCGGTTCCCGCTGCTGTTCTGGAACCTCCGTCACGGGCTGGAAGTGTACGGCGGTGAGCCCACCGACTGGTATTACGCGATGCAGAGGGTGAGCCGCATTACCAGCGTCATCGGTGTTTTTGTGCTGGCGGCGATGAGCTTTGCTGTTCACTGAGGCTCACAGCAGCTCGGCAAGGATGCTGTTCTGTACGATGAGCCCGGCTGGCGTGAGGGCGAGGGTGTGGCCGTCAAAGTTGGCGTAGCCGCTCTTCACGCAGTTTTGCACAAAGGCCAGCTGTGCGGTGGAAAACTCCCTGCCATAGTGTTTTTTGTATTCGTCGAGGCTCAGACCTTTGCGCAGACGCAGCTGCAAGATGAGATAATCCTCCGCACCGCAGCCGCCGTCCATGACGGGCGCGGCCTCGTCCCGCAGAAAGGCTTCGGTGTCGGCGGGGTAGTAGAACCGTTTGCCGCCCATGCAGGAGTGGGCCGCAGGGCCGATGCCCAGATAGTCGCCGCAGTCCCAGTAGATGAGGTTGTGCTTTCCCTCATAGCCCGGGCGGGCGAAGTTGGAGATCTCATATTGCCGGTAGCCATGATGTTCCAGCTGCTCGACGGCGTAGAGGTAAAAATCTGCCGCCTCGTCGGAGGTGGGCAGACCCTCGGGGGGCGTCCGGCCAAAGGCGGAGTTGGGCTCGATCTTCAAGAGGTAGGCGGAAATGTGAGCCGCGCCGCCATCCTCGATAAGCTCCAGCGTCTCGTCGAACTCGGCCTGCGTATAATGGGGCAGGGCCAGCATGATGTCGCCGCTGATGTTCTCGAACCCGGCACGGCGTGCGGCGGCGAAAGCGGCCCGCGCCTGCTTTGCCGTGTGGGGGCGGCCCAGCGTCTTGAGCTGGCTGTCCCGGGCCGACTGGACGCCGAAGGAAATGCGGTTGACGCCCGCCTCCCGGAATGCCCGGAGAGAGTCTTCGGTCACGGTCTCAGGGTTGGCTTCCAGCGTGATCTCGGCCCCGGGCAGGGGCTGTGCGGCGGCGATGAGCCGGGCGGCGTCTGCCGGGTCCAGCAGACTGGGCGTTCCACCGCCGAAATAAAGGGAGTCCGGCCGCAGGGGCGCGTCCGGCGCAAAGCGGGAGAGTTCCCGCAAAAGGGCGTCCACATAGGCCCGGGGAACGCCGCGCTGGCCGGGGGCGGAGTAAAAATCACAGTACCGGCATTTGGAAAAACAGTAAGGAATATGCAGATAAAGTCCGAGAGACATCAAATATCACAGCCTTTTTCATGAATCGTTCATTTCTATGCAGTATACTATATTTCGTAGACCGGGGCAAGGCCGAGGCCGATGCCCTGATTTTGAATGGAGGATTCCTTATGGATTACAACAACTATGACCGCGGCTATGCGGAGCCTTCGATGAGAGCATCGGACTATATGACCCGCACCTACCGCTGGATGGCCGGCGGCCTGCTTGTCACCTTCGCAATGGCCTATATCACGGCGACCACGCCCCTTATCTATCTGGTCGATTCGCTTTACTTCCTGCTTACCATCGGTGAGCTGGCGCTGGTGTTCATGCTCAGCGCCCGGGTGCAGAAGATGTCCATCGACGGTGCAAGAGCCGCGTTCTTCGGATACGCCATCCTGAACGGCATGGTCCTGAGCTACTACTTCCTGATGTTCTCGGTAGGTACGCTGGTCATGGCCTTCCTCGCCACGGCGGTCTACTTCGGCCTCATGGCTGTGTACGGCACCACCACCCATAAAGACCTCACCGGCTGGGGTCCCCGCCTCATGATGGCTCTGGTGGCCATGATCGTCACCAGCCTCGTGGGTGCGCTCTTCGGCTTTGGCTTCGGCACCTCGGTGCTCTACTGCGGCATCGGCCTGGTGGTGTTCATGCTGCTCACCGCCTATGATACCCAGAAGCTCCGCCAGATCTACGCCTACTATGCAGGCGACGCTGAGCTGGCCGAGAAGGCTTCCATCTATGGCGCACTGACCCTGTATCTGGACTTCATCAACATCTTCCTGTATGTCGTCCGTCTGCTGGGCATGAACAGCCGCAGCCGCAACAATTAAATCAAATTTTTCGTAGCCGCCGTGCAGAGCGTTTGCACGGCGGCTCTTTTTTGTCAGAATGCCTGCTTTGAATCATGATAACTGTGCGATTTGCCAAAAATCGAGGGAAAGGTTGACAGAATGCCGGGGGGGTAAAATTTGTGTGGTGATGCGGCAGACGATGTTTGCGGCAGCAGCACACAGAGCTTATTTTTATTGAGGAGGGGTTTCGAATGAAACTGTTCAAAAAGGTTCTCGCCGCAGCCCTCGCGGGCGTGCTGGCACTGTCCGTCCTGACGGGCTGTAACAACAGCAATAGTGTGGCTACCGTGAAAATGCTCGATGCGCTGAATGACTGGGCGAAGGTCTATGGTGTGGATACTACCTTCGAAAAGGGCAATAAAGAATTGCAGGAACAGGTAAACGCACTGGTGAAGACCGTGGATGAGGTCGGCAAGGGCATCGATTTTGGAGATGCCAAGGACTTCGATGATGTGTACAACGCCATTATGAAAGATAAAGCTGCAAGGCTGAAGCTGGGGGCTTGGGCAGCGAAGTTTACTCAAGCAAATGTTGGTGATGGTTCGCCGCTGTATGAGTGTGGCTTTGCCGATATTAGCGCAACGCTGTCTGCAAGTAGCAATAAGAACATTTACTATGCAGGTCAGCTGATGACTTCCATAGGCCCCATCAATGCTCCTGACACGGAGTGGGATAATGGTGAGCCTAATTGGACTGTGGGTGACAAATCTTATGTTGCCGTTGCGACCGGCGAGGTTGGCGGTAAGAAGTACATGATCGCGCTCTTCCAGACCACTGCTGTAACGAATCCGAAGTATCAGCCGGGTGACAATGGCATGGGCGAAGGTGCTAGTAAGGATTGAGCCTCAGCCGCAGCAATGCCCGCCCACTGAATCATGAACCCGTTAGGCCCCGGTCCGCCGGGGCCTTTTTTCGTCCTTATGAATAAACCCCGCTCTGCCGCTCCAAACTACCACCAAAGAAACGATTCCGTACACAAAGATGGATTGGAGTAACGAACGATGGAGCAATTCAGAAAGTTTTTGCGGGACAAAGCCTTTGCGCTGGTGCTTACCGCCTGCCTGCTGGCGGCGGCAGCGGCCGGGGTGTGGGCTGTGCGCACGGTGCGCAATGAGCTCAAACAGAATCTGGACGCGGTGCGAAGCCCGTCCAGCACCGCCCCCGGCATCGACGAGGGCATCAACACATCGCCCGGCGTTGCCGGAGAGGAGGAAGCCGAATGGCAGCAGCAGAACGCACCCGCAGCAAACAGCGTGGCCAATGTGCCAAAAGCCGACAGCTCGTCCGGTGGGGCTGCGTCCTCTTCTGGTGCGCAGTCTGGGTCTGGTTCGGTGCGCGAACCCTCCGCGCTGCAAACCGAGTCCTTGCCTGCCAGCAGTTCGGCTGCGCCTGCCTCCACGCAGCCTGTCTCGGGGCGCGTCTTAAACAGCTACAGCGGCGATGAGCTGGTCTACAGCAAGACGCTGGGCGACTGGCGCACCCACAACGGTGTGGACTACGCCGCCAGCAGGGGCGCGGAAGTGACCGCCCCGGCGGCAGGCAAGGTGGTGGAGACCGGCACGGACGACAAGTGGGGGCCTGTGGTCGCCATCGAAGATGCTTCCGGCAGGATTTGGCGGGTCTGCGGTACGACGGATGCCAAGGTGAAGAAGGGCGACACCGTCTTGGCCGGGCAGACCATCGGCAAGGTGGGCAGCGTGAGCTGTGAGTGTGCCGAGGAGAGCCACATCCACTTGGAAGTCATGGAGGGCGAAAAGTATCTCGACCCCATCAAGGCCATGAAATAAGCAAAATTTTCCGGGCAGGTGCAGCAGAACGCTGTACCTGTTTTTTTCACATTGCTTTTGGCGGTCGATTTTGGTATGATAGACTAGAATAAGTGTGAAGACAGAAGAAAAAGCGGAGGAAACGAAACATGAAGGTCTTAGTGGTAGGCGGCGGTGCTGCCGGCCTGATGGCGGCGGGCGCGGCCCTGCGGCAGGGGCATGAGGTGACGGTGCTGGAACATATGGAAAAGCCGGCTCAGAAAATTCTCGTTACCGGAAAGGGCCGCTGTAATGTGACCAACGACTGCACCGCAGAGGAATTTCTGCACCATGTGCGGACGAACCCCCGCTTTCTGTTCTCGTCGCTGGGAGCTTTCCCGCCGGCCAAGACGATGGAACTGTTTGAGTCTCTCGGTGTGGAGCTGAAAGTGGAGCGCGGACGCCGGGTGTTCCCGGTGTCAGACAAGGCCGAAGAGATTCGGCAGGCTCTTCTGCGGTACGCAGACGGAGCGGACATCGTCCACGACGGGGCAAAAAAGCTGCTGCTGGAGCCGCTGGCCCAGCAGGAAGAAGCGCCTGCCGCGCCGGAAAATCTGCGCCACCCGAAAAAGAAAAAGCCCGGCCCGGCCTATCGCTGCGTGGGTGTGCGGGGAACTTCGGGCCGGGAGTACAAAGCGGACGCCGTGCTGGTGGCAACGGGCGGCCTGAGCTACCCCACCACCGGCTCCACCGGCGACGGCTACAAGCTGGCCCAGCAAGCGGGCCACACCCTCGTGGAGCCTGTCCCCAGCCTTGTCAGCCTTGTGAGCCATGACGCCGACTGCAAGAAGATGATGGGCCTCGCCCTCAAGAACGTGACCCTCACCCTCCACGAGGACGGCAAAGCCATCTTCGAGGAGCAGGGCGAGATGCTGTTCACCCACTTCGGCATCAGCGGGCCGCTGACTCTCAGCGCGTCGAGCCATCTGGGCGACATGAAAAAGCACAAGTACGAAGCTTTTATTGATTTGAAGCCTGCCCTCAGTGAGGAACAGCTTTATGACCGCATCACCCGGGACTTTGCCCTTCTGGCGAACCACGCGGCGCAGGGCGCACTGGTGAAGCTGCTGCCGTCCAGTATGCAGCCGGTCATGGTGGCCCGCTGGGGCATTGACCCGGCCACCAGGGCAAACCAGATCACCCGGGAGCAGAAGAGGGAACTGGTACAGCTGATGAAGCACTGGCGGGTGACTATCGACGCCCGGGGCGATTTGGCACACGCAGTCATCACGTCAGGCGGCGTGTCGGTGCGGGAGGTTGACCCCAAGACCATGCAGAGCAAAAAGGCCCTCGGCCTCTACTTTGCAGGCGAGGTGCTGGATGTGGACGCCTATACCGGCGGCTACAATCTGCAAATCGCATTCTGCACGGCACAGAGTTTTGCGAATCATCTGGAATGACCTCTCAGTCTGCTTCGCAGACGGCCCCCTCGTTAGGGCAACAACGACTGCCGCCAGCGGTGGAACGGCGTCAGCCGTGACGGAGAGGTTTAAGCGGCTGGAAATTTCAGATTCATAGAGAAGGAGATATAAAAATGATTTCTGTTGCGATCGACGGGCCTGCGGGCGCAGGCAAATCTACGCTGGCGCGGCGTCTGGCTGCGGACTTCGGCTACATTTATGTGGACACCGGTGCGATGTTCCGTACCATCGGCCTTTATGCCCTCCGCGCGGGCAAAGAACCGAAGGACAACGAGGCAGTCGATGCGCTGCTGCCCAATATCACCCTCGAGTTTGCTTTTATCGAGGGCGAACAGCATATCTATCTGAATGGCGAGGACGTCAGCACGGCCATCCGCACCGAAGAGGTGGGAATGGCGGCTTCTGCCGTGGGTGCAAATCCGGCGGTGCGCGCCTTCCTGCTGGAGATGCAGCGGGACATGGCCAGGACGCAGAACATCCTGATGGATGGCCGCGACATCGGCACCGTGGTGCTGCCCAATGCGACTGTGAAGATCTTCCTCACCGCCAGCCCGGAGGCCCGCGCCACCCGCCGATGGAAGGAGTACCAGCAGAAGGGCATCGATACCCCCTACGAAGATGTGCTGGCCGACGTCAAGCAGCGCGACTATCAGGACACCCACCGCGCCGCAGCCCCCCTCAAGCAGGCAGACGATGCCGTGCTGCTGGACACTTCGGAGCTGAATTTTGAGCAGAGCTTTGAGGCCATGAAGAAAATTATCACGGAGAAGGTCAGATGATACTATATTATATTCTGGTCCCGCTGGCATGGCTGGTGTTCCACATCGGCTTCCGCGTCCGGTGTGAGGGCAGGGAGAACCTGAAAAAAATCGGCACGAAGGGCTGCATCATTGCCCCCAACCATATCTCAGCCATCGACCCGGTGTTCGTCGTCATCGCCCGGTTCTGGGGCCAGCGGATGACAGTGTTTGCCAAGAAAGAGCTGTTCGAGATAAACGCATTCCTGTCGTGGTTCTTCCGGTGCGCCGGTGCAGTCTGTGTCCGCGGCACGAAAGAAGAGGTCAGCGTCATCGACGACACCGTGAAAAAGTGTCAGGAGGGCGGCACACTGCTGCTCTTCCCGGAGGGTACGCGGGAGCAGGAGGGAAAGTTCCTTCCCCTCAAGAGCGGCCTCTTCGTCATCGCGGCGGCAGCAAATGTGGACGTCGTGCCCTGCCGTATCTACTACGACACCCCTGATGGTAAGATGAAGCTGTTCTGCAAGGTGCGTGTCATCTTCGGCGAGCCCATGCCCGCTGCACAGTTTGCAATGGAAGGCCGCCGCGACATAAAGAAACTGCGGGAAAATAAGCAGGCCGTTCTGGATGCGTGGAATGAATTGTGATGAACCTCTCAGTCTCGCTATCGCTCGACAAGGCCGAGTTGCGGCTCCCAGCATCCGCTTCGCATTGCTTGCGTCTCGCTGGCCGCTGCCCCAACAGCGACTCCCTGTTTCCGCCACTGGCGGCGGTCGTCGTTGTTGCCCCTAATAGGGAAGGTGGCATCGCGCAGCGATGACGGAGAGATTGAATTTAGGAGAGTACAATGGAAATCAGACTTGCAAAGACTGCGGGTTTCTGCTTCGGCGTGGACCGCGCGGTCAAGCTGACCTACGGTCTGCTGGATGAGGGCCGCAAGGTGGCCACCCTCGGCCCCCTCATCCACAACCCCCAGACCGTGGAAGACCTTGAGCGCCGGGGCGCACTGGTAGCAGACACCCCCGCTGATGTCCCTACGGGCTACGAGGTGGTCATCCGCAGCCACGGTGTCCCCCGCAGCATTTACGACGAGCTGGAAGCCCGGGGCTGCACTTATCACGATGCCACCTGCCCCTTCGTGAAGAAGATACAGAAGATCGCTTCCGAGGCCGAAGCCGCCGGTGCAGTGCTCGTGGTGGCCGGTGATGCGTCCCATCCGGAGGTGCAGGGCATCGTCGGACATACCCGGGGAGAGGTATTCGTTTTCAGCGATTTGGCCCAGCTGAAGGCGTGGAAAGGGCCTTCGGACCCCCAAAAGCCCATTTTTGCAGTTGCACAGACCACATTTCAGGTAACAAAATGGCAAGAAAGTTCGGAGTTTCTCAAAAAAGCCTATACAAACGCCCGAA
>OLVZ01001324.1_pt1 | contig 21477 bp, 18 predicted proteins | sample 1673341 | NCBI WGS metagenome assembly OLVZ01 (sample SAMEA3178944, study PRJEB25190) | human gut metagenome | biome: human gut; feature: human-associated habitat; material: faeces | place: Austria | collected 2013 | reverse complement strand
GGCGGGAGACGTAGCTCGTCAGGTGGAAATCGATTCCGAGCTCCTCGGCGAGCAGGCGCAGGTATTTCTGGTACTTGCTGTAACGGGTTCGAATGTGCATGTAGAGCCGCTCGCCCGTATAGCCGGAGCGAGTGACGATCGGCAGCAGGAAATCGTCCACGGTCGGCGAGGCCGCTTGCAGGCTCCCGATCAGTTGCCGGATCGCGGGCGTAATTTTGATCGAAATCGGTTTGACCCCTTTCTGCCGTTTGATCTTCTGCCGCTTGTAAACGATATAGTCGCCGTCCTCCATCTGTTTGATCTGGGCGGTCGTGAGCATCGCCATGTCGATGAACGATATGCCGTAACAATAGTAGGAGAAGAGAAACAGTTTGCGGGCGTATTCGCATTGCGGATTGCTGGCCGTGGCGCTTTTGAGTTTCGACAGCTCGGCGGCAGGCAGGTAGCGTTTGGCGGTCGCCTCTTCGAGTTTGGAGACCTCGAACCCGCCCCGTCCGAACGGATAGGTCGCCACCGAGCCGACACCCTCCGCATTGGCCCGGTTCAGAATGGCCCGTAATGCCTTGAAATAGAATTTACGCGTGTTGCCGCAACAGCCCCGCTTTTGAAGAAACATATCGAATCCCCGGACATAACGCAGGTCGATGTCGGAAAAGAGCCGTTGATCCAGCTTCCGGTCATAGCTTCTCAACATGTCCTGCGTCTGCTTATAGGTCTGGGAGTTCCCGATATGTCCCGTCGCGTGCAGTTCCGCAATACGGTCGGTGAAATAAGCGTTGAACTTTCCCTGTTTGGAGGTGTTCAGAAAGGCGTCCTCGAACTGGTTCAGCGTCCAGTCGATGCCTTCGATCTCGAAACGTTCGACGATCTCGCGGGCGCGAACCTTGTATTTCGCCAGCAGCGCATTGTCGGCTTCGCGTTGTTTATTCTCGGCTTTCTGCTCGGCTCCTTTCAGATTGCGCAGGATGATGAATTGCTCGCCGGCTTCGTCCCAATATGCGGGATCGGCGTAGAGATCGAGTGCGATATATTTGCGCCGCTTGTTTTTGGTGATACACAGCCTGACGGCGTAACGGCCGTTGCGGTCGGCCTTGTCGTGACGACGGGGAAACCGGATGGAATAAGCCATAACTTTGCACAGTTTTTCTTCTTGATTCGCTGATAGTTATCGAAATGTCATACGACAAGCGAATGAAGATACTGTCAAAGCTGGATTCGATAGATCCGGCCGAAGCACTAACCGCCTACCCGAGAATTGCAGAGTATGATGCGATTACTAAATTGCCCATCTGTCGTAGACGAGGCAAAAATAATATGTCGATGAAGCGATTGCAAATATTTTTTGGTTTTAATTATGGATCAGTTGATAATTAGTATATTGCGATTTGCTGCAAATTGCGGATTCGCATTTGTGTAATCTATATAATAAGAGTTAAACATTTCCCAAATACGTATGCCGATTATATGGTATTAGGTAGGTAGAAAATGTTTTTTCATTTGCAATAATCCTATAGAGGATTAAGGTTTTAATTTTTAGACTGCAAGAAATTTTGTGTCGAAAAAAATAATTATTAATTTTAACAAAACATTTTTTTCAATGGATTGCAAAGTTTTTGTTATAGTTGATTTCGATAACTTTTTTCCTCGGCCGATTCCTGAAATCCCAATTAATAAGATTGAATTCTTATTCAAGGAAATTGTTAGAGATATTATAACAAATGTACACAATGTTCAAAATATCATTATTCGTATATATGGAGGATGGTATCAAGATGATACTTTAACAAATCGCGCGTCACAACTTTTAAGCATATTAAAACTGATAAGTGACGGTATTTTTCCTGTTGTAATTGAACAAAGAAAAATTGAAGGGTCCATAGATATGGTGTTTAGCCTATTTAAAGTAGCTCATGTTTGGTATAATACTTATCAAGAAAGGTCTGGCCTCCCAAAATTAAGAATAGCGCATGCAAATGTGGGAGATCATTGTTCGATGAATAAGAATTCCTGTCCTGTTCATATTCTTTCGAGATTTACACGTGCTAAGAGCAAATTGTGTCATGTTGATGGTTGCTTAACAAAACAAGACGATGTATTTATCCAAAGAACTCAAAAAATGGTTGATACAATGATGGCTTGTGATGTTCTATCTTTTTGTGAAGAGCAAAATGTAGGAGGAGTATATATTGCATCAGATGATATTGATTTATTTCCTGCTATAGCTTTAGGACGGAATATCAATAATTCGATGCCCCTATTTTTATTGGTTCTGAATAAAAAACGATTTGATTATTACTCGGCGACATTATCTGATTTTAATATTAAAATTCGTAATTGCAATGAATAAATTAGAAGAAGTAAGACGTGAAATAGCGTCGTTTGCAGATGATGAAAATGATGTATTGATCGAGCGAGATACGATTGTATTTGAGCGGTTTGGAAAAACATTGTCATTTCGAATTTTTGAAAAAGATGAAGTACTGTATGTACTATATAATGGCAAAGAATTGCGGTATACAACTTTTCTTGCCAAAGAAATAGCACGGTTGGATATACTTGCAGATAAACTACTACAAACTAATGTAGATAGTTTGACGTATATTGATACGACGGCATCTTTGCATCGTATTGATCAGCAATTGCAAACAACCGGTCTAAAGGCATTGGAAAAAGAGTGTAAAGATTTATTGTGGTCTGGAACTCGAATTTGTTTTGTTACTGCCGATGCAGGACATGGAAAGACGGTATTGTTGCATAAATTTCAGCAGGAAATAGCTCAAAAATATCTTAATGGAGAATCTAATTATCTTTTCTTACATATTGATTTACATGGTCGAGATCTTGTTCGGCTGAATGAAGCCATTATGTATGATCTTGGAGAATTGCGGTTTTCTGGATTATATTATGCGTCTATTATATCCTTAATGAAACGAAATTTGTTGGTGTTAGGAATTGATGGTTTTGATGAACTTGCTGCAGAAGTTGGGGGAGAAGTTGCATTAGGGTCTTTAACAAGCCTAATTACAAAAATGGATGGTAGGGGTGTATTGATTGCTGCTTCTCGTCGAACGTTTTTTAATACTCAAGATTACCTAAAACGAGCAAGAATACTGCAAACTAAAATTCGATTAGAGGGTGAATTTGATGAAATAAAAATAAAAGATTGGAATAGGGAGCAATGTATTGCATACTTATTGAAGTTTTATTCATTTAATGAAAGCACGGAGGCATATGAGTCTATGGTGAATAAATTGCATTCATCAGAACATCCTTTGTTGGCTCGTCCGTATTTATTCACGAAAATGGTAAATATGGCCTATGAGGATAATATCACACCTGATAAATTCTTACTGAATGGAGAAGCATATATAGGAATAAATGATGTTATTGATGCTTTTGTCGGACGAGAAGTATTGAAATGGAAAGATCGAGATCAAGAAACAGGGAGACCGTATTTAACTTTTGAACAGCATACAAGATTATTGTCTGAAGTTGCTCGAGAGATGTGGAATAGCCAAAAAGATGCTATTTCTACAGATATGATTCAATTTGTACTAACCGTGCTTTTTGATGAATGGAATATTGAAACGAGATTACGTCCTATAATTATTAGAATGGCAGAATCTCATGCATTATTGATCCCTGTTCCTGGACGAGAAGATCAACGAAAGTTTGACCATGAAGAATTTAAAAATTATTTTTTGGCAAAATCTTTAGGGCAGGTTATGCGAGATACATTATCAAAAGAATCATGTTCTCAGTTAAAATCTTTCTTATACATAGCTCAATTGTCTAATAATGTCGCTCAATACATTGGGCAGGTTGTTGATCCATTAATGACGCCTATATTGATTTCCAAATTAATAAAAATTACTCATGATGAGTGGAAACCCACCTTTTTGCAGATAAATGTAGGTACACTTATTCCCTATTTGTTGAATGATTTTATCCCGGTCGATGTACTTACTATTGGTCCCAAACTGACTTTTTCGAGTTTAATATTTGAAAATAAGAGATTGTCAAATGTAATTTTTGAACAATGCTCGTTTGTTAATGTAAGTTTCTGTAATACGGAATTATCGAATGTCCAGTTTAAAAACTGTGTGTTTTCTGATTTGCGAATTGATAAAAAATCGGATAACATTTTTAATCATGTTACATTTGATCAAGGTTCAGTGGTAAAAGTATTGTCGATAAATGAGGGCGATAACGAAATATATTCAGAATATGCTCCGAGTCAAATTATTGCCAATCTAAAAATGTTAGGAATTTCTATAGAAGATGATAATATAAATGATGACAAGGAGTTAGTTCAAACCTTAAATCCGGAATTCAAAAAATGCATTAAACGTTTTTTGAATAAATATGTTAAGGCGACATATCAGTATGAAACAGCCATTAAAGAAGAGCCAATTAATAATTTTGGCAAGCCTACAATGATTTTTGATGAAATAATACCACTTCTTTTGAAGTATAACATAATAGAGGAAAAAAGTAATAAACGGACATCTCAGGCATCGTCAAAAGCTTGGGTATTGAAAAATTATGCATTATCTGATATCTTTATGGCAGAAGGGGATAATCGATCTCCGTTGTATGCATTTTGGAAAGAAGTTAACGAACATGAATAAGGAGGGAGCATTTAGTGCCAATAAAGATTTGTCTAATATTTTGGCTAAAAAATGGTTGTAATTTGGCTATAATATGGTAGTTAGTATTGCGATATTTTATAGAAACGGAACAAAGAGATGCATTAAATGTGGAATTACAGTTATTGGCAATAGCTCAAAAATTAGGAGATCGCAATGCTGGCTAATATTTATAAGAAATGGCTTCGCAGCAATCATGATACAATTTAAGTGTGGAACACAAGTGGAACACGCGAATTCTCAACAATTCCCGATAATGGCAAATTGCAACTCTTTGAATGCGTGGAAAATCTGTTGAAATATAGTTCGTTAAATTTATTGGGAAAAGTAAAATTTAATTCTGGGGGGCGTGTTGTCGCAAGTTCGAATCTTGTCACCCCGACTAACCGAGAATCCTTGATATTCAGCCGAATATCAAGGATTTTTCTCTTGTGGTATATAGTCCGAAAAGTGGCGGTGGTACACAAGTGGTACATAAATGGTCGCTATCCGAAAATTTCAATCTCAGTCGTTAAGTGTTTAGTTGTTGGGTGGTTGCTGTATTCGGGCCTATACAGTCGCCCCAAACAGGCGGATAATGAATTTTATCGAGTTCCCGGCTACATGAGCCGTAATCACGCCGCAGTATCTTCTGTCGGAATTTGACAAAGCGATCTGCCAATATGTTTTGGCAGGCCTTGCAAATTTTACTCTGCCAATGTCCCGATCAGCAACAGAATCGAATAGTCGGTTTCCGCCAGTTTTGCATCCGTGCCGCAGCCCCAGACGATATTTACTTGCGGGGCAAATTCGTGAATGACGGTTAAAAGGCTGCATAGGTCGTCGAAACTTATTTCCGATGCGGGATGATAGCTTACTTTTACAATCACGTCGAGGTCAGCTCCGATGTGTAGGGCTTCCAATTCGGTGCGGAGTTGTTCCGCCAAGACGGGCATTGCACCCTCGACCGTAATTAGGGCGCAAGATGCCGCGCTATTCAAAATGCGGTCGAAATCGTTCCGGACGATTTGCACCATGTCGTCTTCCGATGGGCTGAATTGGGTGTCAAGATAGTGTCTGATTTCTTCTCTGTTTTTCATGTGATTTTGTTTTTGGGTAATACATTCCGGCTGTGAATACGCAGATCGATTCAGCCGATATGTACTCGTTGCGGTTTGCTTATTTAAGCCCTATACACTGGCTTGAAACAGGCGGTTAATGAATTTTATCGAGAGCACGACTACATGAGCCGTAATCGCACCGCAGTATCTTCTGTCGGGATTTAACAAAGCGACCTGCCGGGTGGCGGCAGGTCGGGACAACTAAGAACGGTCGGGATAAAAACTCGGAAAGGATTTGGATAACAACTTATAACTATGTGCTTTATCCGCGACCGGAATTATATACGAGCCAATATCATACTTTTCTCCATTTACTCGTGCGACTTGTTTTGCCGTTTGAATTTCGAGTCGGCTCTCCACGAGACATTATCTGTTCGATTCTTAATTCATCGGCATACTTAAATAAGTATGATCCGATTCGTTTTGTGACTTCATGAGTTATCGCTTCGGTGTCTTGCTTATAAGCGTATAACATCCGTAATCGGTCATATTGGTCATTGAAATGTGTTTCGATAATTTCGTCGATAACGTGCGAATCGAATTCCGTACCCTCGACGGCTTGTCTCAAAGCCGCCAAATCCCGCATGTCGATTTCCTCCAAAATCGCTCGTGCGCTTAGCCTGCTGTTAGAGGTTACCATAATATTTCCATCGTTTCATTAAAATGATGCGATTGCTCGAACAGAATGGGTTGCTTCCCAACTGCTCTCTATGGGTTGTCCGGTAGCACTGTATCCCTTGAAACATTTAATGTACCGAGGGTATGAACCATTATTGTTCACCTCTTCGGAAGACCAGTAAGTGCCACCGGCTGACGATGCGTATTTTAATGGCATTCCATTGTTGCCAATCGAAGAGCCATTGACCTCAAAACGATAGTAAAATAGGGTTGTTAAATCGTCTATTGTTGGTAATTCCCAAGCGGTATTTGACTGCTTTTTTGTATTGATCCAATCGGAAACAGGATAAGAAGCCTTGTTATTACTACTATTCCACTTATACCATGGCAGCAAGGCTTCGTCTAATGAGAGAATTTTTCCATGTTTCCTGTCTGCATCAAGATAATAAATGATTCCTTCAAGACCGGCTTCATTGTAATAATTCATTAAGACGTATGTCCCATCATTTTCCTTGTAGCAGGGTTTTGTTATGCTTAAATCCAAGGCACATGTAGGAATAAGTGCATGTTGTGTTTGGCTCTGAAACCAAATCTCTCTTAAATTAGGACACTCTTGGCATCTTAGAGTGTTGATATATTGGTTGTTGGATAAATCCAACACATCTATCTGATTGCTTTTTATTTCTAATGTTCGTAATTCCGGGTTATTAGTCGTTTTTAGCGCAGTTAGTTGATTGTAATTGCACTTTAAATATTGCAAAAGGCTGTTTGTTTCGAGATTTAATTCTGTCATGTGATTGGCTTCGCAGTTTAATTCGACTAATTGTCGATGCTTTGTTACATCTAATGTGGTTAAATTATTGTTGTTGCAATATAATTTTTGGATATTGGGAGATTGGGAAATGTCAAGCGATTCCAATTGATTGCCTGAAACATTTAACCTTGAATATCGAGAACTTGTAATTTTAAGTTTAGTCGAATTGTTCAATGCATAGCTCAGATATGGGTAGTCCGTTGTTTTAGTTGGATCATAGATTGCAGCATAGTTGTGAAATGTAATGGATGCAACATCCCCTAAATTGATCTCTTCGAATGGGTTATTGTGCCAAATTAAGTCTCCGAGATTATAACAGTTGGAAATATCAAGAATCCGGATATTATTGTTATCACACGTTAATTGGGTTAAACTTGTGCAACTTGTCGCGATTAACGATGATAGTTGGTTCTGTGAACAATCAAGGTCTCGTAACGTCGAAGCATTGCCTAATGTCAGTAATGTAAGCATATTGTTCTGGCAATATAATAAACTTAGCTTCAAACACATGCTTATGTCCAAAGATGATAGTTTATTGTCTTGACAGAATAGACGATCTAAGTTATGGCAATTACTTAGATCGAGAGTTTCAAGGTTGTTGTTTCCGCAACTCAAAGTAAGCAAATAGGGGCACATGCTTATGTCCAAAGAAGAGAGTTTGTTGCCGTCACATTGCAAAGTGGTTAAGTTAGAACAATCTTGAACATTAAGTGATGTGAGATTGTTGTTGCCACAAGACAGGCCGATTAGTTCCGAACATCCGGTCAGGTCGAGGGCGGTAAAATTATTGGTATGACAATTCAAATTGGTAAGGTTGACCCAATTGGAGCAGTCAAGTTTGCCAGTTAGTTTATTGTCACCACAACTAAGCCAAGTCATTTTTTCAGCGTTGGGAGGTAATATGAGTTTTGAAATTTTATTGTAACCACATGTCAGTTCGGTTAGTTGTGTGTTTTTACTCAAATCCAACTCTGTCAAAGAGTTGTTGTCACATGCTAGACCTTCTAAGTTTGTAAAATGCTCAATTCCTTCCAGCGACGCGATGCCCAGACTTGATACGATTAAAGATTTCAGCTTCTCGATTTCGAATCGGGATATTTCATTGTCGCTATTTTGGTCATAATTTGCAACCAAATAAGCTTTGAAATTTGGATCGGGTATGTCTAAGACCGGTATGGCGGATTGAGTAATAGTGATAGTCTGTGAAATATTCTGTTGGGTATTGGCTATCATGATTTTGCCGATGCGTTCGGCGCCTGTCGTATTTTCAGAGATATTAAATCGAAGTTGATTTTCTTGTAGTGCACGAGTTTCTATTTGAGTTATCCACGTATCGGTTTCATTAATTTTAATTTCAAAATCAATATTATGTTGCAGTGTAACATCGACTGTTCCTCCTTCTTGGGGAACTTGATAATCCGTCTTACCAATTATAAGCGCATCTTTTTGTAATTGAGTAATTTCAACGATTTCGTCGATATTATTCTCCTTATTATAGAAGTGAATTTCGGTAGATCGGTTATCGCAAGTGGTATTGGAGGCTATCGTATAATAATGCGTATGGGTCGATATGGCCCGTGTCGGGGATTCCGTAATCCAATCGACCGAAGGCATAGCGACTTCGTAATCGACATTGCTGTTCAATTCGACTTTAATTGTCTGTCCGTCACTTGGAACGATATACTCTTTTTGAGTAAGAACAAGTGCCGGAGAAGCTCCGAATTGGTAAATTTTTATGGTTTCTTTTCCGATTTCGCTTGTGATCGTAATCGTACCTTCCCTTGTTGCGGTCTCTTCATTGGGAGATATTGAAAACAAAAGGCGCGATGTTGTCATTGCACGCGATCCGACATAAGACACCCAAGATTTGTCCGCTTGTGCGATTTCATAGTCGAACGAGATGTTTGCATTAACCTCGACTGCGATTTGTTCTCCTTGTGCGGAGACTTCAAATTTGGATTTTGTAACGGTCAGTGCATCTTTGCCTTTTTGAGTAAGAACGAATTTTGCGGACTCCGTTGCACAAGTAAACGTGTAGGTCGCATTCCGATCGTCCGATAAGTTGTTTTCGTCGATGTTGAATGTAACGACATCGTTGTTTTGTCCTGTGGTTTTAGAGGGGCGACACCATGATACGGTTTCTCCGGATAAGGCCCATGTTCCGTTGCAAGTCACGATGACGCTTTGCGTATTTGAATTGCTTGAAACAGTCGCCGATCCCGGATTCAATGAAATATTGGAATTTGGCGCGGCTTCTTGTGTTACATGAAGGGTCGCCTTTTCATTGCCAAGCGTGAATGTAAACGACGTATTTCTTGGTTGTAATTCCATGTTTTTCTCAACGGAAAAAGTTACGTTGGCTCCGTTCCCGCCTGACGTGATAGAGGGGGTGCACCAACTGTCGCCTCCGGATAGCGACCATTGACCGTTACTTGCGACAATCACATTTTGAGAATCGTCATTCGCCGGAAATTTTAGATTTTGGGGAGCAATTGATAAAACGTAGTTTCCTCCTTCCTCCTTGTCTGTTTCGCTTTTACTGCAACAAGAGAGAGACAATACAATGAACAGCAATCCGATGATCCGTTTCATGATTTTAAGACTTTAATTGTTTTTCTGCGCTTTCTCTCTACGTCGGGCCTCTCGTTTGGCCTGACGTTCGGCCTTGCGGCGTTCCTTTTTCGTCAAAGCGGGCGTTTCGGAATCAGTTTCCGTGACGATGCTATTATCTGGCTCGGTCGGTGTAGTCGAAATACCCGGCTTTTCCGTCTCAATATCATCATCGAAAATTATCTCCGTTATGGATTCGGCCGAGGCTTCTTTCTGCGGCTTGGATGCGGTGGTTGGAGTCGGTGTGGAAACACTCGGATGCGAACTTTTCGGGACATAGGGCGGTGATTGTACCTTTACTTCATCCAAACGTTGCGGTTGTTCCGTCCGGCTCTCGACGGCTTTCGGTTTTTTGTCTTCCTTGCATGATTTGAATCCGCCGCACAGTCCGATGACAAGAGCAATAATTATCGTCGCTACGATACTGCCGCAACCGAACTTAGATTCTTCCTCGACCTCCTCTATTATGAATTTTCTGCCCATATTGTTGAAGTGTTAAAGTTTAATCCATGTGTGATTTTTTGTTGGATTCCGATTGACGCTTTCTCTCGACTGAATATCGCTTTTCTGGAGTAAATCGGTTCGGGCGGAAAGATACCATCGGGCAATCCAAGTATGGATGGCTCGATAAGAGCTGCTTCTTCGCAGCGCAGTTGCATATTCATTGGGGAATAACAGCCTGAATGCTGTAATAAAATCGTTGGAATCGAACTCGCGGCCGAGCTTTCCGAGGATTTCGTGGATGTGATTATCCAAGAATGCCTGTAAGGTGTCCTTGTAATAGGTCATAGCAACAAGTTTTATGTTGCCATTCGACTCCTGTATGGCTGGGTTAGTAGTAATTAGTAGTAAAAAGAAAGTGTGGAGTCAGTTTCGTTCATCTCAAAGAAGGTTGTGGCGAACCCATAGCAAAATAAACGACGCGATACCCCACACTTGATAGATATGGGGTAACGGGCACACAGAATGCGCCCTGCCATGATCTAAACAAGAATGAGTGCTGTTCGTTGCCCTTTGCTATTGAAAATTGCCACATTTTCTTTGAAAGGCGTGCGAAAAACACTTCCAGTATGTCCGCCGCAGTCCTTGCGGACGTCGACAGTGACAAAGTTAGAAATTATTTTCACTCGAACAACACTCGAAGTGGGGTATCGCCGTATAAATTTCGGCGGAATCGGCTTCGGGATTCTCTACGTTCCGAGGCCATCATAAAAAAAGCCGGAGTCTGTTGTTAAGGCTCCGGCTTCACTCGCGGCACGATGGGGTTATTTGAAAGTTATATTATACCTTTGACAATGATAAAAGAAAGTGGCTATATCCACATCATCGTGATTTTTGATACACCAGTCAAACATTTCATCGCATTCAGTAGGATCGTAATCGGGATGCCATTTACTTACCAAGTGGAAAAGTCGTAACCCTTCTTCGGGCCCAAATTCACTGGCGAGAGCTTGTCCGATGGATTTCCAGACGGCACGTCCAACAGTGATATCAATCTGTTTTTTCTGAATTATTATTATCAGTGAATATGCCCGTTGTTTTGTGGCTACATCCATTACGGCTTTTCGAGCCTTCTTCACCCTGCGCGGCGCACTGTATTTGTTCGGCTTGTAATACAAGTACGGAGGAGCATCAGGGGTGAAATAGGGTTGAGGGTCATAGCTGGCCACACGCAGCCTTACGACATCGCTGCCACTTTCATCGACGATTAGTGGCGTCCGTTCTTGTATTTCGTCCACGAGAGCATAAAAGTGAGCTTTATGGCGTTCTGGATAAGCTATTCGAAAGATGCAGCATAAACCATCGCCTCCGACAGATAGCCCAGCATAGCATAAACTGCTGATTCTGTCTTCCAACATATTTTTGACCAAGTTCCATCGCCCTTTTACACGAGGGTTCTGTTTCCCATCAATGTCAATGCAGATATAGCCACTATGAAGATGTTGAAGCCTCTTTTTGGCGCGTGTGTCGAATACACCGGCAACGGTTACGCACGGTATCTCGAATTTCTTAATTTTGGCGCGTGTTTCCGGATCTTTAGTGCCTCGATATTCGTCTACTATATTTTGGTAGGAGGTCGTTAATAAAAATGTCCATAAATCGACCGTTGCGACAGGTATTGTGCTAACTACGTTTGCAAAGAGCGAAACTTGGGGCCCAACAATGCCTTCAGGAATCCTAACAACGGTGTTTGTCCTTGAGAATATGAGTTTATAGTTTTGGTTCATTGCGTTTGAAATTATCATTTTATCCGAAGAGCGTCGGTATGATTTTGTTATTCAGTGTATTGCATATTGACTTGTTGCCTGTTTCTTGTATATTCCCAGTCCGGTTATTGCTCTGAGAAATAAGACGGGATGTTTTAAGTCCCGTCATTATCCGCTTTCTCGTCATCATCTTTCCCGCCCAATTACTCTCGACTTTTCTGTCATATTTTTGCGAGTTCACGTCCACCTGCTTCCGTCAACTGACGAAAGATTGCATAATACGTGCTGGTGTCTTTGTGGGCGGTTCCTCCCGATAGAATGCATAATCCATCAATACTCTGAATGCTCTTAAATGGAGCCGCTCCGGCATTAATTTAATAGATTCGTAGAATGAGATGAAACACACAAAAGATTCTCGGGGTTTCTGTCTCCGGTGCTTCTTGGTTACCTCCCTTTGTTGTTCAATAAATTCATTCATTTCATCTTCTGAAATGTCGGACAGCATCTTCAATGGATCAAATTCGTTATTCATAAATTTTTTAATTAGTGATTTTTTTGAATTGTTCTTTGCAATATTGCCCGACGGTGGGGATTGAATTCTCTTTCATCCAGTCTTCGATCTCATGTCGGATGAACACCAAGCGCCGTCCCCCGTGGGCGGGTCTATGAAATGGGATGAGTCGTTGATGCGTGAACTTGTAGATCGTGGCCTTGGAATAGCCTGTAAGTTTAATCACATCATCGATGCCCATAATTTCTGGTGGAGGTGATTCCGGCTTATTGGGATAAGAGTTGGGGCGGTTGCCGAAGCCGAGGCTCACGCAGAGTTCGATAAATTGCTTTACCGTGAGTCCCGCGATGGGGAAATCATCGGGGAAATTGGATATGTTGTTGTGTGCGTCCATAGCTGTTTGATATGTTTGCACACTCTCTATACGAAAAACAGGGCTTAATAAAAATAATTAAGCCCAAAAATCCCGATTTTCGGGCTTTTTTGAGGGGTTTGGAAAAAATACTTTATTAACTTATCCTTTTTTTGAGTGCTATTTTAGACTTGTGCTAAAAAAGGCTTAAATGCACGTAGAATTTTTACATCATCGTCATATTTATCTTTCCGTTGTGACACGGCTTTTATTTTGTGCGCTGCGCTCCAAATGGTATTATAGGAATTGATCTTTAACTCCTGCATGATCCAGCGATAGGACGTAGGATGTCGAGCATATAATGTTGCATATATAATATAAACCCATATTCTCAGATCGAGGTGGGCTTTTGCGAGAAAAGTTTCCCTTAAAATTGAAGTAGTCTTTTTACAATCTCTGCATATAACATAGCGATAATTAGAACGATACTGCTGTATGTGGCTGAATCCGCCGCAATGACCGCAGTAAGTCGTTTTTGCCTGAAATATGAGAGTGAAAACCTTTTCCTCCGTTGGAAATAATTTCAATATTTCAGCATATGGTTTGGGATAGTAGGCCATACAGGAGAAAATGGATTACAAGGCAAGATATTTTTGTAGTTTGCTTATGCTATCCTTGTGCTTCTGTGGATTCTTTTCTTTCAGCTTTCTAATGTTGAGTAGCTTCCATTGAACCGACGGATAATGCAGGAAATCCCGGTATTCCGATGCGTCCCAATCCGGCGTCCCGTCTTCGAATCCGAGTAAAAACGCCTTGTCTGTCGGTGTTAGATGGTCGTTGATATACTCGACCAGTCGGCGACGGGTCACTTCGTACTGTTCATAGGTGAACGGCGTCGAGGACATGCCCTCGAATTGGTTGGTCAGGGCGTCGCACTGGTCGTTGAAATTGGGATTGAGCGACTCCAAGATCGGGCGGTCGCTTCCCAGCAGGCAGAAAATGAACCCGCGCTTGATCGCGTCGAAGTCTTTGATATAATAGAGCATCAGGTTTACATCGAACAGGTCGCGCGGGTGCTAGCGGTCGAGTGCAGCCGTGATCTTGCCGCCGTGGAGTTGCGACAGTGGCACGATGCGGGCTTTACAGAATACACCGAAATCTTCTTGGGCGAGGTCGCATAAGGGCAATTCGACGGGCGGTGCGATGATGCCTCGCTTCACGTCGTTTACCTCCACTTTGACGAAATGCCCGTTATGAGTGCAAATCAGTTTGTCGGGAACTTCGCGTACTGCAATGCCCGGTATCGCGGCCTCGATTTTTGCCTTTACCGCTTTCAGCCGTTCTTTGATATGGGTGAGGCTTGCTTCCCGAGGCTCGACGGGAATATAGGTCAGGTCGATGTCTACTGAATATCGCGGCAGATTTTGCACGAACAGATTGATTGCCGTGCCGCCGTGAACGGCAAAACATTCTTCCGCCGAAATAATCGGGATAATGCGGAGCAACAGCCGCACGCGCTCTTTGTACTCTTGATTAATCATTTTTCAGTTCTGCCGGAATCGTGATTTGGTACTTCTTATCATAAACACCTCCTTTGGCGATTACCCGCTTGCCGCTGCCGAGGTCTATCCGGTCGAGGTCGAGGGACTCGAACCACGCATGACGGGCCTTTTCGGCCATAAAGAGGAACAGCCGTTTCACTTTGACGGAACGGCACCCCTCCAACAGTCGTTGTACATTCTTCGGCGGGAGTATCGACAGCATTTCCATCACATAATAGAGGTCGGTAATGTCATAATATTGCGGTGCGAGGTGCAGACACTCCATAAACGCCCGTTCCGGGGTAGAGATCGGCAACTCGAAAACCCCTTGTCGGGTGGTGGTGATTCCTGTGACGGAATTGAATATTTCGGTGGTAAACAGCCGGAGCGTCACACCCCAGTCATATTTTCTGAACCAAAGCGGTAAATACTCCTTTTGCGGAGCAGACAGCGAAATGGTCGGCCTGCCCATCGGGAGGTAGTACGAATATCCGTGTATCTCCAATGCTGACATGGCTCCGATTGTCAGATGTTTGTCAACCTGTGTATTGAGGCTGTATATGGCTCCGTATAATGTCGGCGTATCGCCCGTGCGGATCATTACACCGTGCCTATGGGAGTCAGCCAAGCGGATTTTATGTAACGGTGCTGTAAGTCGTTGGAGATGTTTTGAGTTTCATGCAAGACGACAAATAGACTGCTCCGGATGGGAGAGCCTGCAATAGTTGGTTTATTTTTGTTTGTGGTGTTGTACTCATAGTACAACTATACAAAAAATATTAAACCATTGTCGGCTTATTACAAAACTTTTGCCGCCTCGTTGATTACCTTGTTGTCGAAGCTGTCGAGGTAGGTGTTGGTCGTCTCAAGGTCGGCATGACCGAGCATCTGCGAAATGATTTCGCGCGGGATTTTATTGTATTGCAAGGTCATTGCCATTGTATGACGGCTTACATAGCTGGTCAAATGATAATCGATGCCGAGTTCTTCGGCCAACGATTTCAAATATTTCTGATATTTGGCGTAACGGCTTCGGATGTGGTTGTATAGCTTCTCGCCCGTATAGCCGGAACAAGTGATGATCGGTAACAAATAATTTTCGACGGTTGGCGAGGCAGATTTCAGCTGTTCGATCAATCCCTGAATCTCCGGCGTAATGTGGATTCGGATGGCAGTTGCGTTCTTTTGGTGCTTGATTTTGTTGCGTTTGTAAACGATATAATTCCCGTCAGCCAGCCGTTGAATATGATCGGTCGTAAGGTAGGCCATATCGACGAACGACATTCCGTAGCAGTAGTAAGAAAAAAGAAAGAGTTGCCGGGCGTATTCGTTTTGGGGATTCTGTGCGGGCGTATCTTTGAGTTTTTGCAAGTCTTGAGGCGGGAGGTAGCGTTTCTCGGTCGCTTCTTCCAACTTGGCAATCTCGAAGCCGCCTTTGACGAAAGGATAGGTCGCTTCCGAACCGACACCTTCTCGTTTCGCTTGATTCAATATAGCCCGCAATGCCTTGAAATAATATTTGCGGGTATTGCCCTTGCAACCCCGCTTTTGCAGGAACGTATCGAAATTGCGCACGTAACGCAGGTCGATGTCGGAAAACAGCCGTTGACTCAGTTTGCCGTCGTAATATTTGAGCAGTCGAAGCGTTTCGAAATAGCATTTGGCGTTGCCCGTATGTCCGGTATCCCTTAATGTTTGGATGTGATTTTCGAGGTATGCGCAGAATTTTCCCTGCTTGGAGGGGTTCAAAAATGTTTCCTCAAATTGGTTCAGTGTCCAGTCGATGCCGTCTATCTCGAATTTCTCGATAATCTCGCGGGCGCGGGCTTTGACTTTGTCCAAAAAAGCATTGTCCTGAATTCGTTTCTTATTGGCCTCCCGCTGCTTTTCGCCTTTCAGATTCCGTTCGATGGTAAGTCGTTCGGCCGAATTGTCCCAATAGGCCGGATCGACGTATAATTTCAGACTGATGCGCTTGCGACTGCTGTTTTTAGTGACGCATAATTGGAGAATGTGATACCCCATTGAATTGGGTTTGTATTTCCGTAAAACGATGCGAACAGAGTAGGCCATTTTCCGATGTAAAATAGATGGTGGTACAAAAGTGGTACAAGAAAAATCGCAATAGATGACAATAAGGCAAAATCGCAATTCTCTGTACGTGATGTAAATATACTAAAATAAAGTTAATTACTTTTATCGGAAAAAATAAATTTCTCCTCTGGGGGGCGCGTGGTCGCAAGTTCGAATCTTGTCACCCCGACTTTTCGAAAAGCCTTGATAATCTGATGATTGTCGAGGCTTTCTTGTTTTTGTATCTGTTCGTACGGGTAGGGCTGTGCGGGCGGGGGAATACGATTCTGCGGGGAAAATACGTTCTTATATACAAGGGCGGAAGATGCGGGCGGTGCGGGAACCCCGGCTGACCGCAGACGGGAAATGTCAATTTTTTTACTATCTTTGTGACGGATTCCGTATGGCGGCCGTCGTTTTTTTGCTGTGAGGCCGCCGATTCTTGCCGGCTCGCCTGTGGGCGGCAGTTTTTGATATTTGCCCGGAGGAATGCCCTTTTCCCGGGAATATCGTCCGAATGCGGAGGAATTTGCAGGGGAGCCTGCGGTTCCGGGTGTATCTGTGATTTTATTGCGCCGTGCCCTTTTTATCGTACGCTGACGACCGTACCGGGGACATTGCCGCCCGCATCCGAAAATTATAACGAAAAAATAAACGATAGTGCTTATGAAACAAAGGAAAATGCTTTCATTCACGCTTTACCAGCTCGGGCTGTTTTTCCGCCAGGAGCTGCCGGGACTTGTTGCCCAGGCCGATGCGAGCCGCGATGCCGGGGAGTTCCGGGCCCGGCTCGAAGAGTTCGTCGCCCGGCATGCGGCGGCGCAGGGCGAGGCGGCGGAACAGATCCGCCTGCTGATCGGCTACGACGGGCGGGAGGTGAGCGAACTTTCGACCGGTGAGCAGATGCCCGTGCGGACGCTGGAATTGCTGTGGCAGTTCCTCACGGGGCGGCTGGAGAACCCGGAGATGCGTTGCGACCTGTTCATCGACCTGTTTTTCCAGTTCAAGCGCCTTGAGGGGCTGGAGTTGCAGCCGCTCACGCCGCAGCGCGTCCGTATCCGCAGCGATCGCTGGCCAACGGGGCTCGATCCCGAGGTGGCGGAGGTGCGCGCCCAGAACAGGGAGCGTATGCTCCACCTCTTGGTGCAGAAGATCGAGAACCGCAAGTCGACCCCTTCGCGGTTCCGTTTCGAGGAGGGGATGACCTACGAGGATAAATACCGTCAGGTAGGCGTCTGGTGGGGCGATTTCCGGTTCCACCTGGCGATGGCCGTGAAGAGCCCTTCGGAGTTGAACCGGTTTCTGGGCAACTCGCTCTCGGCGGAGACCATGTACCTGCTGTCGAAGGCCCGCAAAAAGGGGATGCCGTTCTTCGCCACGCCCTATTACCTCTCGCTGCTGGACATCACCGGCAAAGCGTACGACGACGAGGCGATCCGCAGCTATATCCTCTATTCGCCGCAGCTGGTCGAGACCTACGGGAATATCCGCGCCTGGGAGAAGGAGGACGTTGTCGAGGCCGGAAAACCCAATGCGGCCGGGTGGCTGCTGCCCGACGGGCACAATATCCACCGCCGTTATCCCGAAGTGGCGATCCTGATCCCCGATACGATGGGGCGTGCCTGCGGCGGGTTGTGCGCCTCGTGCCAGCGGATGTACGACTTTCAGAGCGAACGGCTCAATTTCGAGTTCGAGAGCCTGCGCCCCAAGGAGAGCTGGGATCACAAACTGCGCCGCCTGATGGCTTATTTCGAGGAGGACACGCAGCTGCGCGACATCCTCATCACGGGCGGCGACGCCCTGATGAGCCAGAACAAAACGCTGCGTAACATTCTCGAAGCGGTCTGCCGCATGGCCGGCCGCAAGCGCCGGGCTAATGCCCGACGCCCCGACGGGGAGAAGTACGCCGAATTGCAGCGTGTGCGCCTCGGGTCGCGCCTGCCGGCCTATCTGCCGATGCGCGTCAACGACGAACTGGTCGAAATCCTCCGCGAATTCCGCGAGAAGGCCTCGGCCGTCGGCGTGAAGCAGTTCATCATCCAGACCCATTTCCAGACGCCGCTCGAAGTGACGCCCGAAGCCGAGGAGGCCATCCGGAAGATCCTTTCGGCGGGGTGGCTCATCACCAACCAGCTGGTCTACACCGTGGCCGCTTCGCGCCGCGGGCACACCACACGCCTGCGCCAGGTGCTCAATTCGCTCGGCGTGGTCTGCTACTACACCTTCTCGGTCAAGGGGTTTCAGGAGAATTACGCCGTTTTCACCCCCAACAGCCGCTCGATGCAGGAGCAGGTCGAGGAGAAGGTTTACGGGCGGCTCACTCCGGAGCAGGCGGCCGAACTCGACGATTTGCTGGCCGACGGGACGGATACGGCTGCGAAAATCCGCCGCTTCATGCGCCGTCACCACCTGCCGTTTCTGGCCACGGACCGCAGTGTGCTGAACCTCCCGGCCATCGGCAAGAGCATGTCGTTCCGGCTGGTGGGCATCACGGCCGAGGGCAAGCGCCTGCTGCGTTTCGACCACGACCGGACGCGCCGCCACAGCCCGATCATCGACAGTATGGGCGAAATCTTCATCGTCGAGAACAAGTCGCTGGCCGCCTACCTGCGCCAGCTGGGCAAGATGGGCGAGGACCCCGAGGACTACGCTTCGATCTGGGCCTATACGCACGGCGAGACCGAGCCGCGCTTCGGGCTTTACGTCTATCCCGATTTCGGGTTCGCGACGACCGACCGGGTGAGCAATCTGGAGTTGGAGTGACGCAATAACCGGCATATGATTTGCGTTTGTATTCAATGATTATTGAATGAATGCAAATTATGAAAAAGACGATTCACAGAGCCGCGACCCGCGGGTATGCCGATCACGGCTGGCTCCGGACCCACCATACTTTCAGCTTCGCCGGATACTACGATCCCGGGCGGATTCACTTCGGCGCCCTGCGCGTGCTCAACGACGATACCGTGGCCCCGGGCGAGGGGTTCGGAACGCATCCCCACGAGAATATGGAGATCGTTTCGCTCGTTCTCTCGGGCGCCTTGAGGCACGGCGACAGCATGGGCAACATGCAGCTCCTCAAGCCGGGCGAATTGCAGGTGATGACCGCCGGTACGGGCATCACGCACAGCGAGATGAACGCCAGCCGCGAGGAGCCGGTGAAGTTCCTGCAGATCTGGGTCATCACCGACGCCGAGGGCCATACGCCCCGTTACAACCAGATCGAACTCGCGCCCGCGAAGCGCAACGAGTTCCGGCTGATCGTGGCTCCCGAAGGCCGCGGCGGGGAACACGTAGGATGGATTCACCAGACGGCATGGTTCCATACGCTCGACCTCGACGCCGGGCGGGAAGCCCGGTATCGCATGAATCTTCACGGCAACGGGGCCTATGTTTTCGTGATCGAAGGCACGGCCGAGGTCGCGGGCGAACCGCTCGGTCCCCGTGACGGCATGGGCATATCGGACGCCGACGATTTCCTGATCCGCGCTTCCGAAAACGCACGGCTGCTGGTCATCGAGGTCCCGATGATCTGATGTGCGGCAGCCTGATGTGAAAAACCGCCGGAGTCGATACTCCGGCGGTTTTTTAGTGTCAGGCGGCGTCCTAAAACTCCGAGGTGAAGTGGAAGCGGATATCCTTGAAGTTCTCCTGCGCGAGAGCCAGCCCGTAGCTGGTGTCGGCGAGGAAAACGTCGCGGCCGTGCTTGTCCACGGCCATGTTGGTGTGCTTGCGGCGCTTGAAGTCGGCCAGTTGCGCGGCGTTGTCGCTGTCGATCCAGCAGGCCTTGTAGATCGAGATCGGCTCCCAGCGGCACGCGGCGTTGTACTCGTGCTCCAGACGGTACTGGATGACCTCGAACTGGAGCGCGCCCACCGTGCCGATGATCTTGCGGCCGTTGAGCGAGCTTGTGAACAGCTGCGCCACGCCCTCGTCCATCAGCTGGTCGATGCCTTTGGCCAGCTGCTTGAATTTCAGCGGGTCGGCGTTCTCGATGTAGCGGAACTGCTCGGGGGCGAACGACGGAATTCCGGTGAAGCGGAGCTTCTCGCCTTCGGTGAAGGTGTCGCCGATCTTGAAGTTCCCCGTGTCGTGCAGACCCACGATGTCGCCCGGATAGGCGAAGTCGATCACCGACTTTTTCTCGGCCATGAAGGCCGTCGGGGAGGAGAATTTCAACTGCTTGCCGCTGCGTACGTGGAGGTAGTTCCTATTCCGTTCGAACGTGCCGGAACAGATCTTCAGGAACGCGATGCGGTCGCGGTGGTTGGGGTCCATGTTGGCGTGGATCTTGAAGACGAAGCCGGTCATTTTCGGCTCCGCAGGCTCCACCTGCCGGGTTTCGGTCGGCGCCGGGCGCGGCGAGGGGGCGATGCGCACGAAGCATTCGAGCAGTTCGCGCACGCCGAAATTGTTCACCGCCGAACCGAAGAACACCGGGGCCAGTTCGCCCCGCAGGTAGGCGTCGCGGTCGAACTGGTCGTAGACGCCCTCGACCAGTTCCACGTCGGAACGCAGCTGGGCGGCGAACTTCTCGCCGATGTAGCCTTCGAGTTCCTGCGAGGCGAGGTCCGAGATTTCGGCCGTCGAAGCGTCGGCCGTGAGCTTTTCGTCCGACGTGAAGAGCGAGAGGTTCTTCTCGTAAAGGTTGTAGACGCCCTTGAACGTGGGTCCATTCGAGATCGGGAAAGCCAGCGGCCGCACGCGGATATGCAGTTCCTTCTCCACCTCGTCCAGCAGGTCGAACGGCTCTTTCGACGGGCGGTCGAGCTTGTTGATGAAGACGATCACGGGGGTTTGGCGCATGCGGCAGACCTCCATCAGCTTGCGGGTCTGGGCCTCGACGCCCTTGGCGCCGTCGATGACGATGATCACCGAGTCGACGGCCGTCAGCGTGCGGTAGGTGTCCTCGGCGAAATCCTCGTGGCCCGGGGTGTCGAGGATGTTGATCTTGCAGCCCCGGTATTCGAATCCCATCACGGCCGTGGCCACCGAGATGCCT
>OLVZ01001307.1_pt1 | contig 21676 bp, 16 predicted proteins | sample 1673341 | NCBI WGS metagenome assembly OLVZ01 (sample SAMEA3178944, study PRJEB25190) | human gut metagenome | biome: human gut; feature: human-associated habitat; material: faeces | place: Austria | collected 2013 | reverse complement strand
CGGCTGCGGACTGTGCGCGTCGCTCTGTCCGCTGAGTTCCATCGATTCGGGGGAACCTTCTCTTATAACAGGGATCTGCATGAAATGCGGCGCCTGTATTAAAAAGTGCCCGAAACGGGCGAAATTTATCGACGATCCCGGATACCTCTATCATAGAACAGAGTTGGAAGAAGTCTATGCGAGAAGAAGCGGCAGCCGGATTTATATTTAAATCTTCGGCAGTTTCCAACCAGGAAGAGTCTCCGGCAGCGTTGCTCTGATTTATGGTGCAGAAGCGTTTTTTTTCTTCCGGAAGCGCAGATAATAGAGAAGCCCTGCCAGATCTGCGAGAAACCAGCCGATAGGGACAGAAGCCCAGATGCCTGTGACACCGACAGACGGCACCGCTGACAGAGTGTAGGCGAGAACGACTCTCGTGCCCAGTGAGATGACAGTCAGGATCAGCGACATGGAGGGCTTTTCCACAGCGCGGTAAAAACCGTACCACAGGAAAAGAATTCCGATGAGCAGATAGAATGCCCCTTCGATGCGAAGATAAGAGACGCCGGCGGCGATAATTTCAGTCTCTGTCTGCTGAACAAAGAGTCCCATCAGAGGTGCGGCAAAGAGGAATACCAGGGCGCTGACCAGCAGGCCCGTATCGCCGGCGTCATCCACCCGCACCTTGCGGAGCATCTGGCGGACGATGATCTCAATGTGCTTGTCATTGGTATCCACGCCCTGCATGCGGTACACACGCTGCACTTCCTGGATGAGGTAGTTGTACACGGCGTCGGCGCCGCGGATGCGGAGCACGTCGTGGGGGTTGAGGGCGCCGTAGGTCAGCTGGGTACCAGCCTCCACCACGTCTCCGTCCTTCACCTGAAGTCCGGTGTGAGGCACCGCATACGTGCGGGTGTCGCCGTCGGGAGCGGTGATGATGAGGTTCATGAGGCTCTTGCCGGTCTCCTCGAACTTCACCGTGCCGCCGATCTCAGCCAAGGTCGCCATCCGCTTGGGCTTGCGGGCCTCAAACAGTTCTTCCACTCGGGGAAGACCCTGGGTGATGTCGCCGCCGGCCAGACCGCCGGTGTGGAACGTACGCATGGTCAGCTGCGTGCCGGGCTCGCCGATGGACTGAGCGGCGATGATGCCGACTGCCTCGCCGGGGCCAACAGGCTGCTGCGTGGCCAGGTTCATGCCGTAGCATTTGGCGCACACGCCGCTGTGGGCCTTGCAGGTCAGGACCGTGCGGATCATGACAGTGGGCTTGCTGTCGTCGCCGGCGTTGGGATCAAAGGAGCAGAAATCGCCCTCCCTCGGGTTCTTCTGGACCCACTTGTGGCTCTCCATGATCTTGGCGTCGTTCTCGTCCATCATCTTGGTGCTGGACAGCAGCACCTCGCCGGTATCCGGGTCGATAATTTCTGCGATAAAATGATCCTCGTTGATGTGCATACCGGTCTGCGCGCTGCATTCATACGCAACACCCGGGCCGGAAAGCTCCGTCAGGCCATAGATATCATACGCCTTGATGCCGAGGCTCTTCTGAATATCCTGACGCATCTGCTCACTCCATGCTTCTGCGCCGAAAATACCGGCCTTCAGATGGATCTTGTCCCGCAAGCCGCGCTCGTGAATAGATTCAGCCAGATACGCCGCGTAAGACGGTGTGCAGCACAAAACGGTCGAACCGAGATCCTCCATAAATTGCAGCTGCCGGTCGGTGTTGCCGGAGGACATCGGCAGCGTCAGGCAGCCGAGCTTCTGACTGCCGCCGTTGAGTCCGAAGCCGCCGGTGAACAGACCGTAGCCATACGCGACCTGACATACATCCTCCGGGCCTGCACCCGCGGCTGCCAGCGCACGCGCACAGCAGTCGTTCCAGAGGTCAATATCCTCCTTCGTGTAAAACGCGACGACGCGCTTGCCGGTCGTGCCGGAGGTAGAGTGGATGCGGATGCACTTTTCCAGCGGCTCTGCCAGAAGACCAAACGGGTATGCCTCCCGCAGATCGGCTTTGCTCAAAAACGGCAGCTTGTAAAGATCGTCCCGGCCCTTGATATCGTCCGGCGCAACGTGCGCCGCCTCCATCTTTGCGCGGTAATAGGGCACATTGTCCCACACATGACGCACCTGACGGACGAGCCGCTCGTCCTGCCATGTCCGGATCTGCTCCCGGCTGGCGCATTCGATTTCCTTCTGATAATACCGTTCCATGGGTTCTCCTTATGCTTATGCCTCCGCGCCGAGCGCAAAGGCTTTCTTGTTGAGTTCGAGGAATTTTGCCGGGACGCTCTTCTCAATCGCGTCCTGCCACTGCTCGTCCGTAAAGTGGAAATACCGGCTGAGTCTGCCCAGCAGCACAAGATTAACGGCCCTGGCCGAGCCCGCTCTGAGCGCAAGCCCCAGCGCGTCCATCGCGTCGAGGCGGATGGGAAGCGCCGCAAGCTTTTTCTCCAGCGCCTTCGGGTACTCCGCCGCGCCGGTAATGACCTGCATGGGGTTGACCTTCTGCGTATTGGTCAGCAGAACGCCGCCCTCCTTCAGATATTCAGTCCACCGGGCCGCTTCCAACAGCTCAAACGAGAGGACAAAATCGGCCTCACCCTTGTCGATAATGGGAGAGTAGACCTTCTCGCCATAGCGCACGTAGGTCACGACGCTGCCGCCGCGCTGGCTCATGCCGTGAACCTCGCTGACCTTCACGTCATAGCCGTTTTCCAGCAGAATTCTGCCCAGAAGCTTGCTGGCCAGAAGCGTGCCCTGTCCGCCGACGCCGACAATCATAATATTTTTCGTATCCATGACAGTGCCTCCTTGTCTCATTCGCCCAGCGCGCCCTTATGGCACAGCTGGCGGCACAGGCCGCAGCCTGTGCAGAGGGTGTTGTCGATCTGCACTTTTCCGCCCATCACGCTGATGGCCGGACAGCCGAGCTTCATGCAGGATTTGCAGCCTACGCATTTTTCGGGCTTTGCCTCGATGGGGCCGGGGTGTCTGACGTATTTGAGCAGCGCGCACGGACGGCGGGAGATAATGACCGACGGCTCGTCTGCTGCCAGCTCCTCCTTGACCGCCTTGTCGCAGGCAGCCAGATCATACGGGTCGACGACCTGCACGCGCCGGATGCCGACGGCATGGCACAGCGCCTCCAGATCGATCTTTGTGCAGGGGTCGCCCTTGAGGTTGAAGCCCGTCGTCGGGTTCTGCTGGTGGCCGGTCATGCCGGTGATGGAGTTGTCGAGAATGATAACGGTCGAGGTCGATTCGTTATACGCAATGTTGATCAGTCCTGTCACGCCAGAGTGCATGAACGTCGAATCGCCGATGACGGCGACGGTGTTCGCTGCGTTCTTTTCGCCGGAGGCTTTGTTGAACCCGTGCAGACCTGAAACGGACGCGCCCATACAGATGGTCGTGTCGATGGCGGCAAGCGGCGCGGCAGCGCCCAGCGTATAGCAGCCGATATCGCCCAGCACTGTCAGCTTGTTCTTTTTCAGCGTATAGAACAGACCCCTGTGCGGACAGCCCGCGCACATGACCGGCGGACGGGCTGGAACGGCTTCGTCCAGTTTCTTTCCAGAATGGACAGGCATACCGAGCTTTTCTGCTATGTAATTCTGGCTGAATTCGCCGATGCAGCCGAACAGCTCCTTGCCGGTGACGTTCTGTACGCCGATGGCACGGCAATGCGCCTCAATGATCCCGTCCAGCTCTTCGACAACAATAACTTTCTCAACGTTTTTGGCGAACGCCTGAATTTTTTTCACCGGCAGGGGATTGACCATGCCAAGCTTCAGAACGGGGTACCGGTCGCCGCAGACCTCTTTGACGTACTGATAGCTGGTCGAGGACGCGATCAGGCCAATCGAATGGTCGGCCCCGTCCTCCATGCGGTTGATCTCCGCTGTCTCGGCCCATGCCTGCAAGGCAAGCGTCCGCTGCTCCACAATGGGGTGCCGCGCCTTGGCGCAGGCAGGCATCATCACAAATTTGGCAATATTCTTTTCATAGGGAACAGGCGTGAATGCCTGCCGCTCAGACGGCTCCACCACGCTCTGCGCGTGCGCAACGCGGGTGCACATTTTGAGAAGCACCGGCGTGTCAAATTTTTCGGATATCTCATACGCCAGCTTTGCGAACGCCAGCGATTCCGCCGCGTCCGACGGCTCAAGCATCGGCAGTTTTGCCGCAATGGCGTAATGGCGCGAATCCTGCTCGTTCTGCGACGAGTGCATACCTGCGTCGTCCGCCACGCCGATGACAAGTCCGCCGCGCACACCGGTATAGGACAGCGTAAACAGCGGGTCTGCCGCAACGTTCAAGCCGACGTGCTTCATGCCGCAGAAGCTGCGGTAGCCTGCCAGACTTGCGCCGAACGCAGCCTCCATCGCTACCTTTTCGTTAGGCGCCCATTCTGCGTAAATTTCCGGATATTTGGCTGCGCATTCCGTGATCTCCGTGCTGGGTGTGCCGGGATAGCTGGAGACAAAGCTGCATCCGGCCTCGTACAGGCCGCGCGCGGCAGCCTCGTTGCCGAGCATCAGGGTTTTCATCGAGATTCCTCCTGTTCGCGGCTCAGCCGCATGAAAATTATCATTATATTTTAATCATTTCGACTGCATTCGTCAAGCTTGGGAAGGTTATGCCTTTGTCTGCTCCTCGACAAGTCTTCCGCCGCAGTAGATCTGCCGCAGAACGGGCTTTTCGATTTTCCCCGTCGGGTTGCGCGGGACTTTTGCGAAGATCACGCGGCGCGGGCGCTTATAGCGCGGCAGCTCCCGGCAGAAGTCCTGAATTTCCGTCTCCGTGCAGTCTGCACCGTCCTTCAGCTCAATAATTGCTGCTGCAATCTCGCCCAACCGCTGATCCGGCAGGCCGATCACTGCCACGTCCTTGATTTTCTCATTTCTGCGCAGGAAATCTTCGATTTGTACGGGATAGAGATTTTCGCCGCCGGAAATGATGACGTCCTTCTTGCGGTCAACCAGATAAATGAACCCGTCCTTGTCCTCACGGGCCATGTCGCCCGTCCAGAGCCAGTCTCCGTGCAGGATCTCGGCAGTCGCCTCCGGGTTTTTATAATAGCATTTCATGACGCCGGGTCCCTTGACGGCAAGCTCGCCGATCTCGCCGGGCGCAACATCGTTCCCTCGCTCGTCAAGGATGCGCGTCTGCCAGAGATAGCCGGCCTTGCCGATCGCGCCGATTTTTTCGATGTTGTCCACGCCAAGATGCACACAGCCGGGGCCGATGGACTCGCTGAGGCCGTAGTTTGTGTCGTATTTGTGGTGCGGGAAGTATTTGAGCCAGCGCTTGATGAGGCTGGGCGGGACCGGCTGCGCGCCGATGTGCATGAGCCGCCACTGGTCGAGCAGATAGTGCTCAAGATTGACGCGCCCGGATTCAATGGCGTCCAGAATATCCTGCGCCCAGGGGACCAGCAGCCAGACGATGGTGCATTTTTCTTCCGTGACCGTCCGCAGGATCCACTCCGGCTTCGCGCCGCGCAGAAGCACGGCCTTTCCGCCGGAAATGAGGCTCCCGAACCAGTGCATTTTCGCGCCCGTGTGATAGAGCGGCGGAATGCATAGGAACACGTCGTCCTTTGTCTGCCCATGGTGGTGCTGTTCGGTCACGCAGGAGCAGACAAGCGCTCTGTGCCGGTGCAGGATCGCCTTCGGGAAGCCGGTCGTGCCGGATGAGAAGTAGATCGCCGCGTCGTCGTCTTCGTCCAGCGCGATGGGCGGGACGCTAGACGAACAGAAGCCCATCAGTCTGCGGCAGTCCTCGGCGTAGTCCGGCACGTTCCGGCCCACAAACAGCCGGAGTCTTACCCGCGTCAGGCCTGCCTGAATCGGGTCGAGCCGCGAAACAAATTCCGGCCCGAAGACCAGCACCTCCACATCTGCCAGATCAAGGCAGTAGGAAATTTCATCGGACGCATACCGGAAGTTGAGCGGAACGGCGATGCACCCGGCCTTGAGAATGCCGAAATAAATCGGCAGCCATTCCAGACAGTTCATCAGCAGAATGCCGACCTTCGTGCCGCGCCGGACGTTCCGGCTCAGAAGGAAGTTTGCAAACCGGTTGGCCCGGCGGTCAAAATCCTGCCATGAAAGCTCCCGCCGGTACGGCGCGTCGGGCTGCGCCTCGGCGATCAGACTCGCCTCGCGCCAGGTAACGGCGCTGTCGCGCTCTTCCGACGGATTGACCTCGACCAGCGCAATGTCAGACCCGTAAAGTCTTGCGTTCTGTTCCAGAAAATCAGTAATGACCATACAAAATCCTCCCTTGCAGCGGATCGCAGATAAAAGAAAACGCCCGCTGCACATTCTGAAAAAGTGCAGAGGACGAGAAGCTCCCGTGGTACCACCTCTATTTACCGCCTGCGCGGCCTCAACGGGCACGATCATGCCCACTGCGCGGTATCGGGCGCACCCGTCTTCGCCTACTTGCGGACAGACCGCGTTCAGGAAGCTGCTCGGAAAGGTATTCCGCCCGGATGCCTGTGCTGCCTTGCACCAAACGGCAGCTCTCTGGACAGGATGGATCGGGGCGTACTTGGTTTCGTCATGGCATTCATTATATCAAACTTTAACACAGTTTGTCGATGAAGTCAAGAGTCCGGCGTGATTTTTGAGGATTTTTCCAAATGTAGACGAACCGGCGCGGAAAGGCCGGATTTCACTTGCATTGCAGCATACAAAACGGTATAATAGGATTGGAATAAGATCCACGGATTTTATATATCGCCCTAGGGCGGTTTCAAAAGAAAGAGAGGAGCTCAGTATGCAGAAGCTGGCAGCATTTTTAAAACGGTTCCATTCTGGCCCTGCGGCAGACGCCTGTGAATTTCTCGGCTGTCACGCGCGCGAGGACGGCGAGGGATTTGTGTTCCGCGTCTGGGCGCCGCACGCGCAGTCCATAAGCGTCGTCGGCGACTTTAATTTCTGGAATACGGAGGATCTTCCCATGCAGAAGATCTCGGAGGGCGTATGGGAGGCCGTCTCCGTCTATGCGAAGACAGGACAAGCCTATAAATACTGCGTGACCGGCCCGGACGGCCGCATAGTCTACAAGACCGATCCCTACGCAAACCGCTGCTGCGCGCTGCCGGACACCTCCAGCATGATCGATCCGCCGGACGGCTTCGAGTGGCATGACGCGCTCTATCGTGCCCGCACCGCAAAGCAGTCCGCGATCAAACGCCCGGTCAATATCTACGAGGTCCACGCAGGCTCGTGGAAACGGCATGAAGACGGCAGCTATCTCAATTATGAGGAGCTTGCGGCGGAGCTGGTTCCCTATGTCAAGGATATGGGCTATACGCATATCGAGCTGCTGCCCATCATGGAATATCCCTACGACCCCTCGTGGGGCTATCAGATCACCTGCTATTTCGCCCCGACCCACCGCTACGGGACGCCGAAGCAGCTCATGCAATTTGTCGACACCTGCCATAAGGCCGGGATCGGCGTCATCCTCGACTGGGTGCCTGCGCACTTCCCGAAGGACGAAAACGGCCTGTTTGAGTTTGACGGGACCTGCTGCTACGAGCTTTCCGACCCGATGATGAACGAGCACCCAGACTGGATGACCCGTATCTACGATTACGGCAAGCCTGAGGTGCAGTCCTTCCTCATCTCCAATGCCTGCTACTGGCTCCGTTATTTTCACGTCGACGGAATTCGAGTCGATGCAGTTGCGTCCATGCTGTATCTGGACTATAATCGCAGACAGTTCAAGCCCAACAAATTTGGGGGCCGGGAAAATCTCGAAGCGATTGAGTTTTTGCGCAGGCTCAACGAGGCTGCGTTCCAGGCCAATCCTGCGGTCATGATGATCGCTGAGGAATCCACAGCCTTTCCGCTGATCACCAAGCCGGATTACGACGGAGGCCTCGGCTTCCTGTTCAAATGGAACATGGGCTGGATGAACGATATGCTCCAATATATGTCGCTCGATCCGCTGTGGAGAAAGGGCGACCATAACGCGCTGACGTTCTCCATGACGTATGCCTATTCCGAGAATTTTATTCTGCCGCTCAGCCACGATGAGGTCGTGCACGGCAAATGCTCGCTCGTCAATAAAATGCCGGGCAATTACGACGATAAATTCAACAATCTGCGCACGTTTTTCGCCTATCAGATCGCGCACCCCGGCAAGAAGCTCAATTTCATGGGCAATGAATTTGCACAGTTCATTGAGTGGAACTATACGCAGAGCCTCGACTGGCTGCTGCTCGGCTATGAAAAGCACCAGAAAATGCAGCATTTCGTCCGAACGCTCAACCATTTCTATCTCGAAAACCGCTGCTTCTGGGAAAACGATTCCGACTGGGACGGCTTCCGCTGGCTCTCCTGCGACGACCGCGACAATTCCATCATCGCTTTCCGCCGCATCAGCCGCAAGGGGCAGGAGCTGATCGCCGTGTGCAATTTCTGCCCGGTGCTGCGGGAGAGCTACCGCCTGCCGCTGCCGAAGGCCGGATGGTATCAACCTGTCCTCAACACCGACGACGCACAGTTCGGCGGATACGATTTCCAGCCCGCGCCCGTTCACGCAGAAAAGGACAAGCAGCCGCAGGGCGAATACGCCTACAGCGGCGTGTTCCGTGTCCCGCCGATGAGCGTTTGCTTTTATAAGCATATCAGAAATAAACCGGAGAAATAAAACAGGAACAAAGGAAAAAACAGGAGGAGATCCAGCTATGCAATTTCAGAAAAAACGTTGTGTCGCCATGCTCCTGGCAGGTGGTCAGGGCAGCCGTTTGATGGTTCTGACGGAAAACACGGCCAAGCCTGCCGTCCCGTTCGGCGGCAAGTACCGCATTATCGATTTCCCGCTTTCCAACTGCGTAAACTCCAAGATCGATACGGTCGGCATCCTGACCCAGTATCAGCCGCTGGAGCTCAATGAGTACATCGGCAACGGCCAGCCGTGGGGTCTGAACTCCTCGCACGGCGGCGTGCAGGTCCTGCCGCCCTATGCCAAGAGCAAGAATTCCGAATGGTACAAGGGCACAGCCAACGCGATCTATCAGAACATCCCCTTTATCGAGCGCTATAACCCTGATAACGTGCTGATCCTGTCCGGCGACCATATTTACAAGATGGACTATGCCGCCATGCTCCGCTTCCATGAGCAGCGTGATTCCGACTGCACCATCGCCGTGCGCGAGGTTCCGCTCAAGGAAGCGTCCCGCTTCGGTATCATGAATACCCGCGAGGACGGCTCTATCTATGAATTCGAGGAGAAGCCCAAGAAGCCCAAGAGCACGAATGCGTCCATGGGCATCTACGTCTTCAAATGGAGCGTGCTGAAGGCGTTCCTGGAGGCGGACGAGGCTGACCGCACCAGCGAAAATGACTTCGGCAAAAATATCATCCCCGCCATTCTGAATGCGGGTCACAGATTGTATGCCTACCGCTTTGAGGGCTATTGGAAGGATGTCGGCACGATCTCCAGTCTCTGGGAGGCCAACATGGATCTGCTCGGCAAGCATCCGGCGTTTGATATTTACGGCACCGCTGGTCATAAGATTTACGCCAGAAATCAGGCCATGCCGTCGAGCTATATCGCGCGGTCTGCCGAGATCCGCGAGAGCTTCGTCGCCGAGGGCTGCAACATTGAAGGCTGCATCACGCACTCCATCATCTCCACAGGCTGCACGGTCGGCAAGGGAGTGGAAATTACCGACAGCGTGATCATGCCGGATGTGACCATTGAAAACGGCGCGGTCATCCGCAGCGCCATCATCGCCGAGGGCTGCCATATCAAGGCCGGCGCCCGCGTGGGCGATTATGTTGAGGGCGAGGAACGGAAGATCAGCGTGATCGGCAAGGACAAGACCATCGCCGAGGGCACCGTGATCGATGCCGGCGCGATCGTATAAGAGAGAGGGGGATACGAACATGGAAGCAATGGGCATTATTTTCTCCAATATCTACGACAACAACATGGGTGAGCTGACCCGTGAGCGAACCTCGGCCTCCATCCCGTTCGGCAGCCGCTACCGCCAGATCGACTTTGCCCTGTCCAACATGGCAAACTCCAAGATCAGCAACATCGGCATTGTCACAAAATATAACTACCAGTCACTGATGGACCACCTCGGCAACTGCGAGGAATGGGACCTCAAGCTGGGCGAGGGCGTCCGATTCCTGCCTCCGTATGCCACCGGCCATACCGGAGCCTACCGCGGCAAGCTCGAAGCGCTCCAGACCGCCATGCCGGTTCTCGGCCGCTGCGATGCGGAGTATGTCGTGCTGTCCGATACGACCGTTCTGTGCACGATCAATTTTGCGGCAGTTCTGGATGAGCACATCGCCTCCGGCTGCGATATTACAGTTATTGCCAAGGCGGGCCGCGCCAACGGCAAGACCCGTCAGCCGCTGGCCGTCAAGCTCGGAGACGACGGTAAGATCGTCGATCTGGCTGTTGACTACTGCGCGCCGGAGGATTATCTGGTCGGCATGAGTATGTTCATCATGCGCCGCGACAAGCTCATTCAGGTCATCCGCGAGATGGTCCCGCATGGGAAGTACCATCTGGAACGGGATTTCATTCTGCCCGAGTACAATGCCGGCAACCTGAAGGTCAATGTCTATCCGTTCCATAACGTCGCGCTGTTCAACCAGAGCGTGGACGAGTATTTTGTCAACAACATGAAGCTGCTCGAACCCGATGTGCGCCGCAGTCTCTTCCGCAGCGAGATCCCCATCTATACCAAGGTCCGCGACGCCGTCCCGACGCTCTTCGGCTACCATGGACAGGCAGCGAATTGCCTGATCGCCGACGGCTGCCATCTGTTCGGCAAGGCGGAAAACTCCGTGATCTTCCGTGAGGTCGACATTGAAGACGGCGCGGAGGTTCGCGATTCGATCATCATGCAGGGAAGCAAGATCGGCGCGGGCGCATCGATCCGGTACTGCATCCTTGATAAAAATGTCACCATTCGCCCGGGCACGAAGCTGCTCGGCTCAATTGACCACCCGCTTGTGGTCGACAAAGGAGATACCGTATGAAAATCGCAGTAGTTGCCTCTGAGGCCGCGCCGTTCGTCAAGACCGGCGGCCTCGGTGACGTGATGCAGGCCCTTCCGCTTGCGCTTTCTCAGCAGAAGAACACCTATGTCAGCCTCTTTATCCCATATTACAGTCAGATCAAGTATTCCGGCAAGTGGCAGACAGAATTTCTAGGCGCGTTTGACGTGCCGCTGGCCTGGCGGCGGGAATATGTCGGCATTTTCCACCTCAAGACCCGCCGCAAGAAGCTCCAGATCTATTTCATCGACAACGAGCACTATTTCAACCGCGGCGGCGTTTACGGCTTTGCCGACGACGGTGAACGCTATGCCTATTTCAGCAAGGCCGTCCTCGCAGCAATGAACTATCTGGAGCTTCAGCCGGACGTCGTCAGCTGCCACGACTGGCAGGCAGCGCTCATCCCGCTGCTGCTGAAAACGGAATACCGCGGCTGCTTCCCGGATGCGAAGAGCGTGTTTACGATCCACAATATCGAATATCAGGGCAAGTGCAATCTGCAATTCAACTATGACGTGCTGGGCCTTGGCGCGGGCTGCGACGAGATTCTTCGCTTTGACGACTGCACGAACTTCATGAAGTCCGCTATCGTCACAGCCGACCGTGACGACCGTTTCCGAGACATACGCGCAGGAGCTGCGCTATCCGTACTATTCCCACGGGCTTGACGGCGTTCTGCAAAGCAGAGGCTCAGACTTCTCCGGAATCACCAACGGCATCGATATGCAGGTTTTTGATCCCGCGAAGATTGAGAACATCGCGCAGAACTTCACTGCAAAGACGCTTCGCGAGGGGAAAATCGCAAACAAGCTTGCCCTCCAGCAGCGCGTCGGCCTGCCGGAGGACCGTGACGTAGCTGTTCTGGCCATGGTCACGCGTCTCGTCGGGCACAAGGGCATTGATCTGCTGTGCTACATCGCCGAGCGCCTGATCCAGCGCCGCATCCAGCTTGTTATCATCGGCACGGGCGAGGAGAAGTACGAATGGTACTTAAACACCCTGCGCGACCGGTTCGGCGATAAAGTCTCTGTCAATCTGCTCTTTGACGGCGGGCTTGCGAACCTTGTCTACGCTGCGTCCGACCTGTATCTCATGCCGTCGAAATCCGAGCCATGCGGCCTGTCGCAGCTCATTGCCATGCGCATGGGCTCCGTCCCGGTCGTCAACGCAACAGGCGGACTCAAGGATACGGTCTGGCCGTATAACGAAGCGGATGAGACGGGGCGCGGCTTTACCTTCCAGAGCTACAATGCAGACGATTTCCTCGCCGCCATTGACCGCGCGCTTGCACTGTACTATAATGAGCCGGAAAAATGGCTGCGCCTCGCCGAAAATGATATGGCGGTCGATTCCAGCTGGGACGTTCCGGCGCAGAAATACATGGCGTTGTTCCAGAACGTCTGCGGACAGTAAGCGCCCTTGAAAAAGATATTAGAGAAAAAGGACATATAGAAGCATGACAAAAGAGAACCTTCTTCAGCACTTACAGGAATGCTGCGACCGGCTGTTCGGCTGCTCGCTCGAAATGGCGACGGAAAAACAGGTATATCGCGCTGTATGCGTCGCCGTGCGCGAGCTTCTGGAGGACGACCGCCGTGCGTTTGTTGAGCAGACGCGTGCAGAGCAGCGCAAGCAGGTCTATTATATGTCGATGGAATTTCTGGTCGGCACGAGCCTGCGCAACAACCTGTACAACATGGGCCTGCTGGAACCGGCAGGGGAGATCCTGCATGATCTCGGCTTCAGCCTGGAAAGCCTCTGCGCGCTTGAGCCGGATGCCGGACTTGGCAACGGCGGCCTGGGCCGTCTGGCCTCGTGCTATATGGACGCAGCGACCGGTCTGAATTATCCCGTGACCGGCTTCTCCATCCGATATGAGTTCGGCATCTTCCGCCAGAAGATCGTCGACGGCTGGCAGATGGAATTCCCGGATAACTGGCTCGAAATGGGCGATGTGTGGCTGCATACCCGCAAGGATGACGCTGTAGAGGTTCGCTTCGGCGGACAGGTGCACGAGTGGATGGACGGCGACAAGTTCAAGACCGCCCAGACAGGCTATCAGTCCGTCATTGCTGTCCCGCACGATTTGTACATTTCCGGCTATGGCTCCAAGGCCGTCAACAAGCTGACGCTCTGGAGCGCCAGTATGCCGCAGAGCTTTGACATGAACGCGTTCTCACGCGGCGATTATGTCCGCGCGCTCGAGCAGAATACCATGGCCGAGGCCATTTCGAAGGTTCTCTATCCGGCAGACGACCACATCAACGGCAAGCGCCTGCGCCTGCGCCAGCAGTATCTGTTGGTGTCTAGTTCGTTGCAGTCGATTTTGAATGAGCATCTGAAAAATTACCATACACTTGATAATCTGGCCGATAAGGTCGCTGTGCATATCAACGATACACACCCGGCACTCTGTGTGCCCGAACTTATGCGGCTACTGGTTGACGAGCACGACTACGGCTGGGAACGCGCGTGGGAGATCACCTGCGCGACGCTTTCCTACACCAACCATACCGTCATGGCCGAGGCACTTGAGCGTTGGCCGGTCGATCTGTTCCGGGAGCAGCTGCCGCGCATTTACGCCATCTGCCAGGAGATCAACCGCCGCCTCATGGAAAAGCTGCACTGCGTCTATCCGAACGATCCCGGCAAGTGGGAGTATATGGCCGCTGTCACGAACAGCGAGGTCCGCATGGCGAACCTCTGCCTGGCCTGCTGCCATAAGATCAACGGCGTTTCGCAGCTGCACACGGATATTCTTGAAAAAACCATCTTCAGGGATTATTATAATCTCGATCACAGCCGTTTCCTGAACATTACCAACGGCATTGCGTACCGCCGCTGGCTGTGCCAGTCGAACCCGGCCCTGACCGGCTATCTGCAGTCGCTCATCGGCGACGGCTTCCTGAACGACGCGAACGCGCTCGAAGCGCTGCTCCAGTACCGTGACGATCCTGATGTTCTGGAAAATCTGCAGGCCATCAAGCGCAAAAACAAGGTACGCCTTGCCGCTTATATCGCGAAGCACAACGGTGTCAACGTCGACCCGGATTCGATCTTCGACGTGCAGGTCAAGCGCCTGCATGAATACAAGCGGCAGCTGCTGAATGTCCTGCATATCCTGACGCTTTACAACGATATCAAGGATCACCCGGAAAAGCCGGTCTATCCGCAGACATTCATCTTCGCGGCCAAGGCCTCCGCAGGCTATTATCTGGCCAAGCAGATCATTTCGCTCATCGTCGCCGTTTCCAATCTTGTAAACTCTGACCCGCAGGTGCAGAACAAGCTCAAGGTAGTCTTCATTGAAGACTATAAAGTCTCGCTGGCCGAGATCATTATCCCGGCTGCCGACCTGTCCGAGCAGATCTCCATTGCGGGTAAGGAGGCCTCCGGTACCAGCAACATGAAGCTGATGATCAATGGCGCGGTCACGCTCGGCACGCTCGACGGCGCAAACGTCGAGATTCGTGAGCGCGTGGGCGACGAGAATATGTTCCTGTTCGGCATGACGGCCGACGAGGTGCAGGCGCTGTGGCAGCGCGGCTATGACCCGCGCCAGTTCCTGACGCCGGAGCTTGACAGAGTTCTGCAAATGCTGACCTCCGGCGTGCTGGGGCAGCGCTTTGACGATGTCGCCGCTTCGCTCCTGACGCCGCGCTTCGGCGCTGCCGACAGCTACATGACCGTCGCGGACTTTGCAAGCTACAAGGCTGCCAAGGCGCACGCGGTCGAGGTCTATCAGGACCGCACCCGCTTTGCAAAGATGTCCCTCACAAACATCGCAAGAGCCGGCATTTTCTCCTCCGACCGCTCGGTCGAGCAGTACGCCAGGGAAATCTGGGATCTGTAAGCACCACAGCAAATATTCCGGAGGGGCCGACAAGCATCGTCGGCCCCTTCCCTGATGAAATGGACGGTACGCCACATGAGAATTCTATTCGACAGCAAGCTTTCGCAGTTCAAAACGCCCTTCGGAACGCTCAAACGGCAGGAGGTCTGCACGCTGCACATCATGATCCCGTGCTCCTGCCGCACAACGGCGGTCTGCCTCGTTTTGCAGGCGGAAAACGGTGCGGAGCTGCGCCGTGTCCCGTTTGCAAAGCAGTCAGACGATACGCTCTACGATACCTGGGGCGGAGAGCTGACGATTTCCGATGCCGGACTGTATTTCTATTACTTCCATATCACCACGCAGGATGGCGTGTTCCGCCTGTTCAAGCAGGGCGAAAGCGACACGAACATGGAAGACGGCGGCCTCTGGCAGCTCAGCGTTCTGGAGGAAAAATTCCCCGTCCCGGACGACTGCGCGGGCGCAATCATGTATCAGATCTTCCCAGACCGCTTTTTTCAGGCCGGAGTTTGTGACCTGACCGGGAAGATCACGCCCTATTGGGTGCATGAGAACAAGGACGACGTGCCGGTCTATCTGCCGAACGCCAACGGCGAGGTGCTCAACAACGACTTTTACGGCGGAAATCTGAACGGCATCCGCGAAAAGCTTCCGTATCTGCACGCGCTCGGTGTGGAGATTTTATATCTCAATCCGATTTTCTATGCATGGTCGACGCACCGGTACGATACCTGTGATTACAAGCGCATCGACCCCATGCTCGGCTCGGAGGCGGATTTCCGCGCGCTCTGCGGCGCGGCGCACGCGCTGGGCATGAAGATCATTCTCGACGGCGTATTCAGCCATGTCGGCAGCCGCAGCGCGTATTTTCAGCAGGCGATCCATGACCCGGCCTCGCCGTACCGCGGCTGGTTCCGGTTCAAGCAGTATCCAAACGTCTACGACAGCTGGTGGGGGATCACGACGCTGCCGTGCATTGACAAGCTGAACCCGGATTATATGGACTATATCATTGACAGTGACGACAGTGTTGTTGTCCGCTGGCTGAAGCTTGGCGCGGACGGCTGGCGGCTGGACGTCGTCGACGAGCTGCCGGACGCGTTTCTCGAACGCCTGCGTGAGCGTATCCGGCAGGTCAAGCCGGACGCGATTCTGATCGGCGAGGTCTGGGAGGATGCGTCCAACAAGATCGCATATGACTGCCGCCGCCGGTATTTTACCGACCGGCAGCTCGATTCCGTCATGAACTACCCGTGGCAGAAGGCGATCCTGCGCTATGTGCGCGGGGAGGATGACGGGACAGGACTTGGCGCGTCTATTCGCACGATTGCGGAGAATTACCCACCCGATGTGCTGCAGGCTGTGATGAATATTCTGTCCACGCACGACACCCCGCGCGCCATCAACGCGATTCTCGATCCGCGTGACGGCGACCGGGCAGAGCTGGCCCGGCGGCACTTTACGGCGGAGCAGCTTGCAGAGGGGAAAAAACGTCTCAAAATGGCGGCATTTTTACAGTTTATGCTCCCCGGTATGCCGTGTATTTATTACGGCGACGAGGCGGGCATGACCGGCTACCGCGACCCGTTCAACCGCGCGTATTATCCGTGGGGCAGGGAAGACGGCAATTTAATCTCGTTCTACCGCTCACTGGCGCGCGTCAAAAAAGCTTCGCCCGCCCTGCGGCGCGGCACGGTTCTGGTATTGGAAGCGGGCGGCGGACGTCTGATGCTGCTGCGGCAGTATGAGGGCAAAAACGTGGCAGTCTGCTGCAACCGCTCGGAAAACCCGTGGACGCTTCCGCACAGCGGCACGATCCTACTCGGCGGCGGCATCGCCGAATATACCGGCGAAACGCTCACCCTCGGTTGCGGCGGCTTCTGCGCCATGGAGCGCGAATAATATACGGAGGCAATTCAAATACAAATCAGAGCTGCAGCGTGCTCAACTCGCTGCAGCTCTGACAAGACATGAGGAAGGAACCCGGAGCAGGCATGATTTCGGTCATGCCTGCTTTTCGTTCCAATAGCCGTCCTTTTCAGCTTGCCGCGCCAAGCGTATCCGCAAGCGCGGTATCGGCGGAGAAGGTACTGAGATTGTAGAGGAAAAGAACATCGGTCACGCCGCGCTGCGTCATAAGCTGCTCTACATCGTCGTAGTAATAGCGCGGATCGATCATGACGATCTGCTGATAGTAGGGGATGAGGAACGGTACGAAGCTGTTCGCATAGGAATCCTTGAAAATCAGCAGGATTTTCCCATTATTTGCGGTCGTTTTGATGGTGACGAGCGGATGGTTGCCGCCGAAAAAGACGGTGTATTTGTCCTTCGTATCCAGCGCAGAAGCGACAAAGACAGAGCCGGCCTTTTCCTGCGTGCTGTCGTAGAGCACATAGTAGCTCACATCGGTGCCGAGCGGCTCATAGGCCGTGATCGTATCCTCGGCGGTGTGCTTGCCGCTCTTAGAGGCAAGCGTGCCCTCAAAGGAGTTGGTCAGGACATGGACGCGATAGTTCGTGATCGGCGTCTCGATCCCAAGCAGCTCCGCCGAGGCGTCAAAGGCGCAGTATGCGCCGAGGCTTGTCCAATGGTGGTCAGTGCGGTAAAAAACGCCGTCCCTGACGTGGGCTTTCAAAGCCAGCGTCACATCTGCATACTGCATACAGGGCGAAAGCGCCTGATTGACGGTGAACAGATCCTCCTGCTGATTGTGCGCAGGCGCGTTTGCAGGAAGATAATCGCGCATAACGAGGGAGGCATTTGGGACAATCATCGCCGTCATGCGGAGATCATCGTGCTTCGCGGCGAACTCCTTCATCGCGGTCAGCGTCCGGTCAAGCACAGCCGGATCGGGGGCCTCCGGGATCTCAATCAGATAATTGTCCTGACAAAGGTAAACGCCGTTGGACTCCTTCTGCCCAAGCAGCTGGTCGATCCGCAGCTTGGCGGAAATCCAGTAGTCGCGCGCAAAGAACTGATCTGCAAAGGCAGACTGCAGCTTCGACATAAAGCTTCCGTCCAGAACTGAAGCTGCCGTCAGCGCCGGATAGGCTTGAAGCTTTCGGTTCTCATTTTCCGAGAAATCGCGCTTCGTGTGAAGCAGATTGACAAGGCCGAAGACAAGCAGAACCACGGCAAGCAGCGCGGCCAGAAGGACTCCATGCAGCTGGCTGTTGCGCTGAAGGATCAGCTGCTGCTTTTCAGAGTCCTGCCTGCGCTTTTTTTGCGGATTCATGGGATCACCTCGCTTAGAACTGAGCATAGAGGAAGGATTGATAGGTGGCGTTCGTCATATACGGGACGCAAAGCAGGAAAATGCCGATCAGAAGCAGCGCAGAAAGCACAAGGCCAGGACTGCGCCGCGAGAACACGAGATGCCGGTAAAGCGTCCGAATCCATGGGCCGCAGCCAAGAATGCCGAGTACAAGAAGCTTCCAGTTTGCTGCAAAATAGTATTTTGCGGTGGAATCCCAAAACGCGCGGCTCCCGGCACCGAACATCCGCCCAAGATAGAAAATCGCCGAGGAAAAATCAGGAGAGAAGAACAGCACCCAGCCGACGATGACGGCCAGCAGCGTCAGAATATGGCGAATCTGGGAGGGCGTCTTTGCAAGGATGCCTTTGAGCGGATACTTTTCCAGCAGCAGCAAAATCCCGTGATACAGGCCCCATGCCACGAATGTCCACGACGCACCGTGCCACAGGCCGGTCAGGATCCAGACGATCAGCAGGTTGCGGATGCACTTTGGCGTGCTTACACGGCTGCCGCCAAGCGGGATATACACATAGTCGCGGAACCAGCGGCCAAGGGAAATGTGCCATCTACGCCAGAACTCCGTCAGGGAAGCAGAGAGGTAGGGATGGTCGAAGTTGGCGTCAAAGTCGAAGCCGAACAGCTTCGCCATGCCGATGGCCATGTCGGAATAGCCGCTGAAGTCGAAGTAGAGCTGAAGCGAATAGCAGATCGCGCCGAGCCACGCCGACCCGCCGGAAAGCGAACCGGATGAGAGTGCGGAAATACTCTGGAACGCGGCACCGAGATTATCGGCCAGCAGCACCTTTTTCGCAAGGCCAAGAACGAGCATCGGGACAGCTTCGGAAACCTTGTACAGCGTCACCGGATGCGATTTCAGCTGCGGCTCGAACTGTGCGTACTCGACGATCGGGCCGGAGATCATTTTCGGGAAAAAGCTGACATAAAGGCAGAAATCCAGCGGATTTTTCTGCGCGGGCGCGCGACGGTGGTAAACGTCCGAAAGATACGACAGGTTCTGGAAGGTGAAGAGGGAAATGCCGAGCGGAAGCGCCGCAGACGGCGCGTTCAGCGTGAACGGCAAAATAGCGTTGAGCGTTTCGATGGCAAATGCGGCGTATTTGTAAAAGCCGAGAAGCAGCAGATTGAACAGCACGCCGATCACAAGAAGGAATTTTGTGCCGCGCCGCCCCAATTCTGCGCAATTGCCGATGTCCAGGCCGACACAATAGTTGAAAACCGTTACCAGCAGCAGAAGCAGCAGATAGACCGGAGAACCCCATGCATAAAAAACGAAGCTGATCAGAACAAGAAGTGCGTTCTTGCAGACACGTGGGCAGACCAGGTACAGGATCAGGCTGACCGGGAGAAACGCGAAGACAAAAAAGAGCGTGCTCAGATTCACGACGGTTCCTCCTTAAAGCGCTTTCAGAAACGCCTGCGCGGCAGCGGCTGCGTTCTCATGCACAACGAACAGGATATAATTGCCCTGTATCTCCACAACGGAGTTGGAGAGCAGATCATACTGTTCAACGCCATAGCCCTCGAAGCTCTTCATCTGCGTCTGCCTGCGGGCCTGAATGGCGTCAGAAACGGACGTCTGCTGCGAGAGATCGGAGAGCTTGACGAGCAGCAGCTCCCGTGCCCCCATATTTGTGGCCGGATAATAGAGCAGGCAGCCGTCCATTTCAGACGGTGCAAAGCCATAGAGCCGCCGCACCATCTGCGCGTCCGCCTCCTGCATATCCGTCAGATCGATCGATTGCAGAACGGCACTGCTGACAGCGTCAAAGGACGCGCTGCTCTGCCGGTTCTGCATCGTCTGCGTGTAGAGAAAGCCCGCGGTCGCCAGAGCGGCGGCAAAGGCGAAAATGCGCAGGAGGATGCTCACGATTCCCACGCGGCGGGCCGCAGGCTGCGCAGCAGCAGTGTCCGGAGCAGGCACGTCTTCTGTGACAGCGGACTTTTCCGGCGCGGGGGCCTTGTTGCCTTCCGGCGTTTTCACCGGCTCGCGGATGGGCTGCGGGTCGGGAATGGGGGCAGCGGCGGTTTTGCGGCTGGCCGGAGCGTTGTCCAAAAACTCTGAAAAGTCGACCCCATCGATCACAAGCGGGGCGGATGGGGCAGGGGAAGCGGGCTGCTTCTGCGCCGGAACGGCCTGCTTGGCCGCTTTTTTTGTGGGTGCAGAGCCGAATTCGGCCAGAATATCGTCAATCGCCTGCTCCTTCAGCTCCGGCGAAAGGCTGCTTCCGCCGCGCAGGAGCAGGTCATTCAGCTGCGGATTCGTTTGATTCAAGGGCAAAGACATCATCATATACCTCAGCAATCAGTTCGGTACCCCAAAGCGGGTAAAAGCCGCCCAGCAGGTGCACGCCGTCGTCCTGATAAAGATCCGTGTGTTCTTCGCAGAGCTGCGTAATGTCCACGTACGGCGTGCCATTTTCCTCGCAAAAGGCGCGCACGGCGTCGTTGTAGTCCGGGATCTCCCGCCATGCGGGGCCGCGCTTGAACGCGGGTTCAAGGGCGGGGATGATGGAGCAGACATAGACCGTGGCGTTCGGAAGGTGCTCCTTGAGCAGGGCAAGTGTGTTGTTGATTTCGTTTACATAATCCTCTGGCGTTGGCCAGTACCCGATGCCGACGTCATTGATGCCATAGGTCAGGAAAATGATCGACGGATTCAGCGCGACAAGCTCCTCCAGGTGGTCAATGACCTTTTTGATGGTCGCGCCGGAGTCGGCGAACACGCGCTCAGGGGCCAGATAGCCATAATAGGTGAAGCCTGACGTTCTGGAGTCGCCGAGCATGGCGTAATCCTCAAACAGCGACCAGACGGAAATTTCTCCGCTGTAGAGCTTTGCGCGCCATTCGTCCCGCATCGCATCCAGCTCCGCCTGACGGATGGCCTTGAGCTCCGCTTCCACGTCGTCGGGGCTGTGTGCCTCCTGCTCCTGAAGCCATTGCACGCCGGATGCGACCTCCGCATCCGTTGCGGAGGCAGCGGCGCGCTTCGCCGGGAACACAAAAATCCATAAAATCAGCAGCAAAAAAAGAACCAGAGGCAAAAGCGTCAGCATCCTCCAGCTCCAAGCCCTCGCATTCATCAGCGTAACCCCCAGAGGTGAAAGTCAACCGGATATCAAGCCTGACCATTATAGTATAGCGCCACCGGTTTGTCTACAAAAATTGACAAAATACGCGCTGATTTTTTCGGGGGCTGAGCTTTTGGCGAGGAGATAAAACCCCCGCAGCCGAAGCTGCGGGGGCGCGCTCATACTGTATGCTGTTCGGATTTCGTGTCAGCCATGATAGGTTCTGTATCGGTGAACATCAGCTGCTTCTGATGCTCTGTGAGCTTTTGCGTATTTTCCAGCGCCTCCATCTGCCCAAAGCAGGCGGAAAGATTGGTGTATGGCATGTCGGAGCCATAGAGCAGATGCGTCTCGTCCACGTTCCGCAGCAGCAGTTCCAGCTGCTTCTGGTCGGAGTGTAATTATAGGATTTCAGAAAACACAGATATATCAACGGTTTGCTGGCAGT
>OLVZ01001301.1_pt1 | contig 21725 bp, 18 predicted proteins | sample 1673341 | NCBI WGS metagenome assembly OLVZ01 (sample SAMEA3178944, study PRJEB25190) | human gut metagenome | biome: human gut; feature: human-associated habitat; material: faeces | place: Austria | collected 2013 | reverse complement strand
TGTTGGTCATCAGGATCACGTCGGGCTCCACGATGGCGGAGAGATAGTCGATCTCCCCGGCGTGGTTCATGCCCAGCTCCAGAACAGCCGTTTCAGTATCGTCCGGCATATCGAGGATGGTCATGGGCAGACCGATGTTGTTGTTGTGGTTGCCCTCGGTGCGGGCGGTGCGGTAGGTACGCTCCAGCATACAGGCGGTCATTTCCTTGGTCGTCGTTTTGCCGACGCTGCCGGTAATGCCGATGACGGTCATGCCCATCCGTTCGCGGCGGGCTGCGGCAAGATCGCCGTAGGCCTTGATGGTATCGGGTACAAGAATGGTCGGGATGGCCGCCTTGACCGGTCTTTGCACAAGCGCGGCACTTGCGCCAAGGCTGGCCGCCATGCCGATAAAGTCATGGCCGTCGGACTTCTCACCCTTGATGGCGACGAAGAGGTCGCCGGGCTTTACTCTGCGCGAATCGATCTGGACGCCGGTGATCATGCCCTCCGCCTGTTCAGGCGTGAGCGTTCCCCGGCAGTCCTCCGCTGCCTGCTTCAGTGTCAGTTCCTTCATGCGTTTGCCTCCAAATACGACGCGACGACCTCACGCTCGTCCAGATGGTGCTTTTCGTGGCCGATTTCCTGATACGTCTCATGGCCCTTGCCGCACAGGACGATCACATCGTCCTTCTGCGCCAGCTCCATGGCCCGGCCAATGGCCGAAACGCGGCTCTCAATGACCTCGTAGGGCGTTTCGGTATCCTGCATCCCGGCAAGGATCTGCCGGAGGATCTTATAGGGATCTTCGGTGCGGGGATTGTCTGAGGTGACAATGGCGAGATCAGACAGCTCTGCCGCGATTTTGCCCATGACGGGGCGCTTGAAAGGGTCGCGGTCGCCGCCGCAGCCGAAGACGGCGATGATGCGGCCCGTGCAGAAGCCGCGCACAGCCCTCAGAATATTTTCGAGGCTGTCGGGCGTATGGGAATAGTCGATAAGGACAGTATAGTCCTTGCCCGGCGTGGGGACGACCTCTACCCTGCCCTTGACGCTCTGCGCGGTGCGCAGGGCGTCTGCAATTTTTTGGAGCGGAATATTCAGCGCCAGCGCAGCGGCGATGACACCGAGCGCGTTATAGACGCTGAAAATGCCGGGAATGCCGAGCGTGACGGCAGCCCGCTCGTCCTGATAGACCGCGTCAAACTCCACGCGGTCGGAGAACAGGCCGATATGCTCCGCCGTGAGTGCAGCGGGGGTTCCCTGCGCGGAATACGTCAGAAGGCGGCAGTCCGCCTGCTCCATGATGCGCTTCGCGTAGGCATCGTCGACATTGACCGCGCCCGTTTCGCAGCGGCGGAAGAGCATGGCCTTCGCGTCGCAGTATGCATCCATCGTTTGATGGAAATCGAGATGGTCCTCTGTCAGATTTGTAAAGACAGCCGCGCCAAAACGGATCTGGTCGGCACGGTGGAGCACCAGCGCGTGGGACGAGACCTCCATAATGACGTGCGTGCAGCCCGCATCGCGCATATCGGCAAAGAGCTTCTGCAGCTCGAAGGATTCCGGCGTGGTGCGCTCAGTGTGCAGGATCTCATCGCCGATCATGTTCTGGATCGTGCCGATGAGGCCGACCTTTGCGCCGAGCGTTTTTTCAAGCACGTGCTTCAGCAGATACGTGCTGGTCGTTTTGCCGTTCGTGCCGGTGATTCCGACGACGCACATAGCGTCCGCCGGATGGCCGAACCAGTTTGCGCCGAGCGCGGCAAGCGCCGAGCGGGCATTGGAAACCAGTACATACGGAATGTCTGTTTCCGGCTTTTTTTCGCAGACGACGCAGACCGCGCCGTTTTCCATAGCCTTGGGAATATATTTGTGGCCGTCGGTCTGGAAGCCGGAGATCGCGACAAACAGTGCTCCGGGCGTTACCTGCCGGGAGTCATACTGAACGCCGGTAATATCCAGTGCTTCGTCCGCATGCAGTTCCAGCACGTCAAGGCCGTGCAGCAGTTCTTTGAGCTTCATAGTGTCCTCCTTAGTCGGATGCGCCTGTGGAAGAGAATTCTACTGTAATTGTAGTACCTCTGTCAACCTCTGTTCCGGGTTCGATGTCCTGATAGGCCGCAAGCACGTAAACGTCCGTGCGGTCGGTGCCCTTGGCCTGCACGTAAAGGCCGGCGTTTGCAGCCAGATAGTTAACGTCCGCGACAGAGCAGCCGATGAAATCCGGCACCTCGACAACCGTCTGCTGCTTTTCCGCGCCCATGTAGAGGATGATCTGCGAATTGCCGGGAACCTGGCTGCCCGGCGCGGGCAGCTGGTCGGTGACGGTCGAGCCGGTGCCGACAATGCGGTAGGTGATGGTTTTTTCAGCGAGCAGCGCAGCCGCTTCGCTTTCGTCCATGCCGATCACATCTGGGACTGTGAAGTTGATACCGCGGATATCCTCGGAATCATAATCCGGCTCCACACCGAGATAGGGAAGAATATCAAGGAAAATGTCGCGGACGGTCGGCGCAGCCATCAGGCCGCCGGAAATATACATCCCGTGGAGGGTATATTTTTCGCTGTCCTGCGAATACGCGGGCGTGTCAAGCGCGACAAGGACGACATATTTCGGGTCGTCAATGGGCGCGACGCCGATGAAGGAGACGATCTTGTCCTTGACCTGATTGCCGTCCTCGTCGTATTCGTCCAGCTTTTCGGACGTGCCGGTCTTGCCGCCGACACGGTAGCCGGGGGTTTTGGCCGCAGAGGCCGTGCCCTCGGTGACGACCTGTTCCATAAGGCTGCGCATTGTTTCGGACGTCTGCTGGCTGATGGCCTGCCGCAAGACGGTCTTTTCGTTCCGCTCGACCATATTGCCGTCGGCGTCCAGAACCTCGCTCACGATATACGGCTCGAGCACATAGCCGCCGTTGACGATCGCCGCGACGGAGCGCACCAGCTGCATGGGCGTGATACGGAAGCTCTGACCGAAAGAGGACGTGATGAGATAGGACGTGCCGTACTGTGCGGGATTGTTCAGGTATTTCCGTTCGTAGAACAGACCGCTGGCCTCGCCCGGCAGATCAACGCCTGTTTTTTCCATAATGCCGAAGGCCTTGAGGTAATCATAGAAAATGTCGCCGCCCATGCGCAGGCCGATATGGCCAAAGGCGATGTTGCAGGAATTGCCGAGCGCCTGCGCGGTCGACTGCGCACCGTGACCGGCGGATTTCCAGCAGTTAAGGATCTGCTCACGGCCGGAGAACTTTTCCTGACCGCCGCAGTAGAACGAGTCGTTCAGCGTGACGGCTCCGGAATCGATTGCGGAGGCCAGCGTGATGAGCTTGAAGGTCGAACCCGGCTCATAGCCGTCGGACACGCAGCGGTTGCGCCACTGAGCCATACGTGCCGATGCAACATCCTGCTTATACTGCTCGATGGCGGCCTTATAGGCATCGGACGCTTCCGGCAGGGACAGCGCCGCATCACGCTCATTTTCAAGAAGCGCGGCCGCCGCGTCGTCATAGATTTCCAGATAATTATTTGGATCATAGGAGCCGAGCGTGGCCATGGCCTTGATCTCGCCCGTATTCACGTCCATGACGATACAGAACGCGCCGTTTTTGATATCGTACTTATCAATGGCGTTCTGCAGGTTCTTTTCCACATACGCCTGCACGGTCGCGTCGATGGTGGTAACGAGGCTGCAGCCGTCAGAGGCGTCATAGTATTTTTCGTATGTATAGGGCATCTCGGAGCCGTAGTTGCCCTTGGATGTCACGACCTTCCCGGCTGTGCCGGAAAGCTCTTCGTTGTAATAGGCTTCAAGGCCCTCGGAGCCGTTGTTGTCGCTTGAGACGAAGCCGAGTGCCTGCGCGGCGAGGGAGGAATTGGGGTAATAGCGCTTGAGGTCTGTTTCGAGATAGACGCCGGTGATTTTGTTTTCGCTGATAAACGCGCGCACCTCGTCGGCCAGTTCCTCAGAAATTTTTCGGCTGATGACCTTATAGCGGTACTGCTTGTCGGCGGCCTGCTCGTAGACGAAGCTCGGCTCGACATCCAGAATTTCGCCAAGACCGCGCGCAATCTGGTCAAGCAGATTGCTGTTTTCGGGCTTTTTCATCTGCTCGGCGATCTCGTTCGGGTCGATGAAAACCGTCTCGACGGTCGACGAAGAGGCCAGCACGTTCATATTCGCGTCGTAGATCACGCCGCGCGCTGCGGTCAGATTCGTCGAACGGGTCTGGTTCTTGATCGCCTTTTCGTTGTAATAGTCGTGCTGGGTGATCATGAGGTTATAAAGCGTTCCGATCAGCGGGACAAACGCGATCACGCCGCACAGGACCATCAGGATCAGGGTACGGCTGAGGATCGTTCGGTTCGCGCGCTCATTCCGCTCCCGGTTTGCCTGCTTCTGCTCTTTGGTGCGCGGCAGGCGGATGATCTTTTTTGCCATGAAACTGCCTTTCTGTTCAAAAAAGGGGCGGCCTGAAAAGACCGCCCCTGTCCGGTTACTCAGCTGGATTTCAAACTGGGAGGTTCTGTCCAAGCTTATGCTGCTGCGGGGTGCAAATATTCGATGAGGCCGAGAATGCTCTGCTGCATGGCGTCCAGAATTTCTCCGAAGACGCTTGTGCGCTGCTGCGTGTAAATTTCCGCCTGATCGTTCCCGGAGAAGCTGACATAGACGATCTGCTCGGGCTGACATTTGGTCAGGCCGATCTCAGCCGCGTATTCCTCGGCGGCAGTCAGATCGATCTTGGCGTCGTATTTGCTCTGAAGCATCAGCTGCTGCTCCTTGAGATTGGCAAGCCTGCTTTCAAGGGCTGAGACATTGCTGCTGGCCTCAAACAGCTGGACATAGCCGAAAATCACAAGGATCATGAGACAGACTACCGTCAGCATACCCGCCAGTGTAAACGGCGCGATGGCCGTTCTGGCCTTGACTCTTCGGTACGGCTGCTCATAGGCCCGCTCGTCCGGCAGCTCGATGGGCAGGGTACGCTCATAGGCGCGGTTATCGTCATACTGGCGGGCAGTCTGATCGTTCCATGCGTAAACATCGTATGCAGCGGCGCCGTTGTCTCTATAAAGATTTCTTCGATTGGGCTGCGCCATAACGGCGGGACTCCTTTCCGGGTTACACGTGCTCTGCTACGCGGAGCTTTGCACTGCGCGAACGGGGATTTTCCTCGACCTCCTCGCGCGTGGCGATGATGGGTTTTTTCGTCAGAATTTTGATCTTCGGCTTATGGCCGCAGACACAGACCGGGAACGACGGCGGGCAGGTGCAGCCCTTTGCCGCGTTCTGAAACACGTTTTTGACGATGCGGTCTTCCAGTGAATGGAACGTAATGACAACCAGACGACCGCCGGGGTTCAGGTGGTCGATGGCGGCCTCCATGCCTTGCCGGACTGCGCCAAGCTCATCGTTGACGGCGATGCGGATGGCCTGAAAGCTGCGCTTGGCCGGATGCTGCTTTTCACGCAGGGCGCTGGGCGGCATGGCCGAGCGGATGATGTCGACCAGCTCCAGCGTTGTCTCGATTGGGTGGTCGGTCCGCACGCGTTCGATGGCGGCGGCGATCTGCGGGGCGCAGCGCTCCTCGCCATATTCGTAGAGAATGGATTTTAATTCCTCGCGCGGCCAGTTGTTGACGATCTCATAGGCCGTGAGGGACTGGTCGCGGTCCATGCGCATATCCAGCGGTGCGTCGGCCATATAGGAAAAGCCGCGCTCCGCGTCGTCGAGCTGCGGGGACGAAACGCCCAGGTCGAACAGCATCCCGTCAATCCGGTCGAGTCCCAGCGCGGTAAGGATCGCGCCGACGTTTTCAAAATTATCATGTACCAGCGTCACCTTTTTCGCATGGCGGTACAGCCGCTTTTTCGCGGCCTCCAGCGCGACCAGATCACGGTCGACGCCGATGAGCCTGCCGGTGGTGAGGCTCCGGCAGATCTCCAGCGAGTGGCCCGCGCCGCCGAGCGTTCCGTCGAGATAGATCCCGTCGGGCTTGATGGCCAGCGCGTCTATACACTCGTGCAAAAGCACAGATCGATGTGCGAATTCCATCAGAAACCAAGTTCCTCCATCACAGCCGCCAGATTTTCAGGCGTCAGCGTCTGCTGCTCCAGCTCGTCATAGGCTGCGCTGTCCCAGATCTCCGCGTGGCCGCCCTGCCCGATGAACGTGACCTCGCTGGAAAGACCGGCGTATTGGCGCAGCTCGGCGGGAATGAGGAAGCGGCCCTGCTTATCGGGCTCACATTTGGCGGCGTTGGCAAACAGAAAGCGCATTTTTCGGGCCTGCACGATCGGCAGCGCGTTATATTTATCGACAATGGCCTTCCAGCCTGCTTCCGTGTAGACGGACAGGCAGTGGTCGAGGCCCAGTGTTACATAGAAGGTGCTTCCCAGCTCTTCGCGCAGCTTGGACGGCACGAACAGACGTCCTTTTTCGTCAACTGAGTGCTTGTACTTGCCAAACATCCCCTCGCGCCTCCTTTCGCTCCACTTTACTGAAATTTCGCTCCACTTTGCTCCACTTCAATAATATAATACGTTCTGTTTACATAAATTGCAACCCTTTTTTGAAAAAATTTTTCGGAGATTCTTCGACGTTTTTCGTAAAAAATCCCCGAAAGTCGAATTTTTGAACGAATGTTTTAAAAACATCCTCCAGCCGCTTTCACCTGCACGCTCCCCTGCTGCCAGACGGCGCGGAGCGTCCGCACGGACGGGTCGCGCAGCAGCAGCTCCGCCGCCGGGCCTTCGATCCCGGTCTGGAGCCTGCGGCGCAGGCTTCTGGCCCCGCCCGGCTCGTTTGCGCAGAGCGCGCCGAGGCGCTCGGGCAGCTCCGGGGTCGTTTCCAGCGTAACGTTCTGCTTTTGCAGCCGTCCGGCAAGCTCCCGCAGCTGAAGCGCAGCAATTTTCGCAAGATCCTCTGCCGCAAGCGGACGGAAGGAGGCGACGCAGTCGATCCGGCCCAGAAACTCCGGAGAAAACGCCTCCCGCAGGACGGTCTGCGCGCGGACATCCGCGCAGTCGGGTATGAAGCCGAGACCGGGCTTTCCGGTCTGCGGGCCAGTCAGGTTCGAGGTCATGACGACGATGGTGTTCTTGAAGCTGACGGTGCGGCCCATGCTGTCGGTCAGGATCCCGTCGCCGAGCAGCTGCAGAAGGATACCGGTAATATCCCGGTGCGCCTTTTCCAGCTCATCGAACAGTACAACGCAGTATGGACGGCGGCGCACCTTTTCCGTGAGCGTTCCGCCTGCGTCGTAGCCGACATAGCCCGGAGGCGCGCCAAGCAGGCGCGAGACGCTGCTTGGCTCCATGTATTCCGACATATCCACGCGGATGAGCGCGTCCTGACTGCCGTAGACGACCTGCGCAAGCTGTTTACATAATTCTGTTTTTCCGACGCCCGTCGGGCCGATGAGCAGGAAGGACGCGGCGGGGCGTCCGGCGTCGGCAAGGCCTGTCCGGCCGCGCAGAACGGCGGTAGAAACCGCGTCGACGGCTGCCTGCTGGCCGATGATGCGCTCGGAGAGCGTCTGGCGCAGGGACAGCAGCCGTTCACGGTCAGACTGCCGGAGCCTGCCGACGGGGATGCCGGTGCGCTCGGAAACGACGGCGGCGATATCCTGCCGGGTCAGGCTCACGGTGCGCTGGGCGCGGCGGGCGGCAAGCTGGCGGCGCACGAGCGTGCGCAGCTCGTCGCGCAGCTTCGCCGCCTGCTCATACTGCGCGTTCGCCACAGCCTGCTCAAGCTGCTGCTCGAGCTGCTGCTGGCGCTCTGCGTCCTCCGCAGGCTCCGGGCCGCCGAGCCAGACGTGCGCCGCGCCCTCGTCGAGCAGGTCGAGCGCCTTGTCCGGCAGGAAGCGATCTGTCAGATAGCGGCTTGAAAAATCGACGGCGGCCTCGATGGCCTCCTGCGTGATGCGGATGCGGTGGTGTGCCTCCAAGCCTGGACGAAGCGCTTCAAGCATACGGCAGGCCGTCTTGCGGTCCGGTTCGCGGACGATCACGGGGCGGAAGCGGCGTTCAAGCGCGGCGTCCTTCTCAATAAATTTGCGGTATTCCTCCAATGTCGTCGCACCGATCATCTGCAGCTCTCCCCTGCCAAGGGCCGGCTTGAGCAGATTGGCCGCGTCGATCGCGCCCTCGGCGCTGCCTGCGCCGACGATGGTGTGCATTTCGTCGACAAATAGGATGACGCTGCCGCAGCGGCGGATCTCGATCAGGATATCGCGCACGCGCTCTTCAAATTCGCCGCGGTATTTCGTGCCCGCAAGCAGATTCGCCATGTTGAGGCAGTAGAGCTTTTTCCCGCGCAGCGCCTGCGGCACGTCTCCGCAGGCAAGGCGCTGGGCCAGCGCTTCAACGACGGCGGTCTTGCCGACGCCGGGTTCGCCGATGAGCGCGGGGTTATTCTTGCTGCGGCGGCTGAGCACCTGCATGAGCTGGGAAAGCTCCGCCTCGCGGCCGACGACGGGGTCCATCTGCGGTGCCCGGTCGATCATGTTGTCACAGTACAGTTCCAAAAGCTTCAATTCCGATTGTCCTTTCACGTCCTGCGCCGGATGTAGGATGCGCAGGCGGTCATATGTTTCCGAAAATACGCAGTTGCAGTCGACGCCAAGCTCCGAAAGCATTCGCGCCGCCGCATAGGCGTCGTCGCGCATGAGGGAAAGCAGCAGATGCTCCGGCAGGCAGAGGGGCGCTCCAAGGCGGTCCGCCTCGTGCTGTGCGCCGTCAAGCGCTCTTGCAGCAGCTGCGGAAAGGCCCTGCCGTCCGGCTGGCTCCGGCTCCTGCCTCGTCAGCAGCATACAGCGCAGGAGCCTGCCCTCGGCTCCCTGATAGCATAAAATGCGTCCGGTCTGGGAAATGCGTTCCTGCGAGAGTGCAAGCAGCAGATGCTCCGTGCCGGTCTGTGCGCCGCCAAGCTCACGCGCCAGCCGCGACGCGCGGAAGAGCACCCGGTCCAGCGCTGCGGAATACGCCGGTTTTTTCATTCTGATCGCCTCCTGTCGAAGGAGAGTTTCGACGCGGCGGTCAGCGTTTATACGACGCACGCGAAAAAATCCGGGCCGTTCGAGGAATTTACACTTTTTTCATTGCATTTTCAGGAAAGTATGATAGAATGAAGCTACCTTGAAAATGGAGGTGCTTCAAATGGCACACGTAATCAATGACAACTGTGTAAAGTGCGGTGCTTGCGCTGACGCATGTCCCATCGGCTGCATCAGCGAGGGCGAAGACAAGTACGTCATCGACGCTGATCAGTGCGTGGACTGCGGTACCTGCGCTGCAGAATGCCCCAACGACGCGATCTCTGAGGAATAAGCACATAACCAGGAAGGGGGTGCTGCGTGCAGCACCCCCTGTCTTTTTGATTGACTTTTGATTGGAGCGCGTATGGAAGAGCTTCTCTTTGACAGCATCCGGATGAAAATCCCGGACGCACAGTTTCGCATGAGCACGGATTCCATGGTGCTGGCAGATTTCTGCCGGATAAAGTCTGGCAGCCGAGTGCTTGATCTTGGCTGCGGGTGCGGGACGCTGGGGCTTCTGCTGCTGGGCGCGGACGGAACGCTGCACGTGAGCGGCATCGAAATTCAGGAGGCTGCCGCGTGTCAGGCACAGGAAAATGCCGAGGAAAACGGATTTTCCGACCATCTGCACATCGTCTGCGGCGATCTGCGGCAGACACACGCGCAGATCGCGCCCGGAAGCTTTGACTGCGTGCTGTCCAATCCTCCCTACTACCCGCCGGGAAGCGGATATCTGCATGCGCAGGACAGCCTCTGCGCCGCGAGAAGCGAGATCTGCTGTCCGTTTGACGCGCTCTGTGCGGCTGCGGCGCGGGCGCTGCGGTGGGGCGGGCGGTTTTTTCTGGTTCACAAGCCAGAGCGGCTGGTCGATTTGATGACCGGACTGCGCGCGGCGCGGTTGGAGCCAAAGCGCATCCGCTTCGTCCGGCACAGAGCGGAAAACGCCGTGAATCTCGTTTTGATTGAATCCCGCCTCGGCGGAAGGCCGGGGCTGCAATATGTGCCGGATCTGTTTCTTTATGAGCAGACCGGAGAGCTGTCTGCCGAGGGTCGGCGCATCTATCATCTACAGGAGTGAAGCAATATGGCCGGTACTCTATATCTCGTGCCGACGCCCATCGGCAATCTGAATGACATTTCGCCCCGCTGCGCCCGAACGCTGGCGGAGGCTGATTTTATCGCGGCGGAGGACACGCGCGTGAGCCTCAAGCTGCTAAACCATCTGGAGATCAAAAAAAGCCTTGTGAGCTACCATGAGCACAACAAGGCCGAGAGCGGCGGGAAAATCCTCGCGCGGCTGCTGGCGGCCCGCGCATCGTCGAGCGCATTCTGGCGGGCGAGACGTGTGCGCTCGTGTCGGACGCCGGTTCCCCGGCCATCTCCGACCCCGGCGAGGACCTGGTTCGGCTGTGCGCGGAAAACGGCGTGACGGTCTGCGCGATTCCGGGGCCGTGCGCGCTGGTGACAGCGCTGAGTATTTCGGGGCTGCCGACTGGCCGGTTTACGTTTGAGGGGTTTCTGTCCGTCAACAAAAAAAGCCGTCAGGAGCACCTGACGGGATTGAAGGACGAAACGCGGACGATGATCTTCTACGAAGCGCCGCACAAGCTGCTGACCACGCTGCGCGATCTGGCAGACGCGTTTGGAGAGGAGCGGAAAATTTCCCTCTGTCGGGAGCTGACGAAGCTGCACGAGGAGGTCCGCCGCATGACGCTGGGCGAGGCGGCGGCCTATTATGAAGAAACCCCGCCGCGCGGCGAGTTCGTGCTCGTTGTGGCTGGCGCGGAGGAAAAGGCGGAGGAAGGCTGCACATTTGAAGCGGCGCTCGATCTGGTCCGCGCACGCATGGCGGAGGGACTTTCCACGAAGGACGCTGTCAAGCAGGTCGCGAAGCTGACGGGGTTTGCGAAGAATCTGCTGTATGATGCGGTGGTGAAATGACGGGAGCTGCAATGTTAGGGACGCATATTTCGGCGCACTTTGAGGGGTGCGATTTGTAGGGGTCGATGCCCACATCGACCCGGCAGAACGCACCCTTTTTGCGGAAATATATGGCAAATTCACAACTTTCCAGCGGGCCGATGTGGGCATCGGCCCCTACAAAACTCTGGCGAATCCGTACTGCCCTGCAAATTTCGAACGCAAGGCGTTTTTACCGCAGTCATTCAAAAGCAGCTGCTATCAAACCTGGTGTACCGTAACAGGCGGCGCGCAGTATAGCGCCCGTAGGGTGAGTTTGTGTGTTCGTAACAACTGAAAATCAGGAACCACCTGAGTCGTACCCGCAGTACGCACCAAACGTAACCAGCGCCCCTTTTCTCCCCCTTCTTTTCCGGCAAGGCGGAAAAGAAGGGGCCGCCGGAGGCTTGACCAGCTCCCGACCATGCAGAAAAGCCCCCCTGTCATGCGCTTCGATCGGCATAACAGGGGGACTGCATGGGTGTCATTATTTTTTGCTTGCGGCGTAATGCGCCGGGTACCAGCGCTGGAACCAGGCTGTGAACGCGCCGAGGAGCATGGGCAGGGCGGAGTTGACCGCGCCGGTCAGGTATGAAACGGGCGTTTGCAGCAGATACCACGTCCAGACCGGCGTGAGCAGATACAGAACCGCCCAGCAGGCCGTCAGAATGCGGTTCGTGTGCATGAACAGCGGATTTTGAAGCGCTGTCTCGCCGCCGTAGCCGTTCATGGAATAATACGCCGTCAACGGCATGGGCAGAAAGACTGTTACGCCCCACATCAGGCCGAACAGAAGATACGACGCGGGCAGCAGCAGCGTGAGCGGCAGCGCGTCCAGAAGCGTCAGCACGCAGATCGTGCCGACCGCCAGAATCGAACACGGCTCGAAAACCGTCATGCGGTAGTTCAGAAACGCGAACGGCAGCAGCGCACAGACCGCGAGGCCGATACACGCGCCGATCTGCGCGTGGATAGACAGCGCGATCCAGATCGCCATCCACGGCAGCAGCATGAGCGTCATGTTCGTCTTCTTCCGGGGCTCGGCGGACGGCTGCGGCGCGGCGGCTCCAAGGCCGAAGATCTCGTCCCAATGGAGCATGACCGAAAAGTCGCCGGTCACGCGGTACTGGTGCTCCATCATCGCCTGCTTGCCGTCAAGCTCCCCGCTGCCGATTTTTTGCCAGACGGAAAGCGGCGTTTCGATGCGCGTCGTGCAGGGCAGGAAGTCCGATTGCAGCACGCGCTGGCCGTCCTTTCCGAGCACGATCTGGCAGGTTTCGCCGGTGTCCGTATAGAAAAATTCCAGAACACGGTCCCTCCCGTCCCATGTCGATGGGTCATAGAGCGCGGCCATCTGCCGCGTAAAGGCCTGCGCCGGAGACAGCCTCCCGGCCTCCGGGGTCTTTGCCGCGGCAGTATCCTCCCGACTGACGCCCCAGCTGGCGTCCGCCATCTGCTCAAATACCGCGCGCGGGAACAGCGGCTGGCGCAAGGCGCGGGCCGTTTCCGGCAGGATCGCGCCGCGCGCAAACTCCGCGCCCGCCTGTTTGACCAGCTCAAGATACGCATCCGTGCGCTGGCGCAGCGCCGGGACGCGGAACAGCTCGCCCTGTCCGCAGTAGACGGACGTATAGCCATCCTTGCCGCAAAGCCGGGAAACCTGCGCGTCCACCGCGTCATAATTGCCCTCGGCGGTATAGAAGCCGCAGGTCGAGATCACGACCTGCCGCTGGCCGGAGCGGTCGTACCGGCTCGGGTGGCCGCCGGAGTCCGTGTCGGTCATAAACGGCAGCGACATCGGCAGCTGCCGGTCGATGAGCAGCTTGAGCTGGCCTGGAATGCTGAAATAATAGAGCGGAAAGCTCCAGATCAGCACGTCGGCGGCAAGAATTTTCCCGATCACACCGGCCATATCGTCCTGCAATACGCACTTGCCCGGCGTTTTGCTCCAGCAGGCGAAGCAGCCGCGGCACGGCAGCAGATGCAGCTTTCCGACCTCGATGGTCTCGGCCTCCACCGGCTGCGTCTGCCGCAGGCCGTCCAGAAACGCGCTTGTGAGCCGGTATGTATTGCTTTTATCCCCCTTGGGACTTCCGTTCAGAACCAGAACTCTCATACCATTTCCTCCAGCCGTTTGATGCAGTCCTCGGCCCAGGCGATGCACATCTGCGCATAATTTCTGCCGAACTGCGCCGTAAAGGCCCAATATACAGGCGCGCTGGCGTCGGTCAGCTTGCCGTAATCCTCAATGCTCTGCGGTACGCTGTCCATGCTCCGCAGCCACGCGCGGCAGCCGTCCGCATAGGCGCGCAGCATTGTGATTGCCTGCTGCGGCGGGAGATTTTCAGCAAAGAAGACCTTCATCAGAAATTCGCTCTTATAGCCGTCTGCCGTCTTTCCCTGCTCCGACAGCCAGCGCTGCAGCTCCGCGCGTCCGGCGGGCAGGATGGAATAGACGTTTTTATTCGGCTTCCCGTTTTGAATGACCGTCTCATGCGTGACAAGCCCGGCATCCTCCAGCTTGCCCAGCGTCAGATAGATCTGGCTGGTCTGCGCAGGCCAGAAAAACTGCACGGAGGAATGAAACGCCTTTGTCAGCTCATACCCGCTGCACGGGCCATAATTCAAAAATCCAAGGATCCCATGCTGTAATCCCATTGCGGCCCTCCTTTATCATCTAATTATTCTATATTCCAATTTTATAATATGCATCTGCATTTGTCAACACTGCTTTTTGTTTTACAGCACTGGCACGGGAGCTGACCCGAAGGGCCCGAGGGGATTCGAATGCCGTAAATTCCGGAGCACGCTGAACCTTGCAGCATATCCCCTCCGGCTTTTGGGATCTGCGGCGAATCCGTACTGCCTCACAAATTTTAAACGCAAGGCTGATTTACAGCAGCCATTCAAAGGCAGCCACTTGTAAATCTGATGTTCCGTAACAGGCGGCGCGTACCATAGCGCTCGTAAGGTGAGTATGTGTGTTCGTAATACCCAAAAATAAGGACTTGCCTAAACCGTACCCGCAGGACGCACCAAACGCGTCCAAGCGCCCCTTTTCTCCCCCTTCTTTTCCGGCAAGGCGGAAAAGAAGGGGCCGCCGGAGGCATGACCAGCCTGCAAGTATTCACGTCATCTTCCTCTGACAGCGCAGTACCGCCCGGCTATGCAGATGCACAGCCGGGCGGCAGACCGTTTTTCTTATTCCGCAAGCGCGGCGCGCAGAACGGGGTTTCTTGCCGCCTGCACCTCGTCGAGACGGCGGACAGGGGTATTGTGCGGCGCGGTGTGGAGCGCCTCGGGATCCTCATGCGCGAGGCGGGCAAGCGCACGGAAGACCTCGATTGCCTCGTCCATGGTGGCCTTGGATTCCGTTTCCGTCGGCTCGACCATGAGCGCCTCGTGGACGATCAGCGGGAAATACATTGTGGGCGGATGAATACCGTTGTCAAGCAGACCCTTGGCGATATCGAGCGCGGAAACGCCGGTTTCCTTGTGCAGCCGGTCCAGCGTCATGACGAACTCGTGCATACACGGGCCGGGATAGGCCATATCGTAGACATCCTGCAGCGCGGCCATCATGTAATTCGCGTTCAGAACCGCGTTGCGGCCCACCTCATGCACGCCCTCCCGGCCAAGCATGGTCAGATAGGCGAACGCCTTGACGACGACGAGGAAATTCCCGTAGAAATCCCGCACCCGGCCGACGGACTGCGCAGGCTGCGCAAAGCGGAAGCCGCTTTCGGTCTTTTCCGGGATGGGGCCGGGCAGGAACGGCGCGAGGAACGCCTTGCAGCCAACGGGGCCGGAACCCGGCCCGCCGCCGCCGTGCGGCGTGGCAAAGGACTTATGCAGATTCAGGTGGATGCAGTCAAAGCCCATGTCGCCCGGACGAACGACGCCCATGACGGCGTTCAGATTCGCGCCGTCATAATAGCACAGACCGCCCGCGTCGTGGATGATTTTCGTGATTTCAAGGATATTCTTGTCGAAAATACCGACCGTATTGGGGTTCGTGAGCATCAGCCCCGCCGTCTGCGGCCCGACGGCGGCGCGGAGCGCCGCGAGATCGACGCAGCCGTCTGCGCCGGACGGGATATTGACCACGCGGAAGCCCGCCATGACGGAAGAGGCCGGATTCGTGCCGTGGGCGGAGTCCGGGACGATGATCTCTGTCCGGGCCGCATCGCCGCGTGCAAGGTGATACGCCTTGATGAGCAGCAGGCCGGTAAACTCGCCGTGCGCGCCTGCGGCGGGCTGGAGTGTGAACGCGTCCATGCCGGTCACTTCTCCGAGCAGCTTTCCGGTTTCATACAGCAGCTCCAGCGCGCCCTGCGCCGTCTGCTCCGGCTGGAGCGGATGGAGCCGCGCAAAGCCCGGCAGCGCCGCAAGTGCTTCGTTGACCTTGGGATTATACTTCATCGTGCAGGAGCCCAGCGGATAGAAGCCGTCGTTCATGCCGTGGACGCGGTGCGACAGCGCAGTATAGTGCCGGATAAGCTCATTTTCGCTCACCTGCGGCAGGCGCAGCGGCTTTTTGCGCGCCGGCGCCAGCGTCACGACGGGCACATCGCACGCGGGAAGCAGCGACAGGCCATGGCCGGGCGCGCCCTGTTCAAAGATCGTCTTCATTGGCCGCTCACCTCCTGCAAAAGCCCGATCACATGGTCGAGCGTTTTCTTATCTGTCAGCTCCGTCACGCACCAGAGAATTCCGCCCTCCACCGGCAGACCGCCCAGAATCCCGTGCGCCTCCAATGCTTCCAGCGCCCGTTCCGGGCACGGGCAGGCGGTCACGAATTCGTGGAAGAATTCGCCGGGATAGACGCGCTTCCAGCCGAGCACTTCTTCGAGCCGCTGCGCGAAATAATGCGCGCGGGACGTGCAGAGCGCCGCGGCCTGCCGCAGTCCGGCTTCGCCCATGGCGGCAAGATAGACGGCGGCAGTCAGCGCGCAGAGCTGTTCGTTCGAGCAGATGTTGGACGAGGCCTTTTCCCGGCGGATGTGCTGCTCCCGCGCGGAAAGCGTGAGGACATAGCCGGTCTTCCCCTCCGTGTCGTGCGTCTGACCGACGATGCGGCCGGGGAGCTTACGCATCATGGCGCTCGTCGCGGTCATAAAGCCGAGGTACGGGCCGCCGAAGGCCGTGTCGAGGCCAAGGGGCTGCCCTTCGCCGACGGCGATGTCCGCGCCGCACTCGCCGGGTGTTTTCAAAACTGCCAGCGAAATGGGGTTCACGCCCATGATGTATTTGGCCCCGGCTGCGTGCGTGATCTCGCCGAGCAGCTCCGCGTCCTCCAGCAGGCCGAAGAAATTCGGCTGCTGGACATAGAAGCAGGCGGCGTCCGCACCGAGCATGGCGCGCAGCGCGTCCGGGTCTGTTCTGCCGTTCTTCATCGGGACGACAGTTAACTCTGTCCCGGAGCCGAAGCAGTAGGTCTTCATAACGCCGAGGACGTTCGGGTCGACCGCTGCGGAAACGTAGGCCTTTGTGCGTTTGCGGTCGCGGCACATGGGGATGGCCTCTGCGGCGGCAGTTCCGCCGTCATAAACGCCCGCATTGGACACGTCCATGCCGGTCAGCTCACAGAGCATGGTCTGGTACTCGAAAATTCCCTGTAAAATGCCCTGGCTGATCTCGGCCTGATAGGGCGTATAGGCCGTCACAAATTCCTCGCGGGTCACGACGGCCTTGACCGCCGCGGGGATATAATGCCGGTAGCTGCCCGCGCCGCGCAGACAGGTTTTGAACACGCGGTTCCGCTCTGCCAGCGCCGAGACGGCCTCAAGCGTTTCCAGCTCGCTCCTTCCGGGCGGCAGATCCAAGTATCCGTCCAGATACATCTGCTGCGGCACGTCCCGGAACAGATCTTCTACGGACGATACGCCGATCGTCCGCAGCATCTGCTCCCGCTCCGCAGCTGTCGTCGGGACAAAGGTGCCCATCAGTGCTCCTCCTTCGTGAACGCCTCATATTCCTCCGCGCTCAGAAGCTCGGAGAAGTCCGTGATATGCTCGATCTTCATGATCCACGCCTCATAGGGGTCGGAGTTCAGAAGCTCGGGAGAATCGTCCAGCTCCTCGTTGACCTCGGCAATCACACCGGTCACAGGGCTCATAACGTCGGACACGGCCTTGACGGATTCGACGTCGCAGGCCGTTTCGCCCGCAAGCACCTCGTCGCCGGGCTCAGGCAGATTGACGTAGACCAGATCGCCCAGCTCGCTCTGGGCAAAGTCCGTGATGCCGACAAGAGCGGTCGTGTCGTCGAGCATCTTGACCCATTCGTGGTCGCGAGAATACTTCAGTTCAGCGGGAAAATTCATAATTTGTTCCTCCAATTCTGTTTTGTGGGGTTGATTGGTTGAGTTGGTGGGGGAGAAAAGGGGCGCTGGATATGCTTCGCCATATTTGCAGGCAGTGCGGATTCGCACAGTATAGTAGGGGCCGATGCCCACATCGGCCCGTTGGGAAGCTGCGAATTCGCCGAAGATTTTCGTAAAACGCGGTGCAATCTGCCGGGCCGATGTGTACCGGCAAGCGGCAGACCCACATCCGTAACGCTCCTTCGTCGCGAACGGCTGTGACCGGCATCGGCCCCTACACTGAGCAGGCAAATTTCTGATAAAGTGTACTCTATCCGCTCAGATCCCCGTAGCCTCGGCCAGGGCGGAAATGAGCTTTTCCGTTTCTGCGTCGGAGAAGCAGTAGCGCATATCGGTGAAGCCCTCGCGCAGGCGGGCAGCTTCCTCCCGGACGTCCGCATTGCGCAGGATGCAGTCGGCGATCAGGTGCGCAAGGTGCGCAAACTGCTCCCTGCCGAAGCCGAAGCGGGTCATTTCGTTTACGCCCATGCGCAGCGCGCCGGAGGCAGTGAAGCCCTCCTCGTCGGGCGTGGCCTGATAGTTGCAGATGATGTTGTTCTCCTCGAGCCGCTTCGCGATCTCCGGGCCTCTGGCGTAGCCGACGCGGACAATGACCTGATGCGTCTCGGTGTAGCCCACGGCCGGGTCGCCCGCCACGTCAAGCCCCTCGGCCTTCAGGCTGGCGGCGAAGCTCTTCGCGTTCTCGATCACGGCCCTCTGGTATTCGTCCTTGAAGGCGTTCATTTCATACGCGGCCATCAGCTGGCCGAGCAGCGTTCCGAGGTGATGGTTGGAGACGCTGCCGGGGAAGGCGCGCGTTTCGATCGTCTCCCAGAGGCCCCATTTGAGGTCCTCCGGCTTGTAATTCACGCCGATCACGCCGCGCTGCGGGCCGAAGAAGGTCTTGTGCGTCGAGCCGGTGACGATCTCCGCGCCCTCTTCAAACGGCTTCTGGAAGTGGTCGCCGATCAGGCCCAGCACATGGGCCATGTCGTACATGACGGTCGTGCGGATGCCCTGCTCGCGGATGAAGCTTACAAGCTCCGCGACCGGCTCCTTGTACAGCACCATGGACTTGCCGAAGATCACGAATTCCGGCCGGTACTGCGCAAGCAGCAGCTTTGCCGCCTCCGTGTCGATGCGGTACGGGTCGTCGGCGCAGACGGGGAAATTGACGACCATCTGCTTTTCGGTGACGGGATCGACGGCGATATAGTCGTGCAGCGCACCCATGGGCTGTGCGGACAGATGGCCGCCGCGGACGATATGGTTGTTCATGACCCAGCCGAGCCGCTGCGGCGTGCGCTTGCGGTCAACACGGTTCTTAAAGTCCATGAGCGCGGAGAAGACGGCGGTATTGGACATCTGGCCGGAGGTCACGCGCGTTTCGACCTGCGACGCGCCGAGAAACTTTTTCATCTCCTCAACGAGCAGTGCCTCGACCTCGCCGATGAAGTTTGTGCCCTGATAATAGAAGATCTCCGCGTCATAGAACGCCTTCTGCTTTTTATGCTCGGCATAGCGGTTCGACGGATCGGAGGCCGAAAGCAGGCGCACGGCGCGCGATTGTGTGTTTTCAGACGGGATGAGATTGATGCACCGGTGCTGCCGCCAGAGATGGTTCTCCTGCGCTTTTTTCAGGAGCGCGGCAGCCTTTTCGGCATACGGCGCGTCGCAGTGCGGCGCAGCCGGGGCAGGATGATCGGGCAGGATGGGACGGACATAGGGCGCGGCATCCTGTCGGATATGCCATGCGACGACCTTGGCCGGCTGCCGCTTGCCGCGAATGTCGATCTCAAGATCAAAGTCCTGGCAGATGCGCGAATCGAGATACGCAAGGCCGATGGAGCGCTTGCCCGTCTCGGAGGTGATGACCGTTTCCAGCCCCTCGCCCTCCGTCTTGAAATAGGGGATCATCGTGCCGGAGGTCACATAGCCGACGGGCTTTCCCTCTGCCCACGCGTCCTTGCTGTAGACCGGGAAGCCCTTGCGCAGAACGCCCTTGCCGGAAAGATAGACCGGCTGGATGCGGTACGGAAGATCCGCAATTGCGGAATAATCGCGGTTCATGATCCTCTGGAACGCCTCAAACTGCCGCTTCAGCGCGGCGCGGCCAATGAAATCGCCCTTTTCCTCCGCGAACGAGACGGCGAATTTGGCCAGCGGCACAGCATAGACCGGGATCTCGCCGCCAAACTCGCACTCCCCCATTTCATGGCCGTAGAGCGGCAGAGAAGCTTCCATTCGCAGCGTATCGCGCGCGCCGAGCGCGGTGGGTCTTGCCCCGAGTTCGATCAGACGGTCCCAAAAATACCGGGCGTCCCTTGATTCGCAATAGAGTTCATAGCCGATAGGTTCTCCGGTGTAGCCGGTCTTGGCGATGCGGACGGGACGGCCCTCCATGGTGAGCGTCCCCAGCGCGTTTTTGACGTTTTCCCGCGTAAGCGCCTTGCCGCCCGACAGGGTCATGAGCAGCTTTTTGGCCTCCGGGCCCTGCACGGCGATGGCGGCGTAGCAGTCGGAGACGTTGGTGAGTGTGACGTTATACCGCTCGGCCTCGCGCATCAGGTGGGCAAGATCCTTGTCGATGTTGCCCGCGTTGATGACGAGGAAATACTTTTCCGCCTCAAAGCGGTAGAGATATGCGTCGTCGATGGCGCAGCCGTTCTGGTCGGGGATGATGCAGTACTGCGCCTGATTGAGATCCAGCGCCTGCACGTTGCTGGACAGGACGTGCTGCAAAAACCGGACCATGTCCGGCCCTTCGACGTCGATACGGCCCATGTGGGACACGTCGAAAATGGCGCAGTGGCTGCGGCAGTAGAGATGTTCGGCGACGATGCCGTCCGGGTACTGGATGGGCATATCCCAGCCGCCGAAGTCGACCATCGTGGCCCCGGCGTCCAGATGGGCCTGATAGAGTACGGTTCGTTTCAGTTCGCTCATGGTGTTCCTCCCTTTTTCCTGATCTCGCGCAGGCTGTGCGCCTGCGGGTATGCAGTGCTTCGATAATCCTTATCCGCCCGGTCCGCCTCCAGCAGATCCAGCCGGTCCAGTTCCTTGAGTTTGCGGTAAATGCGCAGCCATGCGCATTCGTTTTCGGGGTTGACCTCGCAGCGGCCGTTCCGCTGTCCGCCGCACGGCCCGTGGACGAGCGATTTTGCGCACTGCGTCACGGGACAGATGCCGCCGGTCTGGCCGAGCATACAGTCGCCGCACATCCGGCAGGCCTCGCGGAAGACGCCCGCACGCTCGATCTGTCCGAGAAACAGCGTGTCATTCGCGGGGAAGACCGGGACAGCGGTATTGGCCGCGACAGTCTGTGTGCCGTCGCCGCAGGCCAGACAGACGATGGCCTCCGCGCCGCTGTCGCGCAGGGGCTTGAGATCGCGCTTGACGAGCAGCATATGGCAGCACTCGTCCGGCAAGACCGTACCGACTGTCTCGATCCCCTGCTCCTGCAGCAGCTGGCGCATCTGCTCCAGCTCCTTTTCTCCGCCGGTCTGACAGGCTGCGGCGCAGCTGGCGCAGCCGACCAGCGCGACGCGGCGTACACCGCGCAGCATCGCAAGCACCTGCTCCACGGGCTTTTTTCTTGTTACGATCATATGCTTCTCCTTAAAAAACAGAAAACAGAGCGCGCCAAAAGAAGGCGCGCTCTGTTCGTAAACCTGAAAGATTCTCCCGGCTGACCGGGATTGCTTCTTCGGTGCTGCGGATGCAGCTTTCCAGAGTTCCGTCCGGAATCAGTTTTTTTGCCTGAGAGTTCGTTGCGCGTTCCCCTTCGGCGGCATACGGGTATGCCCTCTCCTGATTCGTTCATCCGGCTGAATTCAGTTGTCGAAATTTATGCGTTTTGACGAAAATAATGCGTGTACAGCTTTGAATCTTATCTACTTTTTCAGTCTACCGTATTTCCCGGAAAAAAGCAAGCGCTTTTTGGGAAATGCGCAAAAAACAGCCCCCAACAAAGGGGGCTAAGGGCGACGTCAAGCGGGGGTGTCGATACGAGCATGATCGTCAGGACGAAGGACTTTGATAAGCCGGTCGTGCAGCTCAAAAAGGACGGCTATAAAATGAAGCCGGGACTGGTCTATCTCGGGTTTTCGACGGACTTTCTGATCGAAGAAGCCGACCAGTGGCGCGGCGCGTGCTGGAGCATGATCAAGGAGCGGTCAGATTGCAGCTTTCTCTTCCTGACGCAAAAAGTTTGGTACAAAAGCCCTCTGAATACGGATAAAGGATAGGGGGTGTTTTTTCAGAAAGACGAAATCAATCGAGAATAGTAATTACAAACAAAGGAGAACAACTATGAAAGAATCTATCTAGGGTGTATCTGAAAACTCCCAATGTGACCGGCAGCGAGAAATTTTTGCGCT
>OLVZ01001298.1_pt1 | contig 21767 bp, 23 predicted proteins | sample 1673341 | NCBI WGS metagenome assembly OLVZ01 (sample SAMEA3178944, study PRJEB25190) | human gut metagenome | biome: human gut; feature: human-associated habitat; material: faeces | place: Austria | collected 2013 | reverse complement strand
ACGCCGGCGTCGGCTCCGACCCCGAGCACCCCGAGCTCTGCCCGCGCTGCGCCGCCGCCATCAGGGCCTGAGGCATAACTGTACAGATAACCGACCGGGGCGGGGCCACTCCCCGCCCGGAAAGGATTGACCTATGATTTACGCAATCGCCGCCGTGCTGGTCCTGATTGCGGACCAGTGGCTCAAATACTGGGTCACGGTGAACATTGAACTCAACTCCGGTTCCATAACGCTCATACCGGGCGTGCTCGACCTCGTGAACATCCACAATACAGGCGCTGCCTTCGGCCTGCTCGACGGCGGCGGCTGGCGCTGGGTATTCGTGGTCATCGCGCTGGCGTTCGTGGTCATCGCCGTGTATGCCATCCGCCGCGGGCTCATCCGGGGCGCGGTGGGCCGCTGGGCCGTTGTCGGCGTGCTCGCCGGCGCGATAGGCAACTGCATTGACCGCGTGATCAACGGCTATGTCGTGGACATGTTCAAGTTTGAGTTCCTGGGCGATTCGCGGCTGAACGCCATCTTCAACGTGGCGGATGTGTTCATATCCTGCTGCGGCGTGCTGTTCTGCCTGTACATCATCTTCGGCGGCGAGAAAGAGCACGCCGACGTAGACGAGGCCGAGGAGCGCGAGCCGAAGCGCCGCAGCGGCGGCAGCCACAGCAAGCACGCGTCCCAGTCCCGCGCCCGCCAGCACACGGCGGCAAAGCCTCGGGAGCAGGCCCGCCCGGCGGAGCGCACGCGCATCCCCGTGAAGGAATACACGCCCCGCCCGGCCGGGACGCGCCCGGCGCGCCCCGTGGAGCCGACAAAGCCCATCGACCCGAAGAACCCCTTCGCCGAGTGGGAGAAGAAGCCCCAGGCGCCCGCCGCTCAGCCGCGGCCGGCCCAGAGCGCCGCTCCCCGCGCCGCAGAGACGGCGCCGGCGGCCAAGAGCCAGCCGGCCGCCCCCAGGGCCAGTGAACCGGCCAGGCCGAAGAAGGGCGAGTACGAGTTCACGCTCGAGGAAATACTCGCGGAGTACTCCGACAAATGAGCGAGATCATATATGTCAAGGCTATGGAGAGCGGCGAGCGTATCGACGCTCTCCTTGCGCGTTCGGTTGAAGATCTGACCCGCTCGCAGGCTCAGCGCCTGCTGGACTCGGGCGCGGTGACGCTCGCCGGAGCGCCGGTGAAGAAAAACCGCAAGTCCGCCGCCGGGGAGGTCTACGCCGTGGCGATGCCGGAGGCGGCCGAAGCAGCGCTGACCGCGCAGGACATACCCCTCGACGTCGTGTACGAGGACGCCGACGTGATAGTCGTGAACAAGCCGCGCGGCATGGTCGTCCACCCCGCGCCGGGGCACCCCGACGGCACGCTGGTCAACGCGCTGATGTTCCACTGCGGCGAGAGCCTGTCCGGCATAGGCGGCGAGCGGCGGCCGGGCATAGTGCACCGCATAGACAAGGACACCTCGGGGCTTATCATAGCCGCCAAGAACGACTTCGCCCACCTCTCTCTCAGCGCGCAGCTGGCGGACAGGAGCCTCTCGCGCGTCTACGAGTGCGTGGTACGCGGGCGCCTGCGCGAGCCCTCCGGCACGGTGGACGCGCCCATAGCCCGCCACCCGACGGATCGCAAGCGCATGGCCGTCGTCCCCGGCGGGCGGAACGCCGTCACGCACTGGGAGGTCATCGCGCGCTACAACGGCTATACGCACCTGAGGTGTATCCTCGAGACCGGCCGCACGCACCAGATCCGCGTCCACATGGCTCACATAGGCCACCCGCTGCTCGGCGACGAGGTCTATGGCCGCGGCGCGGAGAAGGGACTCGCCGGCCAGTGCCTCCACGCCCGGGAGCTGAAGTTCATCCACCCCCGCACGCTTGAGAGCGTACACTTCGCCACCGAGCTGCCCGCATACTTCACCGACGTGCTCTCCAAACTCGGCAGCGAGATAAACTGAAAAGCCAGTAAACAGGCAAAGCGCCGGTCAACAGACCGGCGCTTTGCTTATTTCCCCGGCTCAGCGGGGTGACCCCGGCTTGTCGGGGTATGTAGGGCGCTTATTCCGGGTGGAACTCGTCCTTGGACGCGCCGCAGAGCGGACACACCCAGTCGTCGGGCAGGTCGTCAAACTTCGTACCCGGGGCATAGCCGAGCTCTCCCAGACCCTCAGCCTCGTCGTAGACATAGCCGCACAGCTCGCAGACGTAGCGCATGTATCTTCCTCCTCCTTTTTGTTAGTGTTTTGATTAACGATTTCCGCCAAAAACAAGGCTCCGGCACTCCGGCGCCGGAGCCTTGCAGAGATACTTGTTATACGGTCAGTCGCCGTGGCAGCCGCAGGCGCCCTCGCCGTGGTGACTGCACTCGTGACCCTCGCCGTGCTCGTGGTCGTGGTGGTCGCAGTTCGGGTTGGGGTTGTAGGAGAGCACGCCGCGGGCGAGAGCCTCGACCGCGTAGTCGGCCAGGCCGGTGATGCCGCCGAAGACGCGGATGCCGCACATGCCAAGCGCGTTGACCGCGCCGGGGCCTATGCCGCCGCAGATGAGGGTATCCACGCCCTGCTTGGCGAGGAAGGTGGCCAGAGCCTCGTGCCCTGCGCCGGCCGTGTCCACGACCTCGCCGGAGAGCACCTTGCCGTCCTCCACCGTGTAGATTTTGAAGCGCTCGGTGTGACCGAAATGCTGGAATACCATTTCGTCTTCGCCGTAGGTTACTGCTACTTTCATTGGTTTATCCTCCTGTTGGCGCAAATGCGCTATAGATGTTTATTATATTAAAGACCTTTAGTGCAAAATAGTCAAGACTATTTTGTCAGGAACCTTACATAAAACCAAAAAACCTCGCCCCGGCGATGGACAAACCTCCGCGCCTGATGCTATAATGGTATGCCAAATACTTCTTTGGGGGTGATCAAGTGCCCGATGTATTCAGCCGGAGAGGCCTGCTCGCCGGGGCGGCGGGGGAGATCTCCGTCGGCATACGCGAACTGCTGAACATGGACATAGGCGGCATTTCGCTCGGCAATCTGCTGGCCGCGCTGGTCATATTCTTTGTCTGCCTGGTGCTCATACGGCTGTGCGTGCGCCTGCTCCGACGGGCGCTGGACAAGACCACGCTGGACGCGCAGCTCAAGCGCGTGCTGGTCAGCGTGGTGCGGACCGTGCTCTGGGTGACTGCGGTGCTGGTGATATTGGGTCAGCTCAACGTCTCCACGACCTCGCTGGTCGCGCTGGTGAGCGTGGCCGGACTGGCGCTTTCGCTCTCGCTGCAAAACACGCTCTCCAACGTATTCGCGGGCGTGACGCTGCTGATGACGCGGCCGTTTGCGGTGGGCGACTTTGTCGAGACGGGCACGACCAGCGGCACGGTCACGCGCATGGGGCTTTTCTACGTCACCATGCTCACGGCCGACAACAAGGAGATACACGTCCCGAACAGCGACATATCCGCCTCGCGCCTCACCAACTACACGGCCGAGCCCAGCCGCCGCGTGGATCTGAGCTTCGGGCTGGAGTACGCCTGCGACGCCGATGCGGTGCGCGCCGCGCTGCTCGCCGCCGCGGCCGAGGACGAGCGCATCCTGCCCGACCCGGCGCCGAGCGTCGTGGTCAGCGCCTACCAGGCCAGCAGCGTGCAGTACACGCTCCGCGTCTGGGCGGCGACGGGCGACTACTGGAACGTCTATTACGCCCTGAACGAGAGCTCCCGCCGCCACCTCGAGGCCGCCGGACTGAGCCTGGCCTTCGACCGCATGGACGTGCGGATAGTCAAAGAGTAAATACCGCGCCCCTCAAAGCGGCGCGCAGTTAAAACGAGCTGAAAATCAACGATACGGAGGATTTGACATGGGCAAGAAGATAGTTATTGTCGGCGGCGTCGCCGGCGGCGCCACGGCTGCGGCCAGGCTCCGCCGCCTGGACGAGAGCGCGGAGATAGTCGTGCTGGAGCGCACGGGCTTCGTCTCCTACGCCAACTGCGGCCTGCCTTACTACGTGGGCGGCGTCATCAAGGAAAAGAGCGCGCTGACGCTCCAGTCCCCTGAGAGCTTCAGGATACGCTTCAACATAGACGTGCGCGTGCTCAGCGAGGTCACGGCCATAGACCGTGAGAACAAGACCGTCACGGTCAAAAACCTCGCCGACGGCAGCGAGTACACCGAGAGCTACGACAAGCTGATACTCTCCCCGGGCGCTAAGGCGATGGTGCCCGACACCCCGGGCGTGGAGAGCCGCCGCGTGCTCAAGCTGCGCACCGTGGAGGACGCGCTGGAGATGCGCCGCATAGTGGAGGAGGAGAAGCCCTCTCGCGCCGTGGTCGTCGGCGGCGGCTTCATCGGCCTGGAGGCCGCGGAGAACCTCATGGAGGCCGGAGTTCAGGTCACGCTCTTGCAGCGCAGCGAGCAGGTGCTGCCGCCCCTGGACTGGGACATGGCCTGCGAGCTGCACGACCACATGCGCAAAAAGGGTCTCGACCTGCGCTTCAAGCACTCCGTCGAGAGCTATGAGGAGATACCCGGCGGCGTGCGCGTGCACGTCGTGGGCAAGGAGAGCATAGACTGCTCCTTCGTCGTGCTGGCCGTCGGCGTGGTGCCGGAGAGCGAGCTGGCCAAGGCCGCCGGGCTTGCGCTCGGCCCCAAGGGCTCCATCGACGTGGACAGCCACATGCGCACCAGCGACCCCGACATCTACGCCGTGGGCGACGCCGTGCCGGTGCTCGACCCGCTGACCGGCAAGCTCAAGCTCACCCCGCTGGCGGGACCTGCCAACAAGCAGGGGCGCATCGCCGCCGACAACATCTGCGGCATCGACAGCGAGTACAAGGGCACCATCGGCTCCACGGTCATCAAGGTCTTTGACCTCACCGCCGCCTGCACCGGTCTGAACGAAAAGGCCGCCAAGGCCGCCGGCATAGCCTACGAGCGCATCGTCGGCTACTGGGGCAACCACGCCGGGTACTACCCCGGGGCGGAGAACATGCTGGTCAAGGTGCTCTTTGCGCCAGACACGGGCAGGATACTCGGCGCGCAGATAGTCGGCCCCGCCGGAGTCGACAAGCGCATAGACGTCTTTGCCACCGCCATCCGCGCGGGACTCACCGGCGCCGACCTGGCCGAGCTGGAGCTGAGCTACGCCCCGCCCTACGGCAGCGCGAAGGATCCCGTCAACATGTGCGGCTTCATGATAGAGAACATCCGCGCCGGCATAGTCAAGCAGTTCCACTGGGATCAGGTCGCCGCCCTGCCGCGCGACGGCTCCGTCACGCTGCTGGACGTGCGCAACCCCGGCGAGTACGCGCGCGGCCACATCGACGGCGCGGTGAACATCGCCCTTGACGGCATACGAGAGCACCTGGACGAGCTGGACAAGTCCAAGCCCGTCTACGTCAACTGCTTCAGCGGTATGCGCAGCTACATCGCCTGCCGGATACTCAGCGGCAGCGGCTTCGACTGCTACAACCTCAGCGGCGGCTGGCGCTTCTATGACCTCACGCAGCGCGGCAAGGCCGACAACGAGCACTACCCCTGCGGCGAGCGGAAGTGAGCGCCATGGATTACAACGCGCTCGCGCTGGAGCTGCACGGTAAACACCGAGGAAAAATAGAGATAAAAGGGAAAGTCCCGGTCAAAGACCGGGACGATCTCTCCACGGCCTACACTCCCGGCGTGGCCGAGCCGTGCCGGCGCATCGCCGCCGAGCCGGACGCGGTGTGGGAGTACACGGCCAAGGGCAACATGGTCGCCGTCGTGACCGACGGCACCGCCGTGCTCGGCCTGGGGGACATCGGACCGCTGGCCGCCCTGCCCGTCATGGAGGGCAAGGCGCTGCTGTTCAAGGAGTTCGCCGGCGTCGACGCGGTGCCCGTCTGCCTGGACACAAAGGACGCCGGGGAGATCGTCGCCGCGGTGAAGGCCATCGCGCCCACCTACGGCGGCATCAACCTCGAGGACATAAGCGCGCCCAGGTGCTTTGAGATAGAGCGGGAGCTCATCTCCGCGCTGGACATACCCGTTTTCCACGACGACCAGCACGGCACGGCCATCGTCGTCTCCGCCGCGCTGACCAACGCGCTTAAACTGTCGGGGCGGGAACTTAATTCCGCCCGCATCGTCATAAACGGACCGGGGGCAGCGGGCACCGCTATAACCAGGATGTTGCTGGCTCTCGGCGCGCGCGACGTCGTGGTCTGCGACAGGCGCGGAGCCATATACGCCGGGCGCGAGGGCGTCACCGGGCACAAGGCCGAGCTGGCCGCGCAGACCAATCCGCGCGGCGTCGCCGGCACGCTCGCCGACGCGCTTGCGGGCGCGGACGTGTTCATCGGCGTTTCCTCGGCGAATCTTGTGACGCGCGACATGGTTAAGTCCATGGCCGCTCGGCCTATAATCTTTGCGATGGCCAACCCCACGCCGGAGATAAGCTACGCCGACGCGCTGGACGCCGGAGCCTACATCGTGGGCACCGGCAGGAGCGACTGCCCCAACCAGATAAACAACGTTCTGGCCTTCCCGGGCGTCTTCCGCGGCGCTCTGGACGTGCGCGCAAGGGAGATAAACACGGCCATGAAGGCCGCCGCCGTGCGCGCGCTGGCCGGATTCGTCGGCGACAAACTCAGCCGGGAGCACATAATCCCCGGCGCGTTCGAGCCAGGAGTGGCCGAGGCGGTGGCCCGCGCCGTGGCCGAGGCCGCGCGTGAGAGCGGGGCGGCGAGGCTATGAGAGAGCTGCATGCCGCCGAGATAACCGAGGCCGTCGCCCGGCTGTGCATCCAGGCCAACACGCGCCTTAGCTCGGACGCCGAGGCGGCGCTGCGCGGCGCGTGCGCGCGCGAGCCGTGGCCGGGCGCGAAGGGGATACTGTCTGACCTCTGCGCCAACCTCGACCTGGCGCGCGAGACCGGCCTGCCCATATGCCAGGACACGGGGATTGTCACCGTGTTCGCCGAGCTGGGGCAGGACGTGCATATCACGGGCGGAGACTTTGAGTCCGCCGTACAGGAGGGTGTGCGGCGCGGCTACGCAGAGGGATACCTGCGCAAGAGCGTAGTCTCCGACCCGCTGCGCCGTGTGAACACCGGCGACAACACGCCCGCGGCCGTCTGCGTGCGCATCGTCCCCGGCGAGCACGTGAAGCTCACCGTGTCGCCCAAGGGCGCGGGGAGCGAGAACATGTGCCGGGTCAAGATGCTCACGCCGGCCATGGGCGAGGCCGGTGTGCGCGAGTTCGTGCTGGACACGGTGCGCGCCGCAGGGGGGAACCCCTGCCCGCCCATCGTCGTCGGAGTGGGCATAGGCGGCGGCTTTGACAGCGTCGCCGCGCTCGCCCGCAGGGCGCTGCTGCGCCCGCTGGACAGCGCAAACGGCGACGAGTTCTACGCCGCGATGGAGCGCGAGCTGCTCGCGGACATAAACGCCACCGGCATAGGCCCGCAGGGGCTGGGCGGCGCCACAACGGCGCTGGCCGTGCTCGTCGAGGCCGCGCCGACGCACATAGCCATGCTCCCGGCCGCCGTGTGCATCTGCTGCCACGCCGACCGCCACGCCGGGGAGGTGCTCTGATGGACGCTATACGTCTCAGCGCGCCCGCGCCGGCGGAGGACATACTCGCCCTGCGCGCCGGTCAGCGCGTGCTGCTGTCCGGCACCGTGTACACCGCGCGCGACGCGGCTCACAGGCGCATGGTGGAGCTGCTGGAGCGCGGCGAAGCCCTGCCGTTCGAGCTGGCCGGCGCCGCGATATACTACTGCGGCCCGGCTCCCGCGCCTCCCGGGCGCGTCATCGGCTCCGCCGGACCCACGACCAGCGGACGCATGGACGCATACGCGCCGCTGCTGATAGCGCGCGGACTGCGGCTGATGATAGGCAAGGGGCCGCGCAGCCAACCCGTCCTGGACGCGATGCGCGGCCACGGCGCGGCCTACCTCGCCGCCGCCGGAGGAGCCGGGGCGCTGCTGGCCTCGTGCGTGACGGAGTGCGAGCTCGTGGCCTGGCCGGAGCTCGGCCCGGAGGCCGTGCGCCGCCTGACCGTGCGCGACATGCCGCTGACCGTCGCCGCCGACGCACATGGGGGGAACCTATATATCACAGGCCCGGCGGCCTGGCTGGAGAACTCAGCCGCCGAGGGCTGAGTATTTACGCAAAGGAAAGATAACCATGGCAAAGCGAGGAAATCACAGCCGCCGCGGCTCAAGCGGGAGCGCGACCGCGGTAAAGATAGTGCTCCTTGTCTGCGTGCTGCTGGTATTGGTCGCGGCGGGCTCGTCGCTGTTGTCCGGCAGGCCGGACGTCACGGAGCCGCCGGTCTACTCACCGACGCCGCCGGCCACGAGCGCGGACGCCATATCCGGCACGCCCGGCGGGGAGGAGCCGGCCGCGACGCCCGGAGCCACGCCGGGGACTTCTCCCGGCGCCAGACCCAGCCGTCGCCCCAATTCCAACATACCCGCCAACACCGCCGCGGGCGTAGGCGCCAATCTCTCGGTCACGGTGCCCGAGAACAACAGCGTGGACGACAACTACTTCGCCGACGCCGTGTTCGTGGGCGACTCCCGCGTCGAGGGCTTCAGACGCAACTCCGGACTGAGCGTCACGCCGCAGTTCTTCTGCAGCGTGGGCATGGACGTCTCAGACGCGCTGAAGGACGCCGTCGTGCCGTTCAACGGCCAGTACACCACGGTCGTAAACGCGTTGAGGCAGGCCGAGTACGGCAAGGTCTACCTGATGTTCGGCCTCAACGAGCTGGGCTGGGTGTATGAGAGCGTGTTTGCGGATTACTACGGACAGCTCATCGACGCTATACGCGAGACGCACCCGGACGCCACGATATACGTGCAGTCCATCATCCCCGTCAGCAAGTGGAAGGAGACAAACGACTCTAAAAACGGCGTGTACACCAACGCCAACGTCATGCGCCTCCAGAAGGCGCTGTGCGACATGTGCGAGGAAAAGCAGGTCAACTACGTCAACGTGGCCGAGGTCATGCAGGACGGAGAGGGCTATCTCTACAGCGACGCCACGGATGACGGCGTGCACCTCAACGCCGCCTACTGCAAAAAGTGGACGGAATATCTCAAAACACACACGGTTTGAGGAGGAAATGAAAAATGAAGAAACTCACGCGCGCAGCGGCGCTGGTCATGGCGCTGGCGCTCTGCCTCGCCCTCGCCGCCTGCGGCGGCGGTGACGCCAAGACCATCGACATAAACGCCCTGGCCGAGGAAATAGTCAACGCCTCCACCTTCGGCGAGGAGATGAACCAGCTCGACAGCAGCGTGGCGCTCGGCATCTACGGCTGCGCCGAGGGCACCAGCGTCGCCGCCTACGCGGGCGCAATGGCCACCGCCGAGGAGGTCGCCGTCTTCGACTGCGGCACCGCCGAGGCCGCCGAAGCCCTGGTCGGCACGCTCGAGCAGCGCAACCAGACGCGCATAGGCCAGTACGAGAGCTACGACCCCGAGGAGGTTCCCAAGCTCGAGAACGCCCTTATTACCAGCAGCGGCCAGTACGTGGTCCTGCTGGTGGCCACCGACCCGAGCGGCGGCCGCACCGCCGTTGAAAAAGCCTTCGGCTGAGAAATGAGCACAGAGCCGCTCCGGTCTCCGGAGCGGCTCTCTCAGCTTTTCAAAAAAGCCTCGTAGAGTTTCGCGCCCTATGGGCGCGAAAGGGACTGAAATCATTTTCGGCGGCGGCGTGTACGTCGCCGAAAATACTTCTCGCGAAGCGAGCGTCGAATTGGCCGCCTTTGGCGGTCAACCGAGGCGCAGAGCGCAGTGCCGGTCTCCATCGGCCGCTCGCGGCCGGGGGACTTTATTGTCCAAAAAGGCCGTCGACGGCCTTTTTGGACAGCCTTAGAGAGCCGCTCCGGTCTCCGGAGCGGCTCTGTGCCTTTATTTTGCCGCGAAACGGTAGCCCAGACCGCGGACGGTCTGGATGTATTTGGGCTTTGCGGGGTCGTCCTCTATCTTCGCGCGCAGGCGGCTGATGTAGACCATGACGGTGTTCTCGTCCACGATGGAGCCGCCCCAGATGAGGTCGTAGAGCCGGCTGCGCGAGAAGATCCGGTCGACGTTGTCCATAAAGAGCTTCATCATGGCGTTCTCCTTGCTGGAGAGGACTATCTCGTCGCCGTTCTTGTAAAAGCGCAGCGTGCCCGTGTTGTATGTAAACGGCCCGGCCGTGATGATGTCCTCCATGGGCAGGCCGCGGCTGCGGCGTATCAGCGCGCGCACCTTCGCCGCCAGAACCACGGGGTTGAAGGGCTTGGTGACATAGTCGTCTGCGCCGAGGTCGAGCGCATAGAGCTGCTCGTAGTCCTCGCTGTGCGAGCTGACCACCACCATCGGCACGCGGCTGCCGCGCTGGCGCACCGTCTGTATGACGTGGAAGCCGTCGATGCCGGGCAGGTCTATGTCCAGCAGCACAAGGTCGTACTCCGCCTGGGCGATGCGCTCTATGCCGTCTTCGCCGGAGACCGCCGCCTCCGTCACCATCATCGCCGCCCTCAGGGCGCGGCCGAGCACCGTGCGGGAGCGCATATCTGCGTCTATTATCAATACTCTGTCTGCCATCCTGCACCCCGAAATCCAAGCTTAATAAATTTTAAGGTTTCGTTAATATCGGCATTATACCATTGTCAGGGCGAGATTTCAAGCGAATATTCCAAAACTCAGAATGATTTACGATATAATATTCGAATGACAAAGAAAGAAAACGGGGAACGGCACATAAATACATTAACAAAAATTAAGGTTAGATAAATATACAGTTAAAATAACTTTGTTATACTTTTCACTATGATAGACGGAGAGTTATGCCCTTGACATGCGCCGGGAGATACGGTGAGGGGAGGGGTGTGAACTCCGGAATTTACCCGTATATGATAAATACTGGAGGTAAACGAAATGAAGAAGTTGACAGCAATCGTACTTACGCTGCTTCTGTGCATCGGCCTGTTGGCCGGCTGCGGTGTCACGATAGTGCAGCACCTGGACAGCACCGACCCCGCCCCCACGCCTGATACGACCGAGCCCGCCGCCGAGGAGAGCCCGGAGGCCACCGAGCCCGCCGATGAGCGCGTGACCGCCAACCCCGCCGTCGAAGTCCCCGAGGGACAGCTGGCCATGGGCTTCTACATGGTCGCCGCCTATGACACCACCTACAGCGGCTCCAAGAGCGCCAGCGCGGACGCCGCCGGCCTCGCCCTGGCCGCCGTCGACATCTACGCCGTCACCATCAACAGCGAGGGCGTCATCGTCGACTGCAAGATAGACGCCATCCAGGCCAAGACCAACTTCGACGCCAGCGGCGTCATCACGACCGACTTGACCAGCGCCATCCTCAGCAAGATGGAGCTGCAGGACGACTACGCCATGCGCCCCGCCTCCGGCATAGGCGCCGAGTGGTTCGAGCAGGTCGAGGCTCTTGAGGACTACTGCGTCGGCAAGACCCCCGAGGAAGTCGCGGGCATAGCCCTTGACGGCGACGGCAAGGCCACCGACGCCGACCTCATCGCCGGCATCACCATGCCTCTCGCCGACTTTGTCGACGGCGTGGTCAGCGCCTGCAACAACGCGCGCGTCAACGGCGCCGCGGAGGGCGACACCCTGTACCTGAAGCAGAGCAGCCAGTACAGCAGCTCCTGCGCCAACGCCAGCGCGGACGCCGACGGCCTCGCCCAGGTCGACGTCACTGCCGGCGCCTACACCATGGACGCCAGCGGCGTTATCACCGACATCGACCTCGACTGCGTCCAGACCAAGATAAACTTCAACGCCAGCGGCGAGCTCACCACCGCCGAGGGCACCACCTGGGAGACCAAGACCGCGCTGGACGATGACTACGACATGCGCAAGGCCAGCCCGATAGGCGCCGAGTGGGACGAGCAGACCGCCTTCTTCGAGGAGTACTGCGTCGGCAAGACCGTTGACCAGGTCGCCGGCATCAGCATCGACGCCGAGAACAATCACCCGACCGAGGCCGACCTCGTCACCGGCTGCACGATGAACGTCAACGCCTTCATCGAGGTGCTCACCAAGTCCGCCGCATAATGCCTCACAGGAACAGACCCGCAAAGCGGGCAGCAGCGCTGCTTCTTGCAGCGCTGTTGCTCGCCCTGACCGGCTGCACAGCCTCCGACCCGGCGACCGAGTCGGGCGGAGGGCAGCTGCAGAGATACCAGTCCAGCTTCATTGATTTGTTCGACACGGTGACCCTCGTTGTGGGCTACGCCTCCACCGAGGAGGAGTTCAGCGCGGAGATGACCGGCTTCCACGACCTGCTCGAGGAGTACCATCAGCTCTACGACATATACAACGACTACGAGGGCGTCAACAACATCAAGACCATCAACGACAACGCGGGCGGCGACCCGGTCGAGGTCGACCGGCGCATCATCGACCTGCTGCTGTTCGCGAAGGAAATGTACGAGCGCACCGACGGCCAGACCAACGTCATGCTGGGCAGCGTCCTGGCGCTGTGGCACGACGCGCGCGAGTACGGCATAAACAACCCCGAGGACTCCTATCTGCCGGACGCGGACGCCCTGGCCGAGGCCAACGCCCACACGTCCATGGACTCCCTGGTGATCGACGACGAGAACAACACCGTGCAGATAACCGACCCGCTGGCCAGGCTGGACGTCGGCGCGGTGGCCAAGGGCTACGCGGTGCAGCGCGTCTGCGACGAGATGCCCTCCGGCCTGCTGGTGAGCGTGGGCGGCAATGTCTGCGCGACCGGGGCGCGGCCGACCGACGGCTCAGACTGGGTCGTCGGAGTGCAGGACCCCGACGGCGGCACGGACGAGTACCTGCTCACGGTCGAACTCTCAAAGGGCAGCATCGTGTCCAGCGGCGACTATCAGCGGTACTACACCGTCGACGGCGTCCGCTACAGCCATATAATCGACCCCGAGACCCTCTATCCTCCCACGTACTGGCGCGCCGTGAGCATCCTGGTGGACGACTCCGGCGTGGGCGACGCGCTGAGCACGGCGCTGTTCTGCATGGATCAGGCCGACGGTCAGGCGCTGCTTGACGAGTTCGGCGCCAAGGCCGTGTGGATAGCCATGGACGGCTCGCTCGTGTTCAGTCCGGGCTTTGAGGAGAGCGTCAGGGAAATAGTATAAATCCGGGCGAAATCCTCCGGATTCCGGGGGAGGATGACGGGAAAAGCCAAGGGAAAAGTTTAAATGAGAGGTGAAAACATGAAACAACTGTTTCGCGGCGGCATCCATCCGGACGAGCAAAAGGACATGTCGCGCGGCGGCGTGCCCCAGCCGGTGCCGGCTCCGGACACGGTGGTCATACCTCTGTGCCAGCACATAGGCGCGGCGTGCAAGCCGCTGGTTGCAGTGGGCGACGCCGTGCTCATGGGTCAGAAGATAGGCGACGGCGAAGGCCGCTGCTCGCCCGTGCACTCCTCCGTCTCCGGAACGGTCACCGCCATTGAGGAGCGCGCGGTGCCCTCCGGCGGAAAGGTGCCCTGCATAATCATCAAAAACGACCACAAGGACACCCGCTCGGAGATGAAGGGCGTCGCCGACTACATGAGCCTGGACGCCAAGACCGTGGCTGCGATGGTGCGCGAGTGCGGCGTCGTCGGCATGGGCGGCGCGGCGTACCCGACCGACTCCAAGATAGGCTCCACCGCCGGAAAGACGAAGGACGTCCTGATAAACGCCTGCGAGTGCGAGCCGTACATAACCAGCGACGACACGCTCATGTGCACCTGCGCGGGCGACGTCATCGGCGGCGCCAGGCTGCTGGCCAAGGCGCTGGGCGCGGAAAAGAGCATCATCGCCGTCGAGGACAACAAGCCCGAGGCGATAGAAGCCCTGCGCGCCGAGGCCGGGGACGACCCGCTGGTGGAGATCCGCGTGCTGCCCACCCGCTATCCCCAGGGCGCGAAGAAGCAGCTCATCCTGGCCGTCACCGGCCGCGAGGTCGCGCCCGGCGCGCGCAGCGGCGCACTGTTCAACGTCACGACCACCGCAAACGTGTTCCGCGCCGTGACGAAGGGTCAGCCCCTGCTGGAGAAGATAGTCACCGTCACCGGCGACGGCGCCAACGAGCCTAAGAACATGCTCGTGCGCATCGGCACCAGCTTTGCCGACGTGGTCAAGGCCGCGGGCGGCATCAAGGAGGAGACGCAGAAGGTAGTCGCCGGCGGCCCGATGATGGGCAAGGCCGTGGAGAGCCTGGACGTGCCCGTGGTAAAGGGCACCAACGCCATCCTGTGTCTCACCAAGCTGACGGAAAACGCCGCGGACGGCGTGTGCATCCGCTGCGGCAAGTGCGTCAGCGTCTGCCCGATGTACCTCCAGCCGCTGCAGCTCTACCGCTACGCCAAGGCCGGAGACAAGCAGAAACTGGAGGAGTTCTACCTCAAAGACTGCATGGAATGCGGCTGCTGCTCGTTCGTCTGCCCCGGCAGGCTCCCGCTGACAGAGACGTTCGCGCTTGCCAAGAAGCGCTGAAGGGAGGAAAATGAGCGTGAATCTTACCGTTTCTTCCGCGCCCCACATCCGCGGCAATGACAAAACCCGCAAGATAATGCTGGACGTGCTAATAGCGCTCGTCCCGGCTCTTATCGCGGCGGTGTACTTCTACGGCGGAAGGGCGCTTGTCCTGACACTTGTCTCCGCCGCGGCCTGCGTGGTGTTTGAGGCGCTGCTGTGCCTCGTGCTGCGCAAGCCCATGTCGGTGGGAGACCTCTCCGCCGTCGTGACCGGCGTGCTGCTGGCGTTCTCGCTGCCGCACACCTGCCCCTACTGGGTCGTTATCGTGGGCGACGCCTTCGCCATCATCGTGGTGAAGGGGATCATAGGCGGCCTGGGTCAGAACATATTCAACCCCGCTCTGGGCGGCAGGGCGTTTATGATGCTGCTGTGGCCCAGCGCCGTCACCCGCTTCGGCTATGTCCTCATGCCGGCCTTTGACTTCGGCGGCGTCGACATGGTGGCCTCCAGCACCCCGCTGCAGACCATGAGCCGCGCCGTGCTGCCCGACGTCAGCCTTATAGACATGTTCACCGGCTACGGCGTGCTCGGCTGCATCGGCGAGGTCAGCGTCCTGGCGCTGCTGATAGGCTTCGCCTGGCTGCTGTTCCGCCGCGTCATCTCCTGGCGCATCCCCGTCGCCTATGTCGGCGCGGTGGCTGTGCTGACGCTGATATTCTACAAGGGCGACAACGCCCTCGCCTGGATGCTCTACAGCGTCATGGGCGGCGGCGTGATGCTCGGCGCCATCTTCATGGCCACCGACTACGCCACCAGCCCGACCCTCCCCGCCGCGCAGATAGTCTACGGCATCGGCTGCGGCGTGCTGACGGTCATCATCCGCTACTTCGGCATCTTCCCGGAGGGCGTGACCTATGCCATCCTCGTTATGAACGCCTGCGCCTGGGCGCTTGACAGGGCGCTGCCCCCGAGACGCTTCGGCGTTATGAAAGGAGGCGCCGGCAAATGAACATGAAGAAACTGCTTATACCCGTAGCCGTCATCCTTGTCTGCGCGCTTGTCCTTTTCGGCGCGAACGCCGCGCTGTCCGGCGCCGCGGAGACCAACAGGCAGGAGCTGTTTGACATCGTCATGCAGTACGTGCTGCCCGACGGCACCGAGTACGAGGCCGAGGAGTACACCGGCACCGACGAGAGCATCGTCGGCGTCTACCGCACCGAACAGGGCGCGGCGGTCGAGATGGTCGTCGGCGGCTTCGCCGAGGACATACACATGGTGGTCGGCGTGCTCAACGACGGCAGCGTCTACGGTCTGACCGTGCTCGACTCCCACGAGACCTACGGCCTCGGCCAGAGCGCCAAGAGCGACTGGGACTTCCTGTGCTCCATGCTCGACAGCCAGGGCGACCTGACCATCGCCGACGTGGACTCCGTCACCGGCGCCACGATAACCTCCTCCGCCATCATGAGCGCGGTCAACACCGCCAGCGAGTACGTCGCCTCCGCCGGCGGCGGAGCGCTGACCGGTACGGCCGACGGCTTCATGGGACCCATCACCGTTGAGGTCACCATGGAGGGCAGCGACATCACCGCCGTCACCGTCGTGTCCAACAGCGAGACGCCCGAGATAGCCTCCGGCGCGCTGGAGCAGATCCCCGCCGCCATCGTCGAGGCCGACACCGCCGACGTCGACATCGTCGCCGGCGCGACCTACACCAGCAACGGCATAATCAACGCCGTGAAGAACGCCCTCGAGAACGCGGGCAGCACCGGCGGCGGACTGACCGGCACGGCCGACGGCTTCATGGGACCCATCACCGTTGAGGTCACCATGGAGGGCAGCGACATCACCGCCGTCACCGTCGTGTCCAACAGCGAGACGCCCGAGATAGCCTCCGGCGCGCTGGAGCAGATCCCCGCCGCCATCGTCGAGGCCGACACCGCCGACGTCGACATCGTCGCCGGCGCGACCTATACCAGCAACGGTATAATCAACGCCGTCAAGGCCGCCATCGGCGCGTAAAGGGAGGGTGAGAACATGAAAGCTGCGAACTTCAAGCTCAACACTGTGCTGGCCGGTGCGGTAGGGCTCGCCTGCCTCGTCCTCGTGCTGCTGCGCACCTTTGCGCCGTACCTGGTGCTCCCGCTGGCGGACATACCCAACCTCGCCGCGATCTCGATCATCGCCCTTGTGGTGGACGGATACATCGACGGCAAGAAGCTGACGCCGCACTGCTGGGCGCTGACCGCCGTGCTGGCCGTCGTGACCTTCTGGCTGCTGCCCTGGGCCGCCGGCATCACCGGCGCGGTCGAGGCCGTGCGCGTGGGCGTCATAGGCGGACTGCTGTTCACCGCCCTTGCGTACCTGTATACGGCCATACGCGAGCGGCTGGTCACCAGCAGCGCCGGCATCCTCGCCCCCGTGTGCGTGGGCTTTGTGATGTACCTGGCCTGCCAGGGCTTCATGAGCATACTGCTGTAAAACAAAGAGGAGAGCCGAAAGGCTCTCCTCTCTTGCCGCGTAAAGCGCAAAGAGGCTCCGGGATATCCGGAGCCTCAGCTTGTCAAAAACCTCGTAGAGTTTCGCGCCCTATGGGCGCGAAAGGGACTGAAATCATTTTCGGCGGCGGCGTGTACGTCGCCGAAAATACTTCTCGCGAAGCGAGCGTCGAATTGTCCGCCTTTGGCGGACAACCGAGGCGCAGAGCGCAGTGCCGGTCTCCATCGGCCGATCGCGGCCGGGGGACTTTATTGTCAAAAAAGACCCTCGAGGGTCTTTTTTGACAGTCTCACGAGGGGGCTTTCGCCCCCTCGCCGCGGCTCACGCCGTGGATGCTATGTTGTGCGTGTGTACGTGCTCGCCTGCGCGAATATCGCACAGCGCGACGCCTATCTTCTCGCCGTACTTGTAGACGCTGCCGCCCTTGGGCACGTCTGAGGCGGCGACCTTGTGATACGCCGGCACGTCGTTCAGCGCGGTGACGCTGTGCCTGCTGCCGTCGGAGAGGCTGTATTCCACCGTATCCCCGGCTTTGACGGCCTCGGTCACCGTGACGCAGGTGTCCCGGTCGTTGATGTGTACCGCATGTACGCTCATTGGCTCACACCTCCGTATCAGCCGCCGGACTCCAGGATGGAGAAGTGCATGTAGTCGGCGGTGGTGTTCCAGCCGGAGTAGTTGTTGTCGGCGTCGCCGCCGCCCCAGCCCCAGCCGTACTTGGCGAAGATGCGCACTACGCTGCTGTCAGGCGTGATGCAGTAGTCGCTGTCGGAGTACTTGAAGCAGGTGGTACCCGTGATGGCGGTGTACGGCGTGGTCGTGGTGTTGCAGTAGAAGTTCTCAACCGGGTTGATGTCGATGGCGCAGCCCCAGGAGTGGCGCAGGGTGTCGGTGTACCTGGCGCCGCCGAGCGCGTGTATCGGGAACTGCTCTGGGTCGTTGTAGATCTCCTCGAATATGGCCTGGACTTCGTCCGCCACGGCCTTGTTGACCTGGAGGTTCCAGGTACGGGTGTACTTCGCGCCGGAGGAGTCTATATCCCAGGTGCGCACCTGCACAGTGACTATGTAGTCGCCAAGGTTGCTCTCGTTGCCGGTGAAGTAGCTCTTGTTGGCGTCGCCGAACAGAGCCAGGCGGCCTTCGGCGCTGACGTTGCCCCAGGCGTCGATGTAGTTGCGGCTCTGCCAGGCGAAGGAGTCGGTCGGCTCCATCGTCGTGGTGTCTCCGCCGCTCGGCTCTTCGACCTCGGAGACGTCGTCGACGTCCAGGCGCTCGGAAGGCCAGCCGGTGCGCACTACTACCGCAGCGGCCTGCGCGCGGGTCAGCGTCTCGCCGCCGTGGAAGGCGCCGTCTTCAAAGCCGTCGAGTATGCCCTTTCCGTAGGCCTGCACGACGCTCTCCTGATAGCGGCCGCTTATCGTGGTGTAGTCGGAGATGCGGCTGTTCACGTTGTCGAGGCTGACGGGGTTCTCGGTGTAGACGTTGCTGGTGAGGTTGGAAATCATGACGCTCATCTCATAGCGGGTGATGGGCGTGTTCAGCGAGGTGGCGGTCAGCGGGATATCCAAACCCCAGAGCACGCCGTTGTCGTTGAGCAGGTACCAGTACGGCTGCGCCCAGTGGATGCTGACATCCATCGTGTACGGCGCCAGCTCGCCTATCATGCACAGGAGCTTTATGAACTCGCCGCGGGTCAGCTCGTCCTCGGGCGCATAGGTCGTCTCAGTCTTGCCGTCGATTATGCCCCAGCTGGCGCACAGGTAGACGTACTCCGCATACCAGGCGTCCTCCGGGACGTCGGTGAACTCCACGTCTATCGGGCCGGTTCCGTCGGCGGCGTATACCGGCATCGCGGCGGCCAGAAGGCACACGGCGAGAGCCGCGCAGAGTACCCGGCGCAAAGCTTTGCTTCTCATTGCTTATCCCTCTTTCTTTTCTAGTAGTTGAACGTGTGAGGCAGCAGCTCTCGCAGCTTGTAGCTCACGTAGCGGCCTCCGGCCTTGGCGCAGAGCACCTCCATGTCCGTGGAAAACTCGGACAGGAACTGTCTGCAAGCCCCGCAGGGCATGCAGTAGTCGCGCCCCTCTCCCCAGATGGCGATGCGCACAAAGTCCGTGTGCCCCTCGCTGACGGCCTTGCACGCCGCCGTGCGCTCGGCACAGATGGTGCTGCCCAGCGCCGCGTTCTCCACGTTGCAGCCGGTGTACACCGTGCCGTCAGAGCACTCCAACGCCGCGCCCACGGGGAAGCGCGAATATGGCGAGTACGAGTGCTTGGCCGCCTGCTCGGCGATGTCCATGAGTTCCCTGTCTGTCATGTCCCTCTCCCTCTCTAGTCTGAAAATTTGATTGTCCATTCGCTTATGTTGTAGAACACGTTGCTGCTTGTGACCTCTATTCCCGTTATCACGTTGCGGTGCGTTATCACCTCGTGGCGTTCAAAGCACACCGGGATAATCGGCGCGTTCTGCGCGATGTACAGCAGCATCTGATAGCAGGCGCTCTGTCTGGTCAGGTCATCGGCGGCGAGGTAGTTGTTGATGTAGGTGGCGTAGTTCTCGTCGGCGATGTTGCCGTAGTTCATGCTGCCGTCCTCGGTGAGCAGCGCAGTGAGGTCGAAATCGGCGCCCAGCTTGACCTCGGCGTAGTACATGTCGAAGTCCCCGTCGGGCTGGCCGTCACCGTCAATGTCCGCCAGCGCCGCCTGATAGTCCGCCCAGCTGAGCTCGCGCACGTTCACGGTGAAGCCTATGCCGGCCAGGTCTTCGGCGAGCTTGTTGCAGACGTCGCCCTTTCCGGCGCTCTGCGAGCAGACGATCAGGTCTATTTCCGCGTCCTGCATCACGCTGTAGCTGAGGTGCTCAAGCTGGCCGTCGTTGTCCATGTCCGACACTCCGGCCGCGGTCAGCACCTGCTGGCACAGCGACATGTTATAGCTCAGCTGTGAGGCGACGCTCTCGTCGTAGAGCGGGCTCATAGGTGAGATCGGCAGCGCGCTGGCCACGGCGGAGCCCTGCATAAGGGTGTCGGCGGCATAGTCGCGGTCTACGGCCAGCGACATGGCGTAGCGCACATTCGGCATACTCATCAGCGGGCTGGCCATGTTGAAGCCGAAGAAGTGCATGTTGGTCGTGGTGTAATAGCGCGTCTCGGTGTTGCCGCCGTAGCCGAGGTTGGAGGTGCTGGAGGTGTCGTTGAGGACCAGGTCTATGTAGCTGTCCTCAAAGGCGGTGATTATGCTCTCCGTCTCGGTGTACTCCTTGAGGTACACCCTGTCCACCGGCAGGGCGCTGCCGTAGTTTTCAAAGGCCTGGACGTAGTCCGCGCCCTCCACGTACATGTACGGCCCGGTGCCCACGGGGCGCGTCTGGTTTGCCGAGCCGTCCTTTATCACCGGCACGGTCAGCAGATAGGGCAGCATGGTGTGCGCCTTGGTCGTGGAGATGTGGAAGGTCAGGTTGTCCGAGGCGCTGGCGCCGTACATGCAGATGAAGCGACCGGAGTAGCGGCTTGTCCTGCGCGCGAGCGATATGGAATACGCCACGTCGTAGGCGGTCAGCGTGCTGCCGTCGTGCATGGGTATGCCTTCTTTTATGGTGAAGGTCCAGTACATGCCGTTGGCGGAGACTTCGTAGCTCTCTATTATCCTGCTGGTGAGGTTGTAGTTCTCGTCCAGCTCGAACACGTTGTCAAACACCAGCTGGGAGATGAGTATGTTGTTCACGTCGTCCGTGGCATAGGGGTTGAGGCTGGCGGATGAGTTGTAGTTTAGCGAGAACACCTCGTCCGCGGCGTCGCCGATGCCCAGCTCCTCGCCCGGCAGCACGGCCACAGGCTCTGAAGATTCCGGCTCCGCAGTCTGTCCACAGGCCGTCAGCGTAGTCAGCAGCGCCATAGCAAGCGCCAGTATACGTATCTTTTTAGTCTTCATTTGCACTCTCCGGGTTCAGATTTCTATGACCGCGCACTGGCTCCCGCGCTGCAGGCCGTGCTTTGAGGTGTAGCGGTGCGACCAGTATTTGTCGTGCAGCTCCACGGTGCACTCGCGCGACACGGCTATGTTCTCCGGCCTGAGCCCCAGGACGCACAGCCTGTGCGCCAGCGCGCCGCGCAGGTCTACGTAGTACTTCCCCTCGCGCCTTCCCGTGAATATGAACTCCTCCGCGTCGTGACCCAGCCAGGCGCGCATCGCCTCAGGCACGTCGCTGTCCGTCTCGAAGTTCGCGGTGCCTATGGCCGCGCCCATTGCGGCGCATATGTCCCCCGGCCGCGAGCCGAGCGAGCACATTGCCTCGACGGCGGCGCCGATTATGTCCGCCACGGAGCTGCGCCAGCCGCAGTGCACGGCTCCCGCCGTGCCGTGCACGCCGTCGTACAGCAGCACCGGCACACAGTCGGCCGTGAAGCAGAACAGCGGCAGGCCGCGCTCCGCCGTCACCACGGCGTCGCAGTCTACGTCCGAGTGCGTCTCCGGCGCGACGGCGTCCGCCATCGTCACCACGCGCACCTCCCGCCCGTGCACCTGCCGCGTGTACGCCGCCCGGCACACGTCTATGCCCAGCGCCGCGCCCAGGCGGCGATAGTTGGCGGAGACGTTCTCATCCGGATCGCCGCGGCCAAAGCCCAGATTCAGCGAAGCAAAATCCCCCTCCGACACGCCGCCATAGCGCGTAGAAAAGGCGTGCTTCGCAGATATCACGTCAGCGGTCATGTAGACGAGGTCGCCAATGTTGTGTTCTTTGAATGTGTTAGAGGACATTGTTACCTCCTCAAGGATGTTTCCTGAGGGGTTTCTTTTTGTGGCGACAAAAAGAAATCCCTCAGACTCCAAAG
>OLVZ01001284.1_pt1 | contig 21907 bp, 18 predicted proteins | sample 1673341 | NCBI WGS metagenome assembly OLVZ01 (sample SAMEA3178944, study PRJEB25190) | human gut metagenome | biome: human gut; feature: human-associated habitat; material: faeces | place: Austria | collected 2013 | reverse complement strand
GAAAATAAACATAAAACGCCCGCCCACCGTGTCCAAATCTCCACGGTGAGCGGGCATTTTGCGTTTTGGTTCGATTCGGGTGAATCTATTCGGCTCGTGGTTATCGCTTAACCCACGGTTTGGCTCCATAACAGACTGATGCCGAACCAGTCCGTTGCTTCATCGCCACCGATAGCTGGTCAATGCCGCCATCCTCTAAAAGTATTATATACCGTTAGTGTGGCATTGCAAAAGAAAAAATATTTGCACACGATATTGAGTGTATGACAATTTCGCGCATACGCTCAATCGAAAGTCGATACTTTTGGGGAACGCAATATATCGAAAGCGATATTTTCTTCGTCAATGTCGATACTTTTTACAAAAATATAGCGAGTTTCCGCACTCAACGGGATATGTTTGCTCGCTAAACATAGTACGCAGGACATATCCAAACAATATAATCTTAATTATGATAATTCAAATTATATTGTTATCATAAACAGTGTCTTCCTGAATCAAAATCAAGTTCGGATTCTCCGCTGCCATTTCCACCAGTCGATCTGTAAAACCACTTTTGGAAAATAGCCCGTACACGACCTCATATCCCTTAAATGCTGCTGCAAGCTCTTTTGACTGCCCCTTCTCCTGCAAAGCAGAGTAGACCGCCACATCCACAGGTTTCGCATGGTACTTGCACTCACCGAGGAACAGCCGTTTGTGCTGGTTGTCCACAGCCGCAACATCAATTTCCGTATCGCCCTCATTATCATTGCGCCAGTAAGAGCCAATGCGTGAGGGTGCAAAGTCGATCTGCCCCTTTCGGCACAGCTCCGCAAAGATATTCCGGCAGATGCTCTCATAAGCGAAAGCCACAAATTTTTGCTTGAAGTCTTTGCCCATCTCATCCAGCACGATCTGCTGATTATCCAGTTCTAGCTCTCCCTTGAACGGGTACACATAGCGGAACCAGAAGCGGATGAAGTTGTCCGAGACATAATACAGGCTTTTCCGGGAACGCTCTGGATTCTTTTCGGTGATGGGAACGTTCTTGATAACAAAACCAAGGTCGATCAGTGTTTTAAGGTACGGCGTAATAGCCGAAGTGTCCTGTTCCATCGTCATGCCGATCTTGCTCAGCTTGTGGTTGCCGTCCGAAATCGCTTTTAGCACGGAGAAATAGTTGATGGGCGTCTGCACTTCCTCGTTGAGCAGGAAATCAGGTTCTTCATACAAAAAGCCATTTTTCGACAGTACCACACGCCGAATCTGCTCCACCAGCGGCTCGTCCGTCTGGAAAAATTCCATATATTTCGGTACGCCGCCCGTGATGGCATACTGCTCCACAGCCTGCTCAAACGACAGGTTCTGCGCCGCATACACATCCGTAAATTGCAGCGGCATCAGCCGAATCTGTGCCGTTCTACGGCCATAGAGCGGGCTGTCGTATGCCAGAGCGTGTTTTTTCATCATGCTGATGAGGGAACCGCAGAGAATCAGCATCACGTTATGGTCTTTCAGCACTTCATCCCATGCGTTTTGCAAGATGGACGGGAAATCCGGATTCGTCTTGACCAGATACGGAAATTCATCAATGACAAGCACCTTTTTCTCGTCCGGGTGGTCGTCTGCTACCACTTGGAATAAATCCAGCCAGTCGGTGAATGTGACTTTGCTGAGCATGGGATTCTTCGTGGTACGGGAAAGCACCCCGGCAAACCGCTTCATGCTCTGGGCTTCACTTTCTGTGGTTGCCAAAAAGTAGAACGCGCGTTTATCTTTGATAAACTCTTTGATCAGCGTTGTTTTTCCAACGCGCCGCCTGCCGTAAATCACCACAAAACCGCTGCCACGTTCTAATTCTGCATTCAGCGTCGCCAGTTCGGATGTTCTGCCGATGAAGTCCATACCGTTCACCACTTGCTTAATATAATTTGAATTATGATAATATCGATTATATTATAGCTGCTCTGCACAAAACCGTCAATAGGACGAAACATCGAATTTTCAACAACTTGGACACTACTTATTTATTCTGCATCAGTTTTTCCAACTTTGTAAGCTCTTTCGTAATTCGGTTGGTCATCTCATATTGTTCTTCAGTTGTATAAATATAAGAGATTCGAATGACCATTGTGCCAACAATTGCATAGGAGCCAGTATACAAAATCGTATTATCAAAACCGTGCAGGTACTCACAACGAGCTTCAGCGTCCTCCAGTGTGCCATATACCTCGATTGCACCACCTCCGTCTGTTCCTTTGGATACAGGAGAGTCTCCATCCACATTGATGCCCGTAGATGTAAAATAAATGCAAGCAGTATATCCGCCATCTTCCTTGTTCAGTAACCCGTTTGGATCATTGTCCGGTGTTACAGCCTGAATTTCCAGAATGTCATCAACATTTTGCAGCCGTTCCGCAACCCACGCTTCAGATGGAGCAGTAATTTGTTCCAGGATACGAATATTCTCCGTCAGGTAATCGGAAAGATCCGCAATCGTCCGAATATCCATCTGCGTCTTTTTTGCCGAATTTCCATTAGAAAAGGAACGAATAACCGAGGACAAAGTAGTGTCCACCGAACTCAATTTGTCAGCTGCGATCGGAAAGCCATCGAGATTGTCAATGGAAGTGGTCTTAAGCAAAAAATTGTATGTATCGGCATTCGCATTATATCCAACGATGGCTTCGTTATAGGCAATGGAAGCTTTCTGCAAAGGAAATATTTCCCGCATAAGGATCACTCCTGCTCCAAGCAAAATCATAGTCAGAATGCTCACTACAATCCACGTGATTGGCAAGGTATTCTTTGGGGTAGTTTTCGTGTCCTGCATTATCTTACGCGCTCCGTTAATCTTTGAATGATTTTTTCGGTTGAATGCTGTTTGATCAGACCTTCTTTGGCATATGACGCAATATATAAAATCTTGTTTTTCAAAAGTATTGCAGCAACACCTTCATTCAGACTGGTTGGTGACGCCGCGATTGCAACGACAGCATACTGCGTTTCCGCATCAATCTCAATAACACGTCCGTTTTCCGCAAGAAGGCGGCATAACTTCAAGAAAGGAAGGTCATTAACAGCAACTGTTGAGAATCGCACCTTCGTCTTTTCTACATTCGGAAATTTGGCAAGCACACTGAGTAAAAATGTATCTTCCTGCATACGAACCTTCTCTCTTTCAATGAATATATACAATTTCCTGCAATGATGTTTTCATCTCAGTGCGAACATCATCTTCTGTAGGAAGGGCAATTTTTGCACGAGTTTGGACTTCTCCCTCAAAAAGAGGTTCCATTAAATTTACGGCAAAAGCTTCACGGTCTTCACTGGAGTACATTTCTTTCAAAGTGTCACCTGACAAGGAATTTTGAAGCTTTTCTGTAATTGCTTTTCCTTCCGCTTCACTGATGAGATAATCGTTGCTCAGTGCCTGAAACTGCTCTGAAATAATATCATACATCTGCTGTGCATCGCCTGCATAAATTTTGCTGAGAAGTGCATTGCTCACATAACCGGAAGCTGCCCCACCAGCCATGCCACCGACAAAGGTCCCGACCGCTGTTCCTACACCAGGCAAAAGTGTTGAACCAACTGCACCACCAGCAATGCCGCCAGCTGTTGTTCCCGCTACAGATGCGACAGTAACAACCAAATTTTTCAAAAGCTGTTCTTTAGAAATTCGTCCATGGAACAAATCCATGATGTCACCCACAGACAAGGCAACGACGATAACACCCGATGTGATAATCTGGTTCTGAAGAATATTGGCCACATGGGCTGTAATTTGGCTTGCTGTAAGAGCAGACGTGTTTTCACCAAATGCATTCAGAATAGCGGTGGAAACACCGTTACCCAGCGATTTCGCAATAGCCTCTGTCGTAGGCTGAAGTGCAGTTTTAAGCCCAGTTTTTGCAAGCTGACTTGAGATCACATAAGTTGCAAAGACGAAGCCGCCTGTCTTAAGGCCATTCAGTGCAGCATTTTTCGTGGCATCTTGAAAGCTTTCGCCATTCATTTTGCAAGAAATAAAATCAAGTGCAAAACTGATGCCAAATGAACTCGCTGCAGTGATCACACCGTTTGTGGCATCATATTTCAAGGAGTCAATATTTCCCGCTTTGACAATGTTTTGGGCTTGTTTATAAGTATACTTTCCTTGCCTTACAAAATTCACAGCTTCGGAAGGATCCGAAACACCCGGAACCTTCCCCTCGCTGATTTTCTTTTGCATCAAGCGGAGCGCTTCTTCGTATTGGTCGTAAGGAACTTCCAGCCACATTGCTGTTCCGTCAGAAGTAAGATATCGATATTCTCCTGTAACACTGTCAAATGCAGCGTTCACAGAACCACTGGCAGTGGAATAATATTTATCTTGAATATAGGTAGTCGTTCCATCTCGGTTAAGAATTTTACGGTCTGCACCATTTTTAGCGTTGTTATCTCCTATAATGGCTGCCTTTTCTCCATGCAGAACATCCGAGAGATTATTTGCACGTTCTGCCGCAAATCCATGCCCCTGTGCAGCGGTAAACTTTCGTTCCGCATATGTCTTTTCAATCGTCTGCAGGGCTCCTTGCAAATAACCACCCAGTTCACCGATAGCAGACCTTTCATTTTTACTCGCATATCCATGCAAAGCAGAAAAAGGTAAGGACCCGATCATTAGACAGACGCAAAGCAGCATTGCTGTGAAACGTTGCGATATAGATCTTTCCATTGTACTTCACCACGTGGCTTTTTAAAATCCTGTTCAACAGAACCTGTGTGCTAGCCTAATACTGTACACTTGGCATAATTCGTTTCCAGCATGAATTATCCGATCTGCACAGCGTCATTTTTCTCAAGATTTTTGATAAGTTTAGTATAGCAGTCACAAAATGATTTGACAATTCAAAATGAGAAGAGTCTCAGAAAAAAGCGATATTATATAAGCACATTCCATTCCCAGTACAACTATAGCAAGCAGGGCGGCTGTATATACAGCCGCTATTTTGCGTTGCAAAATGCTTGTTGGGAAATCCCAAGCCCTTGAGCTATACCCATTGACTGCACGCTACGCGTTTTGAAAAACGCTCTTTTACACTCGTATACTGTGTGTTCACAATTCAAACTGCGCATTTTTGTCTAACAGTTTTTTACGTTGCTGCCAATCGGGCATGAGTGTTGTCAGGATCGCATAAAAATCCTTCGAGTGGTTTGGGTATAGAAAATGACAAAACTCGTGCAATACTACATATTCAATACAACTGACGGGCATTTCGAGCAAGTGCTGGTTCAATGTAATGATAGCCTTCTGCGGAAGACAAGATCCCCAGCGAGTATCCATCGATCGAATATGGATTCGTGGAGATGGCACACCGTATTTTCGAAATATCGGATAAAGCTGATCCACTGTCTGCTGAAATATTTCGCGGCACACCTTATTCAGATAACGGTCAACAAGACGTTGTTTTTGCTCCTGATTTTCTGTATCTTTTACAGTAAGATAAAGATAGACGCCATCGGAACGTATATCGTCCTTTTTTCCTTGCTCTACCCGCAGACGCAGACTGCGCCCCAACACGGAAAAACTTTCCCCACTGACATAATGCCGGGGCTGCGGTGCGTACTGTCGGAATTCTCGAAATTGCTGCTGTGCCTCAGCAATGTAACGGCTGCGTCGTTTCACAAATTGTGTAACAACACTTTCCGAGACATCTTTCGGAGCAGAAACATAAACAGAGGCATCTGTCCGAATCCGAAGATTGATATTGCGTACGTTCTTTCGTTCTAGCTGATAGCAGATACACCCATGCTCCGTCTCAACCGCACAAATCTGTATCATGCAAACCTCCGCAACGCAACTGTTTTAACATTTTCAATAATCATGTCAATCACATCAAAAGAAAGTACCAGGCCCCTTTTTTTTTGATAGCGGTAAAACAGATCATCAATATCCTGTGAAATTCGATCATGAATCGTCAGGTTATGGGTCCAGTCCACCTGGCTATGCTTTTCGATGATTGTCGTAATATCCAGTGCCATCTCGGCGGCAAAATCAGGCTCCACTGACAATTTTTCATTGGAGAAAATCGCGGTCAGTACACCATAGAACGCCTGTGCATGGACATTGGCTCGGATACGATCCGGGTATGAGATAGCGCTTTTTCCCGTGCGGTAATCCTCCAGAATATCCCGCATCTTGGCCAGATATTCCGCCTCCGTTATCGTCCGGGCTTTATACAGCTCCAGCGCTTCCTTGATGCGCTTGGAAAAATTTTCATAGTATGCTGGGTTCTCCTGATACTTCGTATTGATACTCTTGGCGAGCCGTGTGCGAATCGCATCAGCTTTGGCACGCAGTGAGCCTAACTCGTTTAATTCCTTTTCAAACGCATCTCTGTCCAGAATGTCTACCGGCTCGGTGATTCGCTTCAGTCCCTCTACTGAAAGGTGTACGTCCAGCAAGTTTTGCATCAGAGGTTCGTATTCCCGATTGTCGATTGAATCCCCATAACGAGGTTTCACGCTACGCCGTACCGCAGAGAAAAAGCCAAATGCTTTGATATATTTTTCCCGCTCTTCCACTGCCAGCGCCTCATAGGTTTTTTCAGAATTCAGAACAAGATTCAAGGAGCGACCAAAGTTACACAGCCGTTTGTAAAACTCTTCCCGCTTCGAACCATCCGCTAAGAAAACCTCTACCGCCTCTACATCGGTTCCGGCAAGTGTCAGACCGGGAACAGCCGAAAGCAACTCCATCAGTGCAGAATAATCGCTGCGTACCGTTCCAATCGCAGAGATCACGTCCACCACAACGCCTTTCAGATCATGCCCATCAAAGTTTTCCAGCCCGGCACCACTGTAAAGTTCCATTGCCTCATCCAATTTTTTGATCAGGCCCCGGTAATCCACGATCATTCCATAGCTTTTGCCCTCGCACAGGCGGTTTGTGCGGGCAATGGCCTGAAGCAAACCGTGTTCCTTAAGTTCTTTGTCCAAGTAAAGCACTTGGCAGAGCGGCTCATCAAAGCCGGTAAGCCATTTACTGCACACGATCACAAGATCCAGTTCTCCGGCATGATACTGTGCCTTGATTGCTTCTTCATAATCATCGGCACTGCCATAGCGCTGCATCATCCGATTCCAGTAGGCAACTACCTTGTCGTCTGCTCCTTCATCTGCATCATCCACGCTTTCGCGCAGATCCGGGGCTGAGATCACAACCGCGCAGTTCAGATCGCCAAATTGCTCAAAGCATTCCAGATACCGAACGGCATCCCGCTTGTAATTGGTGGCGACCATTCCCTTGAAGCCTGTATTTTTATAGGTTCGGCAAAAGTCCTCGTTGATGTCCAAAGCGATCCGTTTGATGCGTGCATCCGTAGAGGTCAGTCGTCGGATGCTGCTCCATTTCCGGGCGAGATCATCTCTCTGTGATTCCGTCAGACGTTTTGTTGTTTGCTGAAACCATAGGTCGATATTCTTTTCGTCAACTTTCTGCTCCACAAAGCGGCCTTCATAGATCAGTGGAACAATTGCACCATCGGCTACACCGTCCTGAATCGTATACTTGTGAATCAGTCCGCCAAACTTTTTCAAGGTGTTCTTCTCGCTCTTCATCAAGGGCGTTCCCGTAAAGCCGATATAGCAGGCGTTCGGAAAAACCGTCCGCATTTTATGTGACATTTTGCCGTAATTGGAGCGGTGGCTTTCGTCCACAAGAACAAAGATGTCCCGAGATTCGTTGCAACCGTCCAGCCGCTCTGCAGTGCTGAATTTGTTGATGATGCTGGTGACGATGTCCACCCGCTCATCCGTAACCAATCCCAGCAGATGCCGCCCGTTGGTAGCACGCGCAGGGCGAAGCCGCGTGTGCGCGAATGTCGCCGTGATTTGCTTGTCCAGCTCTTTTCGGTCGGTGACGATCACTACGCGTGGATTGTCTGCCTGCAGCTCCAGCAGCAAATATTTCGCCACCATCACCATGGTCAGACTTTTTCCGCTGCCCTGTGTATGCCAGATCACACCGCCGCGCCGATTTCCTTTTTCATCACGCTGTTTGACTGTGTGCAGAATTTCCTTTACCGCAAAATATTGCTGATATCGGCAGATCTTTTTCACATTGTAGTCAAACAGCACGAAATACTTTGTCAGTTCCAACAAACGGACCGGTGTAAACAGGGAAACAATATCTTTATCCTGCACCGTTGGTGTCCGAACCGGGGTCAGTCGAGCCATTTCCCGGTTCAGGAAATCTGCATCTTGCTCTTTCCAGATGCTCCAGAATTTTTTCGGTGTTCCCGTTGTTGCATAGCGTACCTCGTTTTTATTGGTCGCCATTACGATCTGCGCAAACGCAAAAAGCTGGGGGATATAGTGAGGCTGCTGGTTACGGCAGGTTTGCTCAATGGCCTGTTCCACCGGGATATCCGGTGCCTTGCACTCAATCACCGCAAACGGAATTCCATTGACAAACAGCACGATGTCCGGGCGGGCATCATGCTGTCCATCGGCGCTTTCCACCGCAAATTCTTCCGTGACATGGTAAAGGTTCTGCGTCGGGTCCTCCCAGTCAATGTACTTCAGGTTGAAGTTCAGCAGCCTTCCTTCGCCTACAGTTTCGGGATAGCTTTTGCCCAGCATAAGCGCATCATAGATTTTCTCACTGGTGCGCACAAGACCGTCCGTCAGCGGTATTTCCAGATCATCCATGGCGTGCTCAATGTTGACTGCAGAAAATTCATTTTCCACACCGCCGTAGGTATAGCGGTTCAGCTTCCGCAGCTGACCGCGCAGCACATCCCGCAACAGCACCCGGTAGCCACTTCCGCGCTGCTGACGGCATTCTTCCGGGGAGAGATATGTATACCCCATGGCCTGCAGCAGTTCCAGCGCAGGCTTTTTGCTGATGTTGGCTTCGGAGTAAATAGATTTATCGAGGTTCATGGTGACCTCCTTATTTTTCAGACGACTCTTTTTGAGAAAAATTCATTCTCAATGATTCTTCATACGAGAACGTTTTAAATGTTTTCGTATTTTCGTCCCATATACAGTATGTTTTTTTACATTCATTCAGTTGCTTCACAGTTTCCATGGCTTTATCAATGCAATATTCAAATTTCTCTTGATCCATGTCCACTGGAAGATCTATGTGATTTTGTTCAATAACAATGTGAACGGAAGGAGTTGTCTCTTTCATTTCACCATTGGAAACATGATAAAATGGGCGATTCTTTAAATTTGCTTTTAATTTTATCTGAATAGATAACAGCAATGCTTTCAACCAGTCATAAAGTGCATTTGTTGCCAACCCGCAAACAATGCTTTGCATAACTTCGTGCGAAAGAATCACTGCAATCTGCGGAAACCAAATTTCTGGGCCATTGATGAATTGAGGCTTATGTTCGTGCGCAAAAAGTGAAAATCCGTATTTCGCAGAAATATTTTGAAATTCGTCTATATCCTCCGATGTAAACGAATTTTTTAGATAATCCAGAGCCAAATCATCTGTAATAGTCCCTTTCATATTTTCACTCTCACTTTCCCGGTTAGTAACAACTGCATCAATGCTTTTTTCTTTTGTTTTTCGGCATCAATAGACTTTTGGAGCAGGTCAATTTCATGGTCGGCGGTGCTTAAGATTTCAATGATGAAATTTTGTTCATTGCTTGACGGAAGAAATATTTTATATTTTTGGATGGATATCGCCGGAACTCTTTTTTGACCTGCAGAACCAGTCATTTCTCTTTCTAATTTCTTTCGAAATTTTTCAGAGACTGTATGATAAAAGATATACTTTGCATTAACCTTTGAATTAGTCCTTAATACATGAAATTCAGTGCTTCCGAATCCATGTTCAGATAGCAAATTATCCGTATACGCACCTTTTCCATTTTCAAAGCATGGTGTGATTTTTGCAATTAAAATGTCTCCGCGTCTGAATGCCGTAAATCCACTTTGAATATGTGAAAAGTCCACCAATCTCTGCGACACAACGCTTCCAGTTTCGCTTATATCAGCCATTCCAAGAAAAACAACCTGCGACTCAGATATTTTATCTTGTTTAGGGTTGATCTTGCATACCTCCCCAATTTCACATTCTTCTATTCTTGGGTTATTCTTATGCGGTTTTCTCCCCGTCAACAACTGCTGCATCAGATATTTTTTCTGCTGCTGTTTTTGAGCAAGGAGCTTTTCTTTCAGCTCAATCACTTTGTCCTGTGTGGAGAGGATGGCAACGATTTTTTGCTGCTCGGGAAGGGTCGGCAGCTGACAAGTGATGGGCGTGAACGAATCCCAATACAAGCGAAGCCGAAAATCGGTGACACCGTAAGACTGTCGATGGATTGCATGGATCATTCGGGGCGTTTTCATACAGTAGTCCATGTACTCCGGCCATATTTTTTCATTAGGTTTTGCCACGATATACGCTGGACTTACAAGACCATCCGACCTTACAACGCCAATGGCTCCTTGCCATGCACGCATCATGTTGAAAACAAGATCCCCCTTGCGAGCAGTCTTATACTGAGTTTTATCAGCGATTCGTTTTACCTTTTTTCCAAGCTTGTCTTCGTCCAGTTCACCTTCGGAAACGCCTGCGTGAATGGAAACTGTTAAAATCGGAAGCGAAGGGTCGCCCTTTTCTTTGCGCTCGGCATAAAGTTCACCGAGCGAGTAAGTGTGTATTGTAGGTTGTTGCATATATGTTAGCCTTCCATATTTGGTATAGAGATTCAATTATTCTTCAAGCTCATTCGGCAACTCATAGATAAACATTAAAAGCGATGATAAAAATGTTATAACCTTTTTGGTCTCTTCTTTTTCCTTTATGACAATTTCATGATTTGCAACATTACCTGTTTTTCGGATATAGTCTACCCATTTCTTTCCGTTTGGAGGAATAAAATTATGTTCCTCCAAATAGTTCACATACTTGGCAAACGAAAGTCCTTCAACAGATCCCTGTTCCACAGCAATATGCATCAGCAGTGTTCTTGCAATCATCTGCGAAGCTGTATAACATTGATTCGCGTAACAAGTACGGCATTCATCATACAGTTTCGCTATACCATCCGGAAGATTCTTGATAGTTCTTCCCCAAAGCTCTCCTGGAATAGTTTCCTTGGTTTCAGTATAGAAGATTGTAGGGCAGCCACATAATGGACATTTATAAACCGTTGCCAAACATCTTCCATAATGGGAGGGGGCATTGTCTGCAATATAAACTATGTTAAACCCATCATTTGGAGCAATGGTGTTCTCGCAATAGCCACATTTGATAGACCGCACTTTGATTCCATCTGATTGAGAAAAATGAATGTTGCTTGACTCAAGTCCTTTGAAAATGTTCTTCATTTGGTTCGGCCTTTCTTAAATCGTATTTTAAGCTGCAAAGAAAACATTGGTTACAACCCTAACTCATCCAAATACTTTTTCATCTGCTCCTGTACCTGTGCCAGCTCATCTTCGATATCCGCAATTTTTTTCTTCACCGCCTGAATATCCACCGGAGCATCCTCTTCAAAAGTATCTACATAGCGGGGAATGTTCAGATTGTAGTCGTTCTCCCGGATTTCATCCAGCGTCGCTCGATAGCTGTATTTTGGCATGGTTTCACGCTTTTTATAGGCATCCACAATTTTCTGGATGTCCGTGTCTCGCAGAAGGTTCTGGTTCTTGCCCTTCTCGAAGTTGCCCTCTGCGGAAGCGTCGATGAACAGAACATTATCGACACCTCGGCTAATGCGATCCTTGCGGAACACCAGAATGCAGGCCGGAATACCCGTGCCATAAAACAGGTTGGCAGGCAGACCGATCACAGCATCCAGAAGGTTGTGTTCAACAATCTGGCGGCGAATTTTGCCCTCGCTCGCACCGCGGAACAGTACACCGTGGGGCAGCACGACAGCCATTCGGCCATGACTGCGGTCAAGGCTGTTGAGCATATGCAGAACAAAAGCATAATCACCCTTGGAAGATGGTGGAACGCCCCAATCAAAGCGCCCCCATGGGTCCAGAGAAGCGTTCATTTTTTCCGGCTTTTTCCCCTTGGCATCCAGAACCGCATTGGAAAGGAAGCCGCTGTCCCATTTGTCCAAACTGAATGGCGGGTTTGCCACAATACACTGGAACAGCATCAGATTATCGTTTTCGATGTTCTGCGGATTGCTCAGGGTATCGCCCTGCCAGATGCGGGCATCGTCTACCTCGTGCAGGAACATATTCATCTTGCACAGAGCCCATGTCTGTGCGTTTAATTCCTGACCGTAAACTGCCACTTTCCTGTCCGGCACGCGCTTGCATGCCTTGAGCAGGAGACCACCGCTGCCGCAGGTCGGGTCATAGATACGGTCATTTTCCTGCGGATCTACCAATGCCGCTGCCAGTTCGGAGACCTTGCTCGGCGTAAAGAACTCGCCACCCTTCTTACCGGCATCCGAAGCAAAGTTGCCAATCATATATTCGTAGGCGTCACCGATGATGTCAGAACCGTCCAGCGCAGAAGAACGCAGGTCAAGTCCGTGGAAATCTTCCAGCAGGTTGCAGAGGGTCGCATTTTTTGCCTTGATGTCTGTACCAAAGTCCACATTGGAATTGAAATCGATGGAGCGAAACACGTTCCGAAGCTTGCTGCTGTTATGATCTTCAATAGAAGCCAGTGCCGTGTTGATCTTCAGCCCGATTTCGGAATCATGGCGATTTTTATAAAGGTACCCAAACGTAGATGTATCGTCCAGCTTAAAGCGCTCCCGGCTCATGGCACGCTCGACACGGCGTTCATCACCGTCGTATTGCTCCCGGTATTGCTCTCGCTTTTCCTCCGAAACGTCGCTCAGATATTTTACGAACAGCATGGAAAGAATGTAGTCCTTATAACGGGAACTGTCAATTTTACCGCGAAAGCTGTCGCAGGCGTTCCAAAGAACGCGTTCGATTTCCGATTTTGTCGTCATAGTCGTTATCCTTTCCTCTGTGCGTGATTCATTTGTTCCAGCATCGCCTCATAGCAGCTTCGCTTTTCAACTTCCAACTTACGCAGAAGGCGTAGTTCCTGCTGTGCCAGCAAGCGAAGCGCTTCCATCTGGCGTTGTATTTCCGGCGATGGCAGCTGAAGCTCCAAGCGGCAAAAATACCTTGCGTTTACGGAGCTGATCATACTTTTGGTGGTATTTTGATAGATCTGCCTTTTTGCCTTCGGCGTGTTCAGATACCAATAAAGATACCCCGGCACAAGCTCTGTTCCCCGAATGCGAATTACAATAAAATTCGACGTGATCACCAAGTTGCGTGTGGTGTCGTCAATCAAAACTGCTGTGTAGGGGGCAGTCAAGCGCACTACAATGTCATTTGGCTGCGTCAGATAGTCCATGGACAATGGTTCTTTCGCAAAGTACGGCTCCAATTCAGCAGGATCAATCTCACCTTCCGCTTTTACCGCCCGTAGACTAAGTTGGTGGTATCGTATCGCCTGTGGGGAGTCGGCGCTTGCCTGTTTTCGAGAAAGGACAAGTCCGCTACGGATATCTGCAATTTCTCCAAGATTCATTTCACACCTCTGTTGTCACGTGCAATAAAGAACAAAATCTTTTGAAAAAGAAAGCCAGAGCGGATTTCACTCTGTCTCTGAGTTAAGTATACTCTGCTTTGATTATCAATGTCAAGTGCTTTTTACAAATTCTCACGTCATAATTAAAAATAACACTTTTTTTGAGCTTATCAAATTTCATCGTTTCCCTGATTTGACCCACATGACACTATAGCATCGTAGAATTGACTCGGATTTTTTATTTTGCATCATTGTATACAACGCATGGACTAAGAGGGTGGGTAACTTGGACTACGAGTCCATAAACTTTTGCTGCGGAAACCGGTACACTGTTGTCAAAGGAGGCGAACAATATGCTGAAACTAAGCAATCTCAAAATAGACCCCGAGTTTTCCGCTCAAATTTTGCCGCTGAGTTTTGAGGAGCTCCAGCAGCTTGAGCAGAACATCATTGCCGAGGGTCGTCTTCTGAATCCCATCATCACATGGAATGGCTACATTCTGGATGGGCACACCCGCTACCGCATCCTGAAAAAGCACGGCTTTATCAAGTTTGAAGTGGAAGAAATCCAGCTTGCGAACAAGTATGAAGCGCTTGCATGGATCTGCAAAAATCAGCTTGGCCGCAGAAATCTCAGCCCGGAACGAAAGAAGTTTCTTCTGGGCAAAGAGTATGAATCAACCAAGCTGGCAGTGGGCGGGCAGCCCGGAAATTGCAATAAAGTAAATCGATGTGATCAAAATGATCACATCGATTCAGAAAAACGCACTTGCGAACGAATCGCCGTAGAACATGGTGTTGGGTCTGCGACGGTACGACGTGCCGAAAAGTACATGAACGGCGTGGAGGCTGCCGATGAAGCAGCACCCGGTGCCCGGGAGAAAATTCTAAACGGGAAAATCAAAGCTGCTGACCGTGAGATCTGCGCTATCGCTAAGGCTCCGAAGGAACAGCGGCCGGAAATCGTTGCAGAACTTCGCAAGCCGAAAAGCGAGCGAGATAAGCAGCTTGCTTCCTCTACAAAAAGCCCTTCCGTGAAGGCCGAATCTTTTGATGATGACGGAAGTCGATTTCTGATCGGCATTTCAAAAAAAGTACAAGGGCACAAAAGAGCACTGACCGAAAGTGATCAAAAAGCCCTGAAAAATCTGTTGAAGCACCTGCGGATCATTCCATCCACATCGCTGCGATTGAAGGTGCTTATGACGCCTTTATCGAGAATTGGGAACTCACGTTTCGAGAGTACCCAGATCTTCTAACGGGGCCGGAAAACTGGAAGCAAATTGAAAAGTATTCTGACAATCTGCAGCGCTATCTGGAATTTATCCGCTCGAAGCACTTGAAAATGCTGGAATCACAGAGACAGGGATGGTGATTGGCTTGTTTGATGATTTGACCGTTTGTACTCCGCTACCCCGGTATCTGCCATTTCCAAAGTTTTTGCTGGACGCTCAATTAAGCCATACAGCGAAGCTGCTGTACGCACTCCTGCTCGACCGGGCAACACTTTCCCGAAAAAACAACTGGACCGATGAACAGGGCCGGATTTATGTGGTCTATCCGATTCCAAAGCTGGCACAAACCCTTGGGTGCAGCTTCTCCAGTATAACGCGTTCTCTTACAGAACTAACGAATGCCGGCCTTATTGAGCGGACTCGCAGCGGTTTTTCAAAGCCCAGCAGAATTTTTCTCAAAATTCCGCATACAGCGCAAAAATGCGCTGCCACTCTGCGCATTTCTGGCTCATCAGACTGTGCAGAAATGACCAATATGATTGTGCAAAAATGCCCACCTAACTACCTGAATAAGAACAAACTGAGTTTTAACCACCCTACAGAACAAAGAAATGTTCCACTGTATGAATTTCGGGAAGGAGAGAGCTTATGACAACTGGCAAGACCGTTTTAGAACAGGTCATTCCCGCGGTTTCCAAATCGGATGGGGACTATTATGGCAAAGACGGCCTGCTTTATTGTGGAAAGCGTCATACGCCAAAAGAAGCGTTCTTTGCAAATAACCTTGTCCTGATGGGAAAGAACAGGCATCCCGTAGATTGCCGGTGTCGTAAGATGGAGCGAGAGCAACAGGAAGTCGCTATTCGTCAGCAAACGCACAGCGAACTTGTCCGACGGTTGAAAGCAGGGGGATTCTCGGATACGGCAATGCTCGACTGGAACTTTGAAAACGACGATGGTCGTGCCCCTCAAATGCATTACGCACACCGCTATGTGGAGCAATGGCAGACCATGCGTGCAGAGAATCTAGGACTACTCCTCTGGGGCGGTGTGGGCACCGGCAAGAGTTTCCTTGCCGGGTGCATTGCAAACGCTCTAATGGAACAGGAAGTGTCTGTGCGTATGACGAACTTTGCCCGCATCATGAATGAGCTGAACAACAGTTTTTCCGGGCGGAATGATATTGTGGACAAGCTCTGCCGCTATCCACTGCTCATCATTGACGATTTCGGGATGGAACGTGGTACAGAGTATGCGCTGGAACAGGTCTACAACATCGTGGACAGCAGATACCGCAGCCAAAAACCGTTGATCGTCACCACCAACCTGACGCTGGATGAGATACGTCACCCACAGGATACCGCTCACGCCCGCATTTATGACCGCATTCTGGAAATGTGCGTTCCAATTTCCTGCATCGGGGCAAGTCTTCGCAAAGAGAACGCACAGAAAAAGTTGGAATCCATGAAATCGTTGATCGGCTGATTCACGAAACGAATATGCACCTGACAAAAGGAGGACAGCAATGACCGAAACTGTGAAATCTTTGAATTATACGAAAAATATCTTGCAGACCATTCCGAATAACGATAAAATGGAAGTAGTCACTCAAACCAATGCCGTCAAGTCTCCGACTGACAGCCTGAAAGCTACAACACTGGTGTACACGGTAGAGGAGATCGCGCAGATGCTGGCCATCAGCCTGCGCTCTGCTTACAACCTGTGCAACAGCACCACCGAATTCCGTGTCCTGCGGGTAGGCGGAAGCATCCGCATCCCGAAAGACCGCTTCGATGCGTGGCTCCGGGCAGCTTGAAAAAGGAGATAACGTATGGCATATATCACAAAACGCGGCAGCTCCTATGGTGTCCGCTATACTTACCAAGACGAGCAGGGTAAAAACTGCAACAAATGGGAAAGTTTTTCCACGAAAGAGGAGGCAACAAATCGCAAAAAACAAATCGAACATGAACTTGCAAACGGAACGTTTCTGATTCCGTCCACCATCACCGTCAAGGAGTTTTTGATGGAGTGGCTTCCCAAGCAATGCAACAAGCACAAATGGGCCCCCTGCACCTATCAATCCAATCTGGGAACCGTCCAGAACCTCATTATTCCGTACATCGGCGATATGCAGATGCAAAAGCTCAAGCCTTACCATCTGGAAGACCTGTATTCTACCCTCAGCAAAACGCCCTGCGGCCAGTATTATGAGGGCAAAAAGCAAGTGCTTTCGGAAAAACAACAGCAGCGGCTTCTCTCTGGAACAACCATCCACGAGGTGCACCGCCTGCTGCGGACGGCGTTTCAGTATGCGGTGGAGTGGGGCATCCTCATCAAAAGCCCCGTTCCGGTGGACAGCCCTAAAAAGTCGATTCAGGAGCGTGCCATCTGGGACGCAGACGAGATGTGGGCCGCACTTGCCAGCATGGAGGATCCGATTCTGCATCTGGCTGTCCATCTGACACTGGTGGGCGCACTGCGTGAGGGCGAAGTCGCTGGCCTGACCCCGGAAGATCTTGATTTTGATGGAGCAGACGGTACAGGCACTTTCCGCATCAACAAGTGTATGCAGCGTGTCCAGAAGGCATCGCTGGCAAAAACAGGCAAGGACTGCATCCTGCAGGAATTTGAGGATAAGCGTGAGGGTAGTACCACAACGCTGGTGCTCAAAAAGACCAAAACAGCATCATCCAACCGAACCATCTTCATGACGGCAGTGTTGAAAGAAGAACTGAAACACTGGCTAAAGCGTTTGGAAATGGACGAAGCCGTTGACCCGGAACGCTATCGCAACAGCGGAATGCTCCTGCGTCTACCCAACGGTTTGGCGGTGGAGCCGATCCTCATCCGCAAGAAGTTCATCAAGTGGCAGGACGAACACCCGGAATTCACCCGCATCGTGTTCCACGGTCTGCGCCACTCCAGTGCCACTTACCAGTTAATTGAATCCGGCGGCAACATTAAAGCCGTGCAGGGCAACACCGGTCACGCCACCACCGGCATCCTGATGGACACCTACGCCCACACGCAGGACAAGCCCCGGTTGGAGCTGGCTGAGAAGCTGGAAGCAGACTTCTATTCGCAGGACATCGGCTCCCCCAAATCCGGCTCTGTGCCGGTAAAAGAAAATCTGCCGGACAGCATCCAGATCACCCCGGAAGGGATGCTGAAAGTTGTCCGACAGATGAACCCCGAGCAGCGGCGTGAGTTCACCCGCCTGCTGTTCGCCTGAAAAAAGTATGGAAAAAACGCTCACGATGCACAGAATGCAGACAATGCAAGGAAAAACACGGCTTTCCCGCCGGTGTGCAAAAAGTGTGCAAAAGTGTGCAGAGCCCCAGAAAAAGGAAAATCCCACGAGGAATCTTACGATTCTTCGTGGGATTTTGGTGCGCTCGAGGGAACTCGAATCCCTGGCCCTCTGATTAAAAGTCAGATGCTCTACCGGCTGAGCTACGAGCGCATACATTATAAAGCGCAGTATAACACAATACTGCCGAATAATATTACCATACTCCCGGGCAAAATGCAAGCTTTCTGCACAAAAAACTTTCCCAAAGCCGTCATCGGGCAGATTTTGCCACGAACTGCCCCTTTACAAACCGGGCAAGAACCAGTACAATCAAAGCAGTTCATTACAAAACTGCAACCGACCTGCCGGGCGCACTTCCGCGCCGGGCAAGCCGATCCGATAGGAGGGCTTTTTCCATGAAAATTTCTCGACGGTCCGTACTTCGCTATTCCGGGCTGACGGCGGCGCTGCTGGCGCTCACCGGCTGCTCTGCAAACCCCGGCAGTGCCATTCTGGGCGGTGACCTGCCCGACTGGATGAAGAGCCTATTCTGCGGCTCGGCGGCATCCTCTTCCGCTTCTTCTGAGGCCGCTGCATCCTCTGCGGCCTCAGCCAGTGAGGCCTCAGCCGGTGAGGCAGCCGCCTCCTCGGCAGCGTCCAGCGAAGCCGCAAGCTCTGCGTTCAGCCTTCTGCCTGCCTACGACGCTGACCCTCTGACCGGCGAAGCCCGCAAGAGCACCGGCCGGATGGTGGGTGTGATGGTCAACAACATCGCCAACTCCGAAAGGCAGAACGCCCGCCCCCAGCGCGGCATCGGCTCGGCAGACCTGCTCATCGAAAGCAAGGTGGAGGGCGGCATCACCCGCCTGTGTGCCGTGTTCCGGGATGCGGACACCATCCCGGAGGTCGGGCCGTTGCGCTCCGGCCGCGACCAGTTCCTGCAGCTGCTCATGCCCCATCAGGCCCTCTATTACCACGATGGCGAGAGCATTTTCTGCACCCAGTTCATCAATGTATACGATTACTCCGGCCTGAACATCGGCGGCAAGAGTTACTTCAACACGCCGGTCCACCCCCACGTTGCCCACCGTGACAGCCGCGGCCGCAATGTAGCCTATGAACACACCGAGTTCACCTCCGGCAAGGAGATCAAACAGGCGGCCGGCAACGCCGGCATCGGCCTGACCTACGCCAACGAAACGCCTTTCTTCCACTTTGCCGACTACCGCACCGCGGCCTCCAATGACCTTCCCGGTGCCCCTGCGGCCAAAACCATCAGCATCACCCACTCCGAGAGCTACAGGACCCGCCTGACCTACAACAGCTGGGGCCGCAGCTACAAGCTGGAAATGTACAACCGCTCCAAAAAAGCCTATGAGAACACGGTGGACGAGCTGACCGGAAAGCAGCTGACCTTTGACAACGTGGTGGTCTGCTTTGCCGATATCGCTGCCTATGCGGGCGATTCTCACGATGTCCAGTCGGTCAACTATGTGGCCGGTGGGCAGGCGTACCTCTTCACACGGGGCGGCGTGCAGGTGGGCCGCTGGGAGAAGCCGCATCCCACCCATCCGCTCAAGCTCTACACCGAAACCGGCGAGGAGATGACCCTGAACCGGGGCAAGACCTATCTGGCACTGGTGGACAATGATGAGTGGAGCAATTTCAGCTACTAAATCACCCGCCCTCCGGGGCAGAAGAGGGAAACCGATGAAACGCTTTTGGATGCGCGCTTTGCTCTGTTTTGCGCTCAGCGCCGCACTGCTGACAGGCTGTGCGCTCAGCCCCAGCTCCCAGCCCGCTGAAAGTCCCACTGACCCGCTCACTGGGCAGGAACTTGTCTGGCCGGGCCAGCGGCCGGTCGCCATCACCATTGACAACGCGGCTTCCAGCACCACCCAGTGGGGGCTTTCCACAGCCTCGCTGGTGCTGGAAGCCCTGACCGCACAGCAGCAGGCCACCCGGCTCTGCCTGGTCTACCCTGCCGTGGGGGCTGTGCCGCAGGTCGGGCCTGTCTCTGCCGGGCAGGACCTCTACTGGCGGCTGCTGGTGGGCCAGCAGGTACTGCCGGTGCAGCGGGGCGGCGAGCAGTTTGACCAGAACTACCTTGATTACTACTCTCTGCGCGCGGTAGACGCGCTGGAAGTGGGTACCAATGCCTTTTCCTGTGAGACCAATTGGCAGAATGTCCCGCTGTGGCATACCAGCGGTGCAGCACTTTCGGGTGTGCTGGGCAGCCTGAACATCTCCCCGGCCCTGACAGAATCCCGCGTCACGGACACCTCTTCCAGCAGCTCCGACAGCGAGAGCGGAACCCTCCTCTCCGTGCCCAATCTGCTGCCCATGCAGGAAAGCGGCAAACTGCCCGATGCAGATGCTTCGGACGCAATGAGTGTCCAGGTCCAGTTTGACGCACAGAACGCCACCGGCTTCTCCTACGATGCCGACAGCAAAACCTACCGGATGCTCCACGCAGACGGCACACCGCAGCTGGATGCCAACAACGGCCAGCAGACAGATTTCGATAACCTGCTCATTCTGTTCAGTGCATCCACCCTGCGTGACGATGGTGTGACGCTGGATTACGACCTGACCATGGGCGGCGGGGTCTGGCTCAACGAAGGCCACCTGTGGAACATCACCTGGACGCAGGGCAGCGAGACCACCTTCTTCCTGTATGATTCCAACGGCCGCCCCCTGACCCTGACGGCAGGCCGCAGCTATCTGGCGCTGGTGTCCAGCCTGACCGGGCAGGAGCTCACCGTGCAGAACTCCACCGGGGAAAACCTGTTATAAGCAAAAGAGACGGTCCTGCAATCCGATGCAGAACCGTCTCTTTTTACGCTATGCTATTCACAGATCGACCACGCTGCCCACCTCGGCAAGGGTGGCAGGCACCGCGCCCAGATGGACTTCATCGGCATCCCGGCGCACCACAAAATGGACGGTCTGGCCTGCGGCAAAGTCAGGCTGATAGATCAGCTCCAGCGTCTGCCAGTCCGCCGGGGTCTCGCAGAAGCAGTGGAGCATCGCCCCGCGCCCTGCGGAAAGATTCAGGGTAAAGGCAGAAGCATCTGCCGCATTCTCACCGTAGAGGGGAGCTGCAAAGCTGCCCACCCGCACCTGTCTGCCGTCACACAGGGCAGTCAGGCCGGTGCCCAGGCTGTACAGAGCATTCCTGCTGTCCAGCCCGCGGCTCTGCAGGTAGCTGGCACCCACAGCCAGCGGCCGGGCCGAGAGGTTCTCCACCGACAGATAGACCAGCGTGCTGTCCAGCTCCGGGGCCGGTGCATAGCCCAGCAGCTCCACTGCCGCCTTGCCGTCCAGCAGAGCAGGTTCGCCCTCATAGCAGGGGGCCAGAGCCGCGCCCGAAACACCGGTGAGCAGGGCAGCAGCCAGACTGACTGCGCCGGAACCGGCATATTTCAGGAACGAGCGGCGGGACAGGGATTGTGACATCGGGGATTCCTCCTAACGGGAAAATAAGTTCTCTTTATACAATAGTAAATTCCGGGCTTTCTGTCAAGAGATTTGCCCGGAATTTTACCTGTTCTTCCGCGGTTTTACGTGTTTTGGATATTTTCAGGGCGGCGCGGCAAAGATTCTTACTCAAATGCCTCGTTTTCCTCGGCTTCTGCCTGCCCGCGCAGGGTATCGGCGTAGCCAAAGGGGACGATGTCGATGGCCTCCACCAGACGGTCGCGCATCCAGAGCTGCACGTCGGTCTGGACGGTATAGCCGCAGCCAGGGTCGGCCATCCACTGTTCCGGGTGGCGGGAGGGCAGCGCGCGCTGGCTCAGCATACTCATGATCACGCCGCCATGGGTCACGCAGGCAGCCTCGGTCACATCCATCCGGATC
>OLVZ01001275.1_pt1 | contig 21992 bp, 19 predicted proteins | sample 1673341 | NCBI WGS metagenome assembly OLVZ01 (sample SAMEA3178944, study PRJEB25190) | human gut metagenome | biome: human gut; feature: human-associated habitat; material: faeces | place: Austria | collected 2013 | reverse complement strand
GACGAGACCATCCAGGACATCCTCATCCGCTACAAGCGCATGGACGGCTACTCCACGCTCTGGCTGCCCGGCTATGACCACGCCGGCATCGCCACGCAGATAAAGGTCGAGGAGAAGCTGCGCAATGAGGGCAAGACCCGCTTCGACCTCGGCCGCGAGGGCTTCCTGGACGAAGTCTGGGCCTGGAAGAACAAGTTCGGCAACAGGATAGTCGAGCAGCTCAAGACTCTCGGCTGCTCCTGCGACTGGGAGCGCCAGCGCTTCACCATGGACGACACCTGCGCCAAGGCCGTGCGCGAGACCTTTGTCAACATGTACGAGAAGGGTCTCATCTACAAGGGTCACCGCATCATCAACTGGTGCCCGCACTGCACCACCGCGCTCTCCGACGCCGAGGTCGAGTACGTGGAGAAGCCCGGTCACCTCTGGCACGTGCGCTATCCGCTCAGCGACGGCAGCGGCGAGCTTATCATCGCCACCACCCGTCCCGAGACCATGCTGGGCGACACCGGCGTGGCCGTCAACCCTGCCGACGAGCGCTATAAGGACATCGTGGGCAAGACCTGCATCCTGCCCCTGGTCGGCCGCGAGATACCCATCGTCGCCGACGAGTACGTCGAGATGGACTTCGGCACCGGCTGCGTCAAGATGACGCCCTGCCACGACCCGAACGACTTCGAGGTCGCGCAGCGCCACGGCCTGGAGGAGATACTCATTCTCGACAACAACGCCAAGATAATCAACGGCGGCAAGTACAACGGCATGGACCGCTACGAAGCCCGCAAGGCCATCGTCGAAGACCTGGAGCGCGAGGGCTACCTCGTCAAGGTCGAGGACTACAGCCACAACGTCGGCACCTGCTACCGCTGCCACAACGACGTGGAGCCGATGAGCAGCGAGCAGTGGTTCGTCAAGATGCAGCCGCTGGCCAAGGAGGCCATCCGCGTGGTTGAGGACGGCGAGGTCAAGTTCGTGCCCGAGCGCTTCACCAAGACCTACCTCAACTGGATGTACAACGTCCGCGACTGGTGCATCTCCCGCCAGCTCTGGTGGGGTCACCGCATCCCCGCGTGGTACTGCAAAGACTGCGGCCACATGACCGTCAGCCGCGAGGACGCCACCGAGTGCGAGCACTGCCACAGCAAGAACATCGAGCAGGACCCCGACGTGCTGGACACCTGGTTCAGCTCGGCGCTCTGGCCCTTCTCCACGCTGGGCTGGCCGGACGACACCGAAGACCTGCGCTACTTCTACCCCACCGACGTGCTGGTCACCGGCTACGACATCATCTTCTTCTGGGTCGCGCGAATGATCTTCTCCGCCTGCGAGCAGACGCATAAGCCGCCCTTCCACACCGTGCTGATACACGGCCTTATCCGCGACCCGCAGGGCAAGAAGATGAGCAAGTCCGCCGGCAACGGCGTCGACCCCATCGAGATGATAGACCGCTTCGGCGCCGACGCGCTGCGCTTCAACATCATCACCGGCAACAGCCCCGGAAACGACACCCGCTTCTATGTCGAGCGCTGCGAGGCCATGCGCAACTTTGCCAACAAGCTGTGGAACGCCTCCCGCTTCGTCATGATGAACCTCAACGTGAACGACTGCGCCCTGCCCGAGCGGCTCGAGCTGCCCGACAAGTGGGTGCTCAGCAAGTTCAACACCCTCGCCGGCGAGGTGCGCGAGAACCTGGACAAGTACGAGCTGGGCATCGCCGCGCAGAAGATCTACGACTTCATCTGGGACACCTACTGCGACTGGTACATCGAGCTGGCCAAGGCCCGCCTGAACGGCTCCGACGCCGAGGCCAGGGAGGGCGCGGAGCGCGTGCTGCTGTACGTCCTCACCGGCATACTCAAGCTGCTGCACCCGTTCATGCCCTACATCACCGAGGAGATATACCAGGCCATCCCGCACGAGTGCGAGGCGCTCATCATCGCGCCGTACCCGAAGTACGACGAGGCACTGAGCTTCCCCGCCGAGGAGCAGAGCTTCGAGCTGGTGATGGACGCCATCCGCGCCATCCGCTCCCGCCGCGCGGACATGAACGTCCCGCCCAGCCGCAAGGCCAAGGTCATCGTCGCCACCGCCGAGAAGGACACCTTTGTCTCCGGCGCGCCGTACATCCAGCGTCTGGCCAGCGCCAGCGAGGTCGAGGTCGTCGACGCCGGATACGAGGCCGCCCCCGGCATGGTGACGGTCACCACCCACAGCGCCAGGCTGCTGATGCCCATGGCCGAGCTGGTCGACCTGGAGGCTGAGCGCGCCAGGCTCACCAAGGAGCTGGAGAAGGCTCGCAAGCAGCTGGAAGCCCAGGAGAAGAAGCTCGCCAACGAGAGCTTTGTCTCCCGCGCGCCCGAGGCCGTGGTCAACGCCGAGCGCGAGCGCGCCGAGAAGGCAAAGGCGCTCATCGCAAACCTGGAAGGCTCGCTCAAGGAGCTTGGCTGAGTTCCCGAATAAGCACATCTCCCCCGGCCGCAAGACCGGGGGAGTTTTTTATTGCGCATGGCAAAGCGGCTCCGGTCTTTACCGGAGCCGCTTTGCGCGCTTATACCGCTATTCTTCTCGCGCCGACGTACATCCTGGCGTAGTAGCTCTCGCTGAGGCCGTTGATGGTGACATAGCCCGCGCCGGAGCTGGCGTGGATGAACTGGCCGTCGCCTATGTAGATGCCCACGTGGCCGATGGCCTCGCTGCTGCTGGCGAAGAAGACGGCATCGCCGGGCTGCAGGTCTTCGTAGGCGACCGACACGCCGTTTTTGTATATGTCGGCGGCGGTGCGGTTGGTCTGATAGCCGAGGCTCTTGTAGACGTAGCTCACAAAGCCGGAGCAGTCAAAGCCGGTGGAGGGCGAAGAACCCGCCCAGACGTAGGAGTAGCCCATATACTGCTTGGCGAAGTCCACGACCTTCTGCCCTATCTCGCTGCTGCCCGCCGTGGTTCCGGCGGAGGCGGCGGAGCCGGTGCGCTCGCCCAGCTCGACGTAATCGCTGCGTATGTAACCGGTCATGCCGCCGGCGTTTACGCGGTACCAGTTGCCCGCGACGCCGGTGACCTCCACGCTCTCGCCGTAGCTGGTCACGCGGAGTATCTGGCTGTCCGTGCCGGCGGCGGAGCGCATGCGCACGCCCGTGCCGTTCACCCAGCCGGAGGCGGAGACGTCCATCGTGTCGGCTATGCTGAGGTAGTCGGCGGACATATAGCCCCAGGTGCCGTTGACGTACACGCGGTACCAGCCGTCGGCGGCCTTGCTCTCGACTATCATCGGCGTCCCGGTCGAGGCGGTGAAGATTATCGAATTGTCCGTGCCCGCGCCGGAGCGCAGGTTGACTTCCGTGGTGGTCGACGCGCCGCCAATGCAGTCGGCGGCGGCCGCGGTCGCGAGGGTGCAGCAGCAGATGGCCGCTGCGGCTATGCTGCGGAGTATCTTTCTCTTGGTCATTTGCGTTCTCTATCCTTTATCCCTGGTTTATCCCTGTCGTGATACCGTAAAGCCTATCCCGGCGGCTTTACCTCACTTGCTGGAGAGCGCCCTGTCCAGCCACACGGACGCCACGTCCATGGCCGCGTACAGGCTGTTCTTCTCGCTCTTTTTCACCACGCGGTCGCGGCTCTTGAGGTCGGGGTCGGTGCGCTGGAGCTGCACCGTGACCTTGGTCGCCACGTCCAGATCCTTGACCTTCTTGGTCTCAAGGATCTGCATCATGATGATGTACTCGTCGGCCATGCTGCCGAAGTAGATGATGTTGTCCTTCCTGCGGAGCGGATGCCCCTTATAAACAAGCTCCTTACTGGCTGCCATCTTGATACCTCCATCTGTGGTTACAATTCGGTAACGAACAGTGTAACCGAATTGTAACTCATGTTTTCCTTTTTGTCAACCTTTTTCGGGGAAAAGTTCGGGTCGGGGCGTCTGCTCCGACCCGATTTTGCGGGATAACACTTGGTTTTGCGGGATAAATCGTGGATTTTGGGAATAGAGAACTGGTTGTAAACTTTTTGTTACGCCGCCTCGTCCACGGGCTCGGTGGGAACTATGTCCTCGCCGTCGTCGGGCGGGAGAGTGGCGTCGGGGGTGTCGGACGCGCTGGGCGTCGGAGTCTCGGTCGGCGTCGGCGTCGGGGTCGGCGTGGTGAGGTCGCCGAAGATCTGCGTGTCGCCGCCTATGCTCGTCGGGTCGGTGAAGCTGCGGTACTCCAAGCCCTCGTGCACCTGCTGCATGATGTTGCGCCAGATAACGCAGGCGGGGTTGGACCAGGTGACGCCGTTGTCGACCGGTATGTCGTGTCCGGTCCAGACGGCGGCCACATAGTAGGGCGTCATGCCGACGAACCAGCGGTCACGGTTGTTGCCGGAGGAACCGGTCTTGCCGGCCACTTCCTGGGTGTAGAAGTTCGCGCTGGTGCTGGTGCCGCCGTTGGCGGAGCCGACCATCATGTCCACCACGTTCCACGCGGCGTTTTCTCGGATGGCCTGGCGCTGCTGCACGGGGTTATCCAGCACGACGTTGCCGTTGGAGTCTGCCACCTGGGAGTAGGTGCGGCTCTCGGAGAAGGTGCCGCCGTTGGCCAGGGCGCTGAAGGCCTGGGTCATCTCGCGCACCGTGACGCCGTATGTCAGCTCGCCGAGGGCGAGGGGCGAGGGCGCATAGTCCTGGTCGACCAGCGTGGTCAGGCCGAAGTTGTCCTCCAGGTAGTTGTAGCTGGTCTCAAGGCCGAGCTTGTCGAGTATCTGCATGGCCACGGTGTTCTTGGAGCGCACCAAGCCCTGGCGTATTGTTATGGGGCCGAGGTACTCCGGCGGGGTGTTGCGCGGGTAGAAGCTGATGTTGTCCATAGTGTACTCGCCGGAATCGGGGCGTCCGTCCATGACCAGAGTGTTCTGGGTTATTATGCCCAGGTCAAAGCCGGGGGCGTAGACGGACAGCGGCTTGAGCGAGCTGCCCGGAGCGCGCGTGGTGTCCGTGGCTCTGTTGAGGATGAGGTTGGCGTTCTTCTCGCCGACTCCGCCCACCATCGCCACTATGTTGCCCGTGTACTGATCCATTATCACTATGGCGCTCTGCAGCTGCTGAGTGGTTCTCGGGTACACGTTCGGGAAGTTGTCGAGGTTCTCGTAGTAGTTCTCGGCTATCTCCTGGATGCGGCTGTCGCAGCAGGTGTATATCTGATAGCCTCCGGAGTAGAGCAGCCTCGTCGCCGTCTCGTAGTTGATGCCGCGCACCTCCATGAGGTCGGCGGTCACGTCGTCGATGACGGCCTCGACGTAATAGCTGTAGATCTCGGTGGTAGCGACCTCGGAGGGGCTGCGGGTGAAGACCAGCTCCTCGTTGACGGCCTGGGTGTATTCGTCATAGGTTATATAGCCCTGCTCATACATCTCGCGCAGCACCGTCTCCTGCCGCTCCTTGTTGTTCTCCAGGCTGTAGAAGGGGCTGTAGTACGTGGGCAGGTTGACTATGCCGACGATGCTGGCGCATTCGGCCAGCGTGAGCTCGCTCGGCTCCTTGCCGAAGTAGGTCTGCGCGGCCGTGTATATGCCGTTGCAGCCCTCGCCGAAGTAGACCGCGTTGAGGTACCACTCTATGATCTCCTCTTTGTCGTACTTCTTTTCAAACTCCAGCGCCCGGAAGATCTCCACCAGCTTTCGTTGGACCGTGACCTCGTTGTCGCCGGTGAGGTTCTTGATGAGCTGCTGCGTTATGGTCGAGCCGCCGAAGCTGCTGCTGCCGAGGAAGCTGGAGAAGATGGCGCCGACGGTGCGGTACCAGTCCACGCCCTTGTGCTCATAGAAGCGCTTGTCCTCTATGGCCACCAGCGCGTGCTCCAAGTCCTCGGGGATGTCCTCATAGTCGACCCAGATGCGGTTCTCGCCGCTGGAGAGCGTGGCCATCACATCGCCGTTGATGTCATAGACCGTGCTGGACTCGCTCAGCGAGAAGTCGTCGAGCGAGATGTCCAGGTCATCCACCAGCGTGGTCTTGACATAGAAGGCAAAAATACACACGAACAGCAGACCCGTGGTGAGTATCACGAGCAGCGCCGTAACAACTATTTTCAAGGCCAGCGAAAGCGCGCCCACAGCGGCAGAGCCCGCCGTGCGCGCCGCCTTGACGGCCTTTTTCTTGTCCATGGAATCTTTGGGCATTGCGTACCTCCGTATATCAAAGGCAAGCGTCGCAGGCTGCGCCTGCTGACACTCAACCCATTCTATCCTGTTATTATATCATATCATGTCAAAATAGAGTATAGAAAATGTGAAAATTTCGCTAGTCACATTACAACAATAAAAGCGGCCGGACGTTGTATCGTTTCGGCGATTGCGTGGAATAATCCATGGGAAAGGAGGTTGAAATATGAAGCTGTGGATGAAGCTGGCCGGCTGCGGGATAATGACCGTAGCGGCCGTCTGCTGCGCCTCGGCGGCGATATCCGGCATCACCGGGGACGTCAGCGCCGAGGAGGACGCCGGCGAGGGCGTGCTCGACTGGCCGCTGGCCATAGAGGACGCCGAGTTCGTGCTGCGCGAGTACGACGGCTGTGTGGCCGTGTTCGCCGTGGGGGAAAGCAAGCCCGTGACCACTACCGACATCAACGTCAGAACGCTGCGCGAGGCCGACCGCGCCCTGCTGAGCGCCGGGCTGCCGGCCGCCGATAAGGACGAAGTGCTTACATTATTGGAAGACTTAGGCTCATAAACGCGAATTATTTGAACACTTTTCGCATTTATGTCCATCACCTGAAAAAACCGATTGATTTCTTCTCCGGTATGCTGTACAATAGTCACGCAAGATAAAACTCCCCTCTGAGAAGGAGACAGAAACATGGACGAAGGTTACGGCAGCAACTATATCACCATCGAGGACGAGGACGGCAACGAGTTCGAGCTGGAACAAATCGCCACCCTGGCCTACAAGGATTCAGACTACAGCCTGTTCCTCCCCGCCGACATGTCCGAGGAAGACCCGGACTACGGCTACATCATACTCCGCATCGAGGAGGAGGACAACGAGGAGGTCTACTGCTCGGTGGATGACGAAGACGAGCTGGTCGCCGTGTACGACATGTTCATGGAGCAGCTTTTCGATGAGGACGAAGATACAGACGAGACCGGGGACGAGTAAGTTCCACCGGTTGCCACATTTGTTTTAATCCTGCCCTGTGCGTGGATTTTCTTGAGCCCATATAAACCCACATCATTTATAAGGGATGCCATATTCCCGCGTGGATTGCAGGCCTCCCGGCTCCCCCACCGAGGTGAGTTGGAAGTTGGAAGCGTCGAAGCACGGGAGAGGCGACCCACCTGCCGGAGACGTGCAGGTTCTATCTGGGCTCCCACGGCAACGGCGGGAGAGGCCGGCAGCATCCTTGCGATGCCGCCGGCTTTTTCTTAGTCCCAATTCGACTTTGTGTTCCCCCTCAAAACCTGTGTATAAATATTCGATACCATGTCCCCCTTGTGTGATATATGAGGGCTTCGATGTATTTGCCTTGAAAGAGGCACGATGGTATGGTAAAATATAAATAATATGGAATATTTGATAAAGGATGGTGACGATATGTTTGACGTATGGATGGGAGATATAGAACTTACTACGGCAATTTTAATTTTTTCTGTCATCGTGCTTTTGCCAGTTCAATTACTTCTTTGCTTTAAGGCAAAGAGCAAGGCGATTCGTTTACTGCCTGTGATGGTGCTTTCTATAGCGACAATTATTTTTGCTGTGATGTCTGTTGCAATTACAGGATGGGATGGACTGGGATACGTATTCCTCGCCATATTTACAGGTTTTATGTTACTTATGTGCGGCATGGGCTGGGGCATCTGGTGGATTGTAAAACGCAAGAAGCAAAGCAAGGCATAGCGCGAGTAAAATGAATTGAGTATCAGAGGGGATCTCGCCTTAATGGGTGAGATCCTCGTTTTATGTCCCCTAATGAATAAATCTACATTAGCTTACTCTACCCTATACTCCGGGAACACAAAAGGAAATTGGGAGTTTTCTTATGCCGTTTCGGCTCCTAAGCAGCGCAAAATGTGCCGGTCAACGCCGGCGCATTTATTTTTGCGACCATCCGGCGCAAAACCGTACTTATATATTGAAAGCGGCCGCGGCGCTTAGCTGACATGGAGGAGGCGGCTAAATGGAAGATGAAGACATCATCGCCCTGTACTGGGCGCGCGACGAGCGGGCGATACGCGAGACCTCGCTCAAGTACGGCAGGCTCTGCCGGAGCATCGCGGGCAATATCCTCGCCAGCCGCGAGGACTGCGAGGAGTGCGTCAACGACACCTACCTGGCTCTGTGGCGGGCGATACCGGACGCGCGCCCGGCGCGCTTTTCGGCCTTTGTCGGCAAAGCAGCGCGCAACACCGCGCTCAAGCGCTGCGAGTACCTCTCCGCGGCCAAGCGCAGTCCCGACGCGCTGCTCGCGCTTGACGAGCTGGGCGACTGCGTCCCTGACGGCAAAAGCCTGGAAGACGAGCTGGAGGCGAGGCGCATTGAGCGCGCAATCGGCAATTTCCTCTGGCATCAGCGCGAGGACAAGCGCGTCATCTTTGTCCGGCGCTACTGGTACTTTGACTCGATAGCGAGTCTCAGCGAGAAGACCGGCTACAGCCAGGGCAAAATCAAGAACATACTGTATCACATGCGCCTCAAGCTCAGGGCGCAGCTGGAAAGCGAGGGTGTAGAGCTATGAACAAAAGTCAGTTTTCCGAGCGCATCGGCAATATAGACGAGCGCCTGGTCGAGCAGGCGGAACGCGTGCCAAACTACGCCAGGCAGGGCAGGCAGCGCCTGGTTCGGCGCATCGCCGCCGCGGCGGCCGCGCTGGCCGTCATGGTCTGCGGCGGCTTCGGTCTGGGCGCCACGGTGTTTGCCCAGGAGATAGAGGTGCCCGTGGAAGTTCCCGTGGAGCCGGAGAGCGTCACGTTCGCCGACTACGGCGTCACGCTGATACTACCCGACAGCTGGGAGGGCAACTACGCTGTGGACGGCGACAGCATCTATGTCCCGTCCGTGCGCGAGCACAACGGCGGCGAGGCCGGAGTGCTGTTCTCGATCGGCCTCTATTCCGAGCAGATAACCAAGGACGAGTACGACACCACCGACGGCCCCTGGAACGTCGTCCCCAGCCGCTATATAATGACCACAGCCAACGGCACGCTTTTCCTCTATTGCGCCAGCGACGTGCAGTACGATCCGTCCATCGAAGCCGACGCAGAGCTCTATAGCCGTATGTACAAAGAAATCAGCCAGATCCGCTTTGTAGTGGACAACGCGCTGGCCGATTGAGACGTCCAAAATAAATTTCGCCCCAAAGCGCAAAAAACACTTGAAATTCTTATCCCGGTGTGCTATTATAATCGGGCACTGTGAAACGCATATCCGGGTGTGGCGCAGATGGTAGCGCGCTTGAATGGGGTTCAAGAGGCCGCTGGTTCAAATCCAGTCACTCGGACCAGGAAAAGTCCTGAAATCGCAAGATTTCAGGACTTTTTCTTTATCTTCGCCCCAAAATCGTGCAATATATTTACTTCATACCAGAACGCGTACCAGAATTGTACCAGAATCGCGTTTGGAAACTATGGACGCAATAGGGCGTTTTGTTACGCCCCTATAAGCTGTGCGAGGCTTTCGACGGCGGCGGTTTTGACGCCGCTCTGGACGTGGAGATAGTGCTCCGTCATGTCTATCTCCGCGTGACCGGCGAGGGCTTGTATTGTCTCCATCGGCACTCCCTGCGCCTGAAGCTGGCTCACGAAGGTGTGTCGGCACGAGTGCGGAGTAAGCGGCCTGACACCGGGGACGGACTCAATCGCGGCGGCGAACTTGTCGCGGAAGTGCGTCGGGTTACAGGGCTTATCCCCGCCCTTGCCCGTCCACAGATACGGTGTGCAGTATGTACGCAGGCGCTTCACCATGTCGCGGTAGGCTACGGGAATCGGGACGTCACGCACACTCGTCGCGCTCTTTGTCGCGCCAACGAACACTGTTCCCTTTACCTGTTTAACCGCCTGCCGGATGTGGATGCACGAGCCGTCAGGCTCGATGTGCCCGGCCTCGAGCGCCAGCAGCTCCTGCGAGCGCATACCTGTGAGCAGCAGCAACCGTATGCTGTCGCCGGTCTTGTCATGCGGCAGGTATTTGAATAGCTTTTGGACTTCTTCCGCTGTGAAGGAGTCCTTTTTGCTTTTCTGGGGCTTCTGCCTGGTCTTATCCGCAAGCTCAACCGGGTTTTTGAGTATCAGGTCGTTGGCCTGAGCCTTGCGCATAATCTGAAACATCATGCCACGGCATTTTGACGCCTGCGACTGGTGCTTACCGTCCACGGTCAGCTCGCGCAGGAAGGCCTCGACATCAGCGGCTTTGATGCTCCTGAGCGGCATGGCTCCGAACGTTTTGTTCAGCGTCTTGAGCGTGTAGCCATAGCCCTCGTATGTGGTCGGGGAAACCTGATCCCTGTATCCATCGTACCACGTCTGCGCCCACTCGGCGAAAGTCGGCTCCCGCTTCGTAACGTCCAGCCCGGAGTCAATCGCCGTCTGGTAGTCCTTGACCTTTTGTAAAACTTCTCTCTGCGTCCTCGCGTAAAAGCTCTTGTATTTTCTCTTTCCGTTTGGCTGAAAGCCTGTCATAATCATACACTCCCAGAGGCCGTTCTGTCGTTTCCGCAGAGCGCCCTCACCGTTGGAGCGTTTCTTTGGCATAGGTGTCCTCCCTTAGGTTTTGTTTTATTGAGAAAGGCCGAGCCGCTTGCTCACTCGTCCTGTTCTGACTCGTCAGAGAAGTCGTCATCAGAATAACGTGAAATACGAGAGTCTGACCCGGCATGAAGGTAGGCGCATCAGGCTGACCGGCGCTGTTGTAGTCGCGGAATCGGAAAGCGCGACGCTTGCGACGGTTGCAACGATAGCCTGAGCACTGCCAATTTAACCGTCGCAACCGTTGCAACCGTTGCGGGGGGATGAAAATAAGCGCCTGCAAGAGCGCGCCGCCGGAAAACCTCCCGACCGCGAGGCCGGGAGGTTTTGAGTTTTCAGGGTTTGGGATGTAATCCCAACAAGGCGTTTTTTGAGTGTGTATATACGCACTCACTGCTTGCTGCTGGTAGATATTGTTGACGCATTTGTGATGCAATGATACAATTAAAAAAACGTGCAGTCCCGAAAAATAAGGACGGATGAGCAGTATGGGAGAAAACATAGACAAAATACTTTTTGAAGAACAGCTTAACCGCCTGAGAGGCGACGAGGCCATACGAAAGAAGCGCACGCGCGCCGTGCGCTGGGTGAAGGCACAGCTCGCGCTTGAGCTACGGCGGGAGGCGCCGGCGCGTTTCTCTCTCAGCAAGGAACAGTGGCTCCGGTTCAGGCGCGGAGAGGAACCGGGGTTCAGCGCGGCGGCAGAGAAGCTGCTGAGTGACTTGAAGCTGCCAAAAGTCAGGCTGCGGCAGTACAGGGCGTTGAAAGCGCACGACAGGCGAATGGCCGCAAAACTGCTGTGGCGGGAACTGCTTGAGCGGGAACTTAAGGACTTCGGTAGCCGTGCCGGAATCCCCAATCCTACTTGGTGGCGCTTTATAAACGTCAAGACATACTCTCATCCCGAAACGGCGTCCAAAGTGATTTCCGCGCTCGGCCTCGGCGCTGCGGAGGAAGAAAAATTGAAAGCTCTGCTGCTGCGCGGCAAGTTTGAGGACGTGGAGCCATTGAAAAGGCCGGCGCGGGAGCACATAAAATCGCGCGGCTTGAACATTACGGAATTCCTTCGGCATTCGTATATCTCCCAGGACGCATGGGAACCGTTCCAGCCCAACGGCAGCGGGACGGTCAGCCAAGGCACGCTGCTGAAGCTCGCCGTCGGTCTCTCGCTGACGCCAGACAGGGCGTGGAGCTTCCTCGGGCTGGTGCAGAGCGGATTTTTCATGGAGTGCGACCTGCACGTCCTTACATATATGCACATTTCCTGCGCGCTGATGGGAGGAGAGGCAGACTACATACCTGAAGAACTTGCAGAGCTGCTGGACGAGTATTCCAAAGCGGGCAATTTTGCAAACCCATACCCGCCGGAGGCGCTTTGCCTGGATCAAAAAATTTAGCGCTATTTCACGCCGAGCGGTGTTTTTTCACAACGGGCTGTATTCAATTCACGCCGGAACTGCTATCCTTTGCTCACAGAGATAAACCTACGGGCAATTAAAAGGAGGCATTACGGTGAACAATACCAACTCTGCAATACTCGGAAGCGGCGACCATGTCCTGATATACTCCGCTGCGAGCAAGCTTGAAAACGGGCGTACGCTGTATGAAGTCATGACCGGCATGTGGACGCAAATCCGCGGCGCTGAGTCCGACCGGAGCCAGGCCAGTTTGGAGGCTCTGCAAATAATGCACCTTGTTGAGCGCTATACTCAGCTGCATGAAGGCATTAGCGCAGACAGCGTCCGCGCAGCAGACGTCTACATTGACAGCTTTGACAGCCTCGCCGAAGCCGAATGGGCCATGAGACAGATATTGAGGGGACTGAATCCGGAAAAGAACAGGGACGTGTCCACAGACGGCAACATCATGGTCTTTGCGCGGGAAGCAGGTGCGACGGACAGATATGATCTGATGTCCTATAATGAGCTGCGCGAGGAACTCATAAGCCGGCTGAGCAAGCTGAACATGTCCTATAAGGGTATGACAAGGCTGTTCAAGCTTGTCAGAGGCGCCGACTATTCGGCCGCAGCCGCGGCCTTCGGGCGGGACGGCTACGAGCTCAAGTGCCTGACCGCCATGCACATGTACCTCAGCAACCCGGGCATGAGCATAGAGCAGGCGGCCATGAACGCCTGTTACGGGGTCGATTTTCAGGCCGTGTGCGACGCTGTCAACATTGGCCGGGTCACCGCCTCTTCGGCGTCGTGCATACTTCTCGTAAGCGCAGTGCCCTTTGCATTTATGGCGCTTGAGCTGATAGCTTCCTCGACGACCATAGGCTCGCTCGTGCTTTCCTGCGGCGTAATTGTACTGACCGCCAGCGCGCTCTGCCAGCTCTACGAATATCTGCCGGAGGCCGCCGGCGCAACCGGCATTACCCTCGTCAATCTCGTAAAGAAGGGCGCGGAGACCGTTGAACGCGGCTGGGAGCGCCTGTGCGAGAGCCTTGAGCGCAACGGCGACTACGACTATGACGACGACTATATTGGTGAGGAAGAGGACGAAGCGGCGTTTGCCGACCCGGACTATCCTTTTTGAGCTGGACACAATTCGCAACTGACATAAGCGGGAGGAGCGGCGGCTATGGAGGAGGGAAACAAATTGTTATTCCTAGGGCGCAGGTATGAGTTAGGTGACGTGATAGATTATCTGCGGGATTTCACATACGGCGTCACCGCCGTGGGGCTGCATTTCGGCATGGACGAGACGCGCCTCTACCGTTGTTCGCCGCGAGGCGACGGTGAATGGGAGGCAAAAATGCTCTCCCCCGGCGGCGGCTACGCCGTCCCAAACCTGATATGCTACGAAAACGGCAGGCCGGTAATCGGAGAAGCGGCGCGAAACAGGCCAAACGTTATTGACAGCTTTAAAACGCCTCCTGAGTTCTGGGATGAGCCAGCGACGAGCGGTCGAAGCTACGACGAGGTAATCCACGACTACATAGCCGGCGTCTGGCAGCTTGCGCTGCGGAGCGACACAGAGCTTTCGGAGTCCGTGGCGAGCGGAAGCGCCGTTGTCGCCGTAGGATGCCCCGCCCGCGCGGAGTGGACGGGAAAGGACGCCATAAAGCGCTACGCCGAACTCGTCGGCCGGGCCACCGGCTGCAGGGCGGTTGTGCTGCCGGAGCCTAATGCTGCACTCATGAGCGCCGTCTGCGGATATGACGAGTCTCCGCTAGACAATGACAGCGGCCTGTGCCTCCGCAGCGGCGCTCTGATACTCAGTGAGGACGGTGGACATGTGGAGGCCTCGCTGCTCCTTGAGGGCAGAGCTGCACTTGTTTCAGAGTGGCGTCCCGGCGACGCTCAGAGCATGGACGATTTCGTGTCGCGCGCCGTGGAGAGAGCTGCCGGAGAGGGAGCCGGTGCCGTCGTTGTGACCGGGCGCGGCTGGGAGCTGGAAAAGGCGGCTTGCAAGGCGATAGCCGGAGTGAAGGATGGCTCTGCGCCGGTCCTTGCCGACTGCGATCCGGTGACCGCCGTCGCCGGGGGGCTTTGCAAGGCCTATACGCTTATTGCAAAGGCATCTGTAGCGCTCGACAGGGCGTGGGGCGAGAAGGTCGAACCGCTTATCCGCAGGCACAACGAGGAACTGCTGCGCGAGACGGCTGAGGCGGCATGCAGTCACGCTATGTCCGCGGTATACGAGCGCCTCGCGCCCATACTCGGCGACGGGGAGCCGCACCGGCGCAGCAGCCTGCTCGAGGCCGGAAGGGAAACCATAGAAAACGACGCCGGGCTGGGCGGCGCAGTTGCCGCGGCGTTCCGGGAGTCGTTTGAGAGGTGCGCGGAGAGCTGCCGAGGCGTCATGGATGGACCGCTTCTTTCGTTCGACTGCGGAGTTTACGGAGGGCTGTTTTATGACGGGTTGTTTGACAACAAAGCTTTTGACGGCACGGTCCTCCCCGGCGAGAGCGCGCCGGAAAGACCGGATACCTTTTACCTAAATGAACATATGCGCTCTACGGTCGGACACTCCCTGTCCTCAAACATATTCCACAGTGTGTTTTGCACAGTAATAACAGTGCTCTCGGGGGGAGCCACCCTCCTTAACGACGGACTCTGGCACATGAAGCACATGCACGACGAGGAGGACGAGGGGTTCTCTGCCGAAATGTGCGCCAAAATACTCAGACGGCTTGAGGACCCGCCAGTGCGCAGCCGCAGGCGGGCAGTAAAGGGTCTGGTCAAGGCATTTAAGGATGACGACATGCTCGCCGGTAGCTTCTCGGCGGCAATGTACGGGATGTTTGAAAAAGCCATGGGCTGCTCGCTGCTCCTGCTCGGCACGGACGAGGACGGCGCGGCGGTCTATCGCGGCTAAAATAAGCGCGTGGCGGTGAAAAAACTATGGGAATTTTCGTGATGGGCGGGGCACAGATAAACGGGCCGCTGAAATTCCGCAGACATTTCGATCCGGAGGACTTCCTCCGCTCGCTCGAGCTGGCCGCAGGATTTGCCTATATGCAGCTGCGCGGCCTCTCGGCATGGGACAAATACAACAGCGAGGTGCTGTACCAGTCAGTTTTTTCCGGCAAAGGCTGCCTGAACGCTCCGCTGAGCGAGCCAGCAGACTATTTCAGCCAGAGAGTAGGCGCTTTCAGCAGCATGACGCTCAAAGCCGCCGAGCTGAAGGCCGTCAAGGCGTTGGGCGAGGCTCCCGGAGTGAAGGAGACGCTCCACAGCGTCTGGGACACGGCCGAGGCGGCTCAAGGCGAGCTCTCGGCGGCTCACGGTAGTGATACAGCATGGAAAAGGACACGGCTTTTCCTCGCCCTGTCTGCAGGGTATTTCCTCGCGCGCACTGCTCCAGCGGAGAGGCCGGTCTCACCCGCCGCGGCCGCCGCAGCCTATTTGAAACGCCCACGCGAGCTTGACTCCGGGCGCTGGCTGTGTCTCAAAGCCGGCACGGTGACGCTCGCTCAACGGAGCGAATCCTACCGCATACTGATGGACGAGCGTGCGATGGAGGGCATGATTCCCGGCACGGAGCTGGAGCTCTGCCGCGTGGAGGCCGGGAATGGGAGCGTCGTGCTGGAGCTGCATCTCGGCGAGTTTGATACGCATCCGGTGAGGCTTGAAATAGCAGCGGGAGACTACAGGTATTTTACTCTTGCTGGCGATAGGCCGGTGTATCTGCATCCGCTTGAGGTCAAAAACGGATATTATACCATGATACGCCGCGGCAGGGACCTGTATCATGGAAAGCATCAAGCCCTCGTACAAGTTGCGGAAGTTAAAGACATCGTGGATTTCGCACCGGAGGCAGACGGAGGCGGCTGGATCACGCTGGGCGGGGACGGGAAGACAGACCTGGGCCATTATTCCAAAAGGGCGATCCCGGCGGCGCGAAGGCTGAGCGGGGGCGGCTGTGTGCAGCTCGTGATGGAGGGCAAGGCCTGCCGCGTGCTCAGGAGCGACGGGACAGTTGTATCAAATCTCTTCGACATACACGGCCGGGGCCTCACGGTTCTGCGCTGAAATGCAGGCGGGTGAATCAGAATGGCTAAAGATGAAATGCATACGGTGATGGACACTGTGATCGGGGACTGCCGAAGGGCGTATGAGTCCAGGACGCCTCTTATAATGATAGACACCGTGGAATATAAGCTCGTGGAGGAGATAGCGCTGTCCGGCGCTCTCGTGGCACCGGCAAGGAGGGCGGGCGAGCCTTATCTGGATATGGAGCTCGCATACTACGAGTTTATCGGCTCGCGCCCGGACCGGCTCTCAGGCTGCGAGAACCTGTTCTTTGGTACGGAGCGCCTTGGGGATACAGAGAAACTGAATGGAGCCGTGGACAGCCCCGGTCTGCCGGGCATTCACATAATCTCGCTGGAGAAGGGCGAACAAAGACAGAAGGGTGCGCCTCAGCGCGTGCTTGACAGCCTGCGCCGGTATGTACGGAGCTATCTCTCATGCCGGGACAACAGCGCGCCGCTGCGGTGCAGCTGTGTGCTGCTGTACGGGGACACTTCGCTGCTGCCTGAGGATCTGCAGCCGTACACTGAGATCGTCGAGGTGGGCTTCCCGTCAAAGCGCGAGCTGCTGGCCCTGGTCGAGCAGATGGCCGCAGAGAGCGGGGGCAGAACGCCGGACATGGACACCATGCAGGAGATCGTCTCAAGCCTTGCCGGCCTCGGCCTCTATGAAGCGCGGCGGCTTGTTTTTCGCCTGCTGAGCGTGCGGACGGGTCGCGGAGAGCGGCTTATAGACAACAGGGAGCTGCGCCGCCTGGCGATACGCGATGTGAAAAAACAGTCCCTGCTGCGGAACGGCGGCCTGCTCACCCTCTGCCGGGTGAAAAAGGAACGCTTGGCCGGCATGGACAGGTATAAGGAGTGGGTTGACGAGTACAGGCGAAGCATGCAGGATCCCGAGGACTATCTGCTCCGGCGCGGCACCATGCCGCCCAAGGGAGTACTGCTCTGCGGTGTACCGGGCTGCGGCAAGTCGGAGGCGGCGAAGATACTTTACCACCAGTGTGACGAGCAGCTCCCACTCCTGCAGCTCAGCGTAGATCAGCTTATGGGCGGGTACGTTGGGGATTCCGAGCGCAATATGCGCACCGCACTCAGGCAGGCCGAAGCCATGGCGCCCTGCATACTGTGGATAGACGAGTTGGATAAGGGCTTCAGCGCGGCGGCCTCCGGAGCGGGCGGCGACAGGGGCGGGACCTTCAAGCGCATGTTCGGCCGGCTGCTTACCTGGATGCAGGAGAATGGAAGAGGCTGTTTTATCTTTGCCACTGCCAACGACATAAGCGAGCTGCCGCCGGAGTTTTTCCGCAGCGGGCGCTTTGAAAACCTGTTTGCAGTGTTTATGCCCACAAGCGCGGAGTGCCGCGCCATATTCAGCGAGCAGATGCGCCGCGCAGAGGAGCGGCGGCAAGACGAGGTGAGGAGCCGCTACGGCGACAGCTTTGAGCTGACTCCGCTCTTCGCGAACCGCGACACCGTGGAGAACGAGGAAGACGACTGCTTCAGCGATGAGCATTGCCTGAGGCGCATAATGGACATCTTTGCCGCAAACCGCAAATTCCTCACCGGCGCCGACATAACCAAAATCGTGAACAGCGCCCTCCTGCGCCTCGACGAAAATGCGCCCCTGCCGATAACGGCGGGGCAATGGATAGAGGAGATACGCAGGTCTGCCGATTCACCCGCTTTCTCTTCCTACGGCTGTGGGGAGCGGAATTTGAACAGCATAGCTGCCTGCTGCCTGCGGCTGCTGGGGAACAGCTTTGTCCCGGTCAGCGCTTCACCTATGTTCAGCAGGGAGTGCCTGAGAACCTGCTATAACTCAGAAACGGGCAAGCTGCGTGTTGAATACGCGCTCCCCGAGGGGGAGGAGCCGCCGGAGGATCCTTATGACCGGGCTCTCTATAATGCAATAGTTGAGCGCTTTGAGCGCATAGCGGACAAAATGGAAAACAGCGCCCTTGAGCGCCTGTGCCGTGGATAAACCGGGGTGATACATTGAGCGGAACAGCCTTTTTCCCATTACAGGATGCCGTTGCCGAACGACTGGCATATATTGCCGCAATCAGCGGCCCGGGCGAAAGCTGCGCGTCGGTGCTGGCTCAAACCTACTGTGAATTCATGCCCGAGGCCTCGGGAGAAACCGGCCGGCTCATGGCGGGCGTCGTTATCAGTACGGTTGAACGCTACGCCGGTTGGTTTGAAGTGGCAGAGGACAACCCTGAGGGCTTCGCCACGTCGTTCACGCTCTCGCTTGCGCGCTCTGCCGCGCCCGGGGATAAGATGTCCTCACTGGAACGGTTTACATGTATGCTGGAGCATATAACCGGCTCGGAAACGCCGCCGGTTGCCGACCAGACTTGCGAAGATGAAGCGCGGCGCGCGGTAAGAACGCTGCTCTCCATACCGGCGCCCGATTGGCCGGCCGCGGATGAGAACGACGCTGCGGCTTTGGCCGAACTTGATATGCGCGGCGGCGAGTACGGCCGCGCGGCGTGGGAGGCGATGGCGCTCTACACGGCGTCCTGTGAAAACGAGAGAGCCCCAGAGACCACGCTGCGGCAGTTCACAGCCGCTGCCTGCGGCAGCCAGGCAGCCATAGCGACCGCCTGCACCGCCAGGAAAGGCCGGCTCACGGCCGGCCGTGCCGGACGCCGTCTGCGGGCAGCGCAGCTTGTAACGCTCGCGCTGCTGGCGGCAATCGGCTCTACCGCCCTTGCGGTTCTCTTTGCCGGAAGTATTACCGCGGCCACCGCTGCCTGCCGCCGAGCCCTAATGCTCTGCGCGTCGGGCACGCCGGTGATAAACAAAACTGCGGCGCTTATGCTCGGAGCTCTGGACGTATACCCTGAGCCTCTTGAATTGGAGCCTGAGTACCATTCCACACCGGAGGCAGAAAACGCGCAGACTGAAATAAGGGCCGAATACACTGACGGATTCCTGACTGAAGAAGAGCCGGACTATGACGAGTGAAAGGAGCCGTGAATGCATGAAAAAGCAGACGCAGGAAGAGCTGTTCATAGCCTCTCCGGGCGCGTGCGGCGCGATCAAAACCCATACGGGGCATAGCGCGGCATATAAGCTGCTGTGGGTAAGCGCCGGGCCGGACGCTGTAACGAGAGAGCCTCAGGAAATCAGGAAGCAGTTCCCGCTTGACGGCGCATTTACTGCCGCCGGTCAGCCGTACTCAACCTTGAGCGAGCTTATACACTCCGAGGACGGCGACGCGTTCCGTGACATATATGGCCGCGAGGTGCTCTATGTGCTCAAGCGATTCCCCTGCTTTGATTTCTATGACGCCATGTACGAAAAGCGCTTTGAACGCTGGTTCCTCATATACACCGGCGGTTCTGTCACGCGCGTAAAATACACGGACGAAACGGACTATGTGGAGGTCTGGGAGGATGCGGCCTCGCTGGAGTATGAGGTTTGGCAGGAGATCGAAGCCCAATGCTGGCATACACTGCCAAAATGAACGCCGCAGCTGCCAGGCGCGCCCTCGCCGCCGCCGAGAGGCGTGAGAGACGAATGGCCCGCCGGGCTGATACCCGTGCGGATGGATGGAGAGCTGAAATAGAACGTAAAGTCCCGCAGAAGGCAGCCGCGGGAATCGAGGCTGCGTTTTCAAAGGCGTTTGCGCTGCTGTTCGAGAGCGGCTCCGGACTCATAGAGCGGAGTTGCCGCTCCGGGGAAATGTCGGCGCTTTACTCAGTTCGCGATTCTGCCGTAGACCTCGGCTCCGGCGGTGCAGAGCTGCGTAGGCTTTTCGGGGGAATCTGCCGCTCGAATTTGCGCGTTACGGCGCTCACATCTGTTGAAGGACTTGCTCTCGGGGCGCTGGGCATAGGGCTGCCGGATATCGTGATTTTTCTTGCGGTGCTGCTGCGCGGAGTATACTCAACGGCCATGGGCTATGGATTTGACTGTGCGAGCAGGAGAGAAAAGTTTTTTGTGCTGAAGCTCATGCAGGCAGCGCTGAGTTCAGGGGAGGAGCGCAGGCGCCTGGGCGTGGAAATCGACGCTCTTATGATAGATTGCCCGGAACCGGACGAGGCGCTGTTCAAGAAACAGATGGAGGCGGCGGCATCTGCCTTTGCCGTGGATATGCTGGCTGTCAAGTTTATTCAAGGCCTGCCGCTGATAGGCGTGATAGGCGGCGCGGCGAACCCCGTATATTATCGACGGATAGCCGGTTATGCCGAACTGAAATACAGGCAGCGCTATCTGCGTGGGAAGCTCAATGCATCGCGCGAAAGCCGCAGCGGTGCCTGTAAGGGATGCGGGGATAGACCCGGGTTTAGGAGGTAGTGCGCATGAAAAATTGCTTTGAACTCAGACAGCACGGGCTCATATGTGAGGCGCTGCGAAAGGCAGTGCTGTGCAAGGGTACAGTTTATCCGTGGAAATACGAATATGTTCATGTTTTTGCAGGACCCCGCAGCTGGGGGCACGAGGTCTGCTTGCCGGCGGGAAGCTACCTGATGGAGCGCGGGGAGGCCGTGTGCCTGGAAAAAGACCTCATATGCAATTTGGACGATCCGGGCGATATTATCGACTCGATTGCCGTTACAGAAGCGGGGCTGGAGTGCGTGCGGCGCATAGCCGTTGAGGAGGGCGACACCATAGTCTGGCGCAGCCTTGAGGATGAGCTGCGCTGGCGCGAGGTGCCCGGCGGCGTCTGCGTCGTGGGCTGCTATGCCGCGGAAGCAGTGGCAATACCGGCGTACATCGGCGGCCTGGACGTAGTCCGCGTCGAGCTGGGCGCAGATTCTTTGACAGAGATCTGCCGGGAGCTGGTCATATCGGAGGGTATAGCCGAAGCTGATATTGACCTCAGCGCCGCTCCGGGGCTTGCACGTTTGGAAATCCCGTCGTCTTCGCGGCTGGATGCAGCGCCGCTCGGCTACGAGTTGACGAACTGGTACCGACACCAAAAGACGGGTCCCGTTTACCTCTGCGGATGGTATCTGGGCACCCCTGGCGGGATTGATGCGCTTGGAAGCGATGAGCTGGCGATTGAGCCGGGAACCGTTGCCGTGGCCCGCGGAGCGGACTTCAGATGCCCATGGAAGAGAATTACCATCCCGGACAGCGTGAAGTCCATAGGCCGCGTTGCGTTCGCCGCTGCGCCCGAGCTGGAGAGTCTCGTTCTTCCCCCTGATATTGAAATAGGCGAATACGCTTTTGAATATAGCCCGAAGCTGTGTACAGAGCTCCCGCGTGAGAGGCATGTGCTGTCATAGCCGGTGATAACGGCGCACTTCTATACATGGCCATGTATGTGCAAGAAACAGCCCGGATGCCTGAGTATCCGGGCTGTTTTGCGTCGCTGCGCTCCGGCCGGGGGCAAAGCCTTTGCGCTGCGGCTAATCCTCTAAGCTGTGTACATCAGAGGCTTCTCGGAGGTATCCCTCCAGCGTTCCATCCAGCACCATACTTGCGTACTCGAGCGGCGCGTTGTAAATAAGCCAGCCCATTTCCGTGCGCATGGGCAGCGTGGTGTCGAAGCTGTCCTCAACGCCGGGGCAGTAGATATTTATGTTGCCACCACCGGCATAGCGCAGCTCAACGCAGGCGGTGTCAATGTTAAATTCGCAGGATGTGAGTTTGTTCATGCTTAACTCCTTTCTCAACCCCGGCTCGCAAGCAGGGCCGGGGCGTACCAGAATCCATACCAGAATGCGCTTGAAATGGCATGGACTCAATAGCATAAAATGTTCTGGTAATCTATGATATTTTGCAAATATGTCTATTGTGTATGATTATAAGTACGGAATTTGAAAACACGCACTATGGGGTTCAAGAG
>OLVZ01001263.1_pt1 | contig 22171 bp, 18 predicted proteins | sample 1673341 | NCBI WGS metagenome assembly OLVZ01 (sample SAMEA3178944, study PRJEB25190) | human gut metagenome | biome: human gut; feature: human-associated habitat; material: faeces | place: Austria | collected 2013 | reverse complement strand
AATCCTGCTGGCAGGCTGTGGAAATTCTCCTTCCTCCGATGAAGAACCTCCGGTATATTCTCCGGCCAGAGTCCTCACCCCGGAGGCCCCCGGCAAAAAAACACTGGGCAGTTCCCCTCTGATCCTGGATATTTCCAATCAGGATCAGGGGTATCTGACTGCAGAATCCGATTCCGATGATTCCCGCATGAACATTCAGCTTACTGCTCCCTCCGGTGTGGTCTATTCCTATTTTCTGGAACCTGATGAACAGACGGTACTTCCTTTTTCCGAAGGCTCCGGTGAGTATCTCATCACCTGCTATCAGCAGGTTGATGGAAACCAGTATGCCGCCCTTTACACGGAAACGCTCACAATAAAGCTTCAGAATGAGTTTCTTCCGTTTCTGTATCCAAACCAGTACGTGGACTTTTCTTCCAAAAGTGAAGCCTGCAAACTGGCAGCCTCTCTTGTCAAAGAAGACATGACCGATATCGACATCCTGAAAACCTTCTATACATATGTTACCAGTCATATTTCCTACGATTATGACAAAGCTGATTCTGTCGAAGCCGGTTATCTTCCTGATGTAGATGATACTTTAAGCACCGGCACGGGGATCTGTTTTGATTACGCTGCACTGACTACTGCAATGCTCCGCAGCCAGGACATTCCCTGCAAGCTTCAGATCGGCTATTCCGGTGATGTAAAGCATGCATGGATCGATGTTTATATCCGTGGCAGAGGCTGGGTGACAAAGGCAGTATCTTTTGACGGCGACACCTGGAAGCTGATGGATCCCACCTTTGACGCCAACAGTGATGGTGATGAAGCGATCCAGGAATATATCGGTGATGAAAGCAATTATACGGTACAGTTCACACGCTGACCCACTAAAGGAGACCTTATTATGAAAAACAAACTGACAGCCCGGGAATTATCCAGTTTCTGCGGGCAGATGGGAATGCTTCTGCATTCCGGCATATCCACAGCGGAAGGACTTCACATCCTCTGTGACGAAAGCAAGACCGATGCAGACCGGCAGATCCTCACACCCCTGATCCGTTCCGTGGAAGAAAACGGTTCTCTTTCCCGGGCTCTTGACGAATCCGGGATCTTTCCCACATCCATGACCGCCTATGTCCGGACCGGTGAGGAAACCGGCTGCCTGGATGAGATCATGGAAAGTCTCAGTTCCCACTATGAACAGGAGGAAGAAATCTCAGGACAGATACGGTCTGCAGTCACTTACCCGCTGCTCATGCTTGGCATGATGGCTGTTGTGATCCTGGTCCTTCTGATAAAAGTCCTGCCAGTATTTCAACAGGTATTTAACCAGATGGGAATGGAAATGAACGGGGTTTCCCGGGGACTTCTGAATGCAGGTAACGTGATCAGCCGGTATTCCTCTGTTTTTCTGATCCTCGCCGCAGCCCTCATTGGCTGCATCCTGTTTTTCAGTCTTACGGAAAAAGGCCACAGCCTGCTGCGAAAAATGGTCATCCATCTCCCGTTTTTCCGTGAGATCCCGGTTGCCATGGATTACAGTCGTCTGGCCCAGGGCCTTTCCCTGGGGCTTCGGAGCGGACTTTCCCCTGAAACCAGCCTGGAGCTTACAAAGGATCTGATCTCACAGCCGGTGATACTCGAAAGACTCCGGAAGGCTTCCTCTATCCTGGATAGCGGAGAAACTTTTTCCAGGGCTCTTACAGAATCCGGTCTGTTCGGCGGCATGGAAGGCCGTCTCATCACGATATCCTTCTATTCCGGTTCCAGTGACGAAACCTTCCGCAGGCTTTCCCGGCAGTACACCGAAAGATCCATAGATCTGATCTCACAGGCAGTCTCCATTGTGGAGCCTACCATCGTGATCCTGCTGTCTCTTCTTGTGGGGCTGGTCCTTTTATCCGTCATGATGCCGCTTCTGGGGATCCTCTCAGATTTTGCAATGTAAGGTGGTGACCGCATGGAACTTTTTGAAAGCCGCAGAACAAAATTTCTCAGAGCATTTTTTCTTCTCTTTCCGGCGCTGCTTCTGGTTTTATCCTGCACCTTGTTTGTGGCAGGTGTCAGCAGCACCTCCGATCAGGCCGTACACAAAGAACAGGATGCTCTGGAACAGGCACTGAAAAACGGTGCCATCCGCACCTATGCCCTCACAGGCACATATCCCGAAAGCCTGTCCCAGCTTCTCTTGGATTATCATATCACTTATGACAAAACCAAATTCGTAGTAGAGTATGTTCCTAACGGTTCCAATCTCCTGCCGTCTATCAGCGTGATCGCTCTGTCCGGCAGTACGAAAGGAGGGAATGCCTCATGAATCACCGGAAGAACACCGGACATTCCGTTTCTTCTCTTTTTTCGCTTCTTCTTTTTGGTGTTTTTGTTCTGTTCCTTATACTGATGCTGCTATTTTCCGCCCGGATTTACCAGCAGACTGTGAAACAGACTGACTCCGATTCCGAGCTTGGGACCGCAGCAACTTATCTGACTACCAAATTCCGGCAGCACGACCGCGGCGATGAGATCTTTTCCGGTTCCCTGGATGATATTCCTGCCCTTTGTTTCCGGGATGATATCAAAGGAAAAGAATATATCACGTATATTTACCTGAAGAATGACAGTCTGATGGAGCTTTTCACTGCAAAAGGCTCTCAGGCCAGTTCCGATGCAGGAACCGTCATCTCACAGCTTTCCGATTTCCGGTTTTCGGAAATGGAAAATGGTTTTTACCACTTTTCCCTGGAAAGTACCACGGGAGTCTGCTCGGAATTCCTGCTTCATCGCACTGGCAAAAAGGAGGCATCATGAAAGAATCAAGACATAATTCCGGTACCAGCCTTTTTCTGATGGAAATGATCCTTGCCCTTTTGTTTCTGTCACTTTCCTCAGCTGCCTGCATCCAGATCTTCGCGGCAGCACGGAAAAACCGGCTCCAGGCAGAACAGTGGAACCAGATCCAGGCTCTCACAACCTCCGTGGGCGAGATACTGGAAGGCACTGACGGAACCGATGAACAGTTCCTCTCCCTGCTTCCGGGGGGTATCAAAAAGAACACCAACCTGATCTGGTATTATGACCGTAACTGGCAGAGCTGCTCTTCTGGAGAAGCCGCCTGTGAAATGATCCTGGAAACAGATATTTCTTCTTCAGAAAAATCCGGCAGCTTTCCAACTGCAGTGAGCTTTACCGGATCACCCTGCGTTTTCCTGTTGATGACTACAGAAGGGAGGCTGTACATTGAAACAGAAGCATACGTTTTTTGTAACTGTCGGCATTCCTTCCCTGTTTCTTATCTTCTCTGTGCTGTGTCTCTGTGTACTTGCTCTGCTTACTCTTGGAAGCTCCAGATCCAGTCTTAACACAGCCAGACATTCTATGAAACAGACCGAAAATTATTACACCGGCTGCGCAAGCGCCACAGAAACCGTTTCAGAAATCCGTGATGATCTGGAGCAATACAGGGAAAAAGCTTCCGATGAGACCAGATATTTTTCCATGATACAAACGCTTGCGGACACAAGGAACGATCTCAGCTGGGATTCCCACAGCCACACCCTTTCCTTTTCCGTTGGAATTTCCGAGACACAACAGCTTTCTGTAGTGCTTGAGATTTTTTATCCGCAGAAAAAAAGCTCTTCCGCTTATCAGATCCTGCAATGGAACACAGAGCTTACCGGATTCTGGCAACCTGACAACCACCAGAATGTATTTAAAGGAGAATAAACCTATGGATACCCCTATTCCTGAATTTTTAGCAGAAGCTGCCAACCGGCGTGTCTCTGATATCTTTATCATCGCAGGCCGCCCCCTGGCAGAAAAGATCGACGGTCATCTTTTGGACCGTGGTGACAGGCTGATGCCTGATCAGACAGAAAATTTACTCCGCACCATTTACGGCCTTGCGGAAAACCGCGATATATCCCGTCTTATGGAAACCGGTGATGATGACTTTTCTTTTTCCATTCCCGGTGTTTCCAGATTTCGTGTCAATGCCTACAAGCAGCGTGGTTCCCTGGCTGCCGTGATCCGCGTGATCGCCTTCCGGCTGCCGGATCCTGCAGAGCTTTCCATTCCGGAGGATGTGATGAATATCTCCGACTATACCCGTGGCATGGTCCTTGTTACCGGTTCTGCCGGAAGCGGTAAATCCACCACTATGGCCTGCCTGATCGACCGGATCAACCATACCCGGGAAGGCCACATCATCACTCTGGAGGATCCTCTGGAATATCTCCACCGCCATGATCGCTGTATCGTCAGCCAGCGCGAGATCTGTACCGACACCGAAAGCTATCTGACTTCTCTTCGTGCCACACTACGCCAGAGCCCGGATGTAATCCTTCTTGGAGAGATGCGTGATCATGAAACCATCCAGACTGCCATGACCGCTGCGGAAACCGGTCATCTTGTCCTTTCCAGCCTGCATACTCTGGGAGCAGCCAACACCATCGAACGCATCATGGACGTGTTTGAGCCATCCCAGCAGCATCAGATCGCCCTCCAGCTTTCCATGGTCCTTCAGGCTGTGATCTCCCAGCAGCTGATCCCGGATGTGGACGGACGCAACATTCCTGTTTTCGAGATCATGCGCCTGACTCCTGCCATCCGCAATATGATCCGCGACAATAAAGTACACCAAATCGAAGGCGTGATCTCCACATCCGGTCAGGAGCAGATGCGTTCTATGGACCAGAGCCTTCTGGAATTATATAAAAAAGGCCGTATCACCAGGGATACAGCTCTGAAATACGCTTTAAACGCGGACATGCTGAAGCGCAGATTTATGTAAGGATCTTCTCGGTATACCTCTGCCTGATATGTAAAAACACATAAAGAAATCCCTTACCGATCTCTGATATGTTTCCGGAATACAGAACACATATTATTTTACAGATCCGGTAAGGGATTTCTTTATTTTCAATCCGATCTCGATCAAAAAGACATTCCTTCTCTGCGATCGATCAATGCACTACATTTCCTACAATTCCATAAGAAACAATATACATAATGGCACTTGCCATAAAAAGTCCGCACAGGATCGCAATGGAGGATTTTTTGATATCCACCTCAAGAAGAGAGGCGATCAGTGCACCTGTCCAGGCTCCTGTGCCCGGAAGAGGGATTCCCACAAACAGCAAAAGTCCCAGAAATTCATATCTCTTGATCTGGTCACTCTTTCCCATAGCTCTGTTTTCCAGCTTTGTGATCAGACCTCTGAACGTCTTTGTTTTTTTCATCCATTTAAAGATCTGCCGGATAAAAAGCAGGATAAACGGAATCGGAATAATATTTCCCACGATACAGATCGGCAGTGCCTTCGCAGCCGATATCTTCAGCAAAGAAGCTGCCAGAAGGCCGCCGCGAAGCTCCAGTATCGGGATCATAGAAATGATGAACACAGCTCCCTCGGGAGAGATAAACTGTGCAAGGTGGTGTGAAAACCATTGTACCAGTACTTCCATAGTACCTCCTTAACTGTTATTTCTGCAGATATTCCGTCAGGAATTCTACCAGCTTTTTCATCTCCTCATCGGTACCGATGGTGATACGGAGATGATTGTCGATCCTGTCCTTCGGGAAATATCTTACATAGATATGTTTCTCCCTCAGTGCTGCGAAAAGCTCTTTGGCCGGACAGCTCTCATGTGTGGCAAAGATAAAGTTGGATCTGGAATCCTGGAAGGAAAATCCAAGCTTCCTGAGCTCTGCCTTTGTCCACTCTCTTGTTGTAATGATCTTATTACAACACTCTTCAAAATATGCCTGATCTTTCATAGATGCCACACCGGCCGCAATGGTGGTACGGTCCATGGTGTAGGAGTTGAAGGAATATTTCACATCATTGAGATATTTGATCAGTTCCGGATTTCCGAAGGCATAACCGATACGCATGCCCGCCAGAGATCTGGATTTGGAAAAGGTCTGCACAACAAGAAGATTGTCATATTTCTCGATCAGCGGCAGTGCGGAAGTGGCTCCGAAATCCACATAAGCCTCATCTACGATCACAATGCTCTCCGGATTTTTTGCTACGATCTCCTCGATCTCGGAAAGAGGCATTTCCACACCGGTAGGTGCATTGGGGTTCGGGAATACGATTCCGCCGTTTTCGCGGAAATAATCTTCTTTCCGGATATGGAACTCTTCATCCAGTGCCGGACGCTCATAAGGGATCCGGAAAAGATCGGCCCATACATCATAGAAAGAATAGGTGATATCCGGGAACAGGATCGGTTTCTCTGAATTAAAAAATGTGAGAAAACACATAGCCAGTACGTCATCGGAACCAACGCCTGTAAATACCTGCTCGTCCTTCAGGCCGTAGAACGCGGCAATACTGTGTACCAGGTCTCCTGCTGTCGGATCCGGATAAAGTCTCAGGGTATCGGCATCAAGGGCCTTCAGCGCCTTCTCCACACCCGGAGCCGGTGAATATGGATTCTCGTTTGTATTCAGTTTGATCATGCCGCTCTCATTTGGCTGCTCGCCAGGAGTATACGGCACTACTTTTCGTATATTAGCTTCCCATGGTTTCATGCTGTGCTTAACCTCCTATCATATTCTTTTGCTATTGTACTCACTGCGAGGACATTTGTCAAAGGGTAATACCACCTGCTGGGAAACAAAAAGACACCCGTACCGGGTTACAGAGTACGGGTGTCTGATATATTCTTCTTAATGAAGGGCTGTTTTGGTTCGTATCAGGCGCTTAAGATCAGATACGTGCTACGCCTGTTGCTTTTGCTGCCTCTGCTACTGCTTTTGCGACAGCCGGTCCGACTCTCTTGTCGAATGCCTTCGGAATGATATACTCCGGAGAAAGCTCCTCGTCTGTGATCAGATCTGCAAGAGCCTTGGAAGCTGCGATCTTCATCTCATCGTTGATATCACTTGCTCTTACATCAAATGCACCACGGAAGATTCCAGGGAATGCAAGAACGTTGTTGATCTGGTTCGGGAAGTCACTTCTTCCTGTGGAGATAACCTTAGCTCCGCCTGCTTTTGCGTCATCCGGGAAGATCTCCGGTGTCGGGTTTGCGCATGCGAAGATGATGGCATCTTTGTTCATGGTCTTAACCATCTCTGTTGTAACTGCTCCAGGAGCGGAAACACCGATAAATACATCCGCGCCAACCAGCATCTCTGCAAGAGATCCCTGTTTCTTCTGAAGGTTTGTGAGCTTGCTCATCTCTTCCTTAACCGGGTTCATTCCTTCTGTACGTCCCTCATAGATGGCACCCTTTCTATCGCAGAGTGTAACATCCTTGAAGCCTGCTTTCAGAAGAAGTCTGCAGATAGAGATAGCAGCTGCACCTGCACCGTTCATAACGATACGAACATCCTCTTTCTTCTTTCCGACAACCTTCAGAGCGTTTGTCAGACCTGCAAGTGTGATAACTGCAGTTCCGTGCTGATCATCGTGGAAGATCGGAATATCACATTTCTCTTTCAGTTTTTTCTCGATCTCAAAGCATCTCGGAGCGGAGATATCCTCAAGGTTAACACCACCGAAGGATCCGGAGATCATGTAAATAGTATTTACGATCTCGTCTACATCATGGCTCTTAATGCAAAGCGGGAATGCATCTACATCGCCGAATGCCTTGAACAGTACACATTTACCTTCCATTACAGGCATACCGGCTTCCGGTCCGATGTCACCAAGACCAAGAACTGCGGAACCGTCTGTTACAACAAGACACATATTCCATCTTCTTGTAAGCTCGTAGGATTTATTGATATCTTTCTGGATCTCAAGGCAAGGCTGAGCTACACCTGGTGTATATGCAAGAGAAAGGTCGTCTTTATTCTCAACCGGCACTCTTGTAACAACCTCGATCTTACCTTTCCAATCTCCGTGCAGTCTTAATGACTCTTTTGCATAATCCATTTTCTTTTCCTCCTTGGATAATTATGATATATTTCATTTCAAAAGGATTACCTGAATTAATAATTACCATTGAAGAATTTACTGTCCTTCGGAAGCTCATAGCCTTCAAAATAAGAGCCAAAATCAAGCTTCAGATAACTGCAGAGATCAGCAAGCTCTACCATGGTATTGTCGTTGACCGGAATGCCATTCTCTTTTCTGTCTTTTTCAGCAGCTACCTCTTTCTCGCCGTGTGTATAGATCCTGTCCTGACCGTCTGCCTTCGGACTCTCCCGAAGTGCCTCAAGATATTCTGAAAAATGCTTGCGGATCGCATCCGGATCTCCGAATGCCGCCGGGTTAATCGCCATAAATCCATGGCAGATACCGGTCTTATCCGGGAATGTACAGCATTTATCGGAGGTAACGCCCATGGAAAGAATAGAGCTGAACAGCTCACAGAGCATTCCATAGCCATATCCCTTATGGCTTCCGCTGACTTCCTCGTTTCCACCAAGAGGCATGATTCCGCCGCCCTTCTTGGCTACGATGTTTGCAAGTACATCCGGTGCATTATTGCTGGCATGACCGTTTTTGTCAAGTGCCCAGCCATTCGGAAGAGGCTTGCCCATCTTATTATACATTTCCAGTTTACCTCTGGTTACAACTGTTGTGGAACAGTCAAAGAAAAACGGATACGGGTCTGCAGGCATAGCGACTGCGATCGGGTTGGAGCCCAACATAGCCTTTCTTCCAAAAGTCGGTACCATGATCGCCTCGGAGTTGGTACATGCCATTCCAAGAAGGCCTTCATGGCAGGCCATGTTCGCATAATATCCTGCAATACCGAAATGGTTGGAATTTCGTACACTTACGATTCCCACACCAGTTGTCTTTGCCTTCTCAATTGCCTTTTCCATGGCAAAATGGCTGATCAGCTGGCCCATTCCATTATGTCCGTCTATCACAGCAGAAATCGGTGTCTCAAAAACAACTTCCGGTTTCGCCTGGGGATGAATAGTCCCCTTCTCGATTCCTTTATGGTAACGAACCATTCTCTGCATTCCGTGGCTCTCGATCCCATACAGATCAGCAGTCAGAAGAACATCTTTAATGATGCTTCCTTCTTCCTCAGAAAAGCCAAACGCTTTAAAAACGTCTCCGCAGAAATGGTTCAGTGTGTCATAACTCCATTTTACATATCCCATAATCGCAAGTCCTTTCTCCTGATATTTCCGGCAGGTTACCGCCCACGCTGTGGCCTGAAGCATATTTTATACGATACTGCAGGGGTACAGTAACCTTCATCCTGTGCTGTCTCGTCTTATGCTGTCCTGCCTCATGCTATCTTACCTTACGCTGTCTAGTCTCATGCTGTCCCAACTTACGCTGTCTCATCTTATGCTGTCTCGTCATGAAGCCTTCAGGATGCTGCCATAATATCAAACTTTTTTGGTATTACCAATACAGTCCCTATTATAGCACGCGGTCTTACCAAAATCAATAGTGGTCTTACCAGATTAACGGGATTTTTACTGAAATTTTATTTAATTTTTTCAGGTGGATCAGCGATGAAATACAAGGCTGTTCTCCCCCTGCTGCTGCGCAATCTCCAGTATATATTTCTCAATGGTTTCCATATGTTCGCGCATCAGCTTCTCCGCCTGGTTCCGGTCTCCGGAAATAATGGCTTCCACCAGCCTTCTGTGCTGCTCATCCACCTCCAGAGCGGAATTATGTTTCTGCATAATATAGGCTCGGGTGCCGGAAATGATCTCCTCAGTCAGCTGCGCTGCCGCATCCAGGACATTGTAGATCATAGGATTCCCTGCGATCCTGCCAATCTTCGTATGAAGCTTCTTATCAAGACCTGCACGGGCTTTCTCGTCCTCTGAGCTCTCCAGCTGTGCCAGGATGGAACGCAGATCTAATGCATCCTTCTCCGTACAATTCCCGGCTGCAAGAAGCGCAGCCTCCTGCTCCAGCGCAGAACGAAGTTCCTGTACCTGCTGTACATGGCTGTTATTCAGCTGAAAAAGAAGGGCCAGTGGTGCAGAAAGCCACTGATCCATATTCTCGGTAATATAGTTGGCTCCGCCGCGGACCGTTGTGACAATTCCCATCAGCTCCAGTGCCCGCAGGACTTCACGGACAGCAGGTCTGGAAACTCCCAGTGATTCTGCCATAACACGTTCCGCAGGTAAAGTGTCCCCCGGCTTCAGTTCTCCCCGCCGGATATTTTCTATGATCTGCGCTAATATTCCGTCAAATGCTCGTTCTTCTGTAATTTTTGTAAACATGTCGTCCGTTTCGGCCGCCTTCCTTTATTATTGTGTTGCCTTCCTTTACATAAAAATCCCGGAATATAGACAAGTGGATATTTACCATCCGCAGTCGCCATACAGCTCTGCATCAAATAGTCACTCTGCAGCCATTCAGTCAGTCTGTGCAATTTGACTATTTATTTACTCTATTTTCCGGACTTTTATAGTAAATATTATACGATAATTCCCCAATTTAATCAATAGTAAATAATAAATTGGTAAGACATATTATTTTATTCCATTATTGAGAATGTTTTCCACTTCCTCCATCTGGCCCAGAAGCATTTTCTGGCGGTCGTCAAAAAGAAGACCTTTATTATGCCTGTAATACTGGTCAGAACCGTTCTCCCGAATGAACCAGAGACTATAATAGTTGGCATTCAGTTCTGTGATAAATGCCACCATTTCCTGGCTGTCCCCAAAAGCAGCTTCCATGAAGTCGAAGACGTTCTGAAGAGTAAGAGATATTTCATCGGTTCGATTTTCGTAGGCTTCGGTTTCGGATTCAAAGAGGGCTTTCACAAACTCATAGTTCCGGTTTGATGATGGAACTTCCGATTCTGCTGCGGCACTTCCGCCTCCTGCCAGCTCTGAACCTGATCCGGTTTTATCTGATCCGGTTGATTCCGATCCAATTGATCCCGAGGTTGATTTCAATCCGGACGCATTTTCAAAAAATGACACAACACGTTTCTGTATACGCTCCTGCTGTTTTGTAAGAAGCTCACTCTTTTTGTCCTTTTCAAGATCCGCCTCTGCTTTTTCCATGAGATTTTTTGCTGTGAGGCTGTCCTGATTTTCTCTGAAGTACACCATATAATCATACAGTTTCGTGAGGTAGGCATCGGTAAGATAGCATTCTGTAAAAAGCTCGCTGAGCTTTCCGTTGAGAAGGCTTACAATGCTCAAATGCTCGTCCAGAGAGGCTGTGCGGATCTTACCCAGAGTAATGGGATCCCACTTTCCTTTCAGGATGTCCTCCACTTTATAGTCCGTTCTGTACTTATAATAAAGAGCCAGATAGCCTGCAAAATCCTTCGCGATCATCCTGTGCTGAATGTACTGACTGACCACCTCACGGTCTACGGTTTTTCCAAGGATCTCATAAACCTGGATCAGACGGGAAAGATCCTCCCAGCCTCTGGCTGTGGCAAAGATTTTTCCGTCTACGGTATTCTCCACCCTGTAGAAATTTTTTCTGCGAAGCTCCAGATAGGAGATCACCGCCGGATGAATTCCCTGCTGATAGGCGTATTCCTTCCATACATCAAAGTCTGCCTCCACATCGATCTTCTTGATACGGTCCAGAGTGACCACATCGAATTCCCGGACGGATTTGTTATATTCTGGCGGGTTGCCTGCTGTGACGATCACCCAGCCTTCCGGCACCTTCTGGTTTCCGAAGGTTTTTCCCTGAAGGAACTGCAGCATCATCGGCGCTAGTGTTTCAGATACGCAGTTGATCTCATCAATGAACAGGATGCCTTCTTTCAGACCTGTTTTTTCCATTTTGTCGTAAACGGACGAAATGATCTCACTCATGGTATATTCCGTGACAGAAAATTCTTCCTCACCATAATTCTTTTTTACAATAAAAGGAAGTCCCACAGCACTCTGCCTGGTGTGGTGGGTAATGGTATAGGAAACAAGAGCAATCCCGCATTCCCTTGCTATCTGTTCCATAATCTGTGTCTTTCCGATTCCCGGAGGGCCCATAAGAAGGATCGGTCTCTGTCGGATCGCCGGGATCCGGTACTCACCGAATTCGTCCTTTGAAAGATATGCTTCTATGGAATCTCTGATCTCCTGCTTTGCTCGTTTTATGTTCATGGTATTCTCCTTTTCACGGCATATAAAAAACTGCCTGCAGGATCCTCCGCCTAAAACGGGTTGCCTTGCGCGACATCTGCAAAAAATATGCCTGAATCCAATGATAAATCGAAAATTGAATTCAGGCAAGTTTTTCACTACTATATAATTTTTTTTATTCTACTGTCAGTGTGTGTATCAGGTTCAGAATACGTCCCGCACACATTCTGACAACTTCTTCCGAAAGCTTTCCGTCTTCAAAAGCTTTTCGGATATTTTCTGCGTCGGCTGCATTACCAGGCATGATAATATCATTTCCTGCTGTCACGCATTTCCACGGAATACTTCCATCTTCCGGAACCGTTGTATTCCAGTCTGACATGATCACACCGTCAAATCCCCATTCTTTTCGGGCAATGGCTGTACAGAGATCAACACTGTTTGCAGCATGGACACCATTCAGTAAATTATAGGAAGACATGATTGCCACTGGTCTGCTTTCTTTAACTGCAATCTCAAAACCACGCAGGTAAATTTCCCTCAGGGCACGTTCTGATACCTGTGCATCTACGCCCATACGATTATCTTCCTGATTGTTGCAGGCAAAATGCTTAACGGTAACACCGCAGCCAGGTCTGCTCTGCACTCCTTTTGTCATGGCTGCTGCCATGATTCCGGAAAGCAGCGGATCTTCGGAATAATACTCAAAATTTCTGCCGCACAGAGGGTTTCTCTGAATATTTAGACCAGGTGCTAGCCAGAGATCTATGTGGAATTCTTCCATTTCTTCTGCCACTGCTATTCCAACTTTTTCCACAAGGGCAGTATCCCAGGTCTGAGCCAGTGCAGTTCCAACCGGAAATGCCGTACAGAACTGATAATATCTGTCTGCGTTTTCGTGAGTCTCATCTGTTCTCAGGTATCCGTTTTCCAGAGATCCAAGGACACCGATTCCATATACTGTGTCTGTTTCTCTGTCTACTTCATAATTCTGCTGAAGTCTCAGTCCTGCCGGCCCATCGGCCATGATCAGTGGGGAAACACCATATTGCTCATAAAGAGCAGCCGTGGTCTCACCGGCAGAACCAGGAACACGGATTCCTGCCGCCCCCAGATTACTGGAGATTCCAGCAATATTTCCATAAAACAGCGGGAGCAGATCCTTTGCAGGAATCTTATTTTCCGGTTGGCAGGTGCATTCTGTTCTCTTCTCTGGTTCAGGATAATAGATATATCTTCCAATCTTCTCATTCTCTGCCTTCTCTTTCCATTTCAGAGTTCTGGCAGAAAGATTCTGGCGGTCATAAACTTCTTCAGTAATATCAGTCTGATTCTCAAGGATATTCGTTTTATCCAGGATCACACTCTCCGGCACTTCAAGCATTGCAGCCAGCGTAAGCGATGCAATGCTGTTTCCGACCCAGACAGCATAATAACCTTTTTCAGCAATCCAGGCATGCTGCTCTTCGGAAAAATATGCCAGTGTCTTTCTGTCGATCCCGATTTTCAGCAGTTCTTTTTCCCCCGGCTTCAGAAGTTTTGTTTTTGCAAAGCCAGCCAGTCGACGGTATTCCTTCCCTGATTCATCCTGTGGAAGAGACACATAGACCTGCACGACCTCTTTTCCCGAAAAAGTTTCTCCTGTATTCGTTACCTCTGCTTCAACTTCAACGCCATCCCCTGATGTTTTCATCCCATGGAAGCGTATCTGCATTTCTGTGTAAGAAAGTCCATATCCAAACGGAAACAGCGGTTTTACACCAAAAGTATCAAAATAACGATATCCTGTATAAATTCCTTCCTTGTACTCTTCTCTTTCAAGCTTGCCATTAAGATAGCTGTATTCCTCTGCACACGGATAATCCTCATACCTTCTGGCCCATGTTGCAGTCAGCTTGCCGCCTGGAGTTACCTTTCCCAGAAGGACATTGGCGAGGGCAAGTCCGCCTCTTTGTCCAAGCTGGGAAATATTCAGGACAGCACAGATATTTTCTGTTTCTTCCAGAATATCTGTCAGTTCTACCGGACCGCCGGAATTCAGGATAAGTACTATAGGAATCTTCTGTGCATCAAGGAACCGGATATCCTCCTGCTCCCGTCTGCTCAGATAATAATCTCCCTCGACCCTGCGCCTATCCTTTCCCTCACCGGAAATCCTGCTTACCACATAGATTGCTGTCTGGGCATCGACAGTATCTTCTGCTGTGACTGCACGGCCTTCCGGCATTGCAAAGGGATTTTCCGCATAGGCATCAAAAGGATTTTCCACAAACTTTGCTTCTTCCAGTATTTTTTCTTTCCATGCCCTGCGTGCTTCTGCGTATATTGACTCATAATTGGCCAGCCATTTCTCGCTTACGATCTGAATACCGTTTTCTTTCAGTCCCTGATAAATAGAAATGTTACTTCTGTTATTCACATCACCGGAACCTGTTCCGCCTTTCACTGTCTTTCCCGCACCGGCGCCGTATAAACCTATTTTCGTGGAAATATTCAGAGGGAGTGTTTTTTTATCATTTTTCAGCAGTACAATACCCTCCTCTGCTACTTTTTCCGAAAGAAGACCGTTTCGTATTTCACGGTCTGACATGCTGTGTTTCTTTGTTCCGCTGTGTTTCCATTTCTTAACTGTCATATCTTACCTGCTACCTTTTGTTATTCTTTTACGCCTCCAAGTGTCACTCCTGCGATGATAAACTTGGAAAGAAGGAGATATACGATAATGATCGGCACAATGGCAACTGTGATCATCATGTAAATCTTACCCATATCAAAATTCATATAATCTGCTCCACGAAGTGTTGCAATCAGGATTGGAACAGTCATCTTGCTTTTAGACTGGATAACCAGAGCAGGAACGAAATAATTGTTCCAGGAGCCTACAAATGTAAAAATCGCCTGTACAGCGATTGCCGGCTTCATGATTGGCAGGACAATACTGTTGAAAGTACGGAATTCTCCGGAGCCGTCAATTCTGGCTGCTTCTACCAGCGACATCGGCAGTGAGGACTGCAGATAGCTGTACATAAAATAGAATACGGCCGGTGACGCAACAGACGGAATGATCAACGGAAGCAGGGAATCATATAATCCCATCTTTGTGATCAGACGAAGGAAGCCCATTGCAGTTACCTGTGTCGGCATGACGAGGATCGCCATGATAAATGTAAACGCTACATTCCTTGCCTTGAAATCATAGGCATAAAGACCATATGCTGTCAGTGAGGAAAAATATGTACATAATACTGCACTGCATCCGGACACGATAATACTGTTAAGAATTCCCCTGAACATCGGAAAGCTTCCGTCATTTGCAACATTCATCAGGTTTTTCCAGAAATATTTTCCAGGAAGAGCAGAAAATCCCTTCTGAAGCTCTGCATGAGAATGAGACGCATTCACGATCAGTACATAAAAGAAAAAGAGACACATAAAGGAAAGAATAATAAGTACCACATGTGCCACGATACTTCTGATCCTGCTGGCTGTCTTATCTTTCATCATTTTGTTTTTCTCCTTTCTGCTCTTGCTCTCTTTTTCGCTGCTTTCTTAGATCCGTCCGGATCATTGTCGTTAGTCATACGATATACAAAGAAGCAGAGGATTGCACTGATAATAAACAGGTATACAGACAATGCTCCGGCCATACCATAATTCTTGCTCTTCAGATGGCTGTTCAGGAACATAATCAGTGTCATGGATGTTCTGTCCGGATTACCCTGTCCGTTTGTGAGGATCTGCGGTACATCAAACATCTGAAGGCCACCGATGATGGAAGTGATCAGAGTATAGGAAAGAATCGGACGAATCAGTGGAAGCGTAATATAGAAGAAACGCTGAATGCTGTTGCATCCGTCCAGATCCGATGCTTCAAAAACATCCATACTGATTCCCATTACTGCTGCCATCAGCATGATGGTCGTGTTTCCGAACCACATCAGGAAATTCATGAAACCTACCAATGATCTTGTTCCCAGAACAGAGCCCAGAAAATCAATCGGTTCCTTTATCCAGCCCAGTGAACACAAAATGGAGTTTACAGGTCCGTTTGTGGAAAACATGGTAAAAAACAGAAGTGCAAATGCTGATGCCATGATCAGGTTCGGCAGATAAATTACAACCTTAAAAAACTGCTTGCCATGAAGCTTCAGCCTGGCATCAGTAAACCAGCATGCAAGCACCAGTGCAACAACGATCTGCGGAACAAATCCGATCACCCAAAGGATCAGTGTATTCAGTCCGTATTTCAGCATGTCAGAATGCAGAAGACTGACATAATTGGCAAGTCCTATAAAATTAGGACCAATCTGCTTGATTCCAGAACGGAAATATTCAAAAAAGCTGTATCTCACTGTATCAAACAGCGGAATCAGCGAAAAGATAAAATAGATCACAAAAAACGGAAGAATAAATATGTATCCCCATTTTCCGTAATTAACGCTCTTTTTCTTCATAATGCTCTTCCTTTCCAGCAAACTGCAGGATCCAAAGATCCTGCAGCATCAACAATTATCCTCATGTGGTATTTATTCCGGCCACTGGATCTCTGTGATCTCCGGATAACGCTCCTGAATAGCTGTCTCAAAGTTGGCTTTTGCTTTGTCAAAGTCTACTTTACCCTGGAAGTAATCACTGAAAGCGTTCTGGATCAGCTCTACACAACCCTGGTCATATGCGGAAAGCGGTGCGATCTTGATATTCTCTGCAACCGGTGCAAAATACTCAAACGGGTTCTGTCCACCAAGGAAATCAGATGCGAAATCTGCATTTGTAGCTGCATCTTTCATACCGGATTTTGTATTTGTAAAATCAGAGTATTCTTTGGAAATCTTAAGAAGATTATCCTGATTTCCCGTCATTGCCAGGATAATATCTTTGACATGTTCCGGATTATCTGTTCCTGTTGCAGCCTGAATGTAAGAGCCACCCCAGTTGTATTCCTGCGGAGGATTTGTAACAGCCCAGTCACCTTCTGCTCCATCCCAGTTTGGTTTCAGAGTAAAGTCGATACCCCATGCCGGGAAGAGGAATGCGAATACCTTGGACTCAGAACTCATTGCCTTGTTCCAGTCATCGTTCCACTGACCTTTTACAGTTTTGTTAAGATAACCTGCATCCAGCCACTCTTTGGAATCTTTTACCCAGTCCATGATCTTTGAATCTACTTTGATCACAGAATCACCGGACTCTACCCACGGATTCTCAATGCTGTTTCCATATAAACGAAAAGTGTCTGCATAAGAAGCAAATGTATAATATCCTTTTTCTTTCAGCTGAGCTGCTGTTTCTTTAGCTGTATCCCAGTCTTTCATCTTCTCGCCAACTTCTTTCGGGTCATCAGTACCGAAAACATCTTTCGCAATGTCACGACGATATACAAGGACACCCGGGCAGCACTGCCATGTGGCGCCTCTCTGTACTCCATCCGCATCAGAAGCTGTTGTTTTCGTGAAATCATACTGATCTGCAAGATCCTTGTCCGGATCAATGCCAAGATCAGTAAGAGGCATTGCAACATCTGCATCTTTGTCTGTATATTTGAACACATAATCTGTCTCAGAAAGGAACATGTCTACCTTATCATCTGCACTTGCATCAGCCTGGTTGAGAAGTGCCTCATCCAGTTTCTGCTGATATACGCCATCCTGGTTCGGATTTACGATCCAGTGGATCTCTGTACCATCTTTCAGTTTTGTAACTGTACCATCTTTGGAAGTGGACTCTACTTCCGGATAAATAGCTTCCAGTCTCTGACGGAACTCATCATTCCAGGAATAAATATTGATCACTTTTCCCTCATCCGATCCTTTTGCAGATACACAGCTTACATTTGCTGCCATCATTCCACAAACCATTGCTGCTGCAAGGATCATAGATACCGCTCTTTTTTTCATAGTATAAATCCTCCTTTTTCTGTAGCATCCCCGATGCTTTACCTTTGATGATGAAAATATACCATTTTTTTATCTGCGATTATATTATTAATCTTAACAAAATGTCAGATTCATGTCATAATATAAAAAAACAACACATTCCTTAAACATCAACATATAAGGAGGATATCAATATGTCCATTTCCCAAGACTGGATTACTAATGAGCTGAAAGATACAGAACCGGAAGCTCTTCATCGCTCTCCCTCTGTGGAATATTCTTTTTACAATGCCGTAAGAGCCGGTGATATGGAAGCTGTAAACAAAAACTGCGAGGAAGACTCTTTTCTTCATCTGAAGGGAACCGGTATCCTCTCCAAAAATCCTCTGACCAACCTGAAGTATCATTTCGTTGTCACTACTGCCATGCTCACCCGTTACTGTATTGACGGTGGACTGGAGCCTGAACAGGCATATCGTCTCAGCGATTTTTACATTCTGAAAATGGATTCCTGCACCACTGTACGCCAGATTGCAGATCTGCATCATATTATGGCCAGAGATTTTACCGGAAAAATGATCCTCCAGAAAAAAAGCTCTATTCTTTCCAGACCGGTCATGCAATGTGTGGACTATATTTACGGTCACATTAAAGAGCGTATCACCATTCAGGATCTGTCAGAACATACCGGACTCTCTCCCAGTTATCTGTCCAGAGTATTCAAACAGAATCTTGGAGTATCCATAAGTGATTACATCCGCGAGAAAAAAATCGAAAAAGCCACTCACCTGCTCCGATACTCTGATAAAGCAGTAGTTGATATCGCCAATTATCTGAATTTCTCTTCACAGAGTCATTTTATCCAGATCTTTGAAAACTTCACCGGCCTTACCCCAAAGAAGTACCGTGACAAATATTACAAATCCATGTGGTAAACATCCTTATTATTATGGCTGATATTTTTTATCAGCATCAAAAACGACATCCCGCAGCTTTTTACAACTGTGGGATGCCGTTTTCCTATTGATACTTCTGTTTCTGTAATTTAACAATTATGTATAACCGATTTCTGTTACATCAGTTCCACTTTGATCCTGTGTGTTTCTTTTACAGAAAGCTTTTCGAGCAGTTCCCGATCTATACGTACACAGGTACTCTGTTTGTTTTTCATTTCCTTTTCATCACACCATACTGTTTTTATTTTATATTCTGAAGGAAGTTTTTTCTCCGGATTGCAGATACAGATCTCCAGCTTTCTTCCGGCAAATTCCATAGTAAGAGATGCCTGTCCATTCTCATTATACTGCTCCGGCATCAGTGCCGGCGCGATCACCAGATCTCCAAGATCTCCTCTGACGCCAAATACCTCTGTGATCATAGTCAGCATATACCAGCTTGCAGCACCGGTAAGATATGCATACAATCCTCTTCCCTGATTATCAAAATATTCCGGAATTCCAGGATACATCCTGCTGTTCTCAAAATCCATGGCAGCGTCCAGAAGCGTTTCCAGAACCTTATGTCCTTCTTTTGCATAGCCGTTTTTATACAGTGCATTGCCATACATAACAGCCATATGGGAAAATACCGCTCCGTTTTCCTTTTCTCCATAAGCAAACCCGAACATTCTTCCCAGATCAAATTTTTCTTCATGGAAATTGGTATTCAGACGATATCCTCCTGCCTGACGGTCAAAAAGATATTTATCCACACTTTTACAGATAGACTCAATCTGATCTTTCTGTGCGGTTTTACTCATGATCGCAAATACCTGACTGGTAAGCATCATACGTACCTGGCTGCTTTCTGCCCTTTCCACAGGACGTTTATGATCATCATAATATCCGTTGAACCAGCCGTTTTCTCCGTCTTTTACCCATTCTCTTCTGCGGATGTTTTCCATCATCCAGTCTGCCTTTTCATCCAGATTCCGGCTAAGCTGGTCCAGACGGATCACAATAGTATTTCCGCTGATATCATGTGCACATTTTTCTGTGTACTGTCTCAGAAGCTGCTGCTTTTTCTCCGGGCTTTCATAAAGCTCACGGTCTCCGGTAAACAAGATTTCCATTTCTTCCGCAACTTCAATCCTGTCAAACATTTCCTTTTCCTGAAGTTTTCTCAGATATTCTGCGATGTTCTTCATATTTCCAGCATATGCACAGGTAAATGCCACACTCTCACCATTTTCCCATGCCATATCCATGGCATCGTTCCAGTCTGCCCCGTGAAGTTTCATCTCGTTGTGCTCTCCTACATCATAAAAAGCACAGAGATTTTCCAGCAAAATGTGTTCCAGAACCGTTCCGTAATAAATCTCACCGGATTCTGTTTTCTGATTTTCTCCATAGGCACTGCTCCATTTTTCATCATGCGCAGTTCCTCTTTTTGTCTGAAGATCCTTGAAATATGGAATCTTCTCAAAAAGGACATTCATATCCCCGGTCTGATCCATATAAAGCTGCGTTGTCACAAATGGCCAGAAAGCATGATCCATCCACACGCGGGCAATGTTGTTACGGTCTGCGATAAATTCACCCTGTCTGTTTCCGATGATCGTGGCATTGGTTCCATCGATGCGTACTCCACCGTAATTATCGACGATCATCTGACGTACAACAGAAGGATCCATGATCAGAAGTGCCAGACAGTCCTGCCAGAGATCTCTCCAGCCTCTTCCTCCCTTTCCGTAATCATGATGCGGAAGGAATGAGCAGCCATAAATACGGCGCAGGATTGGCTGAAAACTTACCCAGTGCATAAACTGGTTGAAATCCGAATCTCCGGTATGATAAGCGACATTTACTTTTTCCTGCCAGTATGCCTTTGTTTTTTCCAGTTCTTCCAATACCATCTCTCTGGTTGTATAAGTTTTGGAAAGATTCCTGATCTCCTGAATATCTTCTGTAATTCCGGTAAAGATCAGATAACTGCATTCCTCTTCCGGCTCTAATGTGACCTCTGAAAAATGAAGACCTCCAACTGCCTCTAATCCTTCGATCCTTGTTCCTGCTTTGACACCCTCTGCATTTTTTACAATGGCATATGGTCTCTCAAAGTTACCGCCCTCTCCGACAAAATCCTCTGCTGTCGGATAAAAATCTACCGGCTTTTCTCCATTGCCACTCCAGCCCACGCAGTAATAAGTCATATGATTGACCTGATGTCCTCTCTCATCGAAAGACAATGTCGGTGTCACCAGAACGCCTATGTCTGTCGTTTCAATTCTATGTAATAAAGATGTTACATGTCTGTGGTCACGGATATTGTCCGCGCTTCTTCCATATAATGGTATCGCCGCCGTCGGTGTAACTGTCTGTGCCATGCGTCCTGTGTTTGTGATCGTCACCAGCATGACCTCAACGTTTTTCTCTACTGGAATAAAAGAAAGTATTTCTCCGCGAAGCTGATACTTTTTGGATTCCCTTGTCGTCTTCTGCCACATAAATCCGGCTGTCACTTCACTGTCATCCTGCATTTCCGTAAATTTCTTACTTAACGCTTCTGCTGCATTACCAGTCAAAGACCAGCTTCCGATTCCCTTCACATTGCACCAGAAGTTTCTGCTGTTCCGGTTATTGACAAGATTTTCTGCACTTACCGGCTCCAGTGAAAATGTATTCTGATCTATCTTCGCATCACCGCCGAGATTCGGTGTTAAGGAACTTTTCAACCCTGCTTCCCCTGCAATTGGAAAATAAAGATAGCTGATATTTTCCGCTTTTTTCAAATGGAATGTTCCCTGTGTATCTTCAAATTGATATCCTTTCATCCTGATCCTACCCTTCCTACTTTGATATTTTTATTCTAAAAAAAGCAAGGCACAAAAAAAAGGATACTCTTTTTCAAAAAGGTATCCTTTTTTTATATCTAACCGGATGAGACCGTTCTCATATTCACAGATCACTTTTCGTTCTCCTGCAAAAGTCACCGAATCTCCCGATTCATTGATAATATGATTCATGCCCGGATATCCGGTCAGCATCACAGTACAGATATTGTGTACTTTCACTCCATTCTTATCCGGCACCTCCATGGCGGTATCAAGTTCCACTGACGCATCCCGGTTATACAGGTAAACACCAAGCCCCCATGCTTCAAACGCATCCACAGCGCCATCCACATAAAAAGAAGCATATCCATTCTTCTGTCCCTCATGGCTCATCCAGACCTCCTGAGTTGGAACATCATATGGGATCTCGCTCTGATACATATACACTTTTCCGTGATCTCCATTCCATACCGTCTGATACTGTTCAAAATGTTCTACCATCAGCGCATACATCGTGACCTCATCTCCGTTGATGATG
>OLVZ01001257.1_pt1 | contig 22222 bp, 19 predicted proteins | sample 1673341 | NCBI WGS metagenome assembly OLVZ01 (sample SAMEA3178944, study PRJEB25190) | human gut metagenome | biome: human gut; feature: human-associated habitat; material: faeces | place: Austria | collected 2013 | reverse complement strand
ATAGACCGAGTATAGGAATTGTAGATGCACCTGTAAGTATAGATGAAATTGCTTTGTTACAAGATTCTGTTGATAAAAATATGTTAGGACGTATAAAATTTATCAACTATTCAAAAGGAACGATTGTAGCAATATTTGTAAGATTGCGTGCGGCTAATATTGCAGGTGAGGCTGTTACACTGGAAAAGGAACGATTTATTTATCAGGATATGAAAATAAGTTCTGGCGAATTATACGGCAATAGAATCCCTATTTCGTTGCCAGCAGATGCTAGATATTTTTCTGCACAGTTAGAAAAAGTGGTGTTTGATGACGGAGAAGTATGGGATGCGCTAAACAAATCAACTTGCAAACTTTTGCAAAAAGAGATTAAAGTGCCGGAAGATATAAGGGAAAAGATTCGTCGAGAATTAGAAATTCATGTGTCTGATTTAGAGTATGTACATTACTTTTATGAAGAAAGTGAAGGATTCTGGGAATGTACTTGCGGAAAAGCTAATAGTAATGTTAATAGAACATGTACTTTTTGTGGGAATTCGAGAAGTTCTCAAAGACAATGTCTAACGGAAGCTAAAATTTCTGAATTGGTTGCAGAAAAAAATAAAGAAATCGAAGAAGAGAAAAGAAAAAAAATACTGGTAGAAGCAGAAAGAAAACGTCAAAAAGAAAATGAAAAACGTAAACAGGAAGAAGAGTGGGAGAAGCACCAACAGGAAATTCGTGAACAAGAAATTATATTAGAAGAAAAACGAAAGAAAAAGAACAAGAAACTATTAATTGGTAGTGTAGGTATTATTTTATGTGCAATATTATGTTGTATATGTGCTCTGCGGTATACTAAAGAAAAGAAATATCAGCAAGGAATACAGTTGGAAGTTGAGGGAGAGTATGCACAAGCAGAACAGATATTTCTATCAATAAAATCGTATAAAGATTCTACTGAAAGATTAAGCGAATTATATGAAAAACAAGAGGAAACATGGAAAAAACAAATTGTAGAAGATAAAGAGCGGCTTAAAGAAAGATTTTCACATTATGATGAATATTGGAGTGATGCTGCAATAGAAACTTTTACAGAAGTACTTTCTTATATGGGAAAAAGTTTACAATTTATTCAAACTAATTCTAACTTTGAATTAGTTAAACCAGAGGACGCAAAAGACAGTGAAGAACATGGTTATGAATTTGGAGAATATGTTGTAGAATTTGACTATGAGATATTTGGAAGCTATTTTGATTCGGCAGAATTACATTTTGATGAAAATAATATTCTTTGCGGAGTTCGTTTTTATGGTTGGGATGAGTTTTTTTATGAAGGGGATGTAAGTAAACTGTTAGATCAAGAAATTGATAAAGAAGATGATGGTGTTTATAGTTGGAATATTAAAGATGAATCTTTGTTTTCGGAAGTAACCTTTAGTTGGTGGATTAATATGTATTATGAAGTGACCTTTCAATTATGAAAGAGTTAAAATGGGGTGTTAGATTAGAAAACGAAGTACACAAAAATTAAGGTGTGAAATTTAACTTTTTTTAAGGAAGCTGAGAAGATAAAGTTACCCTTAAAATACTGGGTTTATTTGAGTATACAGAACAAGGAAGCTGTCTGCAAGGTTCAGTGATAAAATACTTGCCTGGAACAGAGCAGATGATTTTAGGATGATATACTCGAATAAACCCAGTATTATTTTATAAACTTCTAAGAACTGTTTGTACTTCCAGAATGACAAGAGATATGTTATACTTACAGTGTTGTCCAACCGATACCCGGCAACGGGAGGAGGTGAGTTTCTTGTCTGCCATAAAAAATAAGAAGAAGCCCCCAGTATTCGCACTACTGAGGGCTTCATTCTTTTTGTCTACATGGACTTGCTATTTCTTTTCGCCTACTGGCATTATAGCATATGCAGATCAGGAAATCAATATGCAAGTGATTCTGAAACAAATAAAAAAGAGTAAACTATCCCCTTGGTTTATGCCTTGTTTTTCAAAAAATGGCTCAGTTGATAGATTTATTGTCTTTAGTAGGTATACATCCTTGGCTATTGCTAGTTTTGCAATGCTTAACATTGTCGGATATACTAACGACATCTCAAAAACGAGTGTAGGGATGTTTCCTTGCTAGAGATATATTTTATGAAGATATGTTCTCATATATCTAAGAATCTGTCAACGGAAAATTTCTACCTGTCAGGTTGCAATAGAGCGAAAGGCGAAGCCTGAGGTCTGAACACATGAAAGTTTTTTCAGCGCTACTTTCTACACTCGGCGGTTAAGCGCCTCGCCTAAAGCAGCTGCTTCTGAAAAAATTTTGCGTTCAGACGTTGATTGTTTTTGTTGGTGAAAAGTTTTCCATCGAACATAATATAATTAATATGTTTTTATTTAATTACTATATCTCAAGTAGAAAAAATGGTTTTCTTGAAAAAGGATTGAGCGAAGCGAAGAACTTTTGAAACCGTTATCTACGTTAAAAAAGAAAGGAATGATTACAATAGCAAAGCAGAAAAAATCCTACTATAATAAAGGTGATGTTGCAAGTGAAATAGTAGGTCTGATTGAGTACACAGCCAGAGGATTTATTTCTCTGGCATGGCTGGGAAAGTGTTCCTCTGGAAACAAAGATTGATTTCTGAGAGATATATTCGAATAAAGTCAGCAGTATTTTATAAAGTTTTTGAGTGAGAAAAGTTGTGCATTTCCCATTCACCCTTCATGGCGAATGAGGATGTGTCACAAGTGGACATGCCTTTAGTATGCGGAGGGAATACGTTGAGGGAGTAGAAACTATCGACATCCTTGGAAAAATGTACATAATGATGGGGTATCAAAATACTACCTCATCTTCCAGAAGCGTCCACATCAACAGAAGCCCCAACAGTATTCACTCACCCACAATTCGGCACTGTTAGGACAGTAGAGATCTCAGGAGAGCCATGGTTCGTAGGTAAGGATGTAGCGGAAGCTCTGGGATATACAAATCCAAGTAAAGCTTTTAAAGACCATATTGCAGAGGAAGACAAGGGGGTAACGAAATGTTATACCCCTGGAGGAACCCAGCAGATGACCATTATCAACGAATCCGGGCTATACGCCCTTATCCTTAGTAGCAAACTTCCATCAGCAAAAGAGTTCAAGCATTGGGTTACAAGTGAAGTTTGAAAGACAGGGGGACATAGTAAAAGGAGGAGAAAATTTTACCCTCCCAGAAATTCCAATGATAATATAAATCCACTCACAGAATGAGCTTATATTATAACTGGAAATAGCGGATGCACTGAATTTCCTTTCTTATTAAATATAGTGGTTTTGAGTAAGTGTTACTCAAAGTTACTCAAACTAAAAGTCTGAAAAGCCTTGATTTTACGGCATTCTAGGGGTAATGAGTACGGGTTCAATTCCCGTCATCAGCTTTTTTTATTGCTTAAAAATAAAGGATTTCTTGAACTTCAGTAACTCAAAAGTAATCAGAACAGAAGTTTTGATATACTTCTAAGAACTGTTTGTACTTCCAGAATGACAAGAGATATGTTATACTTACAGTGTTGTCCAACCGATACCCGGCAACGGGAGGAGGTGAGTTTCTTGTCTGCCATAAAAAATAAGAAGAAGCCCCCAGTATTCGCACTACTGAGGGCTTCATTCTTTTTGTCTACATGGACTTGCTATTTCTTTTCGCCTACTGGCATTATAGCATATGCAGATCAGGAAATCAATATGCAAGTGATTCTGAAACATTCTGAAACAAATAAAAAAGAGTAAACTATCTCCTTGGTTTATGCCTTATTTTTCGTTAATATTCACCAATGTCGAACAGCTCGTCAAAGGTTATCTTCAGATTCGGAAACATAACCAGATGTAAATCTTCTTTATTCTGGGCTGTGACAGTCTTATAAAGATACGGATAACCAGTGCCATCTTCTTTGAAATCGAAGAGGTAAATCTCTACAGATTTTTTTCTCCAGTCAACGATCCAATACTCAGAGACACCGACCTTGCAATAAATATCCATCTTTTCATGTCGATCATATTCTTCTGTGGCATTGGACAAAACTTCCATCACAAAGCGGGGAATGCCAGTGAAAGAAATGTTCTTACGGTCTCTCAGGTTACAGATGATTGATACGTCAGGAATGATTACTTTATCATCATTTTCACGCCATTCATACTGAACACCATCACCAAAGACACGACATAAGCTGTCTTTGATTTGGCTGCCGATCTTGATAACAAAGTTATTGATAACCATAGAATGTTCCAGGTAAGTTTTACTTAAATCTTCAATTGGTAGTGCATTACTCATATTGCCGCACCTCCTTGATATGTTGATATAATTATAATATTTTGCAAGATGTTAGTCAAGGATATGAGCTGCTGAAAGAGAGTGCAGATGAGTCTGAGAGTTACTGTTCACACACCACTGTCCCGCGAGGTGTTTTGGCATGAATATGCCAAAATCCCGAGACATACAAGCCAAAATTCCATTGCCGCAGGCAATCTGGAATGAATTTTGGCTACGTTACTGTGAACGGAGTGAACAGTAACGTCTGAGAAATATAAGGCCTGTCACTGTTGTGTAAACGGTTGACAGATGGAATTTCCAATGATAATATAAATTCATTCGACATAAAAAATATTCAGTTGTATTTTTTATATATAGATGTGTGAAAAAACAGTATAAAATACGACAACAGGAGGGAAAAAGATGGAGAACGAAACAGTTTCCAAAAATTTTATTGAGAATATCATTGATAAAGATTTAGCAGAGGGTGTTTATGACACCGTGCATACGCGTTTCCCGCCGGAACCGAATGGATATCTTCATATCGGTCATGCGAAATCTATTCTTTTAAACTATGGTCTTGCACAGGAATATAACGGCAAGTTCAACATGCGTTTTGATGATACAAACCCGACCAAAGAAAAGAGTGAGTTTGTAGAATCCATCAAGGCAGATATCAAATGGCTTGGTGCAGACTGGGAAGACAGACTGTTTTTTGCATCTGACTATTTCGGACAGATGTATGAAGCTGCTGTAAAGCTGATCCAGAAAGGCAAAGCCTATGTATGTGACCTGACAGCAGATCAGATCCGTGAATATCGTGGAACTCTTACAGAGCCGGGTAAAGAAAGTCCATACAGAAACAGAAGCGTAGAAGAGAACCTGCAGCTTTTTGAAGAGATGAAAGAAGGCAAATATGCAGACGGAGAGAAAGTGCTTCGTGCCAAGATCGATATGGCATCTCCGAACATGAATATGCGCGACCCGGTTATCTATCGTGTTGCTCATATGACTCACCACAGAACAGGTGATACATGGTGCATCTATCCAATGTATGATTTCGCCCATCCCATCGAGGATGCGATTGAGGGAATCACACATTCCATCTGTACTCTGGAGTTTGAGGATCACAGACCACTGTATGACTGGGTTGTAAAAGAATTGGAATACCCACAGCCACCGAAGCAGATTGAGTTTGCAAAACTGTATCTGACAAATGTAGTTACAGGTAAACGTTATATCAAGAAACTGGTAGAGGAAGGTATCGTAGACGGATGGGATGATCCGCGTCTGGTTTCCATTGCAGCACTGCGCCGCCGTGGATTTACACCGGAATCCATCAAAATGTTTGTAGAACTCTGCGGTGTATCCAAAGCAAACAGCTCTGTTGACTATGCAATGCTTGAATACTGCATCCGTGAGGATCTGAAACTGAAACGTCCACGTCTGATGGCTGTTCTTGATCCGATCAAGCTTGTGATCGATAATTATCCGGAAGGCGAAGTAGAATATCTGGAAGCTCCGAACAATATGGAGAATGAAAAACTGGGAACTCGTAAAATACCGTTTGGCAGAGAACTCTATATTGAGAGAGAAGACTTCATGGTAGATCCGCCTAAGAAATATAAGAGAATGTTCCCGGGCACAGAGGTTCGTCTTATGAACGCATATTTTGTAACCTGTACAGGATATGAAGCTGATGAAGATGGAACTGTACGTGTTGTACACTGTACTTATGATCCTGCAACAAAGGGTGGCAATGCGCCGGATGGCAGAAAAGTAAAAGGAACCATTCACTGGGTAGAAGCAAGTCAGGCAGGAAAAGCAGAAGTACGTCTCTATGAGAATATCGTAGACGAGGAGAAGGGTGTATACAACAAAGAAGATGGTTCTCTGAATGTAAATCCGAACTCTCTGACAAAAGTTACTGCATATGTAGAACCAGCACTTATGGAAGCAAAAGGCTATGACAGCTTCCAGTTCGTAAGAACAGGATTTTTCTGTGCAGATATCCATGATTCTAAAGAGGGTGCACCGGTATTCAACCGTATCGTGTCTCTGAAGAGCTCATTTAAACTTCCGAAAGCATAATGAGACTGAAATAGTAATATAATCAGAATAAAAAGGGAATGTTGCTTCTACGATTGTATAATCGTGAAGTAACATTCCTTTTTGGTTACGTTACTGTGAACGGTAACGTTTATTCTTCAGATTCAGATGCAGCGTCCATAGTCTCTTCAAAATTCTCGGGTTCATCGGCATCTTCTTCCTCTTCTGCATCTTTAATCTCAACTTCAGCAGCTTTATCGGAAGACTTCTCAGAATCATCTGTATCAGCAGCTTCTTCAGCTTCTTCGCTTTCGGTGTCATCTGTTGCAGACTGTTCGCCTGTATGTTCCCAGGACTGGAAATCTTCGGCAGGTTCCTGATCTTCCTTAGCAGTTTCCTTTTCATCAGTCAGATCGAAATCATCAAAGTCATCTTCAAAATCAAAATCCTCTTTACAGGATCCTTTTTTGGCAATAAGGGCAGCTACAGCACCGGCAGCAGCTGCTGTAAGGGCACCTATTGCAACATATCCCCAGTATTTATTAATTTTAGCCATGATAATCATAAACTCCTTTCTGATATTCTCCTATTTTTGACAGCGAGTCAGGATAAAAATATCTTTTACTCCTGACACCATTTTATTCAGCTATAGGTTATTGTTATTTTAATACTTTTCAGATAAAAAGAAAAGCGAAATTTTATGGAAAGAGTTAATGAAAGCAGTTGCATACCAAAAAGATACAAGGTATACTATGACAGGAAAGAAGAGGTTATTATGAGAAAAATTATTTTGGCATCTGCTTCACCCAGACGAAAAGAACTGTTGGAACGGGCTGGCGTGGATTTTGAAGTGCTGCCTGCATCAGGTGATGAGAATCGTATCTCAGACAATCCGGGAGAGGCAGTAAAACAGCTGGCTTCGGATAAAGCAGCTTCTGTTATCCGCACTATGAAAGATAGTGCCGACGGAACAATTGTGATCGGATCTGACACAGTAGTAGTGTTTGAGAATGTGATCCTTGGCAAACCTCATGATACAGAGGATGCAGTGAATACATTAAAGAAACTTCAGGCAAATACTCATCAGGTATATACCGGCGTTTCTGTATGGGAAAAGAAAGAAAAAGTCTGGACAGAACATACTTTTTATGAAAGTACAGATGTGACTTTTTATCCGGTTTCAGATGAGGAGATCAGAGAGTATGTTGCTACAGGAGAGCCTATGGATAAGGCTGGAAGCTATGGCATCCAGGGACTTTTCGGAATTTATGTAAAGGGGATCAGCGGAGATTACAATAATGTGGTAGGACTCCCGGTTGCCAGATTATTTTATGAAATGAAGAAATCAGGAATTAACTTAAGAGGATGACAAAAGATGATTAAAGCATGTATATTTGATTTGGATGGAACACTGGCTGATACGCTGGATTCCATGGCTTATGTGACTAATATTATTATGGAAAAATTCGGGTTGAAAACACTTCCGGTGGATAATTTCAGATATTACAGCGGAGAAGGGGCAAATATGCTGATCCGCCGCGCACTTAAGGATGCGGGGGATCCGGAACTTGCGCATTATGATGAGGGACAGAAGCTTTACCGGGAAATGTTTGAAGCAGATCCGATGTATAAAGTAGTTCCCTATAAGGGAATGCCGGAAACCTTAAAGAAATTGAAGGAACATGGAATGAAGCTGGCAGTTTGTTCAAATAAACCTCATCCTGCAGCTGTGAAAGTAATTGCGCAGCTTTTTGATGGGGAATTTGATATGGTAGTTGGTCAGAGTGAAGCAATCCGCAGGAAACCGGCACCTGATGGTCCGCTTATGGTTGCGGAAAAATTTGGTGTAAAACCGGAAGAATGCATGTATGTGGGAGATACAAGTACAGATATGAAGACCGGTAAAGCAGCAGGAATGTATACAGTAGGTGCGCTATGGGGCTTTCGTGACCGAAAAGAACTGAATGAGAATGGAGCAGATCTTGTCGCTGAGAAACCGACAGATCTGGTAAAGATTTGCGAGGAACATGGAAATGATTAAGCTGGTTGCAAGTGATCTGGATGGGACGTTACTTTTACATAAGGCACAGTCTCTGCCTGAAGAAATTTTTTCGCTGATCAGGCAGTTAGAGGAACTGGGGATTATATTTGTGGCAGCCAGTGGAAGACAATATCCGAATATGACAAAGCTGTTTGCGCCTGTTGCTTCAGAGATTTCCTATATTTCGGAGAATGGTGCACTGGCAGTGGATCATGGAGAGGTACTGTATCAGGATTCTTTTGACAGAAAGCTGGCAGGGGAGATTATTTCTGCAATCCTGGAAAAGAAGGATGCCGAGTTTACCTGTTCTGCAAAGGATTACCACTATCTGATGCCGAAGACAAAGAGATTTCATGACCATATGTTATATGAAGTAAAAAATGAATGCAGATTTGTAAACAGCATGGAAGAGATGACGGATCCTATCATGAAGCTGGCTGTGTTTGAACCGGCCGGCCTTACAGAAGAATCTGTGAAATACTGGATGGACAGATTTGGAAAAGAATGTGTTGTTGTCACTTCGGGAAATGAGTGGATTGATTTTATTCCTTTTGGAACAAACAAGGCAAAAGGAATCAGAGAATATCAGAAAAGATATCATATTTCGCCGGAAGAATGTATTGCGTTCGGAGACGAATATAATGATATAGAGATGCTTAAAGCGGTAAAATATGGCTTTGCCATGGAGCATTCCAAGGAGGGGGTACGGGCAGCTACGTCCTATATGACAAAACAGGTTGAACCGGTCCTTGAGAAGCTGATCCGGGCAAAGGGAAAGATTGAGGAGGTTATTTAAATTGTTTACAGAAGAATGTATTAATACGTTTCTTGAAAATCAGGAGCAGCTTTTTCCACAGGCGGTAGCAGAATCATATGAAGCAGCGGAAGCATTCCTTGAGGATTGCATGGCGCAGGTTGTGGATTCTATTGAAGAAGTGAGAGAATATCTGGAAGAAGCAGGCGCTGATGTGGAAGGAATGTCAGATGAAGAACTGGAAGATGCAAGTGAAGTATTTGCTCTGCCGGATGGAAAATATCTGATAGTAGAAGGATAAAAACTGTTCGGTCAAATTATGGATATCACGTGATATATCGGAGAAATAACTGTAAAACACAGTTCGGTCCCTGAATATTGGAGAAAATTGAACTCTGATACTCAGGGGCTGAAGTTGTTTTAAGGGAGAAAATACAGATTACATTTCCGGAAAATGTGATGCTATAATGCTTTTATACAGAGAAAAAACGATGTTGTGGTCTGTGATGGGAATGAAAAGGGCAGACAGACACAGAAGCATCACAGAACTGTAATTATTCAGTACCTTCAGAGTGGCTGCTGAATAATTACAAATCTTATTATAAATGAAAAGGAGGACTACAGATGGAGAGAAAGAGATTTCTTGCAGTTGTAATGACTGTGATGATGGTTATTTCAATGATTCCATCCATGGTTTTTGCGGCAGCTCCGTCAGGAGAATTGGGCGGTAAGCTTAAGATTAAGGGACTGGCAGCTGTAGGCGTAGTAGTGAGTGCAGATTATGCAAAGGTTACACCGGAAGAGGTTACGGATGAAGATTTTACTTTTTCCTGGTCAAGACAGACCGGGGAGAAGGAGTTAACACAGGTAGGTACTGAGAAGACCTATACGATCACTCAGGATGATCTGGGATGCAGACTGGTGCTTGATCTGACCCCTGTAGATGGAAGCGGACTGACAGGTACTCTTACTGCAAAGACGTTAGAGGTAGCTGCAACTGAAGAAGAGGCGAAAGCAGAGGATACACAGCAGGCAGAAACGGCAGATGGAACAGAGAATGCACAGTTGGAAGAAACAGCAGATAATGCAGAAGGCAGTCAGGATTCTGAAAATCAGGACACAGATAGAACAGAAGATGTACAGCAGGATGCAGGAAATGAACAGGAAGATGGATCTCAGAACACAGAAGGTCAGCCGGAGGAAACAACAGAAGGTACTGATGATTCCCAGATGAAAATTTATACAGAAGATCAGCTGCAGGTGGATGAGAACGGAAATGTGCAGACAGATGGATCAGAGAAAGATGGACAGGCAGCAGGTGAAGATGATAAAGATAAAAAGACTTACGAAGCGACTGCCACTGTAGAGGACAGCGAAGATCAGATTTGTGATTTTGGAACAGTAAAGAGGGATCTTGAGGATGTGGAAGCACAGTATGTGCAGATTACGAACACCGGAAATGAGAGCTTGAATTTTCAGGAGATCAGTCCGGAACATTTTATGGTTCAGGATATTACAGAACCGCTGAGTGCAGGTGAATCTGTAAGCGTATGGATACAGCCGAGAGAAGGACTGGAACCGGGTGAATATGATGATATGATCACATACCGGACGGAAGAAGGTATTGAGGTTTCTTTTGAAGCGAAGATTGCAGTTGAAGGTGAGGATGATTCATCAGATGACGAAGATCTGAAGCCTTCGGATGAGCCTTCTGCAGAACCGACAGAGACGCCGGATGACAGCGAGGCTCCATCGGCAGGTGACAATGCAGATGCATCTCTTGAGGCACAGTCTCTTGAGGTAAATACAGGAAGTCTTAATTTCAGCGATATCGAAGAAAATTATACACAGGCCAATGAGACACTGTCCGTAACCGTAACAAATACAGGGGATGGAACTGTCACTTTAAAGATACCGAAATCAGATTATTTTGAGGTGATGAACGAAGATGGAAGTGAAGCTGTATCAGGAATACAGATTGCAAAAGGTGATTCTCTTATGTTCATGGTACAGCCAAAAACCGGTCTGACGAAGGGGGATTACAGTGATACCCTGATATTTGAAAGTGAAGAGGATTCGGAAGTGGCAGCGCAGGTAACTGCGGAAGTATCTGTAAAAGAGGCAGAACAGGAACAGATCACAGCAGTTCAGGCAGATCCGGAATCTTTCAGTTATGATGATCTGAAGGAAGGTTATGATACTCCTGAAGCGACGACCATTACACTTACCAATACAGGAAATACAACTGTTTCGCTGATGCAGCCATATGCAGAGTATTTTGATATTGGGGAACTTTCGGCATCAGTGCTGGAGCCGGGAGATTCTGCTGCATTTACAGCAGTACCGGTGAACGGTCTGAAAGTCGGCAATTACCTGGACAGTATTCAGATAGCCCAGACCAGTTCGGAAGGACAGGAGGATGTATTGACAACAATCAAAGCTTCTGCGACTGTTTCGGAAGTGAAAAAGATTTATAAATTATCCGTAACACCGGAAGAACTGAATTTTGGAAAAGCAAAAGAAGGATATAGTGAGGCACCGGAAGCGCAGAAAGTTACAGTGACGAATGAGGGGAATACAAATGTAACTTTAAATGCACCGTCAGGTAAAAACTTTAAAATCGGGAAACTTTCAGCCACAGAGCTTGCACCGGGGGAGAGCTGTACATTTAAAATCCGCCCGAAGGCGGGTTTAAAGGCCGGCTCCTATACAGAGTCAGTTGTGATTGATAATGAACAGCAGATCAGTGCAGAAGTGAAAGTTCAGTTTACGGTTAAAGCTGCCCGCAAGGCGAAAATTGCAGATCCGGCAGATAATAAGATTACAGGAATCAGTTCAGATGGATACACAACACAGTCAAAGATTACATTTACAGCAGTCGGAGCGGGTATGGACAATGAAAGTCCGGGAAAGGGAGATGTCCGCTATGTACCGTATAACTGGAAAGTGATCAATACAAATAGCTGGAGCAGTGCACCTTATACTGCTGCATTTGGAATTACGAAGGCCGGAACCTACACATTGACAGTTACATTTGACCGTCAGAAGTATAATGGAAGTGAATGGAAGAATACAGGGGAGCAGGATACTAAACAGGTGAATTTCAGTATTACACAGGCGCAGACTGTAACTGCAACTCCGACTCCACAGCCGAATGGAGCAACTGCGAAATCAGCGGTAAAGACAGGAGATACGACTAATATCACACCGTTTGTGATTATTCTGGCGATTGCAGCAGGATGTATTGTGGGAGTTGTGGTATACAAAAGACGAAAGAAATAAGAGTTATCTGAAGAAAAAAATACAGGGGAATATGTAAAATATAAAATTATTAGCACTCATTTTTAGTGAGTGCTAATTTTTTCTTGACTTTTGGAATAAATGGTATTACTATATCTTTCAGAGAAGCAACTTACAGGAGTCAAAAGCTATTTCAAAGGATAAACAGGAGAGGATAGTTTTGGCTCCGGAGGCAGAGCAGATAAGAATGCAGTATATTGACAGATAAAGTTGCGGCAAATGATTAAAAACAAAAAGGAGTGTGGACAGCATGGCTGTAAAACATGGAAATTTATCAATTAACAGTGAAAATATTTTCCCAATCATCAAGAAATGGTTATATTCCGATCATGATATTTTTGTAAGAGAGCTGGTCTCCAACGGATGCGATGCGATCACTAAACTGAAAAAACTGGAAGTAATGGGAGAATATACTTTTCCGGAAGGATACAAACCGGAGATTCAGGTAATTGTTAATCCTGATGAGAAAACTCTGAAATTCATCGATAATGGTATTGGCATGACTGCTGATGAAGTAGAGAAATACATTACCCAGATTGCTTTTTCAGGTGCAACTCAGTTTCTTGAGAAATATAAAGACAAAACTACAGATGATCAGATGATCGGTCATTTTGGACTTGGATTTTATTCTGCATTTATGGTAGCGGATGAAGTGCATATTGATACACTTTCCTATACAGAAGGTGCACAGCCTGTACACTGGTCCTGCGATGGCGGAACAGAATATGATATCCAGGAAGGTAACAAGAATACGATTGGTACAGAAATCACCCTGTTCCTGAATGAAGACTGCCTGGAATTTGCAAATGAGTACCGTATGCGTGAGATCCTTGAGAAATACTGTTCCTTCATGCCGGTTCATATTTACCTTTCCAAAGCAAATGCACCTCAGGAATATGAGACAATTGATGAATCTGAGTTAAGAGACGATGATGTAGTTGTTGAACATATTCATGAGGAAGCAAAGACAGAAGAAAAAGAAAATGATAAAGGTGAAAAGGAAGTTGTTGAAATTTCTCCTGCAAAGGATAAAGTAAAGATCAATAAACGTCCGGTTTCTATCAGTGATATTAATCCGCTCTGGATGAAGCATCCAAATGAATGTACAGATGATGAATACAAGGAATTCTACCGCAAGGTATTTATGGATTATAAGGAACCGTTATTCTGGATACATCTGAATATGGATTATCCGTTTAATTTAAAAGGTATCCTGTACTTCCCGAAGATCAATACAGAGTATGATTCCATTGAAGGAACGATCAAACTTTATAACAATCAGGTATTTATCGCAGATAATATCAAGGAAGTAATTCCTGAATTCCTGCTTCTTCTGAAAGGTGTGATCGATTGTCCGGATCTTCCATTGAACGTGTCACGAAGCGCATTGCAGAATGACGGATTTGTACAGAAGATTTCTGAATACATTTCCAAAAAAGTGGCAGATAAGCTTACCGGAATGTGCAAGACTGACAGAGAATCTTATGAGAAATACTGGGATGATATCAGCCCGTTTATTAAATATGGCTGTATTAAAGATGCTAAGTTTGCAGAGAAAATGGGAGATTATGTACTCTTTAAGAATCTTGATGGCAAATATCTCACATTAAAGGACTGCATTGAAGAGAATAAAAAAGAAACAGAAGAAACTGAGGCTCAGACAGAAGAAAAGAAAGAAGATACAGCAGAGTCTGAAAACAAAGACAATGCGGAAGCGAAAGAACCTGAGAAGACAGTAATTTTCTATGTAACTGATGAAGTTCAGCAGAGTCAGTATATCAATATGTTTAAGGAAGCAGGAAAAGATGCCGTTATCCTGAAACATAATATTGACAGTGCATTTATTTCCAGTCTTGAGCAGAAACATCAGGAAGTACAGTTTAAGCGTATTGATGCGGATCTGACCGAAGAAATGAAGGGTGAGGGTACTGCCGATGAAGAAACTGTCAAAGCACTGACAGAACTTTTCCGCAAGAGCCTTAATAAAGATAAACTGGAAGTACATGTTGAGAATCTGAAAAATGAAAATGTATCAGCAATGATGACTCTTTCCGAAGAGAGCCGCCGTATGCAGGATATGATGAAGATGTATAATATGTATGGAATGGATCCGAATATGTTTGGCGGACAGGAAACACTGGTTCTGAATGCGAATCATCCATTGGTTAAATATCTGGCAGAGAATCAGGAATCTGACAAGGCTCCGCTTATCTGTGAACAGTTGTATGACCTTGCGATGATGAGCCATAAACAGCTTTCACCGGACGAAATGACCAGATTTGTTCAGAGAAGCAATGAAATTTTGCTGATGATTGCAAAATAAGATAGAAAGCAGGCAATTTGCCGGCAGATCAATGAGAGGACAGATACGCCTGTCAGAATAGCAGAATATCAAATAAGGAGCAGAGAATAACTTTTGCTCCTTATTTTTGTGGAAAACAATTACATTGGTATTGACAAATGTCTTATGAATTCCTATTATTAAGTTGCCGATATTTTAATGAATATGCCGAATCCGCATAAAATATAACGGGTTACAGAGAATAGTGACTGCAATGGTGCTTCCGGGCAGCCAATATCGTGACTTTCATTTACTTATAGAGAAATGTGTGTAAATAAATGAGATATCCAAATCTGTAAAAACACAGATTATGGAAGTTACAGGAGGAACGATGTATGAGTGCAGTTTATGGAGTTATTAGAAAATTGGGTGCAACATCAAAGTATAAAGGATATTATTATGTTGTGGATGCAGTAGAAATGGCACAGAAAATTTATGAGCGACCGGTAAAAGTCACCAAAGATATTTATCCGGTCATTGCAAGAAAATATAAATCAACGCCGTCTAATGTAGAACACAACATAAGAACACTGGTAAACTTATGTTGGATGAATCATAAGGATACACTGGAAGAAATGGCAGGGTGTACAATGGCAGATAAACCGACGAACAGTGAGTTTATAGATATTCTGGTCTATTATCTGCGTTATTCGGATAAAGACTGATAACAGAATCTACTCATAATTTCTCACAGGGAATGTGATGACTGGAGAGAAAAACAGTCATGGAATCATCCCAGAGATGTTCCAGACGTTTATCCGGACTGAATGAAGTATAAGAAACACCTGTTGTACATAAAAGGGACTGGTTCTTGTACCGGATATTCAGATAAAAGCTTTGCACAGGAATATCTGCAATATGCTGTTCATTTTTTAACAACGACTGTGTCTGATCATGAGAAAGTTCAAATACAATCCTGAAATTCAAAGGTGTGCGTCTGCCGCGTATGATAGAAAAACAATAAGGTTTTACATCATGCCAGAGGGAATATTCTGTGGAATTCTCCTCAAAAGCAGCCTTTGTGTCAGTATCAAAGAAATCGTAATGAAGTTTTCCGTTTATGGTAAAAGTGTTGAAGGTTGTCACAGATGCCTCGACAAGAGAAAAACGGTCAAATACCTCACCGATCAGGAGTTTATTCATAAAATCTTTTACATCAGTAATTTTTAAAGCAAGCATACAACACCTCTCTGATAACATGATTTACAGCTGTTCAGAATTAAAAAAAGACTTCTGGATTGCTGCATATTTCTGAACATATTTTGTGGATCAGGCAGCGCTTCCTGCACTTTGCGGGAAGCGTCTTTTTATTATAAAGCACTTTTGAAAAAAAGAACAGTGTTTTTATTAAAAAGTCTTTTCAAACGTAAAGCGGTGTGATAAGATATATCTGGTATTGAATACTACATATAATGGAAAAGAGGACGATATAATTGAGATATAAGATTATCATAGATAGTTGTGGAGAACTTTTGGACGAATGGAAGAAAGATGAATGTTTTGAATCCATTCCACTGACTCTGATGGTAGGAGCTGAACAGATCATAGATGATGAAACATTTGATCAGGCAGAGTTTATTGATAAAGTGGCAGCCTGCCCGGAATGTCCGAAATCAGCCTGCCCGTCACCTGAGAGATATATGAGAGCATATGACTGCGAGGCTGAGCATATTTATGCAGTGACTTTGTCTTCTGAGCTGAGTGGTTCCTATAACAGTGCGTTACTTGGCAGAGATCTTATTATGGAAGACCATCCGGATAAAAAAATACATGTGTTTAATTCACGTTCCGCATCCATCGGGGAAAGCCTGATCGGAATGAAGATACAGGAATGCGAAGAAGCAGGGATGAGTTTTGAAGAAGTTGTTTCAACTGTGGAACATTATATTGAAGGACAGCATACATTTTTTGTACTTGAGAATCTTGATACTTTGAGAAAGAACGGCCGTCTGAGCAAAGTGAAAGCGTTAGTGGCCAGTGCATTGAAAATCAAACCGGTCATGGGTTCTACGGATGATGGAAATATCTGCCAGCTGGATCAGGCAAGAGGCATGAATCGTGCTCTGATCAAGCTTGTAGAGCAGGTAATCGAGAAAACCCCGGACAGTGCAGAGAAGGTTCTTGCCATCAGTCACTGCAATTGTCCGGCAAGAGCACAGGTGCTCAAAGAGGCTTTTGAAGAGAGAATGAAACTTGCAAAGATCGTAGTCCTTGATACAGCGGGTGTAAGTTCTATGTATGCAAATGACGGCGGAGTGATCGTTGCAGTATAAACTAATTGTTTTCTTTTGCAGTAAAGTGTGCTATAATCAGAAAATACGAAATATTGATGCAAAGGAGATCTATCATGAGCCAGAAGAAAGTCGATGCTTATAAGGCCAGAAAAGGACTGCATAACAAAACAGACAGAAAAGAAAAAGTACTTTTTGGACTGGAAATGTTTGCCTGGGCATTCATTTGTGTTGTGATTGTTGCATGGATTGGTTATTCTGCATATGTAAAAGTGACAGGAGCCAAAGAGAATGTGGTTCAGAATACAGTAATGGATACTACTGCACTTGACAATTACATTTCGAATCTGTCAACAGATGCATCCGATGGTACAGACAGCACTGATGCAGATACAGCGGAGGAAGAAGATACAACAGCTTCCACTGATACAGACAGTGAAGATGCTGATGCAGCAGACACAACCGCAGATGATTCTGAAACGGAAACAGCAGATAAATCTGAAGAAGCAGATGATACAAATGTAGCAGACGATAAAGCTGCAGAAACAGCAGATTCAACAACGGATGCAGACAGCGCAGATGCTAAATAGAAATTGAATCTCTGATGGATTCACAGAAGAAAAGCAATAAAAAATCCCCGGATGATCCGGGGATTTTTTTGAGGTTTAATCCGTATAGAAAAGTGCGGAATTCAATCCTCTCGCGTTAACAAAAATTATAAATTATAATTTTGTAACGTTTGCAGCCTGCATACCACGAGCACCTTCTGTTAAGTCATATGTTACAGCCTGTCCTTCTTCAAGGGATTTGAATCCTTCACCATTGATAGCGGAGAAATGTACAAATACGTCTGCACCGTCTTCACCAGTGATAAATCCGTAACCTTTTTCTGCGTTGAACCATTTTACAGTTCCCTTGTTCATGTTGTTACCTCCATAAAAAATAAAAAAATTATATAGTTTCTGGCAAATAAAAAAATCACCAGATTTTACAGATTATATACTGTTATATAATCTCTAAAAACCAGTGACTATACATTAAATAATCCAGATATGAACTGATTATATCTCCCGCATTTTGAATTGTCAAGCAAAAAAGACTGCACATCAGTAAAAAAAGGCTTTATAAAAGAAGAAGTTTCGTGTATTATGTATATCAGAAAGTTATTGTCAAACGACAACGAAGGGAGAGAATTGCATGGGTATTCTGATTCAGGGAGGACGTATCGTAGATGCGGCTACTGACACTGATAAAAAAGGCGATATTTATCTGGAAGATGGCGTGATCACCGAGATCGGTGAGAAACTTAAAATAAAAGATAAAAGCGACAGAGTAATAGATGCGAAGGGATGTCTGGTAATGCCGGGACTGATCGATCTTCACGTTCATTTCAGAGATCCGGGACAGACACAGAAAGAGGATATAGAGACAGGTTCCCGGGCTGCTGCAAGAGGTGGTGTGACAACGGTTGTTGCAATGCCGAATACAACACCGGTAATTGACAGTCCGGATCGTGTAAATTATGTGCATAATAAGGCAAAACAGCTTGCCGGCATTCATGTGCTCCAGGCAGGTGCCATTACGCAGGGGGAGAAGGGACAGGAACTTTCTGATATCGAAGGAATGGTAAAAGCGGGAATCCCGGCATTATCTGAAGACGGCAAATCTGTTATGAATACCAGACTTTGCAAAGAAGCTATGGAAGTGGCAGAGAAATTCAATGTTCCGATCTTTGCTCACTGTGAGGATATTGATCTGCGCGGTGATGGATGTATGAATGAGGATGAGAATGCGCGGAGACTTGGTCTGCCAGGTATCTGCAATGCAGTTGAGGATGTGATCGCAGCGAGAGATATTCTTCTTGCCAGAGAGACAGGGGCAAGACTGCATCTGTGCCATTGTTCCACAGAAGGTGTTGCGAAGATGATGGAGATTGTGAAGGAAGAGGGATTGGACAATATCACAGCAGAGGTTTGCCCGCATCATTTTATCCTCACTTCCGATGATATTAAATGTGATGATCCAAACTATAAGATGAACCCTCCTCTTCGTACGAAGAAAGATGTAGATGCACTGATCCGAGGACTGAAGGATGGTTCCTTTAAAGTGATCAGTACAGATCATGCACCTCATGCAGTGCCGGAGAAGACAGGCTCTATCCGGAATGCGGCTTTTGGCATTGTGGGAATTGAGACAAGCTTTGCATTGTCTTATACTGCACTTGTAGAAACCGGAATTCTTACAATCTCACAGCTTATTGAGAAAATGAGCTGGAACCCAGCACAGATTCTGGGAAGTGACAGAGGTACACTTCAGAAGGGACATCCGGCAGACATTGTCATTGCAGACATTGATCACGAATATAAAATAGATAAAAATGAATTTGCTTCCAAAGGACGCAACACACCATTTGACGGATGGAAAGTAAAGGGAAAAATTCTCTATACAATCTGTGATGGAAAAGTTGTATACCAGAATGCATAAAAATACCATATCAATATTCAGGAGGAAAGACTCATGATCAACAAACTTATTGAAAACATTAAAAAAACAAACGCTCCTATCGTAGTAGGACTGGATCCGATGCTCAACTATATCCCGCAGCATATTCAGAAGAAAGCTTTTTCTGAACTGGGGGAAACATTAGAGGGAGCAGCAGAAGCTATCTGGCAGTATAATAAAGGAATCGTTGATGCGATCAGCGATCTGATCCCTGCAGTGAAACCACAGATCGCAATGTATGAGCAGTTTGGTATTCCGGGCTTAATGGCATATAAGAACACCATTGATTATTGCAAAGAAAAAGGTCTGGTAGTTATTGGAGATATCAAACGAGGTGACATTGGTTCCACATCTGCTGCATATGCAGTCGGACATCTGGGTAAAGTTCAGGTGGGAAGTAACAGAATCGCAGGTTTTGACGAAGATTTTGCGACAATCAATCCATATATGGGATCTGACAGTGTCAACCCGTTTATCGATGTATGTAAAGAAGAGAACAAAGGGCTTTTTGTACTCGTAAAAACATCCAATCCGTCCAGCGGAGAGTTTCAGGACAGAATCATTGACGGACGTCCGCTTTATGAGTGGGTTGGAGAGAAGGTTGCCCAGTGGGGAGAATCACATATGGGAAATGAATACAGCTATGTAGGTGCTGTAGTAGGTGCAACCTATCCGGAAATGGGAAAAACTCTCCGTAAGATCATGCCGAAAACCTTCATCCTGGTACCGGGATATGGTGCACAGGGCGGAAAAGGTGCCGATCTTGTTCATTTCTTTAATGAAGACGGACTTGGTGCGATCGTCAATTCCTCCAGAGGAATCATTGCAGCTTACAAACAGGAAAAATATGCTTCCTTTGGTGAATTAAATTATGCAGATGCATCCCGCCAGGCGGTAAAAGATATGATCGAAGACATCAGTACTGCTTTAAACAATCGCTAGGAGGCATGAAATGAGCGAAAAGACAAGAGAAATCTGCACTGTTGTAAGTCAGGAGAGCATTGGTGCAGGCATTTACAGTATGTGGATCCAGACTGACAGAATTGCAGCAGATGCGAAACCAGGACAGTTTGTATCTCTTTATACAAATGATAAATCCAAAATTCTTCCCAGACCGATCAGTCTTTGTGAGATTGACAAAGAAAATGGCCGTCTTCATCTGGTTTACAGAGTGACCGGACAGGGAACCGGAACCGATGAATTTTCACAGATGAAAGCCGGAGATACCATTCCGGTACTGGGACCTCTGGGAAATGGTTTTCCTGTAGAGAAGGCTGAGGGGAAAAAAGTTTTCCTTATGGGTGGTGGAATCGGTGTTCCTCCGATCCTGGAACTTGCAAAGCAGATGAAATGTGAGAAAAAACAGATCATTGCAGGATACAGGGACTGTCATACGTTCCTCAGAGAGGAATTTGAGGCGGCGGGAACACTTTATATTGCCACAGAGGATGGCAGTGTGGGAACAAAGGGCAATGTTATGGATGCTATCAGAGAGAATGCTCTGGAAGCGGACGTGATCTATGCCTGCGGACCAACTCCGATGCTTCGTGCAATCAAGAAATATGCCGAAGAAAATGGGATTGAATGTTATATTTCCCTGGAGGAACGTATGGCATGCGGAATCGGTGCCTGCCTTGCCTGTGTGTGCAAATCCAGAGAAAAAGATGCACATAGCAATGTGAATAATAAGAGAATCTGCAAGGATGGCCCGGTATTTCTTTCTACGGAGGTGGAAATCTGATGGATATGAGTGTAAATATTGCCGGCGTAGAGTGGAAAAATCCGGTAACAGTGGCATCCGGAACCTTTGGTTCAGGAGCAGAATTTGCTGATTATGTAGATATTAATAAGCTGGGAGCAGTGACAACCAAGGGCGTAGCCAATGTCCCGTGGGTCGGAAATCCGACTCCGCGTGTGGCTGAAGTTTACGGAGGCATGATGAATGCGATTGGTCTGCAGAATCCTGGTATCGATCTTTTCTGTGAGAGGGATATTCCTTTTTTGAAACAGTATGATACAAAGATCATTGTAAATGTATGCGGAAAGACCACAGAGGACTACTGTGAGGTTGTGGAACGTCTTGGAAATGAGCCTGTAGATATGCTGGAGATCAATGTATCCTGCCCGAATGTAAAGGAAGGTGGCATTGCCTTTGGACAGAATCCCAAGGCTCTGGAGGCCATTACAAGAGAAGTAAAAAAATATGCCAGACAGCCGGTGATTATGAAACTGAGTCCTAATGTAACAGATATTACAGAGATGGCAAGGGCAGCAGAAGCAGGCGGTGCAGATGTGGTTTCCCTTATTAACACCATTACCGGAATGAAGATTGATATTAACCGCAGAACGTTTGCACTGGCAAATAAAACAGGCGGTATGTCCGGTCCGGCTGTGAAGCCTGTGGCAGTGCGTATGGTTTATCAGGTGGCAAATGCAGTGAAGATCCCAATCATCGGAATGGGTGGAATTGCAAGTGCTGAAGATGCCCTGGAATTCATTATGGCGGGCGCCACTGCAGTATCTGTAGGAACTGCAAATTTCATCAATCCATATACTACTCAGGAGGTTGTGGATGGTATGGCTGCATTCCTTGAGAGACAGAAAGTGGAAGATATTAATGAGCTGATCGGATGTGTGAAATAGGTTACTATTCACTGGTGACATTCTGCGAGGTGTTTTTTGTGAACGTAGTTCACAGAAAACCCGAGAAGTGCGGCGCGAA
>OLVZ01001256.1_pt1 | contig 22223 bp, 14 predicted proteins | sample 1673341 | NCBI WGS metagenome assembly OLVZ01 (sample SAMEA3178944, study PRJEB25190) | human gut metagenome | biome: human gut; feature: human-associated habitat; material: faeces | place: Austria | collected 2013 | reverse complement strand
GCCTGAAAACCGCGCAGGTCGGTTATACGTTGCCTACCGGAGCACTGGCTAAAATCGGTATCCGAAAACTGCGGGTCTATGTCACCGGGGACAATATCTTTACCAGCAGCAGTCTACCCAAAGGCTGGGACCCGGAGATGGGGTCTGGCGCAGCCGACATCTATCCGTTGACCAAAACGTGGCTGGGCGGTATTCAGCTTACCTTCTAATCTGAAAATGAGATGACTATGAAATACAAACTTCTGGCTGTTCTCGCATCGGCCCTGTGCTGGGGCTCGTGTAACATCCTCGACGAATACCCCCAGACGGGACCGTCGAGCGAAAATTTCTTCTCCTCCGAAGCTGAACTCACGCTGGCGATCAATGCTGCTTATTCGACTTTCCATTGGCTTACGAATCAGGATGTGCAGTACCAGCTCTTTCTCGACGGTGCTACGGAAATGGTCTATATTCGCGGAACCTATGCTAACATGAACGTAATCCAGGCCGGGCAGGCGAATGCGCAGACCGGGGTCTTCGCTACCGTGTGGGCGCATTTTTACGAGAAGATCGCTCTTTCGAACAATATTCTCGACAAGATGGGCGCAGCTAAGAACAAGGTTTCCGAACAGTTCTACAACCGAATCGAGGCGCAGGCGCGTTTCCTGAGGGCTTTCAACTACATGTACATGGTTTTTCTTTATGGCGATGTGCCTTATGTAGATCATATGCTCGACTGGAGCAACTGCAAACTGCCCAAAACTAAGGCATCGGAGATTATCGGACATATCTACGATGATCTGGATTTTGCCTATCGCAATCTTCCGCCTTCATGGAGCGCAGCTGAAGCGGGGCATATCACGAGTGGAGCGGCTATGGGCCTGAAAGCGCGTGTAGCCCTCTATGCCGGGGATTATGAACTGGCTGCAACATGTGCCGGACAGGTCATTAAAGACGGCGGATATGACATCAATCCTACTTATGCCGATTTGTTCGCCCATACCGGCGAAGGTTCTCCCGAAGTGATGCTTGCTGCGCGGTATCTGACAGGGGTGAAGATCAATGCCAACCCCAAATATATCGGAACCCGTTTGTCCAATGGCTATTCGGTAATTGTGCCGACACAGACGCTCGTTGACACCTATCGCTGCACCGATGGCAAACGAATCGACCAGTCGTCGCTCTACAACCCCAAATCGCCTTATCAGAACCGCGATCCGCGACTCGATTATTCGATTATCTGTCCCGGCGGCTGGCATAATAATTTCAAATTTGAGATTCATCCCGATTCGACCAAGACCAGTGCCATTATCAACGGAAAGTTGACGCGCATCGGAAATACGGAGGTTACCAATGCCTACGGTTCTTTTACAGGATATGTCGGCCGCAAGTATTTCGACGAAGCAGACCTGCCAGACTATATCTCCAAAAGCGAACTGCATTTCATCCTGCTGCGCTATGCCGAGGTGCTACTTACGTATGCCGAGGCGAAGATCGAACTTGGACAGATCGACCAGACAGTGATCGATGCGATCAACGACGTGCGGCAGCGTCCCGACGTGAAAATGCCTGCGGTGCGGCTCGACATGTCTCAAGAGGAGCTTCGTGACATTGTACGCTATGAGCGCACCGTCGAATTTGCGATGGAGGGATTGCGGCTCTTCGACATCCGCCGTTGGAAAATAGCCGAGCATGTTTTACCCGGCAAACTCCTCGGTAAGCGCACCAAGGACCATTGGTATGATCCCGTTGTTCCATCCTTCAACGAGTACGGAAAACCCGTATATCCCGACGAGTCGATTTTCAACAGTCTCGGCAGTCTGACCTTCGATCCAAAGAACGGCTATCTGTGGCCTATCCCGCAATCGGAAATCGACAAAAATCCGCTGTTGGCGGAATAACCGTAAAAACGAACGAATATGAAAAAAGCATGGATATATATGACGGTTGCCATCGTGTTTCTGGCCGCGGCTGCTTGCTCCGATGACGAGGAATCTGCCGCCGATGCAATGGGATTGACGACTATGGCGGCCTATACTGACGGATTGGAGCTCAGTTGGGAGGCTGTGCCCGGAGCTGTCGGTTATGAAGTGGAGTATGCTTCCGCTTCCGGAGCCGAGACCTTGCGGGCTGGAGACCCCAAGATCGCATTGATGGATCTTATGCCCGGTACGGAATATTCAGTGCGCGTGCGAAGCATAGGAGAGAATAGTTCCGGAGCTTGGATTGGTCCGGTAAAAGCCCGTACCGCTGCTTTCAGTGTATCGCTGACCAGTTACAACGTGCTGGCGACGGAAGCGAAATCCCCTTGGGAAGGCCGAGTGCAGGCGGTGCACGATCTCATCCGTAAGGCGGACCACGATCCCGATGTACTCTGCTTGCAGGAGTGCGGTACCGATCCGGTACTTTCCGATATGCAGCGGTTGCTCGCCGATGAATATGATGTTCACGTGGTCGCCGTTTCCACGGCTGACCCGGCGCTGATTTTTTGGAAGCGAGACAAGTTTGAGAAGACCGGAGCCGGGTATACGAATATGCTGCTCGGTGACCCGAACTACACTTCGGCCGATTTCCCGACGTCGCGTTACGCTCATTTCGTGAAATTGCGCGAAAAAAATTCCGGTAAGGAGTTCCTTGTTTACAACATCCATATTAAAACTAACGGCACATCAACCTCCTACCAGAAACTGCGTTACGACTGTATTTCGGCATTGTGTCCGGCTGCCCGGCAACGCGCCAGCGAAGAGGGTGGTATTCCGGTTTTTATTCTAGGAGACTTTAACAATTACTGGAATACGGTGGACAACGGGGTTATTTCGGCTCCTGCCGCTTGTGCGAGTTTCGGATTCGTTGATTCCCCGACGATTGCACGCGAATGCGTCAACCTCAATTACAAAACATCGAGTGTTGATCTGAACGGTTTCGCCGAACCACGCGATAACGGCAATTACCGGATCGATTACGTTTTTGGTTATTCATTTACGCCATTCGGTGTGTCAAAATACCAAACGGTCATCGATTTCGTCGACAAAGCGACTCACAGGATTGCAACGCCAGTTCCGTCAGACCATCATCCGGTCAATGCTATTTTCCATTTGTCTTACCATTAACCGATATCCATTATGAAAATGTTCAAAATATATATGTTGCCGGTCCTGTTTTGCTCGGTCTGGTTTACGGCGTGCTTTGCCGACAAACCGGAACAGATGTCTGTTTCGGTAACCACTTATAATCTGCTTTCGCGGCAGGTCGTACACAAAAGCCCGTGGGATGATCGCAAACAAAAGGTCGGAGAGATTATCCGGCAGGAAAACCACAATCCCGACATCCTGGGATGCGAGGAATCGCAGGACGAGATCCAGATGAACGACATGATCGCCATGCTGTCGCCCGATTACGCTTACCGTGAAATGGGCATCGGAGCTTCTCCGCGCATTATTTTTTGGCGCAAGGCCCGTTTCGAACTGGTCGAGAGCGATAATGTCGACTTGCTGAACGTTTATCCGGAATATGCCCCCGATGAGTACCAGACCAGTCGTTATGCCAATTTCGTGCGGCTGCGTGAAAAATCTTCGGGGCATGAACTGCTTGTCTACCTGGTACACGTGAAATCCGGCGGTAAGCGCAGTAACGAGTACCAACTATTGCGCCGCCAATGTATCCAGAGCCTTTGCCGGGTGGCAAAAGCCAAATCAGACAGCCTCGGCGGGATGCCCGTAATTGCGATGGGTGATTTGAACAACTATGCCAAAACCGTCATAAACGGAGTGCCGTCCGCTCCGATGACTTTCGTTGAAAACGGTTTTGTGGATACGTTCGATCTGGCAGCCGAGCACATGAACGCCGGATATAAGACCTATTCCCCGCAATCCTGCATCGACGAAGGTACAGCTACTCCCGCCGGCGTAAACGATCGGCTGGACTACATTTTTGTCTATCCGCCGAAATGCGCCGAGGTACGGCGCTGGGCAGCTATAATCAATTTTCTTCCCGGTTCGGATGTCCGGGTCGAGAAACCGATTCCGTCGGATCACCATCCGGTCAACGTCCGTCTTGTACTGAATTATTGACGAACCGTTAATTATTTCGGCAACCATGAAAAAACTACTCGATGTATTTTGTATGGCGTTCCTGCTTGCTGCGGCAGTCTCCTGTGGATATGACGACCCGGAAGCGCCGGTGCCGGCAAAGGCCGCCTTTCTTGACGTCAATGTGACATTTACGCATCCGAAAGTCAAGCCGCAGGCGGGGCAGACACTTGTTACCGCCCTCTATTATACCGATGTCAAGGGTGTATCGGTTGCATCGCTGACCCCTGCTATGCGGATCAATACGGAACTTACGGAAGAATATGTCTCCAAGGGATTGCGCATATCGCTCGAACCTGTGGATCGAACGGTTTCCGCAATGTATGTCTTGCTGTGGGTGGACCAGAATGCCGACGGGCAACTCGGCGAGGGCGAGCTGGCAGCCTACTACGATGCTGTCGGAGTCGATAAGGTAGAGGCCGGCGAAGCCGTTGCCGGTGATTGTCTGTCGGAATATGCCGTGAACATGAAACTGGGGCGGGTATATGGCGAGGCAGAAATCGTCATTCCCGAAGGTCAGGTGGCCGATTACGACATGAACCTCTACACGGAAGTAGAGATAGGTCCCCAATTCTGGCTCAAAGAGAATCTGCGCACGACTCATTTTGCCGACGGTACAGAGATTCCTTCGGCAACAGGAGAAGCTTTCAAAGCGTACACTTCGGCCGCTTATGTGAATCCCTATTCAACGACGACGGATGTCGAAAAATTCGGGCTGCTTTATAACTGGTATGCCGCAACAGAGAAAAATCCGTGTCCCGAAGGGTATCACATTCCGACGGAGGCCGATATGCTCGTGCTGGAGAAATACATCGCTCCGGAAGCGGCGGACCTGGGCGATGAACTGGCGGATGTACCCGAAACCGCCGTATTCCGTGGAGATGCTTATAAACTGGGACTGAAAATGATGAGTTCGGCCTACGACTTCGGTGGAACGGACGACTATGGACTTTCGCTGGTCCCCGGCGGAATTTATGCCACTTCGTTGTCGAAAGACGCTTCGGCGTCAACGAAAATATGTGTACTGTGGATGGCGAACGAGAGTCCTACGAACACATCGAAGGGAGTGCGCCGTATGTTCCAAAATGGTAGACCTGGTTCAGCCCGCGGCTGTGATAGTAAAGTGAAGGGCCAGTCGCTGCGCTGTATGCGCGACAATCCGGATTATGTTGAAATCGTTCTCGAACAACTTGCGGTACCGCAGCTAATGGTTTCCGGAACGATTGTTTCGTGGAGTGCCGACGGACATGCTTCGGGATACGAAGTGTCGATCGATGGCATTGTGATTTCCGATCCGGAAATCACAATGACACAAGGTATTTGTTCGTTCGACGTAGCCTCTGTGAGAAATACGCAAAGCGACGACCGGAAATACAGTATCAGGATCGTCGCATTGGGCGATGGCGTAGCCTACAAGAATTCGGAAAGCAGTTCGGTCGAGGTGACCATCCCCGGTACGGGCGTAGAATTCCCTAAAGAGTATGTATATGATAAGGATGGGAACAAATATAGCGTTGTGGCAATCGGTTCACAAACATGGATGTGCGAGAATCTGCGTACGACGAAATTTGCAGACGGTACGGAAATTCCTTCGGCATCGGGCAATGACTTCAAGGCTTATACTTCCGCCGCTTATGTGAATCCCTATTCGACGGCGGAAGATGTTGAGAAATTCGGCCTGCTTTATAACTGGTACGCGGCTACGGAGAAAAATCCGTGTCCCGAAGGGTATCACATTCCGACAGAAGCCGATATGCTTGTGCTGGAGCGATTTGTCGCTCCGGAGGCAACGGATTTAGGAACTGATTTGTCAGATGTTCCTGAAAAAGCCGTATGGTGTGGTGCCGACGCCGGATTGGCTACTAAAATAAAATCCGGGTTATACGGATTCGGTGGTTCCGATGATTATGGATTGGCGTTAGTTCCCGGTGGAATTTATGCCACCTCTCTGTCAAAAGACGCCTCGGCAACTACAAAAATATGTGTACTTTGGTTAGCGGATGAGAGTCCGACCAATACTGCGAAGGGTGTACGGCGTATGCTTCAACACGATAAGTCCGGATCAGCTCGCGGGTGCGACGACAAGGCAAAGGGACAATCACTACGCTGTGTTAAAAATTAGCATCCGATGAGAAAAACTTGGATTTTAATACTGGCTTTTCTGCTTCCGTCCAGACTCGCGGCTCATGAATATCTCCTTGAAACCGAATCCTTTGCCGACAAGGGCGGCTGGGTCGTGGATCAGCAGTTCATGGATATCATGGGGTCGCCGTATCTGCTGGCTCACGGAGCGGGTACACCCGTAGACGATGCTGGTACGTCGATCGTTCTTCCGGACAAAGGCACATATCACATTTATGTCAGAACTTATAACTGGACCTCGCCGTGGCATGACGGCGAGGGTCCGGGGCGGTTCCAGCTGGGAGTGAACGGTTATCGGCTGCCAACCGAACTGGGTGCAACGGGAAAAAACTGGATGTGGCAATATGCCGGAATAGCGGTCGTAGAATCGCCCCGCATCAAGGTGTCGCTGCATGACCTGACGGGATTCGACGGCCGTTGTGATGCCATCTATTTTTCGACGGAGTGCAACGACAACCTGCCTCAAAATAAAGAGGAGATGGAGGCCCTGCGCCGCAGACTGCTTCCTGGTTATGGAGATCCGCATGATAAAGGAACATTCGACCTTGTCGTGGTCGGCGGTGGCGTTGCAGGCATGTGTGCGGCGGTCAGTGCCGCCCGGCTCGGTCTGAAGGTTGCATTGGTGCATGACCGACCCGTACTCGGTGGCAACAATAGTTCGGAAGTGAGGGTGCATCTGGGCGGAGCGATCGAGTTGCCCCCCTATCCCAATCTCGGAAACCTGATCAAGGAGTTCGGACATACGGAAAAAGGCAATGCGATGCCTGCGGAAAATTATGCCGATGATCGGAAGATGGCTTTTGTTACCGGGGAGAAAAATATTTCGCTTTATCTTTCGTGCCGGGGAATCGGAGTAGAGATGGAACAGGACCGTATTGCGGCTCTATTGGCCCGGAATATTGAAACCGGAGAGTTGATGTACTTTCGGGCTCCGCTGTTTGCCGATTGTACGGGAGACGCCAACGTAGGATATATGGCCGGGGCTGATTTTCGCACAGGACGCGAGGCCCGGTCGGAATACGGTGAGCCGAGCGCTCCGGCGAAGGCTGATAAACAGGTAATGGGTGCCTCGGTACAATGGTATGCCCAAGACCGGGGTACGCCCGCGGTTTTTCCTGAATTCGTCTACGGCAAAATATTCGATGAAAAGAGCGTAGAACGTGTAACCAAGGGTGAATGGACCTGGGAAACCGGAATGCAGCGGGATCAGGTGTGGGATGCGGAACGCATCCGGGACCACGGCTTGTTGGTGGTTTATGCCAACTGGTCTTATCTCAAAAATCACGCCTTGGACAACGGGGCATTCCGCAATCTGGCGTTGGAATGGGTGGCTTATGTAGCAGGAAAACGGGAATCGCGCCGTCTGATGGGTGATGTTGTTTTGACTCAGAATGATATTTTACGACAGGTTGCTTATGAAGACGCTTCGGTTACGACCTCGTGGACAATCGACCTGCACTATCCCGATCCGAAAAATACCCGGTTTTTTCCGGGTGATGAGTTCAAGGCGGTGTGTAATCAAGAGGAAATAGAACTTTATCCGATTCCTTATAGGTGTTTTTATTCGCGTAATGTCTCGAATCTCTTCATGGCCGGCCGGAATATCAGTGTGACGCATGTTGCCTTGGGGACCGTGCGCGTGATGCGGACGACGGCGATGATGGGCGAAGTCGTCGGAATGGCTGCCGCTGTGTGCCGTCGGCACGATGTATTGCCGCGTACGGTTTATACCTCTTATTTGCCTGAATTGAGATCGCTGATGCAAAAGGGATGCGGACAGCAGAATCTTCCCAACAATCAACAGTTCAACATAGGGCGCCGGAAACATCATTAACATTGTCCGAACCAATGAGCAGATCCTCACCTTTTTTGGTATTTGTCGCTGTTTGGGCATCATTGTCTGCCTGTAACCGAATGGATGGAGGCACTATGCTTGAAATGTCTTTTCGCAATCCTCCCGAATCTACGAAACCTTGGACTTACTGGTACTGGATAGACGATAATATCTCCAAGGAAGGCATAACCAAGGACCTCGAAGCGATGGCTGAGGTTGGTATCGGCGAGGCTTTCATCGGCAATGTTACCGATACTCGCTTGAATTTCGTGAACCCGGGTGAGCAGGAGCGTAAAATGGTTAACCGCGGACTGGTGCCTGTGTTGAGCGATGCTTGGTGGGAATGCGTGGAGCACGCCGTGAGAGAAGCCGAACGGTTAGGTATCAAAGTCGGGATGTTCAACTGCCCCGGTTGGAGTCAGTCGGGAGGACCGTGGGTAGAACCCGGACAGGCAATGCGTTACCTCGTATCGACCGAATTGCGGGTTAGCGGGCCCTGCAAACTCCGGGAACGGCTTGAAACACCGGCTGAACATTTTCAACAGGTTGCTATTCAAGCCTTCCCGGTCCCAGTCAATGATTCGGACCGCTTGTGCGAGCATACTCCGCGGGTACGTTGTGCGGAACTCCCTGATGTAAACTTACTTTTCGATGGGGATCCGAATACGATGGTCCGGTTTGACCATTATCCCTTGACTTTCGAAATAGAACTGGATGAACCCTACACGGTTCGGTCATTGGTCATCCGACCGGCCTCCAAGCAAATAGCTCCCGATGACCCCTATACATTTTCATCGTCATCGCTTTACGGACCGATGCGCATGTCTGCGAAAGTGCGTGTCGAGGCAAAAGTCAATGGAAAATGGCGTGCGGTTGCTTCGCGTGATATTGACCGTGCGAATCGTTCCCGGCAGTGACAGCCCGTGAATTCCGGATCGTTTTTTCCGAAGGTCGAAACGGTGTGCTCGGAGAAATAGAGCTTTCGGGTGCAGCCCGCTTGTCCCATTATGTGGAAAAACAATTGGGAAAGATGAGTTCCAGCACCCAAATCGCATATGACACTTATTCATGGCAACCCTCGGCTGAGGCCGATGATCGGTCGTTGACCATTGATCCTACTTGTATTATTGACCTGACGGAATGTACGGATACCATGGGTTTTCTTTGTTGGAATGTACCTCCCGGAGAGTGGATCGTTCTGCGCACGGGGATGGTGCCGACCGGGACGAAAAACAAGCCGACTCTGAAAGAGGGCCGGGGATACGAAGTGGATAAAATGAGCCATGATGCCGCCCGTGCCCATTTCGACGCATTTGCCGGAGAATTACTGCGGCGTATGCCCCCTGAGCAACGGGTGGGGTTTCGGCATGTGATTGCAGACAGTTATGAACAAGGGTCGCTGAATTGGACCGAAGGTTTTGCGGACGAATTTATCGCTACTTACGGTTATGATCCCTATCCTTGGCTGCCCGTACTGACCGGGCGCATCGTGGAAAGCGCCGATCGTTCCGACCGTTTCCTATGGGATATGCGTCGTTTGATAGCAGATAAGATCGCATCGGGTTATGTTCGTGGTCTTCGAGAAAAATGCGAAGAGAACGGACTAACGCTTTGGTTGGAAAATTACGGCCATTGGGGATTTCCCGGTGAGTTTCTCAATTACGGCGGAGCCAGCCATCAGGTCGGCGGAGAATTTTGGCTGACGGATCGTAAACAGCGCTCCTATACGGTGGAGTGCCGAGCTGCTTCCTCTGCCGCACATACTTACGGTAAGAACCTCGTCTCTGCGGAGGCTTTTACTGCCAGTTTTACATTCCGGCAGACGCCGAGAGATTTGAAATTGTTGGGAGACTGGGCATGGACCGAGGGCATCAACCATTATGTGTTGCATCTTTACATTCATCAGCCCGATGAGCGAAAACCGGGTATGAATGCTTGGTTCGGTACGGATTTCAACCGTCATAGTACGTGGTTTCATTCGACGAAAAGTTATTTTGAATACGTTCGCCGTTCCTGTGCGTTATTGCAGAGCGGACGGAATGTGGCGGATGTTGCTTATTTCATCGGAGAAGATACTCCGAAGATGACGGGACCGATGGTTCCGGCACTGCCTACCGGGTATCAGTATGACTTCATCAATGCCGAAGTCCTGAAAGATGCACGGGTTGTGAATGGGCGGATTGTACTTCCTTCCGGAGCCGATTATGCAATTCTCGTCCTGCCTCCCCAGAAGACCATGCGTCCGGAAATGCTGGAAATACTTTCCCGGTTGGCAGGGCAAGGTGCATCCCTGCTGGGTTATGCTCCCGAAACATCTCCCAGCAACCGGGATTATCCCGGTTGTGACGATCGGATCTCGCAGCTTGCCGCTGAGATGTGGAACGGAATGGACGGAGTTTCAGTGACAGAGAGACGTTATGGTAAAGGCTGCATTTTTTGCGGAATAGGTATCCAGGAAGCCTTAAGCCGTTTGGGAGTCGGCCCGGACCTTATTATCCCCGCTATTCCGCAAGAGATTCTGTTTACTCACCGTGTAGGAGACGGATTCGAGTTCTATTTTCTTTCGAACCAGTCGGAAAATGCAGTTTCAGGTACTTTCGGATTCGATGTCGCAGACCGTCAACCCGAATTGTGGAATGCCGAAACGGGCGAAATCCGGGATCTGCCGTTATTCGAGCAGCGTGCAGGACGGACTTATGTGCCGTTGGAGTTCGGGCCTGCGGATTCCTGGTTCATTGTGTTCCGGAAAAGAGTTGTTGTATCCAATTCTGGGTCCGATACGAATTTTCCTGCTTTTAGGAAATTGCAGGAAATTAATTGCAATTGGAATGTAACTTTCCATCCGGTTTACGATGCAGCCCGGGAAATGACGTTCGGAGAACTTACCGATTGGACCCAGAATGATGATCCTTATATTCGGCATTTTAGTGGTACAGCCACATATAAGACGAATTTTGAATATCGGGCAGGTACTGAAAAAAATGTTTGGCTTGATTTGGGAACCGTTCATGCCCTTGCCGATGTGACGTTAAACGGACAACCGTTCCGGACTTTATGGCGGCCTCCCTATCGGGTTAATATTTCGGAAGTATTGAAAGAAGGATACAATACGATAGAGGTTGTTGTTACGAACTGCTGGCTCAACCGGCTTATCGGTGATTTGCAGTTCGGAGCTCGAAAATATACTTGGGCGCCTTATGTTGACTGGAATGCAGAAACCCCATTGCTACCTTCCGGATTGATCGGGCCCGTAACCTTGCTGACGGGGGAATGACATTGAACCGCTCGACTGTTCCCTATTCCTGCTGGCCTAAAATGCCTAACTGTTCAATTAGTTTAACCATTAACAGAAACCGAATATGAGATTTCATTTTCTCTTTTTTCTGAGTTTTGTCTTTTTCTGGAGTTGCAGCTCCCCGTCACCCGCACCCGTCTGCCGTGTTGAAGGGATTGTCTCAGCGATTCACGACCCCGCCTCACGGAAAGTGTTGGTCGCCTGCCACCGCGGCGACTGGCGCAACTATCCCGAGAACTCCCTGGCAGCCATCGAATCGGTCATCCGCATGGGTGCCGACATCGTCGAAATCGACCTGGCGCTGACCTCCGACAGCGTGCTGGTCGTCTGCCACGACCGGACGCTGAACCGCACCACCACGGGACGCGGACTTATCGCCGAAATTCCCTACGACTCCATCCAACGGTGCTTCCTCAAATCGGGCCACGGCGTGGCCACTTCACACCGTATGCCGACGCTGCGCGAAGCATTGGAACTCTGCAAGGACCGCATCGTTGTCAATATCGACAAGGGCTACCAGTATTACGACCTGGTGCAGGCTCTTTCCGAGGAGCTCGGCGTAACCGGACAGCTCCTTATCAAGGGCAAAAGCCCCGTTGAGAATGTCTCTGCAAAGTTCGCACGCTACGAACACAACATGATGTACATGCCCATCATCGACATCCTCAAGCCCAAAGGGCAGGCGCTCTTCGCCGAATACCTCGGCACGAACACCGTGCCCCTTGCCTACGAGGTCTGCTGGTCGGAATACACCCCCGCTGTCGAGGCCTGCATGCGGAATGTCGTCGCCAGCGGCTCGAAGCTCTGGGTCAACTCCCTGTGGCCCTCGCTCTGCGGAGGTTTATGCGACGATGCCGCCTTCGACGGAGACCCCGCCGCCGTCTACGGCAAACTCGTCGGCATGGGAGCCACCATGATCCAGACCGACCGTCCCGAACTGCTGATCTCCTACCTCCGTTCGCGGGGCCTGCACGACTGACACCATGGGCCGCATCACGGAATTCTACCGCATCAGCCCTCCCGTCCCCGCCCACGGGATGGACGAGGCTTCGCGTGACAAGTACTACCGACGGCTCCGACTGCAGGCGTTCACCGCAGCAACGCTCGGATACAGCCTCTACTACGTCTGCCGAACCAGCCTCAACGTCATGAAGAAGCCCATTCTCGACAGCGGATCGCTCGATGCATCCCAGCTGGGCATTATCGGATCGGCGCTGCTATTCGCCTATGCCGTCGGAAAGTTCGTAAACGGGTTCATCGCCGACTACTGCAACATCAAGCGTTTCATGGCGACAGGGCTTATCGTATCCGCCGCCGCAAATGCACTGATGGGGCTCCTGGGACTCACTCATTCCATCGTTCCAACGGCCGTGATGTTCATCGCATTCGCCGTGATGTGGGGGCTCAACGGATGGGCACAGTCCATGGGAGCGCCCCCGGCAATCATATCCCTCTCGCGATGGTATCCACTCAGGGAGCGAGGGACCTATTACGGATTCTTCTCGGCAAGCCACAACCTCGGGGAGTTCTTCTCGTTCCTCTTCGTGGGGTCCATCGTGACTTTTGCGGGGTGGCAGGCCGGGTTCTTCGGGTCGGCGATCGCAGGAGCCATCGGCGTGGTCATCATTCTATGCTGGCTCCACGACACCCCCGAGTCGAAGGGACTCCCGCCCGTAGAGGCGCTGGCACATGAAAAACCCGTACCCGGAGCCGACAAGTCCGTCCGGGAGATTCAGAAGCAGGTACTGCGCACTCCGGCGGTATGGGTGCTGGCCACCGCGAGTGCATTCATGTACATATCCCGATATGCAATCAACGGATGGGGCGTACTGTTCCTTCAGGAGGCAAAGGGGTTCTCGGACGTGGAGGCGATATCCGTCGTCTCGATAAACGCGCTGCTGGGAATTCTCGGAACGGTATTGTCGGGATGGTTCTCCGACAAGCTCTTCAAGGGAGACCGCAAGATTCCTGCGCTGCTGTTCGGCGTACTCAACTCCATAGCATTGGCGCTGTTCCTATACGGTGGAAATGCCATGTGGGTGAACGTCCTCTCGATGGTGCTCTTCGGAATAGCCATCGGCGTGCTGATCTGTTTCCTCGGGGGACTCATGGCCGTGGATATCGTACCCCGAAAGGCCACGGGTGCCGCCCTGGGGGTCGTGGGAATAGCGTCCTACTGCGCTGCGGGAATTCAGGACGTCGCGTCAGGATGGCTCATCGACTCGAACATCACTGTCGCGGCAGACGGAGTGAAGCACTACGATTTCGGACCCGTCGCATGCTTCTGGATTGCGGCGTCCGTGATTTCGTTTATACTGCCGCTGCTGAACCGAAAGAAACAAGAATGAATGGTTAACTATTGAAAATATGACCTGCAACTATACTCAGAACATCTGATACTTCTATATGAAATAATATCAGGAAATGCTGCATTGCTCTATCTACAAACCCCGGCGGGACTTCCCGAAGTCCCGGGGTCTGTTGTATTCAAGTATTAAAAGGTACGGGGACCTCCTACAAGTTTTCAAAATGCGATTATATAAAAAAACAAATACCCAAGATATTGGAAACTCAAAAAATAGATAGTAATGTTACAAAATACCCGATCTTTTGAAAAGAATAGTTTTATCCGTTTTCTGCGTTTTTCGCAGATACGACCTCTCTCCGCTTCGGAATACGAACAAGCACAAACGGCATACGAACGTTATATCAATTATATTCAGCTTTGCTCCGACCCGAAAATTCTCTCTGGCATATACGCTTTATATGCTGGAAAAGGTGAGAGTACGTCTGATAGGAATCAGTAAAAGTAGCTTCGGAAACGAAATTGTTACTTCGGTCCGCCATTGGATTGACAAAATTCGAAATGAAAATGGTCTGATTAAGAGTAAACCATCTTGCGGTCATGGACTGCGGAAAGAAAATCGCAACTCCGAAGTTGCCGATTTATTTGGCGGAGCAATTTATCCCCACGATCTTATGGAGATAGCAGCTTCGATGCAGGGACTCGGAGTCGGACGATGTCTCGACGGTTCACAAGCTTTTGGGGATCTGTTTGTAGAAAGTATTGCGTGGATGCTCAACGTCCGGATAAATAAATCCTAATCAGTATAAGTATGCAATACTGAATTGCATACTATAGTTAACTCGTTTTTGGGACTTGTTGAGAGAATATCTCATAGAGAGGTCAACGATGATAATTGGCAGTCATCATTTGAGAGTTGTTTTCAATTCTGGACAATATAATTAGAATGTAAAAGAAATTTGTTATATCTTATAATTTTTGGCAATTTGCGGATTCCGAAAGATTTTCGTATCTTGCAGTAGGTTATTTGAAACGTGGTATTCGAGCGCAAGAAGCTGAAAATAAACCGTTGCCTTTTCGTTACCTACTTATCTATACAAAAATGTAACGACTCGATTTATCGAGTCGTTACATTGCTTTAATCCCGGAACCTTTCGAAAAGGTCCGGCGGTTTTCCTATTCGGACGCAAACGGCGTCGCTTCGTCCCGCAGCCCCCAAAAAACGATTCCCGGCCCCGGGCGCAGAACCGGATAACAAGCGTCCCGAAGCCACTATCCGCCCCTAAAACCCGCCTTTTAGGCGGGCGGGCGCAGAACCGGATAAAAGCGTCCCGAAGCCACCGTCCGCCCCTAAAACCCGCTTTTTAAGCGGGCGGGCGCAGAACCGGATGACAAGCGCCCCGAAGCCACCGTCCGCCTCCTAAAACCCGGCTTTTAGCCGGGCGGGTTATTTTTTATTCTGAATAGCGTCGATGGCGTCGATCACCGCGCCGCGGAAGCCCTTGCGCTCCAGTTCGGCGACGCCCGCGATCGTCGTTCCGCCGGGCGAACAGACGGCGTCCTTCATCGCACCGGGATGCTGCCCCGAGGCGAGCTGCAATTTCCCGGTCCCGACGATCATCTGGCTCGCCATGCGGTAAGCGTCGGCACGCGCAACGCCGTGCTTGACGGCAGCGTCCCCGAGCGCCTCGATGAACATGGCGACGAACGCCGGGCCGCAGCCGCAGACGGCACTCGATATGCCGAGCAGGGCGGTGTCCATCGGCAGAACGAGGCCGATCTTCGAGAAGAGCGCCTCCACCTGCCGCCACTCCCCGTCCGAAAGCGAATGGCGGCGTTCGCAGACGATGATGCCTTCGCAGACCGAAACGGGCGTATTGGGAACGATGCTCAAATGGTGCGTGCCGGGGGCGAGCATCCGCTCGCAGTCGTCGAACGTAACGCCCGCGGCCACCGATACGACGATCTTATCCGCCAGCTGTTCCCGGACGGGCGCAAGCACCGCCTCGACCTGATAGGGTTTCACGGCGACGACGACCAGATCGGCGAACTCCGCGACCGCCGCCGCGTCGTCGAAAGCCCGGAAGCCCTGCGGCTCCGTATTGCGCCGCAGTTTCGCCCGGTCGCGCGCGCACGCGCCGATGTCGCCGGGCTGCACGGCCCCCGAGCGGACAAGCCCGCCCGCCATGGCCTGCGCCATATTTCCGAATCCAAGAAATCCGATTTTCATATAAGTCTGGTATAATTTATCATTCGTACAGCAACCACTCATAAAACGGGCTTCTTAAGCCCGCGCCGGCCGAATATCAACGAGCCGACGCGCACCATCGTCGAGCCGCACTCGACCGCCAGCGGATAGTCGTGCGACATGCCCATCGACAGCGTGTCGAACCGCGGTCCGAAGTAGGGTTGCAGCAGTTCGAAACAGCGTTTCAGCTCCATGAAATCGCGGCGTATCGCCGTGCCGTCGTCGGTATTGGTGGCAATGCCCATCACGCCCCGCACGCAGACGTCCGGCATACGGGCAAACGGGGCCGTGCGGACATACTCCATCAGTTCGGCCATATTCCAGCCCGTCTTGGTCTCCTCCTCGGCGACGTGGATCTCCAGGAGGATTTCGAGCGTCCGGCCGCACTTGGCCGCCTCGCGCTGGATCGCCTCGGCCAGCCGCGCGCTGTCGACCGAATGGATCAGCGCGACGAACGGGGCGATGTATTTGATCTTGTTGGTTTGCAGGTGGCCGATCATGTGCCACTCGATGTCCTTGGGCAGGGCTTCGTGTTTTTCGCGCAGTTCCTGCGGGCGGTTCTCGCCGAAAACGCGGTGGCCGGCGTCGTAGGCCGCGCGGATCGCCTCCGCAGGGTGGGTTTTCGACACGGCGACCAGCTTCACCCCCTCGGGAAGCGTCGAGCGCACGAACGACAGTTGACAGGCTATTGAAGACATAAGTTTTTCGGTATTTGCCCGGTAAAAATACGCAAAATTCGTACAACACGAAACAGACCCGGGAAAAATCCGGGCCTGCGACTCGTTTTTCTGCGCGAAAAGACTATTTCGCCATGACGATCTCCGAGCAGCCGAACTCCCCGGGAAGGGTCCGCTGCGTCTTCTTCAGCGCATCGTAGACGTGGATGCGGCGCATGCCGTCCGCCTCGCACAGCAGGTAGATTTCCAGCGAATCCTTATCGGGAGCGTACTCCGTGACCGAAAGCGCCGTGCCCGGAACTTCGGCCAGCGTCTCGCCGAAAGCGCCGTCACCGGCGGCGTTGAACAGACGCAGCTGCGTTTTGCCCCCGGCCGAAACGGCATAGCCGCCCGCCTGAACCATCCTGTCCGGCTCGTCGGCCGAGGCGACCACGGTCCAAAAGGGGATCATCGCATCGGCCCCGACGGCTTCGCCCGGTCCCGCCCCGCCGTAGACCCTCAACACCAGCGGAGCGCACGTCCCGTCGGCATTGCGCTGCGCGAGCAGCAGGTCGGAACCGACCCGCACGAACGGCTGCACGGCCAGCGTCTGCACGACCTCGTCGGGCACCTGCCAGGAGACCGGAGCCGGGGAGGGAGAGCGGGTCGCGCTTCGGATCGTCAGCGTCAGCCGCCCCGCGTCGTGGGAAATGAGTCCGACGGAGGAATCGGAGATATGCCCGGCCAAGAGACTATTCCGGTACCCGAAATCGTCATAATAATTCATCATGAGGTCGAAACCTGCCATCGAACCGGAGCAGACGCCGTAAATCCAGCCCGAGCCGGGAAGCCCCACGGCGCAGGCGATTCCCCGGCCGATGCCGAGCGTCGCAACCCGTGTCACCCCGCCCGTTGACAGGTCGATGCGCTCGATCAGGGTTTCGTCCGTATCGGATTTCGAAATGCCGTAGAGCGCTTCGGCTTTCGGGGTTCCGTCGGCAACGCGGATCTTGCCCAGCGGCATCATCCTGCCGCGGCGGAGCAACAGCACCCGAACCGTCGAAGCGGGGTAGTGCCCCGGGGCCAGAAAGGTGACGCTCGTGGCGGAACGCACCGTGACGATCCCGCGCACTCCCTTGGCATAACCCTCCGGAGCGAACCCCTCGGCACTCTCCTGCCAATGGATTTCGAGCATGATTTCGTCATCAGCCTCGAACCCTTCGGCCGAGACGGTCACCCCGTCGCCGGGCGCAAAGACCCACGAATCGGGCGGCATGACGACGTTCTTCACGAAAACGGGAACCCGGTCCTCGTCCGAAGAACAGGCCCCGAAGATCGCCCCGGAAAGGAGCAGAAACAGCATCTTTCTCATTCAAATAGCTGGATTTCATATTTTTACCGCCACTCCGGGGGGGGGTATTTCCGGGGTGCGCAGAAAGCGCATCCGCTCACAAAGATAACGTTTTTTCGCCGTTATCCGATTTGTTTTCCATCTTTGGCGTCGTAACGACACTTTTATTCATCAGTCGGAAGATTCGGTTTTGAATCCATCCGACTTTTTCGTATCTTTGGTCTCAAAACCTGAAAAGCATGAAAAAAATCCGATTGATTCTTGCAGCGGCGGCGGCCCTCACATACGGCGCGGCGTCGGCCTGCACCAATTTCATCGTCACCCGAGGTGCCTCGACCGACGGTTCGGTGATGGTCACCTATGCGGCGGACTCCCACGCGCTCTACGGCGCACTGTACCACACCCCCGGCGGCAAACACAAGTCCGGGGCGATGCTGCCCGTCTACGAATGGGATACGGGCCGTTACCTGACGGACATCCCGCAGGCGGGCGAAACCTATTCGACCGTCGGCAACATGAACGAACATTCGCTCATCATCGGCGAAACGACCTACGGAGGCCGCCCGGAACTGGAGGACTCGACAGGGCTGATCGACTACGGGTCGCTGATCTACATCACGCTCCAGCGCGCCAAGACCGCCCGCGAGGCGATCCTCACGATCGCCGAGCTGGCGAACACCTACGGATATGCCTCGAGCGGCGAGTCGTTCTCGATCGTCGACCCCGAAGAGGCGTGGATCATGGAGCTGATCGGCAAGGGCTACAAGGACGACGGCAAGGGCGGCAACGCCCGCAAGGGCATCGTATGGGTAGCCCGCCGCATCCCCGACGGCTATGTCTCGGCGCACGCCAACCAGGCGCGTATCACGACCTTCCCGAAGGACGACCCCGAGAACTGCCTCTATTCGCCCGACGTGGTGGCGTTCGCCCGCGAGATGGGTTACTACGACGGCACGGACGAGGATTTCAGTTTCTGCGAAGCCTACGCCCCGGCCGATTTCGGCGCGCTGCGAGGCTGCGAGGCCCGCGTGTGGGCATTCTTCCGCACGGTGGCCGACGGAATGGACAAATACGTGGACTATGCGATGGGGCACAATGCCGAAAACCGCATGCCCCTGTGGGTGAAACCCCGCACGAAGGTGTCGCCCAAGGTGGTCTTCGACTGCATGCGCGACCACTACGAAGGCACGCCGATGGACATGACCACCGACATAGGCGCCGGGGGCAGCGCCTGCCCCTACCGCTGGCGGCCGATGTATTTCGAGGTCGACGGCGTGGAATACTGCAACGAACGTGCGACGGCCACGCAGCAGACCGGCTTCTGGTTCGTGGCACAGGCACGCCCCGACGTGCCCGACAACATGGGCATCCTCTGGTTCGGCGTGGACGATGCGGCCACGTCGTGCCTGACGCCCATCTACTGCTGCACGCAGGGCGTCCCCGAGTGCCTGAGCGAAGGCAACGGTTCGATGCTCGAATATTCGCCGACGTCGGCGTTCTGGCTCTTCAACCGCGTTTCGAACTTCGCCTACATGCGTTACGACATGATCGCGGGCGACATCCGCAAGGTCGTGGACAAATGGGAAAACGAGGCGCTCCGCCTGGTGCGCGACGTCGATGCCGAGGCCATGACGCTCTCGCCCAAGGCCCGCGGCAAATTCCTCTCGGAGTTCAGCATCGCCACGGCGCAGCAGTTGTTCGACCGCTGGTCGAAGCTCGACAAGTACCTGCTGGTGAAATACATGGACGGCAACGTGAAAAGCGAACATGCGGGCGTGCTGGAATACCTCGACGGCAAGGGCGGCCCGGCGCATTTCGTGGACAACGGCAACGGCAGGAACATTCCCGACAAGATCCAGTTCCCCGGTTACAACGAGAAATGGAAGCGCGCCGTGGCGAAGGACAACGGAGAAATCCTCCGGGTCGTAAAATAATGCGGCAAAGCCCCTTCCGGCAAATCCCGTCCCGACGGGCCGGACCGAGAGGGGAACGGTAACGGACAACAAACATTCAACCGAATTATGAAATACGATATTATCGTCGTGGGAAGCGGACCGGGCGGCTACGTCGCCGCCATACGCGCTTCACAGCTGGGCCGCAAAGTAGCGCTCGTGGAGCGGGCCGAAGCCGGGGGCGTGTGCCTCAACTGGGGCTGCATCCCGACCAAGGCGCTGCTCAAGAGCGCGCAGGTCTACGGATACTGCAAAAACGCGGAGCATTACGGACTGGAACTTGCAGGGGAGGTGCGCCCCAACCTCGAAGCCATCGTGGCGCGTTCGCGCGGCGTGGCCGAAACCATGTCGAAGGGCGTGCGGTTCCTGCTGAACAAGAACAAGATCGACCTGATCCCCGGATTCGGGCGGCTCACGGCCCCGGGGCGCATAGACGTCGACGGGGCGGAGTACGAGGCCGACCACATCGTCCTCGCCACGGGAGCCAGGCCGCGCGAAATGGCCTTCATGCCCATCGACGGCGAGCATGTGATCTCGTCGCGGCAGGCGCTGACGCTCACGCGCCTGCCCGAATCAATGATCGTCGTGGGATCGGGAGCCATCGGCAGCGAGTTCGCGTGGTTCTACGCCGCGCTGGGCGTGCGGGTCACCATCGTCGAATACATGCCCCGCATGATGCCGCTCGAAGACGAGGAGGTGTCGAAGACCATGGAGCGCGCATTCCGCAAACTGCGCGCGACGGTGCTCACTTCGACCACGGTGAAAGCAGTGAAGGTCAACGCCGAAGGGCTTTGCGAAGTGGAGATCGAGGGCAAAAAAGGCGCGGAGACCCTGACGGCCGATGTCGTGCTGTCGGCCGTGGGCATCCAATCCAACATCGAAGGCATCGGCCTCGAAGAGCTGGGCGTCGCCGTCGAACGCGACAAGGTCGTCGTGGACGAATTTTACCGCACCAACGTTCCGGGCGTCTACGCCATCGGCGACATCGTGCCGGGTCCGGCGCTGGCGCACGTGGCTTCGGCCGAGGCCGTCTGCTGCGTGGAGTCCATCTGCGGACTCGACCCCGCGCCGGTGGACTACACGACCATTCCGTCGTGCATCTTCACCCAGCCCGAGGTGGCGTCGGTCGGCATGACCGAACAGCAGGCGCAGGAGCGCGGCATCGCCTATAAAGCCGGGCGCTTCCCCTTCACCGCATCGGGCAAGGCCACGGCGGCGGGCGACCGCGACGGATTCGTCAAACTGCTCTTCGACGAAGAGGACCGCCTGCTGGGGGCGCACATGGTCGGGGCGTCGGTGACCGAGATGCTGGCCGAGCCGACGCTGGCGCGCACGCTGGGCGTCACGGCCCACCGGATCGCCCGCACGATCCACGCCCATCCGACGATGAACGAAGGCGTCATGGAAGCCGCCGAAGCGGCCCTGGGCGCGGCGATCCACCTGTAAAGGTCTCCGGCCATCCCCGGAAAAAACATGCGGCGGACCTTTCGGGGTCCGCCGCATGTTTTCGCCTGCACAGGACGGTTATTTGAACCACTCCTGCAAATGGTCGCGGCCGTAGAAGTAGTAGACCGCAAGCCCCACCCAGCTGGTGAGCAGCACCACGACCGCCGCGATGACCTTTCCGCCCGTGGAGATGTTCTTTTTGAAAATGTCCAGCACGCACCAGATTGCGCACACGAGGCCGATCAGCCAAACAATCGTTCCAATCATAACATTTTAAATTTAGAGAAACATTGATGTTCGAATATGTCCGCCGGGTAAACCACGTCCGAGAGAAACAACCCCTGGGCCGGTGCGCCGGCGCTCGACCGCGACAGGTCGCGGCTCTCGACGATCGAGCGGAACCCGTCGGGCGTGTAACGTCCGCGCCCCACGTCGACCAGCGTGCCTACCAGCGACCGCACCATATTCCGCAAAAACCGGTCCGCACGGATCGTGAAACACATCGTGCCGCGGGAGTCGATCGTCCAGACGGCCTCCTTCACACGGCAGATGTTCGTCTTGTTGTTCGAATTGAGCTTGGCGAAAGAGGTGAAATCGTCGTACGCGGTCAGCATCGCCGCCGCCTCGTTCATCCGCCCGACGTCGAGCGGCACGTAATACTGCCACGTCTCGTGCCGCGTGAAGGGATTCTTGCGCGGCTCGATGAAATAGCGGTACTCCCGTTCGCGGGCGTGGAAGCGGGCGTGCGCATCCTCCGCCACGGGCGTCATGCTGCCCACGGCAATGTCGCCCGGCAGCAGGAAATTGAGCTTGTAGACCGTCTGCGCAGGATCGGCGACGGGGCGTTCGCAGTCGAAGTGCGCCACGTAGTAGGCCGCATTGACCCCCGTGTCGGTACGCCCGGCGCCCGTCAGAGCAACCGGTTCG
>OLVZ01001244.1_pt1 | contig 22364 bp, 17 predicted proteins | sample 1673341 | NCBI WGS metagenome assembly OLVZ01 (sample SAMEA3178944, study PRJEB25190) | human gut metagenome | biome: human gut; feature: human-associated habitat; material: faeces | place: Austria | collected 2013 | reverse complement strand
ATCTAATCACGAGTGGGGCCTTTGCCCCCTCGCGCTCCCCTGCTGCTCAATTTTCTTTATCTATAGCATAATTTTTTGCCAGTCTGCAAAAGTTTATAAACTGCCGTGCACTTTGCATCGGCACCGCCTTTGTGGGCAAACGGCGCTTATCTTCGACGCGCGGCATTTTACCAAAATTATTTTTCCGCTTCCTTTGAAAACTCGCCGCCGAGCGCGAACGCATGGTTCATCGGGCCGCGGCCCTTGCCCAGGTCGAGCATCGCTCCGAGCGCGCCGGATATATAGTCCTTTGCGCGGCGAACCGAGGTTTTCAGGTCATAACCCTTGGCGAGGTTTGACGCGATCGCGCTAGAAAGGGTGCAGCCCGTGCCGTGGGTGTTGGGGTTATCTATGCGCCTGCCCTCAAACCAGCAGCACTCGCCGTCGGAATACAGCAGGTCGTTTGCGTCGTTTACGCTGTGTCCGCCCTTGAGCAGCACCGCACAGCCGTGCTCGCGCCCTATCTTCTCGGCAGCCTTGAGCATGTCCTCTTCGTTTTCTATTTTCATGCCGGAAAGGATCTCACCCTCGGGGATATTCGGCGTTATGACTGTGCAGATCGGGAAAAGCTCGTCTGCAAGAGTCTGCACGGCGTCGGTTTTCATAAGCGCCGAGCCGCTCGTTGCGACCATGACAGGGTCAACTACGATGTTTTTAGCGTCATAATGCCTGAGTCTGTCGGCTATGACGCGGATAAGCTCCGAGGACGACACCATGCCGATCTTAACGGCATCAGGGTATATATCCTCAAACACCGCGTCGAGCTGCCGGCGCAAAAACTCGGGCGATGCCTCTTCGATCGCCGAAACGCCGGTCGTGTTCTGCGCGGTGAGCGCCGTTATCGCGCTCATGGCAAAAACGCCGTTCATGGTCATTGTCTTGATATCCGCCTGGATACCGGCTCCGCCGCTGGAGTCGCTTCCTGCGATGGTGAGTGCTGTTTTCATGTTGTGCTCCTTTCAGTCCGATGCAAAGCAAAGGAATGTTTCCGGCTTGCAGAAGTCGGTTATATAACAGTCGCTGAGCGCTTTAAGCTCCTCGGCCCGTTTTTCGCTTTTATCGTATACTCCGACAAGAATAAATCCGTCGCGCTTTGCCGTCCGCGCCGCGTGGATCGCATCCTCGAAAACCGCCGTTTCGCTTTTGGCCGTTCCGAGTGCATTCAGACAGGCGCGGAAAATTTCCGGCTCGTCCTTGCCGCTGCCGACCTCGGCACATGTGAGTATATCGTCAAAATACTTTTCCATATCGCAGCGGCGCAGCGCGGCCAAAACATGGTCGTGCTCGCTTGCCGTTGCAACGGTCATTTTCACGCCGCTGCCTTGAAGCAGATCGAGAAACTCACGCACGCCGGGCTTGGGCTGCACAAGGTCATAGTAAAAATGCCTGACCATTTTGTTTATGCCGTCCTCGATCTCGGCGGTCGTCATTTCAAGGTCATACTCGCTCTTAAAATATGACGCTGTCTGGCTCAGGCTCAGCGCGCAAACGGCTTCGTTTACGTCCGGTCTCGGAGCAACACCGATCGAGGCGAGGTAGGTTTCCCCGGCGGTGTCCCATATGAACATTGAGTCAAACAGCGTCCCGTCAAAATCGAATATCGCGCCCTTTATCCTCATGCGCGCACCATTTTTTCGGACAGTGCCTTGAGCGTTCTGCACTCGCTTTCTATATCCTCCGCGCCAAAGATCGCGCTGACGAGAGCAACTCCGTCAACACCCGTGCCGGAAAGCTGCATGATATTGCTCTCGGATATGCCGCCGATGGCGACGACCGGGATATCGACCGCCGCGCAGATATCACGCAAAGTCTCCTTTGGCAGAACATCGGCATCCGCCTTAGTGGAGGTCGAGAACATTGCGCCGACACCGAGGCAATCCGCGCCGCTTTTCACGGCCTCAAGAGCCTCCTCAACGGTGTGAACGGAAACGCCGAGCATCATGCCGTCGCCGATCTTCTCGCGCACCTTGCTTGCTGCCATGTCCTCCTGCCCGACGTGAACGCCGTCGGCGTGGCACTTCACGGCAACGTCAACGTTGTCGTTTACGAAAAACGGCACGGAATATTTCCTGCACAGCGCGCCTATTTCGATCGCTTCGGCGAGAAACTCGTCGTCGTTAAGCTCCTTTTCGCGAAGCTGCACGCAGGTAGCGCCGCCCTTGAGCGCGGATTCGACCTGCTCGTAAAGGCTTTGCTTTCCGATCCATGCCCTGTCCGTCACGGCGTATAGGAGCATGTACTTTTTATCGCACTTCATATTTTGCACCTTCCTCAAGCTGCTCGGGAGTCAGATTATAAATTGCATCAATTATATAGTTTCGGTAAGAAGAGTTGCCGTCCATGGAGCCGAGTCTGTCATGAGCGATCTCACCTGCAAGGCCCATTGCGCACACCGCCGCTGCCGCAGCCTCAAGCACATTATCGGGATTTGCGGTGACAAATGCCGCCGTCATTGCTGAAAGCTGGCAGCCGGTGCCGGTTATGGATGACATCATGGCATTGCCGTTGCGGATGCAGAAGGCTCTGTCAGCATCGGCGACAATGTCGATAGCGCCGGTTATCGCGATAACGGCTCCGGTCTCGCGCGCAAATGCCTTTGCGAATTTAACGGCATCTGCAAGGTTTGCCTCTGTCACCTTATCGGCAACGTCGGCATCGACGCCCTTGGTTGTTCCGCTGCCGGAGGCAATGGTTTTTATCTCGGAAATGTTTCCGCGGATGACGGAAAACTTCACCTCGCGCACAAGGCCGAGCGCCGTTTCCGTGCGCAGGCTCGACGCACCGGCGCCGACGGGGTCGAGAACGACGGGGTGTCCCAGCTCGTTTGCCTTTTTGCCTGCAATGTGCATCGACTCTATTGTGCGGCTGTTTAGCGTTCCGATATTAATATTAAGGCCTGAGCACACGCTCGTGATCTCCGCAACCTCGGCCTTGTCGTCGGCCATGATCGGTGATGCGCCGCACGCGAGCACGATATTCGCACAGTCGTTGACCGTGACGTAATTTGTGATATTATGAATAAGAGGGCATTTTGCTCTTACGTTTTCAAGCATTTTTCCAAGCATTTCGGTTTCCTCCTCACTGTGTCAGCGAAAGCTGCATACGGCCGAGAACTCCGGCCTTTTTAAGGCTGTATATCAAGACTGCGGATATCGCTGCGCCGCCTGCCGTTGATACGAAAAACGGGATGATGTATGCGTAAAACGCGATGGCCGCGGCCGACTGACCCATGAAGTATATCGCCACGGGGTAGGCGCACAGTCCGCCGAGGATCGCCGTGCCGAACACCTCGCCGACAAGCGTTGCGGCAATATTGCCGGTCTTTTTATAGACAAGGCCGCACAGCAGTGCGCCGAACATGCTTCCGGGGAACGCCATAAGGCTGCCGAGTCCGAGCAGATTGCGGATAAGCGATGCTACAAACGCCGCGCCCACGCCGTACGCCGGGCCGAGCAGCACCGCGCATATGATGTTCACCATATGCTGAACCGGCGCGCACTTGCTGCCGAACACGGGAAAGGAAAACAGGCTTCCCACGACCGCAACGGCACAGAGGATACTCGCCGTCGCAAGCTTTTTTGTATTAACTTTTTTCATTTTTATTTCTCCTTCGGAATAAGCTGACGAGAGTTGAGCCCATATCGGTTTTGACGGGCAGATTTTCGCCCGTCAAGACAAAAAAGGCGAAAACAGCCGGAAGGGTGCGTCGAAAGGCAATATGTGTTCGGCTCTATTCAGCTTAAGAAAGCGGCTGTATTTATACCTGTATGCAGCGACGCTTCCATGCGTAAAATTCAGCCCGTCGATCCCGGCTGTCTGGAAGTTCGGTCGATGCTTGCTGGCATCCTCTCACGCCGGAACACGGCTTCCCATCGCTGTCATACAGAACTCAGGGCGCTCCCCCTCAGTCCGCTTCTCCTTTCCAAAAGATAAAAAAACAAAGGCACCTGATCCGGCGCCTCCGTAAAAAATCGTTGATGACTTCCTCCGGCGGCATTATCCGCATCAGGTTAAAGGGTCGAAGGTATGTCCTTCCTCTCAGCCTGTCAGCACAAGCTCCCCTGTTTTTTTGCCTGCCCATTATACTACCGGCAGTCCAAAATTGCAATAGCGTTATAAACTTTTAGGGGATATGATTTTCACAGTTATCAGATCAGATAAAAGGAGTATTAGCATGCAGTACAAAAATTTCAAAAACGAGATCTCGCTTTCGCGGCTGGGAATGGGCGCCATGCGTCTGCCCACCTGCGGCAGCAGCGCCGATATTGATTACGAAAAGGCGCAGGCAATCATAGACTCTGCCATGAAAAGCGGCATAAACTACTACGACACCGCCTACATCTATCACGGCGGAAGATCCGAAGAGTTCCTCGGTGCCGCGCTGGCCAAATATCCGCGCGACAGCTTTTATGTTGCCGATAAGTTCAATTTCCAGGCCGAGCCGGACTATCGCAAGCAGTTTGCAGAGCAGCTCCGACGGCTGAAAATGGATCGCATCGACTTCTATCTGCTCCACGGCATTCAGGATTCCTTTGTCGATGATATCCTCGCAAGCGGCGCAATCGAGTATTTTGACTCGCTCAAAAAGGAGGGAAAGATCCGCTATTTCGGCTTTTCCTTCCACGGAAGTCCGCAGGCGCTGCGCAAGCTCATCGACGCCTATCCGTGGGATTTCGTCCAGATGCAGCTTAACTATTACGACTGGTACTGCACCGGCGCAAAGGAGCTTTACGACATTTTGGAGCAGGCCAATATCCCCGTCATGGTCATGGAGCCTGTTCACGGCGGAATGCTCGCAAGGCTGCGCGCGGACGCCACCGAGGTGCTTGCACAGCTTGGCGCAGAGTGCTCGCAGGCGTCTTGGGCTATCCGGTGGGTGCTGAGCCGGCCGCAGGTTCAGGTCATTTTAAGCGGCATGTCCGACACGGATCAGCTTGCCGACAATGCAGCGACAGTCTCGGCCTCGCTCCCACTCTCGGATGCGGAAAACGAAGCTATTCGCAAGGCTGCTATGCTGCAATACGCCGGCGTCGCCGTTGCCTGCACCGGCTGCCGCTACTGCTGCCCGAATTGCCCGAAGGGGCTGGATATTCCGCTTCTTCTGCGCGCTTATAACGACGCGAAGATCGGCGGAGCTTGGAGGCTGACAAGCGTTTTGGCTCTGCCCGAGGACAAGCGTCCGACAAGCTGCATCGGCTGCGGAGCCTGCATGCGCCATTGTCCGCAGAGCTTCGAAATTCCGAAATACATGCAGGAAATGAAGCAAATGATGCAAAAGTGAGCTTTTCCATAATAGTTAAAAGGCATTGCCGATTGCAAGATCGGCAATGCCTTTTGATTTGAAAAATTATTCCCACTCGCTCCCTGTAAATCAATCTTAAACGCATTTGTTTATGAGATTTAGCAGAGAGTATCTACATTATTTGTATTATCGGTAAAGCATACGCTATCCGATTTTTTGTTGCCATTCTGTTGCCACGGAAGTTATTTAAGAATCAGATTTCGGTCACTAAAAGGACAGTTAATCTCTGATATATGCATCTTGCAATTTCTTAAATGTTGACGATTTTATTAAGTACAAATCACCTCGGCTACGTGTCATAGCAACGTACAATTTATTTAGTGTAGAAATGGATATTTTTTTGATCGAAAACTTATCTTCAGCAAGTTTCTCGAAATCTTTTGTTAGAATTACGCAAGCACAATCCACGGTATCACCTTTGGCGTATGACCAATTTAAGGCTGGGAATGAATATCTTGTAGCCTCGCTATAAACCAGTTTAGTAATCTGATCATTGTTCAAAATATCGTTAGCAATATTATCAGCCCATATTACTTGCCCCTCGTGGTCGCCGGTTTACGTAATATCAATCTCCAGTTTTTCGCTTACGTAATTGCATACATCTACAGAACATCGCCTGGATTTTGACAAAGTAGTTGTGTCTACTTCAAACCCAGCTTTCATCACGCATTCTACAAAATCATCGTATGAGACATCGCCCTTTGGAGTTTTGAATGGTTTCCCCGTGTTGTTTCGGGCAGAAACAGAGTGCTGATAATAATCACCAACAAGCAATATATTATCTAAATGCTTTGCAAACTTTATGATTAGCTCATAATCAAATTCTCTGAAGTCTTGAAACTCATCAATCAAAACATAATCGTAGAACATATTCAAGCGTGCTGCGGCTCGCTTGATAAGAGAATCTCGCCTTTCTTTTACTTGAAGCGCAAGCTCCGACAAGGTGGCGCAATAGTATTGACGTTTCTTCGTCACATAATGAGTAAGCTTATCCTTTTTTCTATATAAAGGATTATAGACCATCTCACCATTTTTATTTTTTATTCTCTGTGGCGGGGGATCGGTTAAACAAATACCGCTACTCGTAAAACGAGGTGCAGAAAAATGATTAGCGATACTCGGTTCATAAGGAAGAATAAAATTGTGGTACACGAACGCATCAAAGGTCATTACCGTCGTCAACTCCGGTACACATCCATGTGCATCGCATAATTCTTTTTGAATGTTGTGAATATTCTCGTGGGTATATGCAAGTATCAAATTTTTCTTGGTCGGGTCTATCTCATGGCAGATATGATAGGTTTTTCCCGCACCCGCAACGGCAAGGATTACTCTCTTAGCCATTTGATTGCATCCTTTATGTATTGGGGCACTTCAAATGTTGTCCCAGAGAGAAGCATCTTATATGCTGTCTCAACTTTGTTGTTTAGCATTTTTCCCAGAACTTGTCCGTAGTCTTTTTTATGGAATAAATAATCCGCTCCTGCCTGAACTTCTATCATCCCATCAAGTACCGTTTTGTTTAGATTATACAGACATGCTTCCCACGTCCAATCGTCCGTTGTTGTGCCTAAAAAGATGTGTTGCAATGTAGTAGTTTTATTGAACACCGTTGCCTCGTCTATCCTGTTCTGCTTACCATCATTATCTGTAATTACGCAAATTTTCTTGCTTGTTTTTTCGGCAATCTCAAGATAATTCTTATAAGAAATACCATTACAAGAGATCACAGAGATACCATCTTCTTCGATTGTTTTACCAGTAATCTGTTTGTAAAAATGCGGCAACAGCAAAAATTCGGTAGCACCCTCCACAAGAAAGACCTTGTTTGAAAGTAACAACTGAAGAAAAGCATTGTCATCAGCTTTGACAAAGAATTCTGCTACATCTTTATCTACTCCAGAAAGAGATTTTACAACGCTTTCTGTTATCCAAAGAACATTGTTTAGATTTAGACGGCTGGCTATCATATTGTTGTGTGTGGCAACTATGATCTGTGAATCTTTTTGTTTTATAGAAATCTCATAGAGCATTTTACGAAGTGTAGTAAAGCTTAGATGATTTTCTGGTTCTTCCATTAGAATAACATCTAATCCATTGGCTTTTTCCAAAGCAATCTCCGTCTTGATAAGGCTTTCCATTCCACTACCACGATTTTCAAGAGCAATAGCTCCCTCGTAAACGGACAGTATGGTTTCCAATACAACTTTCTTCGTATCAACGCCGAACTTGCGATTATCACCTAATTCTGGCAGTTCGGTAGCATCGAATGCTTCAACTAACTTCGTGCGGAAATCGTTTTTCGCCTTGGCTCTTGTTGCCTCATCATATCTACTTGTAAATAATGTTCTATTGTAAGAATTAAATGATGGAGCTGTGGCATTGCTCGTTGTATCTATGGCGAGGAACTGTAGCGGTCTCCGAATTGTTTGATATGGATTGTTTGCGAATGTCATCCATGTAAGTGCGTAATACTCATACGGGATTTTCTTCTCCAATATGGATTGCTCCATACCCGCTCCCAATAGTTCATCGTACTTACACTCAAATCGTATGCCAAATTTTTCATCTTGATTTTTTAATGTTCCATACACTTCTCCATAGAAGTAATCAGCGTTTTTGGTTTTAGGATCAAGCACAAGTTCTACTTCTATCAAGATTCGAGGTAAAGTTTTAACACTTGGATTGGCTTCAAATTCCTTAACCATTTGGGCGTTGAATAAATCTCGTAACACAGATTTATCTGCAAGACGGTATTGCTGATTTAGCACCGTCTTGATAGCATCTAAGAGGGTGCTTTTCCCAGCTTCGTTCTCTCCAACAAAAATATTCATGTGCTCATTAAATTCTACATCCAGGGTTTGAAACTTCTTAAAACCCTCGATATGCAAAGATTTAATATAATTCATTTAACCACCGCCCTCAAGCAAGATGTTACTTATTGTCTGTAGATTTATTGTGTTCATCATTATATTATATAATATGGAGGTTTGCAAGTATGGATATTGTAAAAGTTTTTGGAACAAACGTAAAGCGTTATCGACAGGTGTTGGGCATATCCCAAGAAGCATTTGCCGAGAAGTGTGGGCTTCACAGAACATATATCAGTGCAATTGAGTGTTATCGCAGAAGCATATCTCTTGAAAATATTCAGCGTATAGCCGATGCACTTGAGATCGAAACATATAGACTTTTTCTGAAGGAGGAAGATAAGGAATGAAATATACCCTAAAAAACGAAAACATAGAAAGCTATAATGAAAGTGATATTTTTAGCTTTCCTAAGTACACTTCACAGTTGATTAATTGGGCAAATCAAAATGCACAGGGCACTCGTCCCGTTGTTGTCGGTCAGATGTCCGAACTGTTTCCAGAGTTCATGGCATCCGGCGAAGAAATCACCATTGAGAATTGGCGTAAATGGTATGTAGAAAGATACCCCGATGCCTTTGAAAAAGCAACTGATAAGATTTATGCACAGGTGCAGAATCTTCGTGATGCAATTCCGCTTATTGATCGTGAAATGGTTAAACATTGGGTTGAAGATCTCGTCATTGCCAAGACATTCAATGGTATGTATGTTCAAAAGGCAATTTTGGCTTCTCTTGCAGAACGCAAAGGAACGACTTATCGTCTTGCAACACCGGACGAAGAATCCGTCGGTATTGACGGATATGTTGGTAATGTTCCTTATTCGGTAAAACCTGATACATACAAGACAATGGGACGCTTATCCGAAACGATCAACGTTAAAATGATTTATTATACCAAGACAAAGACCGGATTGACTGTCGAAGTAGAAGAATAAGGTTGTGGGCGGAGGCGAAAACCTCCGCCCATTCTTTAGTTTGGAATCGAATTCAAGAATTTCTTTTGGCAAGCATAGTCGAAAGATGTATCGACATCAACATACCCTGTCCTAACCAAATGGTTGTTTACAAAGGTTTTATTATCAAGATATACATAGCATAAAAGATTATTTTCAGCATCGTATTTAACTTTATCGTACTTCAAAAAAACCTTTCGCTTTTGAAATTTTTCTTGTAAGAAACTAATTGCTTGCTCTTGGAATAATGGATTTATCTTTATTCCAAGTAAACAAACAGTGAGACCATTACTAAGTTCAATTTTATCAGGAGCAATTACTTTTTTCACACCGAACAGTTCTTCACGCTTTGATTCTGATTGATCAATCTTTGAACCAAATTGGAGCTTCTTTACGTCTACCTTTTTGTCCATACAATGCGGATCATGGAAAATGTACGGGAGCTGATCGAAAGAATAAACATTTCCAATCTCATCTTCTGTGAAAATAATCTTGGCATCATCACCTAATCTAATTTGATCTGCGCCTAACTTTTCACGAATAATGGGTTCAAAATCTTTATTGATTTCATAACCGATAGAATTTCTCCCAAGATTCTTTGCGGCAAGTGATGTTGTGCCACTACCTGCAAATGGATCAAATACAGTTTCTCCCGCAAATGAAAACATCTTAATCAGTCGTTTAGGAAGTTCTTCCGGGAACATAGCTATATGTCCCATCTGTTTGACGCCATTGAAATTCCAATGAGAAGAAAAATACTGCCCCCACTCTTCTTTTGTCATAGCAGATTGTTCTTTTTGCTGCTGAGTGGGCTTTGGAGCATTGCCCAATTTTTTGAACAACAAAATAAACTCATAGTCCATTTTAAGAATGCCATTGCGAGGATAAGGGAAACTTCCCATGATAGCCCCACCGCCAGAAGTATTCATAGTGGTAGTTTTCTGCCAAATAATAGCTCCCATATAGTCCATACCGAGAGATTCACAAAAACGGATTATCTCTGTTCTGATCGGAATAACTTTGTATCTGCCATAATATACGGAACGAGCGAACTGATCTCCGATATTGATGCACAATCTACAACCGTCAGAAAGAACACGATTACACTCTTTCCACACCAAATTCAAATTGTTAATGTATTCTTCATAGCTATCGTTAAAGCCAATCTGATCTTCTGCACCATAATCTTTTAATTGCCAGTATGGGGGAGAAGTGACAATTAACTGTACTGATTTGTCTTCTATTTTATTTAGCGAGCGACTGTCGCCAAATATAATTTTATGTTCAGTCATAATTAACTCCTTATTTGACTTGTTCGCCATTTGATAGTACAAAATACTGTTCGTATGTGATGCCAAGAACATCTGCAATTTGGTTGAGTTCATCTTGAGTAACAGTATTCCTTTTTAGCTTTGCGTTAAAGTTTTGTGGAGTTTGATTTATCTTTCGTGCAAGCTCAGACAAGCTAATACCTGTCCTCACACACAACACTCGGATTTGTTCTGAAGTAGTCATATAAAGCCTCCATATACCATTGATCAATTGATATTATAAAACATATAATTGATAATGTCAACTGTTTTACGAAAATAGCGGCAGAGATTTCTCGCTGCCGCCGTTGTGCTTATACCGTGAAGATTAGTTCTGCATTTACAATTTCCGTTGCACGATTACGAATATTGTTCATCTTCTGTACCCACAGCATTTGGTCGGTTACTTTGAGTTCTTCGGTTACATTTTCTTTTTCAGCGAGTTCTTTTACCAGCCGGAGGAACATGGCGGATGCCTGTTGCTCAATGTCATCAAGATATGCAACAAGCTTTCCCGAAGTCATCAGGTTAGCATATAGTACACGGTGATTTTCTTTCAAAAACCGTTTATGCCTCATACCCCATACACCGATGTTCGCCTGTTTTTCTTCTTCGGGCAGTTTCAAATCGGGGAGATAATAATCCCCGACTTGTGTGTAAGTGCCGCCCATTTCTTCAAAAATTGTCTTTGCCATTTTGTTTTCCTACCTTTCAAAATCATTATTTCTAATGCGCTTTGTGCGCTGATTAGACGGTTGTTTTGTATGCTTGCGTTGCTTGTTTTTGATAATTCGTTTATTTAGTGTCGGAGAACTTTCTGACCGCATTCCGATTTGCCCGAGCGGATATGCCATTACCGTGACATATGACGGTTATTCTGTTGTTAAGCAAATAACCTAACGCTATTTGCTTAACTATTATACTAAACAAATTCCGTAAAGTCAAGTGGCTTTCGAGAAAATATTTAACTTTTTTGTTTTGGTTATCTTGACATGAGCTAAACATATATGATATACTTATCGCATATTACATAAACAAGGAGCGTAATTGCTATGGCAATCGGTGAAAGAATTCGTTTTTTTCGCAATCTGCGGGGAATGACACAAAAGTATTTAGGAACGGTAGTCGGCTTTCCTGAAAAGACAGCGGATATTCGTATGGCACAATATGAATCAGGCTCAAGAACGCCGAAAGCTGATTTAACCGAAAACCTTGCCGGTGTGCTTGGAGTTTCGCCGCTGGCTTTGTCCGTCCCCGAAATCGACAGCTATCTTGGTTTAATGCACACACTATTTACATTAGAGGATCGCTATGGGTTGACAGTTGAAAAGACCGAAAACGGCGTTTCTATGCGTGTTGACCCTCGCAAGGGAAAAGACGCTGCCGAGCTTTCCAAAATGCTAAATGCGTGGGCAGAACAGGCTGAAAAGTACCATAACGGCGACATCAGCCGTGAGGACTATGACAAGTGGCGTTATAACTACCCGAAGTATGATGAAACTTCCGGTTATGTAAAAGTCCCGTCACAGGGACTCAGTGACAAAGTGATTGAGGCTTTCAAAGACCGACTGAAAAACCATTAAATACAAGCATAAGAAAAAGAGCTATCAGACTTTCAAAAAATCTGATAGCTCTTTGCTTATTCTTATGATAATTCAAATAATGTTGCCATTTTGTTGCCACAAAGGGCACAAACACGGCGAAAATCCTTTATTTACGGGCTTTTTCACGGGTATGAAATCATTCCCACTCGATTGTTGCGGGGGGTTTGGAGGTTATGTCGTAGACGATGCGGTTTATGCCCTTGACCTCGTTTACGATGCGCACGGAGACTTTATCGAGCACGTCATAGGGAATGCGTGCCCAGTCGGCAGTCATGAAGTCGGTCGTTGTAACAGAGCGCAGTGCGAGGGTATAATCATAGGTCCTGCCGTCACCCATTACGCCGACGGAGCGCATATTCGTGAGAACCGCGAAATACTGATTCATCGTGCCCTCGAGGTGCGCCTTTGCGATCTCGTCGCGGAAAATGAAATCTGCCTCGCGCAGGATATCGAGCTTTTCCTTCGTGATATCGCCGATGACACGGATGGCAAGGCCGGGGCCGGGAAACGGCTGGCGCATGACCAGATACTCGGGCAGGCCAAGCTCGCGACCGAGCGCGCGAACCTCGTCCTTGAACAGCAGGCGCAGCGGCTCGATGATCTCCTTGAAGTCAACGAAATCGGGCAGGCCGCCGACATTGTGGTGGCTCTTGATAACGGCTGCAACATTTGTGCCGGACTCGATAACGTCGGGGTAGATAGTGCCCTGAGCGAGATAGTCAACCGAGCCTATCTTCTTGCCCTCGTCCTCGAACACGCGTATAAACTCCTCGCCGATGATCTTACGCTTTGCCTCGGGTTCGGAAACGCCGGCGAGCTTGGACAGGAAGCGATCCTGTGCGTTAACACGGATGAAGTTTATATCCCAGTTTTTGAACGCCGCCTCGACCTCGTTGCCCTCGTCCTTACGCATAAGGCCGTGATCGACAAAAATGCAGGTGAGCTGATTGCCGACAGCCTCGGCGAGCAGCGCCGCCGCAACGGAGGAATCCACGCCGCCGGAGAGTGCCAGCAGCACCTTGCCGTCGCCGACCTTAGCGCGGATAGATTCAATAGATGCGCGCATATAGTCGCCCATCGTCCAATCGCCCTTTGCGCCGCAGACCTCATACAGGAAGTTGTGCAGCATTTTCTGGCCGTATTCGGTGTGGTTTACTTCCGGGTGGAACTGCACGCCGTAAAATCCGCGTGCTTCGTCGCATATGCCGACGGTCGGACAGGCAGCGCTGTGCGCAACAAGACGGAAGCTCTCGGGAACCTTGGCCATGTAGTCGCCGTGGCTCATCCACGTTACGCTCTCTTCCGGCAGGCCCTTGAAAAGGCGGCAGTCGGTGTCGAAGAAGGTCGGGGTCTTGCCGTATTCGCGAGCCGTATCCGACTGCGCGGCAGTGACCTCTCCGCCGAGGTAGTGCGCCATTAGCTGGCAGCCGTAGCATATGCCGAGCACGGGAATGCCGAGCTCGAATATCTTCGGATCCACCTGCGGCGAGCCGGCAGCGTAAACGCTCTGCGGACCGCCGGTGAAGATAATGCCGATGGGGTCGTATGCCTTGATTTCGTCTATCGTCATGCTGTGAGGCTTTACCTCGCAGTAGACGTTGCATTCACGGACTCTGCGTGCGATAAGCTGGTTATACTGGCCGCCGAAGTCCAGAACAAGTACGCGCTGATTCTGCATTCCTTGCCCTCCCGTTAAAACATCTCGATGCAGCCCTCGCGCTCGGCGCTGACTGAAACGTATTTGATCGGGCAGCCGACTGCCTTTTCGATGAACTTGACATAGTCAAGCGCCGCCTTGGGCAGATCCTCGGGCTTGCGGCAGCCGGAAATATCGCACTTGAAGCCCTCGACATATTCATATATGGGCTTTGCGCGCTCAAGCTCCTCGATGTTGCCGGGGAAGTTTTCGATTCTCTTGCCGTCAAGCTCGTAAGCCACGCAGACGGGGATCTTGTCCATATAGCTCATAACGTCGAGCTTTGTCAGGGCGATGCAGGTGCAGCCCTGCATCATTGCGCCGTAGCGCGATGCAACGACGTCGAAGCCGCCGACTCTGCGCGGACGACCGGTTGCAGCGCCGTACTCACCGCCTGCCTCGCGCAGTGCGTGAGCCTCGTCGCCGAACATTTCGCAGGTGAAGGGGCCTTCGCCGACACAGCTGGAGTAAGCCTTCATGATGCCGATGCTCTCATCGAGCTTGAGCTGAGGAACGCCGGAGCCGATGGGCGCATAGGCCGCAAGCGTCGTTGAGGCGGAGGTGTAGGGATAGATGCCGAAGTCGATATCGCGCAGTGCGCCGAGCTGAGCCTCGAACATGACCGACTTGCCGGCCTTCACCGCATCGGTGAGGTACACGGTCGTATCGCACACATAGTCTGCAAAGGGCTTGCCATATTTTTCGAGCCACGCCATGATCTCGTCAACGTCTATCGGCTCGTGACCGTAGCCGCCGGCGACGGTGAGGTTTTTCCACTCGATGATATCAGCAATGCGGCCGCGCAGGTGATCGAGGTTTTTAAGGTCGCCCATGCGCAGTGCTTTTTTCATGAACTTATCGGAATAGACCGGAGAAATGCCGCGGCGTGTCGAACCGAACTTCTTGTCGCCGAGTCTGTCCTCTTCCAGTCCGTCAAGGAGCTTGTGATAGGGCATGCAGATGGTTGCGCGGTCGCTGATCTTGAGGTTTTCCGGGCTTATTGCGATACCGCCCTCGCGCAGACGCGCGGTCTCATTAAACAGGTGCTCAAGGTCGATGACTATGCCGGCACCGAGGACGTTGACGGTGTCGTCGCGGAGGATGCCGGACGGCAGCAGGTTCAGGATGAACTTGCCCTTGTCGTTTACCACGGTGTGGCCTGCGTTGTTGCCGCCCTGATAGCGGACAACGATGTCGTAATTTTCAGAGAGCAGATCGACCATGCGGCCCTTGCCCTCATCGCCCCAGTTTGTTCCCACGATTGCAGTTAACATTGTTACGCTCCTTTACACATTTACACTTGCCTCGACGCCGAGATACTCTTTGTTTGCGTCGATGACAGGATCAAGATACTCATTTATAAACCTTTCGGTCTGATGCTCGGCCATGCCGGTGAAGCCGCGCGGATCGCACAGCTCACGCAGCTCATCCTCGCTGAGCTTGAACGCAGGGTCTGCCATTATGCGCTCGAGCAGATCGTTTTTCTCGCCATAGAGCTTGACCTGCTGCGCCGCGGCAACGGAGTGGACGCGGATGCGCTCGTGCAGCTCCTGCCTGTCGCCACCCTTATTTTTAACGCAGTACATGAGGATGTTTTCGCTTGCCATGAACGGCAGCTCCTCATCCAGATGCTTTTTGCACACGGCAGGATATATCTTCATGCCGGACGCGACGTTTATATAAAGGTTGAGGATACCGTCAACGGCAAGGAAAGCCTCGGGGATGCTCAACCTTCTGTTTGCCGAATCATCCAGCGTGCGCTCAAGCCACTGGCTCGAAGCGGTGAAGGCTGCGTTTTGCAGATCGCTTATGACAAAGCGCGAAAGCGACGCTATGCGCTCAGATCTCATGGGATTGCGCTTATAGGCCATCGCCGACGAGCCTATCTGCTTTGACTCAAACGGCTCATCGACCTCCTTAAGGTGCGACAGAAGCCTTACATCGCTTGAGAATTTCGACGCGCTCTGCGCAATGCCGGAGAGCACCTGCAAAACATAAAAATCGACCTTGCGTGAATACGTCTGTCCGCTCACGGGTGCGCAGCGGCTAAAGCCCATCTTTTCGGCTATGAGCTTTTCAAGCTCCGTCACCTTTTTCTCGTCGCCGTCGAAAAGCTCAAGGAAGCTTGCGCCGGTTCCGGTCGTGCCCTTGCAGCCCAAAAGCTCAAGTCTGCCGAGCTGAAAATCAAGCTGCTCGAGGTCGTTTATAAGGTCATATGCCCAAAGCGTTGCTCTTTTGCCGACGGTCGTCGGCTGGGCAGCCTGAAAATGCGTGTATGCAAGCGTCGGAACGCTTTTGTACTTTCCGGCAAAATCGCGCAGCGCCGCAATGGCGTTAACGAGCTTTTTCCGCACATGAACGAGCGCCTCACGCATTCGGATGATATCGGTGTTATCGCCGACATAGCAGCTCGTTGCACCGAGGTGGATTATCGGCTTTGCGTCGGGGCAGCACTCGCCGAAGGTGAGCACATGCGCCATAACGTCGTGGCGCACCTCATGCTCGTGCCGGGTCGCCGACTCGTAGTCGATATCGTCAACGTGCACTTTCATCTGCTCGATCTGCGCATCGCTTATATCGAGTCCAAGCTCTTTCTCGCTCTCGGCAAGGGCGATCCACAATCTGCGCCAGGTTGAGAACTTGAAGTCATCGGAGAAAAGGCGCTTCATCTCTTCTCCGGCATATCTCCCACACAGGGGATTTTCATAAAATTCGTGTTTACTCATCTATCTGCTTAAATACGTTTATGCCGCTGCGCTTATGCTCGCTTACGCGGTGGTAGCGGTCAATTATCTTCTTCTCGGTGGGGCTTACCTCGCCTCCGTTTATATAGCTGTCTATCGCGCGGTAGCTTACGCCCATTTCGTCCTCATCGGTCTGACCGTCGAACAGTCCTGCCGAGGGTGCTTTGTTTATGATGCATGCAGGTGCAGTGAGCCATTTGAGAAATTCGATGATCTCGGTCGCGGTCAGATCGGATATGGGGTTAAAATCGCACGAGCCGTCGCCCCACTTTGTAAAATAGCCCATGTAGCGCTCGCTGCGGTTGCCCGTTCCGGCAACGAGGCGGTATTCCGAGGCCGCAACGGCGTACAGCGTTGTCATTCTAAGGCGCGGAGCAATGTTATTGACGGCGGCATTTGTCAGCGTCGTTATGCCCTGAAGCCTGTCTATCTCCGCCTGGCGGACGTCGGTCAGGTCGATGACGCGGCTTTCTATGCCGAAATGCTCGGCAACCTCCTTAGCATCCTTCATATCCTGCTCAAAATTGCGCTTTGACGCGCAGGGCATCATGATACCCACGGTGTTCTCGCAGGCAAACTTGCACAGTATGCCGACAAGGGCAGAGTCCTTGCCGCCGGAGTTTCCGAAAACGATGCCGTCAACGCCGCTCGTTTCCACGAGGCTTCTTATATACTGCACTCTGTCGGCAAATTCCTTGCTGTAATCACGCATTGCACTCAGCTCCTCAATAATTATAAATATCGGACAATAAATTTTATAATATCCGTCCGATTCTGTCAATAAGCGCCTGTGACAAAATAGGCCGTCCAAGCACCTCGCATTTAGGCGACTTTTGCCCCTTTCGGGCATTTTCGGCGCAGTAAATTTTACCGTCCGGGGCGTTCGACAACAAAAGCCTTGATTTTTCAAGCTTTTTTTGTTAGAATGCAGAATGTAATAATTTTGCCACTCATTTTTAAACTTATTTTCACACATCACGCAAAACAGGAGACACGCATATGAAAAGGTACATATCCTTCCTGCTTGCCGTTCTGATGCTCGTGACGCTTGTGCCGACGGTGGCCTTCGCCGATGCTGCGGAGGCAGACATGAAAGCCAGCGACAACCTAAAGCTCCTCATTAAGGGCTGGGAGGGGCTACGGCTTACGGCATACAAGGCGCATCCGAGCGAGGAGTACTGGACGATCGGCTACGGCCACTATGCTTCGGACATTTACGAAGGCATGGAGATCACGCTCGAGCAGGCCGATGCATATTTTGAGCAGGATATAGTCGGATTTGAAAGAGGCGTCAACAACACCGCGAAAAAATACGGACTGAGCTTGACGCAAAATCAGTTTGACGCGCTTGTAAGCCTTGCTTACAACTTTGGGCCGAACTGGGTCGATTACAACACAGGCTGGAGACTGGCTCGGTATATACAGCAGGGCTTTAAAGACAGCTACGGCAACCCTGTTTCCGATCTTGAGCTTGCGGATTCGTTCGCGGTTTTGTGCTCTGCCGGCGGCGAGATCCTCCCCGGGCTGGTCAAGCGCCGCATAAACGAGGCGGAGATCTTCCTTTATAACAATTACAGCACCGAGCTTACGCACTTCGTTGCCGGAGTTTTCAACGCAAACGGCGGCACGGTGAGCGGAAACCGCGTCGTTGCTTACTATAAGGACAAGGCCTACGGCTCGTTCCCCACCGTCACGCACGACGGATATAAGCTCGACTACTGGAAGGACTCCGGCACAGGCCAGGCCGTTACGACCTCTACGATCGCCGACAAAACGCGAACTCTCGTCGCAGTTTGGACAGGCGGCACCGCTCCGGAGCCGACGACCTATAAGCTCACCGTTTCCGGAGGCGAAGGCAGCGGAAGCTACACGGCCGGAGCAAAAATAAAGCTTGTTCCGGGCGCAAACGGCACAAAGATATTTGATCACTGGGAAGTAACCGGCGCAACGGCCTCAAAGGGCAGCGACGGATACTGGTACATAACGATGCCGGCATCGGACGTCACAGCCGTCGCCGTGTGGAAGGACGGCTGCCAGTTCGGCAACAATTGCCCCTCGCGCAATTTCACCGACGTTCCCATTACCTACTGGGCGCACAACGACATTGACAACGTTGTTTCGGCAGGCATGTTCAAGGGTCTGACGGAGACCAATTTCGGCGTCAATGTTACGATGAACCGTGCCATGCTCGTGACAGTGCTCTATCGGCTTGACGGAAGCCCCGATGTTTCGGGATACGAAAACCGCTTTTCCGATGTAAGCTCCTCGCAGTATTGCTACAATGCTCTGCTCTGGGGCTCGCACAACAACATCTCCAACGGCTACGCCGACGGCACGTTCGCGCCGAACGAAACTCTCACGCGCGAGCAGCTTGTAACCTTCCTGCACAGATACGCAAACTACAAGGGCTATAACACCGACGTTTACGCCGACATCGGCGGCTATTCCGACGCGCAGCAGGTGAGCTCCTTTGCGCGTGAGAGCATGTGCTGGGCAATAGGCGCAGGGATCATCAACGGCACAAGCAGCACAACGCTCAGCCCGAAGGGCAGCGCGGTCCGCTCGCAGGTCGCTGTCATGTTCAACCGCTTCGCAGGCGGAATGGCTTTCTGAATATAATCATTTTCCAAAAGCAGCCCGAAATGCTGGACATTTCAGGCTGCTTTTGTCGTTTAATCACGTAAGTTTGATACACTTTCGCGATTTCATATAAATACTACAAATATCGGTATTAATTTTTCTTAACGCTCGTTAATTCTGTCAATTGAAAATTTCACTTTCGCGCTTTAAACTAAACCACATAAATCGGTAACCTTGTATTATTATTAGGTGTACTGATTTAGAATACTCAGAAAGAAGGCGTATTATGAAGAGAAGACTTCTTGCTCTGTTGATGAGCCTTGTCATGATCCTCTCCGTTCTGCCCGGCGCAGCCTTTGCCGAGCCGGCAGACAGCAGCGACGTGCTGACTTATGCGGATCTTGCAGACATTGACAGCAGCATCACCATCCCCGACGGCGCTTCCGCAAGCGAAGAGCTGTCTGTTGCAGACGCAGTGCGCGCACTGCTGCTTTGGACGGGCATGAGCGAAAAGCAGCTCGGCACCTTCCCTGCCGACTATCTTGCTCTGGCTCGCAGCATGGGCATGATCAGTGCCGATACCGACACCGACGCGGCCTGCACCCTTGACGCTTACCGTCAGATGAAGGCAGTTGCCAACACCATGTACGACGCACTGCATGCCGATAAGCTCCAGCCGCTTTACATGAACGGTATGGCTCAGCCCATATTCCCGTACACCACCGGTTCTGTCGAGACCGGCTACAGCAATGCCGACAGCGACATCATCCGCTACTGCGTATACGTCGAGACCAACTACGACACCGACGATGACGGCAAGCTCGACCTCGTCAAGGCCGTTGTTCAGGTTCCCCGTGCGGCAGTCGAGGGCAACTACAAGGCAGCTACCATCTACGAAGCTCGCCCCTACATCACCGGCTGCAACGATTCCATGAGCCCCGGCGAAAATCTCGGCAGCGAGAGCTATGACATTTCCAAGCTCTACAGCCAGCCGGCAGCACGCACTCCGGCAGGCAGCGCAACCACCGCACAGGCCGCCGCGAACGCAAACAGCGCAGATTGGTACTACTGGAACCCCTCCGAGGGCATGTACGACTACGAAGATCTCGAGTGGTACGACTACTACCTCGTGCGCGGCTTTGCCGTCGTCGAGTGCGGCGGTCTCGGCACCAAGGGCTCGGACGGCTTCGAGACCTGCGGCACCGATCTTGAGATCGATGCGTTCAAGTGCGTCATCGAATGGCTGCACGGCGATCGCGTAGCCTACACCGACAAGACCAGCAACATCACCATCGCGGCAGACTGGTCCAGCGGCAAGGTCGGCATGACCGGTCGCTCCTATGCAGGCACCACTCAGTTCGGTCTGGCCACCACCGGCGTTGCCGGCCTCGAGACCATCGTCCCCGTAGCAGGCATCGCAAGCTGGTATGAGTACACCAACTCTCAGGGTATTTCCACCAGCGCATGGTCGGCAAGCTATTCCGAGATGCTCGCATGGTACTGCAACGGCCGTTACCTCGATCCTGCCGACTACGCTACCATCGCCGAGAAGTACGGCAACTATCTGTATCAGATCCAGCAGGATCAGCTCGCCACCAACGGCGACTACTCCAAGCACTGGGCTACCCGTGACTACACTCTTGACGCAGAGAACATCAAGTGCCCTGCACTCATAGTTCACGGCCTCAACGACGACAACGTCCGCACCAAGGAATTTGACCTGATGTATCAGGCATACCAGAAGGCCGGCGTAAACGTAAAGCTCCTGCTCCACCAGGACGCTCACCTCACTCCCAGCTACCCTGCCGGCAACCTCGAGTTCTACATTGACGGTGAAAGCTACAACAATGTCCTTAACCGTTGGTTCAGCCACTATCTGTGCGGCGTTGAAAACGGCGCAGAAAACATGGCGGCAGTCACCGCTCAGGACAGCCACGACGCTTCCGTATGGCACACCTATGACAGCTGGGACACCGCAAAGAGCGTGACCCTTTCCTCCGGCAAGACCGGCAGCACCACCATAAACAGCGATTACTCCTCCCTCGGCATCAACAGCCGCAACTGGAGAGATAAGCTCACCGAAGGCGATACCGCAGTCAGCGCAATGTACACCATGCCCGTCAAGGCCGACACGGTCATCAAGGGCTCGGTTGCCGTTAACTTCTCTGCAAGCGTTGATAACTACGACGCTCCCAACGCTCCGCGCGGCGGCGTCGATCACGACAACGCAGTTTCTCCCGAGCTTGACATCAGCGCGCTTGATCACGACAACTACGTTGCAAGCGCAGCAGGCAGCGGCGTGACTGTTTCCCTGCCCGACGCAGCCGATCTTATCGACCGCGACGCGCTCATGGTCAGCGCAATGCTCGTTGACATCGCTCCCGAAGGCAAGACCTTCAAGGCATTCAACACCGAGGGCAGCTATGTTCCCAAGGACCTCACCGAAAACGGCGCATGGATGGGCGGCGGCCTGAGCAACTATGATTACGCGCAGCTCAAGGCAAGCGACGTCAGCTACAAGATCATCGCTCGCGGCTGGATGGATCTGTGCAACCCCGGCGCAGGCTACAACTCCGCTTCGGCCGACACCAAGGTTGCTCTGAAGGTCGGTGAAAACCACGACTACACCATCTACCTCCAGCCCAACCTCTACACCGTTGAGGAAGGCCACACCCTCGCCCTCGTCATCTACACCTACGAGCAGGGCAAGGCAAGATACTCGCAGAACTATCAGATCACTCTCGACAACGGCTCCGTCAACGCGGTCATCCCCGTCGATCAGCTTCCTGCCGTCGATCCCGAGCCCACTCCGGCCGAGAATCCGTTCAAGGATGTCAAGTCCGGCAGCCCCTACTACGACGCGATCCTCTGGGCGGTTGAGAACAAGGTCACAAACGGCATAACCGCCGACACCTTCGGCGTCAACGACGGCTGCACCCGCGCGCAGATCGTAACCTTCCTGTACCGCGCTGCCGGTTCTCCCAGCGTCGGTAGTCTGAAGAATCCGTTCACCGACGTTAAGGAAAGCAGCGTTTACCGCGACGCGATCGTCTGGGCGGCTTCCACCGGCATAACCAACGGCACGGCCGCCGAGACCTTCGATCCGAACGCCGTGTGCACTCGCGGCCAGATCGTAACCTTCCTGTTCCGCGCAAGCGGCGACGACAAGGTCACCAGCGGCACCGACTTCACTGACGTAGCGGCAGACTCCTACTGCGCAGACGCAGTTGCATGGGCAGTTGCCAACGGCGTTACCAAGGGCAC
>OLVZ01001230.1_pt1 | contig 22453 bp, 23 predicted proteins | sample 1673341 | NCBI WGS metagenome assembly OLVZ01 (sample SAMEA3178944, study PRJEB25190) | human gut metagenome | biome: human gut; feature: human-associated habitat; material: faeces | place: Austria | collected 2013 | reverse complement strand
TTCCCACCAGTTGCAGGAACGCAGCCATTGTGCCGAATGTTATTATCCCTTTGCTTAATCCGTCTATTCCCCACAAAAAAGCGATTAGATAACCGCACGCAAAAGCTGCGGAGACGCATGTGCGCGACGAAATGGAAAAATATGTGCGGCGCATGAACTGTTTTTTCAGTAACGTTTGCTGCTCGTCGAGCTTTCCTATGTGCTGCTCGTCCTGTTCAAGGGCTTTTATTACGGTACGCTGTTGCAAGCTCTCCTGTATAATCGACTGTATGCGGCTGTCGGTATTCCTTATCTTATGGGTATAACGATACATGCGCCGCATGTAAAAGCGACTTCCTATTAAAAGGAACGGGAACACACCGATTATTATCAACGGAAGCCATGTATCCAAATAACAGAAGAACGCCATTGCCGCCATTAACTGTATACCCATAATTACGAAATTTGGCAGCGAAACCGTAAGCAAGTTCACAACCGATGAAGTGTCGCGCTCTATACGGTTTACCATGTCTCCGGTGTGGAAACGTGCCGGCCCGCTCCATTCGCTTTGAAGGATACGTGTAAAAAGGCGATGACGCAATGCGTTTCCTGCTCCTATTTGGACGCGCACGCCGTTCCAACTGTCTATGGCGTCGCAAAGCAACTGAAGTACTACTATCAGTATAAGCAGCAGGGCGCACGTTTGCAGCGGCGCACTTTGTGCATGTCCGGTGGCAGTATCTATCAGCAGTTTAGACAGGTATATGAACAACAAGGAGAGAGCTACGGATATTATTCCTATAAGGCAGCTCAGGAATATTCCTTTTCTGTGTCCGCATGTAGTTTGTCCCATGAACGCCGTGCGCCAATGCAGTTTCCTTGCAAAACGCCTGAGACGGGCGGAGCTCATCCAAAATGAGGAAAAGGCACGCCACGGCAAACTGTCGGCTTCATACGTTTTACCCTTACGTACAAACGACACGGCTATGCCGACAACATCATTTACATTCGCCTTTTCGGTAATGAGAGGATTCCCGTCCCCTTGCAAGGTAAGCCACTCTCCTTCCCTTGCTATAATGCGGTGCAGCACAACAGTATCTTGATTTCCCGCGAGTGCCATTACTACATCCCCGGGCTTCAACTCGTCGACATTGCAACGGGACAAGGTAACAGAGTCGCGCCCGTCAATCAAAAACGGAGCCATGCTATTCCCCTTTACGGGAATAGTAACCGAATGCCCGTCTTTAATTAGAGAAGCTATTTCGGTGGCCATTAACGCGTTGTCGAAACTTTGCCTTGCCATTTCTAAAATGCAAACAGGAGAAGCATACCGTGCGGCACACTTCTCCTGTAAAATTACTGCATATTTGTTGATTTAAATATATACCAACCTACTTATTTGTCGATTACGAAATGAATCCTGACTTTTACGCAACGTCCGAGTTTTGAATTAAGTCCTTGAACGCTCTTGTCGTCAACTTTGACAATAGGATTAACCAATGCATTTACAGCAAATACGTTATTTGAAACATTCTTGAACTTTTCGTTGCCTTTAAGCCAGTTAACAACAGTGTAAGCACGGTTGTAAGCAAGCGTCTTGTTGCGTTCCAAGCCTACGTTCTCGGAATCTTCGCCTATATAATTGTCCTGGCTGGTGGCAAGTCCTTCGGCCATTACATAGATTATGCGTCCTTTCGTAAAGATTTCGTTCAACCGGTTAACAGCTTCGGTATTTGCAGCATTGGCTATGTTTCCGTCGTTGCCTTCTATCGCACTGTAAATATCGGCGAAGCTGTACAGCTCTGCGTCTGCGTCGGGTTTAAGATTGTTCTTGACAAGTTCGAGGCCATTGTGCGCATTCAAAGAGAACGACTTGCTTTCCTTGTAGTTGTTTGCGCCGAGAAGGCGTTGTCCGGCCGTTTCACGGTCTACGCGGTAGTACCATGTATTGTTTCCGTAATACATTGGCGCATAATAGTAGCCTGTCTTGTCCTTGAACATATTCATATTGCTTGCGTCCATGCTCAAAGAAATAGGTGTGTCTGACATCTCGTAACCGCCGTCGATACCTGTTGCCTTTGCTATAGAAGTAATGTTTTCGGTGGGAATATCAGAAGTGTTCAGCTTTGAAAGAGACTTGCCCGACTTAAGATTCGAAGCAACTGCTTCGGCGTTGTCGAACTTCTTTTGTGTGAAAATACCCGAAGCCAGGTAATCTATTGCATTTACAGGTGCACCGGAAACGGTTGGCGCGTCGTTGCGTCCCGAATAATTGTTGGGGAAGAACACATAGAACTCCATTGTGCCGTATTCAGGACACTCGTTGGTCGGCATAATAACGGTCTTGTTTACGTTGTAAACCGGACGCTCGCATGGTGCGCACCTATCCCAATGGCGTTTCTTGAAGTAGTAAGTAAAGCCAACGCTCAAGCCTACGTTTGCGTCAAACCAATGGCTGTCCTCTCCGTTGCTTTTTACGGTGATTCCGTCGAAATTGGTCTGATACAGCGTTGCCCGCGCTTTCAAGTCTAGAGAGAAATTCTTTTTCCTGCTGAAGAAGCGGCTATATTGCAATTCAAGATGACCGCTCCATTCATTACGTTGCTCGTCTATGCCCCAATGGTGTAATGCTCCGATACCTACCGACGCTATAAACTGGTTCATCAGTTTGTCGGAATCCTTTCCTTCGTATCCGCAGAAAAGACGCGACAGGTTAAACATGGCACTTGCGCTCAAATCCCACCATTTCATCTTCGATTTCCAGTAAGGCGTTCCGTCATCTGCGGTCTTCTGGCCGCCATAGGTGTAATAAGTCGGTTCCTTGCTATATCCGCGCGAGTTGGATATGCCGAACTGGAGTTTTACACCTATACCGGGTGTGAACCACTTACCTACGCCTATGTTCAGTTCAGGCGAAAGCAGCCCGGAGAATTTTCCAACGCTTCCGTAATCGCCAAGGAAAACATGTCCGCCCACATCGGCAAGGACAAACCAGTTGTCCCAGAACTTGTTAGTAACTACACGAAACTTGTTGTCCGTTGGCTGTGGTGTCGTGAGACTGTCGCAAGTTTCGCATCTGACGGTATCATAACGAGTAACCGCCTCCTGTGCCCGAATGCTGCTCATACAGCAGCCCAGCACCATAAGAATTAATGCTATTCTCTTCATTGTTTTTTGATTGAGATTAATATTGGATTTCAGTTTGTTAATAAGCATTGCTGTCGTTACCAAAGCATTTGAAGAATGTTTTTACTATGATATACAGGTCGAGATAAAAACTCCAGTGCCTTATGTACCATATGTCGTATTTTACTCTCAGCCTCATATCGATTAAACTACGTATCTCGCCTCGTAATCCGTTCATCTGGCTCCAGCCTGTAATACCTGGCTTCACCGTATGGCGAATCATAAACCCGTCGATAATGCGCGAAAACTCTTCGGTGTGCTTTACCATGTGCGGGCGCGGCCCTACTACGCTCATATCTCCAAGCAGAACGTTTATGAACTGGGGCGTTTCGTCAATGTTTGTCATACGCAATATATGCCCCCAGCGCGTAGTGCGGCAATCATCCTTTGTAGCCTGAAGGCTGTCGGAATCTTCGTTCTTCCTCATTGTACGGAACTTGTAGCAACTGAAAATCCGGCCTTTCAAACCGGTTCGCTTTTGAACGAAGAAAGGATTTCCCGGCATTGTGCATTCGGTTACGATAATTACAATTACCAATATCACAGGAAACAAGGTACATAAGAACACAAGCGAAAAGACGAAATCAAAACTTCTTTTCAGAATCCTGCTTCCCATACGGTTCATAGAAGAATCGCGCAATATATCAACAGAGTCAAACTGCATTTTATAATACACTTTATTCGGGTAAGAAAACTTCAACACCGTATTTGTCTGCTTGTCAAAGCCCGGTTTTTATCTGGCTGAAAATATCTCTGAGATATTTTAAAATACAAGGCACATATTTTGAAATATGTCAGACATATTTTTCATTATCTCAAAGCAGGCCCCAAAAGCCTGATTTACAGTTTTCATTTTTTGCAATGAAAAAGCAATGTTTTTTTACTTGATTTCACGTGCCGCAAATGTCTGTATTGTTACGTAAGGCTTTCGTTCAATTTATATTTGTTCGGATGTGCCATGCTCATACGTCGCCATACCTTGTAAAGCAAAAATCCGCATGCTTCGCCCGGAATGATATTAAGCATTCTTATACTGCGTCTTGACCAGAACCAAGCGTTCCTTACTATACGCGAACCGGGATATTTGCTATCCGCAGCAACGGCATTTCGCTTCATCTTAGTTAAATATCCGTCATTAAATATCACGCTTTCGAACAAATCGAATTTTCGGCCGCTTTTAACAGGCGTCAATGGGTAAGAATCCACCCCGCCAATATACGTCTCGATAAATCCGAACAGAATCCGGCTGAATGTACCAGCATGAAGCATTCGCAAAATATGCCTTACGATTTTAAAATCCAGATCAGCCGCATGCAACATTACAGCCACATCGCACACTTGCTTCAACCCCACCCCGTAAGTGAGAAAATGGCGTTGGATGTGCAAGATGATACATACGAAATAAAGTTCATTATCGATTTTGCCCACACTTCGGCACAGGCGCTGAAGACGGACGTTTGTCACCGGGTTATACAGGAATTCCCAATCACGGTGAAATTCAACATACAAATCGTTCTTATCCAATAGTACGACTTCGTCACTTTTCCGCTCACATGGAACAAGGTTGCGATTTTGCAAAAAAGCATCCAACTCGTGCCAACCTTCAGTTACAACAATATCAATGTCGCCATAACAACGGTGAAGCGGATTCCGATACCAGGCTGCCACAGACGTGCCTTTAAAAACGGTTGCACTTATACCTGCATTCATTAATTGTTCCACCCACCAGTCGCTACGCTTTTCTATGTAATCATTGGCTTTCTCCATGCGACACAGATGAAAGACCCATTGCGCCCACACTTTCTCATCGGGGCGCATACTAACAAGCGATACCCCGTCGACAAGCAAGCCAGTAACAGCGTGGCGGTAAGCCATGTCGAACAGTTCTTTCCAATCGTCATGCGTCAATAGTGCATCAACGTTATTTTCGTGTTTGCCCCAAAGTCCGGCACGAAGAAAGTCAAAAAAGATCTGCCTGTTGTCAATCATAAGCATAATGCCGTTTGAACTTTGCTTCTATGAACTGCGGTATTTTCCAACCCATTTTCATCAATTTTTCGGGTACGCCCGAAAAACCGTGGGATTTATACATGCTTATGTCTTCGTCCCACATAAGTTTTCTTTTCCGCCTGTCAGTCGAAAGGCCTCCCATACGCATTTTCAGAATATACTTGTCGAGATACTCCACATGCAATTTTGCTTCCCACAAATATCTTACGAGGAAATCGGAATCTGCGGCAATCTTGTAATCCTCGTTGTATAATCCAAGCCTCTCTATCACGTTTCGCTTGACATATACCGTTGGATGTAGCGGCAGCCAGCCTAATCGCACTTTCCAACGTCTGTAATTTCCGCTTACCCAGTTCCTGACAACTTTGCCTGTGCGCATGGAATCCACATAAAGACCGTTTCCGTAAACTATGTCGGCATTTGTTTCGGTGAACCTCGCTACTATGTCGGAAATAATATGCGGATTAATAAGGAAATCGTCGGAATGCAACAGTCCGACAATATCGCCGGTCGCAACCTTTATGCCTTTATTTATACCTTCGTACATCCCGCTATCGGTCTCCGATATAACCTTTGCAATCTGTGTGCGGTATCTGTTTATTATTTCCAATGAATTATCACTGCTGGCGCCGTCCACAACTATATATTCTATATCAGGATAATCTTGGAGTATTACACTCTCAATGGCCTGTGCTATAGTTTCCTCACGGTTGTAACAAGAAGTGATTATCGAGACTTTCATTTTTGCAATAAAACAAATGTGTCAGAATTTTTGGGAATAATGCCTGATTCCATTTTACGAGCAAGCCAAGTAATCTTTCAAGAACTCTTTTATTGCCTCTGGATTACTGTTGAATTTCTTTTTTATCTCAAATATTTTGGCATCAACAAGCATTCTGTACCAAAATCCTTGCAATATGTGCCAGATGAATCCTTCTTTACCATCCAAGAATCCGCCTCGTATAATGTAACGATAGAAAAAGTTGGCAAAAGGTCGGACAAACAAAGGAGCTTTCACGTATTTCATTTTCAACCAGCGCTTACGCTGTTCCTCTGTGCCAAAAAACATAGGTATGACTTCCTGCCCTTTTGCGTCCAGTTCAAATTCCGTCATAAGCATATCAATCATTTCGCGCGTTGCATAATGGTTGTGCTTATCTGTCCACCAAGTAAGACCGTTTAAGTTTGCGTCCACCTGATTTCCTTCGTCTACAGTTATTGTCTTACCGTCAAAAATACGGATGTGTTCGTCCATCCATCGGTTTTCACATTCTCCATGACCTTTGCGAAAGACCTTTAAGTGATACGTAGGATACCAACCGCCATGCTTCAACGGTTTACCCATGAAGTCTATGCGTTTCCTTACATAAATACCGTTTACATCGCTGTCGCATTTCTTCACTGCCTCCTTAACAGCAGAACCAATGTTTCCTTCCAAGTACTCGTCAGCGTCTATTCTCCAAATCCACTCAGACTTTATGTCGCAGTGTTCTAATGCCCAATTAAACTGCCGAGCATGATTTACGAATGCATGTCGGCAAATTTCAGCCCCGTGGCTTTTTGCAATCTCGCATGTCTTATCCGAGCTGAACGAATCTACCACAATCACTTCGTCGCAAACGTTTTTCAGCGAACCAATACAGCGCGCTATGTGCTTCTCTTCGTTCTTTGTCAAAATTACGGCAGCGATAATATTCATTATTAATAATTTGTTTTTCCATATGATTGAGAAGTTAACACCACCAACTTGGCAAAATCCAGCGCAACCATTGTCTAATAATTCTTTTCATCTTTAAAGAAAAAGAATCGTTATCTGTAGAATAAAAAAAAGGTAAACCGTTTCCTAATGAATGCCCACCGGTTCCGGTTAAATGAGCCTGCAACTTAAATCTACAATATACTCCACGGAAAGATTTTGTTTTTCTTATAACTTGGAGAAATAGATTTTCTACAGTATTCCCTTCATAGTCGCATAAATCTAAATATCTTCCTCTAAAATATTTATTATAAAACGGTAAGGAAACAGCGTAATATCGGCATTCACCCGCATGTCCATTTATAGGTAAGTGTAACCAATCATATAAACTGTGATCTTTACAATCACAATAGAACTTCATATTTACTCCCCCCCGTTTGTCGACCTCATTTAACAACTTGTAAATATTAAGAATTGGGAATCTTCCTGTAACTTTAAAAAAAGCATTGGCTTGTTGTATATAAACAGAGCGATCGATTGCCAAATCTATTAATTTCATCTCATTATAAGATTTTCCCTTTTCTTGCACAAACAGATTAGGATCAAGCGATATATATTCTACGGAAACATTCTTTCTATTAGCCAATTTATCCATTATGGATTTCGAATTCCATCCCGAATTCTCAGCAAAAATTAATATAAAGTGACCTGGTCTACTTGAAAGCTCCATGATGTAGTAATTCAACGTGTCAACATACATTTTTTCTCTTTCCTTAGCAGAAAACTTCGCTCCATTCATTCCACGAGTATCAACAGAAGCTGTTAGTAAAACAGGTAACATATTTTATTGTATTACTCTTTTTTTCAAAACTTTTGCCGGATTTCCTCCTACTACGTGATAATCCTCCACGTTTTTATATACTGAAGCCGTTGCTCCCACTACAGCCTCCTTGCCTATATACACTCCCAAACCGATAAAGGCTCGTGCTCCCACCCATGCCTTTTCTTTTATTATAATTGGAGCGGTTATCAATGAATCATGCGCAGTATTAAGCATGTTGACATCATGCGAAGCTGTGCAGAGATAAGCATATTGTGATACAACCACATTGTCCTCTAATATTACAACATCTTGATTATAACAAACAACATGTGGCCCTAAACAAGAGCCATGCCCAATAACAAGATTCCAAGGCGCCCAAATGCTTGCCGAGGCATAAACTTCCGAGTCCCACTTCACTTTTGCCCCGAACAGTTTTAACAGCATTATGCGCCAAAGGCGAAACAGTTTTGTAGGAAAGAACCGGAACAATAAAACATAAGCCACATTCCAGACAGCTCTTTTAATCTTTACCGATAAAATTACTCGTCCAGGCCTATGCCTCTCAATATCAATCATATCATACTTTTGTACAACGACATCATATCCTTGGCCGTTTTACGGGCAGAATACTTCTCTTCGACAAGTTTCCGTCCATTGCGCCCCATTGTTTCCAACTCATCAGAAGTCAACGAAAGAAAGTTGCGCAAAGCGTCTTCTGTAGCTTTCGTCCCTATTTCCGTCCACCACCCGCAGCGATAAGTTTCCAAATCTCTCCAAGGTGCTCCTTTTGTGGTAATTACCGGCGTACCACACGCCAATGCTTCAGCTACAACAATGCCGAAATTCTCGGAATAAGTGGGTAATACGAACAAATCCGCCTCGCGAAAGAGATTCCATTTCTTATCTTCATATACATAACCGCAAAAGTCGACTATTCCCTCTATTCCTAACTGACGGACTTTCCGTTTAAGTTGCCGTACATACTCATCATCCCCTTCTCCTGCTATGCAAACAGAATAACCAGCCAGCAATCCTTGCACGTTCGCCACAGCCTCCAGCAAAAACTCTACGCCTTTCTTTACATGAAGCCGCGAGAGAAACAAAATCCTCTTCTTTCTCGTCCAATCCGTTTTTAAAGGAATACGTTCAACATCTATACCGTTCGGAATCACTTCAATTTTATCGTTATACCCCAACTTTTGCAAATTTGCTTTTTCGCTTTCTGCCGTAGTATGCAGGAAATCGGCTTTGCAAACAGCCCTTTTTTGATACAACAACAATGCCGGCAGCTTTTTAGTCCAATAATGGCGTTTTATTATCCATGGTTCGAGCATACCATGCGGTGTAAGCACTACTATGTAGCCGAGTTCCTGCGACCACTTTTGCGTCCACGAACATTGTGGCTCCCAGCAGCAATTCACGTGCACAACATCCGGCCTTATATCACTAAGCAAACATCTCCACGCGGAGCGCATTTTCCGATATTGCAGCAAACTTGTAGGAATAACTATTATTTGCGCGTTTTCTACGGGCAACGGATTATTTGATTCCGCCGTAACGATAAACAACTCGCACAACTTACCCAGTTCCTTAGCCAGCAGTTGCATATACACACCTACGCCGCCGGAACTCCTGTCTATACTGGGTACAAAATGGAGAACTTTCATTCTTTCCAAAAAACATTAAAAAAGCAGGGCTGCTATCAAACTCCCGGGCTTACCGTTTTTGTCTGCATTTTTACCCCGTTTTCCTACATAGTTTTCGAGGGGCTGAAAATATGTCTGAGATATTTTAAAATAGGTCAGACATATTTTGAAATAGGTGCCTTGTATTTTTTCTTTGCTCTGAAGAGGGTATAATTTGCTGAAAAACAGTTTTCATCTTTTCAAACAAAAATGACGCTCAATTCCCGCTTCGTTTTTCTTGCTTTTATTGTCTGTTTTTACATACTGAGAACAGCGCTTGTTCAGTAAACAAAACCATGCGGTCTATTAAAATAAGCGGCATTTGACGATATATCCTTTATCGGTTTGGCCGGTACGCCACCGTAAATTTTCCATTCCTCTGTGTAAGGTCTTGTAAGAACCGCACCGGCAGCCAAAACAGAACGATCCGGTAAGATTGCTCCCCCCAATACCTTAACCCCTGTACCTATAAAACAATAATCTCCCACCACAATAGGACGGCTGTCCTGACGGCATTTATATATGTCTATGGAATGAGTGAGAAACTGGGATGAATAGCCGGCTACCGTCACAAATTTGCCTATTGTTACCGTGTTAGTGCAATCTATATGATGATGTTTTGTAACAGACGATTCGTCACCCAAATACAGCGAAGGATCCCGATTCGGCTGATGAGAGAAATGACGGGATTCAGTTCTAACCGAAAATCCCGTTATCCAGTTAGAGCGGACTATCATTGAGTTCTTTCCCAAAAACATCTTATCAAGATGTATGGCCACATTCAAATGCCCTATACGCGCTCCCTCTTTCATTACCAAATGTTTCGGTGCAATAAGCGACAATCCTATATATGCTTTAGGCGATAAATCAAATCCGAAAAACCGGTTAAGTACTAAGCGTTTTACACGCCAAGGCAAAAAGGCTACAAGCAACAGCGCAAACAATCTCATTATTAACTTTGTTTTTTAACGCCAAACAGCACATGCGCGAGACTCGGACTTACACGGATAACGCTACTGACTGCCAAGCAAAAAAGTAATGTTACAATTGAAAAAAATGACACTATGAGAAATTCCAGCACTGGATCAGGAAAACCATTAGAAAAAAAATGTATTGCACCTAAACCGGGTAAGAAAAAATAGTGAAGTAAATATATGTCCAAAGTCCTCCTACCTATGAATTGTAGCGACTTTCCAATAAAAGTATTATTTTCGAAAATATTAGAATACTTTCTGAAAATCGAAAAGACAATCAAAATGCCTGAAAAAGCCTCGAAAAGTTTGATTAATATTGTTATCGGCACAATGGTTTCGTACAAGTTCTTAAAAACAAAGCAGGCAATATACATGATTAAAAGCGTACCAAATACTTTATCTTGAAATATGTATTTTTCAAAAGCTGAGAAGTGTTTTCTTACTAATATACCAAACACAAAATATATGAAATAGTAGAACTGCCTTATCCCTAATAGATTATAAAGCCAATTCTCATTAAAATCCAACATTGGAATAATGTACGACGCAAAAGGAACAGAAACCACTGCCATTGCGAATAAGACAAGAATCAAAGACTCCCTTTTGACTATTTTAAATTTAAATATCAAGTATTCAATAACAACCAATAAAACAAAATATTCGAACAACGTTATGGTGAACCAATAGCCATTTTTTGTAAAAGACAGCATACTGTCCATTACATTATTATGAAAAACTATATCCGATAACAATAAAAAGAATATTGTTGAAAGTATTTGTATGCAAAACTTCTTTTTAATGAAACTTCGGATAAAACTTATATCCCAAATGCGGGCAGCTTTATATAGCACAAAACCGCTTACAAAGAAGAACAAAGGCATGCGAAAAGACATAAAGACATTATTAAAAGAGAAGCCCTCTGTACTTTCACAACACATCAATACATGATGGTATACAACAAGAAACATTGTAAAGCCTCTCATGGCGTCTATATATTGAATCCGGCCTTTAGCTGTTTTCATATTCTATATTATTATCAATATATCTTGGATACATATATGCCATACTTAACGACAACCAATTAAAACCAGTAATATAAAAGCCTGGATTCAACAATGCACCGGCCTGAAGCATATATATAAAATTAAATACTAGCACCAAGCATAAATATTGTTCGAATTTTGATAATTCTTGCTTTCGTTTTTTCCATATATATTTACAGAAGCCGTATATTGTCCCAATATAGAACAGCAGCAGAACGACAAGCCCCACGATTCCGTTCATTGACAAAGATGTTAAAAAGGAGTTTCCACCTTCTACATTGCCATTTGCATTGACCTTTTGATATTGCGTTAAACATCTGAAAGTTCCTATTCCAAAGATAGGCGCGGTCTTGAACTCTTTAATTCGTGTGTTAAACAATTGCTCTCTGCTATTTTCTCCTCTTTCGCGAGCTATCTCATTTTTTGCTTCTATAATAGATAAGTCTGGAGTCACAGCAATAAAAAACAACGTAAAAGAAACAGTTATTATAACGGTTTTTTTTATTATAGATATTATCGATATTGAATTAAAATATATAAATAAAAAAATAATCACAGGCATAGAATACCATGTGGTCCGTGTACCGGTTTTAGGAATTGTTATAATGCTTAATCCTATAACTAGCACACAAAGTATTTTTATAATCCATTTGGACTTATTCAAATTAACCAATGTGGCTATTATAGATATACCTAATGCATAACCCAAAGAATTTGGCCAATTACTCAAGCCCAACAATATACCTTTAACATATCCGAAACCTGTAAATGCCAATATGGCAGAAGCTACAGCCATTACTATTAATCCTATTGTAAAATATATAAAGATTTTTTTTCTATATAAAAACGTAGTTTTATTATTTATTATCGGAGAAAAAGCCAGCATAACAATTAAAAGCATAATAATCCTTTCGCCCGGCCGGAATACAGGCTCTATATCTTTAAAATTAACCAGTATACTAATGAAAGCAATTATGAAAATAGATAAGCATAAATAGTTTGTTGACTTTAATTCATTGTCCTTCAACAACACCCAATATAAAGAATAAAGCACTATTAATCCGTATATTACCGGACCGCCTAAATACGAAGACACAGCGCACGTGAATATATAGATAAACAGTATTTTTTTTAAATTTAAAGTCAATCCTGACGCCATCACTTAATCCAAAGCTTTTTCTTTATATAATCAAAAAACATACATAATGTGTGATTAGACATCAAATGTACTTTTATCACTTTTAATGCTTTATATTGCGAGCACTTCGCATATAATTTATGTATTACATTTATCTTTCTCCAGCTATTATAAGCTGAATGTAAAGCTACAGATTGAACTGTCCTAAAACCTACATAAGTAAAATACTCGTCAGAATAAAGGAAAATACCCTCACGCAAGTCTTGTGGCCCCTTTTTGTATTTAAACCCATACTTCTCTGCACATAAAGCTAAAACCACAGTAAGTATGACCTTATCATAATAACTACCGTCTGATAGGATAAAATTTTTATTCTTATAAAAGTTCAGACAATCCGACATAAATGGATGACGCGGCTCTACTCCCCAAAAAGCGGACATAATACCGATGCCAATTATAATATCTTCCGGATTTCTCTTTGTACCATCCGCGTATAGCCGGTCTTTAACATTTAATATCCTTACATTATCAGCAATATATTCGGTCGAGGTAAAGAAGCGGTGTTGCAAAAAATCGTCTAATGGCTTTACCAATTCAACGTCTGTATCCATATATATGCCACCTTCTCTATACAATGCTTCCAGCCGTACATAATCACTCACAAAAGCGAACTTTTTACAAGCGTAAGCTTGTTTGACAAACGGAATAGAATTGTTTATATCATAGTTCTTCTCGTCCCAGCAAATAATTTCATATCCGGGACAAAATTTCTTCCATGACTCTATGTTTCTTTTCATAGCTTCAGGGAGCGGTTTACCTCCAAACCAGCAATAATGAATCTTTTTAGGTATCATGGCAAAAACGGCACATCTATCTTGCGAACTTATATATAAGTGAGAAATAAAAATCGGAAAGCATTAAGCCGAATGAGTTCCAGATTCTGTAGCCAAACCTTACGGGTGAGTTGCATACATAACTGTATTTATATATGTAGGCAACTTCCGCAGAAGACAACGATTCGTAGAATTTCATCCTAAAAGGCTTGTCGTAATGTTCCTTATACAATGCATTCCTTATCCTTGAAAACAACATTTCGCTGATTTCGCCTACACTGTCAACAGCAAACAAATCGATATTGTGCTTTTTCGATAAAAGGCTTATTGCCTTGAGATATTCTTTCCAACATCTAAATTCTGCCTTAAAAGGAAAGCGTTTGCTGCTGGCATTGCCTGACCTGAAGAGATAATTGTATCCTGTCACAGGTATGTACTTAATCTTATCGGTATAAAGCAGGCATTGAAGTATAAACAGCAAGTCTTCCGAAAACTTTATATTGTTGTCGAATCCAATCGAAGAACCTTTAACAAAAGAGGTATTGTACATCTTCCCCCAAGCATACCCGTGATTGCACAAGTGATTCTGTTTAAATATGTTTTCAATACCTTGTACGCCAATTGCTTTATACGTAACGACTCTTGTTATGCGGCCATTCTTTATAATGCGACAGTTTTGTATATAAATATTTACACCGTCTTCTATGGATTTTACAAAATCTTCTATGTATTTTTCGTCTATGATATCGTCAGAATCTACAAAACATAGGTATTGCCCCGTGCATTGGCTTATTCCGAAGTTTCGGGCACGACTTACACCTACATTTTCCAAATGAAAGGTCCTTACCCTAACGTCTTTGTTTTTATAAGTCTCACAAATTGCCCCCGAGGTATCCGTGCTGCCGTCATCTACCAAAAGCACCTCTATCTTTGAATATGATTGCGCCAGCACGCTACCTATACAAGCATTCAGATATTTTTCGGTATTGTACACTGGAATAACCACGCTGACAAGAGGACGATTCATAGCCTATCTTCCATTACTTTGCACATTTCGGCAACGGTCTTATCCCAACTATAGTTGTCAAGAACAAACTTCTGCCCTTTCTCACCCATAGCTTTAAGTCGTGCCTTGTCGGACAATGCGTCGATTACCGTTCCGGCCAAATCCTCCGGGCTGTCACCGTTACACAAGAAGCTCCATTCCCCGTTGTTGCTGAATTCCGGTGCTGCAAACCTGTTGAGCGCAACAAAAGGAGTTTTATTACACAATGCTTCCAAATATGTTATACCGTTCGGCTCATTGCGGCTTGGCATTACATAAAGCGTGGCTTCGCGAAACAATTCTTTTGTCTTCGACCTTGGATAGCCAACATACGTTTCTACTCCTTCTGACTTTCGGTACTCATCATTCCCTACAACAGCCAATTTTACATCAGGATATTTGTTCCTTATCATTGGAAGCGCACGAACCAAAATATCCAAGCCTTTTGTCTTTGCATTATATTGCCGCAAGACTATAAGCAGTAAATTCTTACTGTAATCCTTATTTCCCATATATGGCTCCACATTTACGCCGAATCTTACACTTATCACCTTTCCGGGGGAAAGGTTAAACCTTTTGATAATAGATTGGCGTGTCCATTCATTCTGGGTAAATATAACATCCATCCGTCCATACGACATTGCGGTGTATTTATCATAATACAACACGTAGTAATTAAAGCCCGGCTTATTTGAAGCGTAATCAAGCTTTGCAGTCTCAGGAAAATCAGTGTCAATGTAGCAGGCGTATTTCCTGTCTCTCGGGAACTTGTCCGTCAAACAATGCTCCGCAACCATAAGTACCCAATCGCATTTTATTTTCTTGATATTACGTATTGCTGTTTTTACAGTCAGAGAATACATTTGTTTCTCCCTGCATATACCCGGGGATGTATAAAAAAGTTTGCTGTACAAAACTAAGAACTTCTGATATACGATAGATATACAAGGAAATATTCTCACCCATTTAACGTCAGACACGTTCTTTTGCTTTGGGAAGAGCTTATCAAAAACATCCAGCGTTCCAGACCACAAGCCTTTCCGTTCTCTGCCGTAATATGTAAGAACCAGTTTCATACCTTTATAAAAAATTGGTATAAACTATTCCCCAAGTATATGAAGAAACAAACATCAAAGCTACGATTAACGCGAAATAAAACACCGGGTCTTTCAGGAACAATAATCTATTCATTGTCACGCCAGTCTTTATACGTTCCCCAATCCTTGTAATCTTTTACTTTCAACGGGCGAAAATTCATCCCTTTTAATAATGCCGCATATATGATATGCGACATATATATAGGAGCATAGTCCGACAAGTCCTCGTATAGAGTGCAGAAATCATCTGCATTTTCAAAGAAATATCCGCCTGCACTGAAGTCCCGTCCGAGTATCCTTTTTTCTATAATGTTTGTAATATAGTACATGTCGTCCACGTTCACATAGCTCTTATTCTGCGGGTTAACTCTATTCAAGTAATCCAAGGGATAAATGCATACAGAATTCTCTACCGACATTTCTGTTTCGAAATACGAATCTGCGTCTTTAACAAAAACGCCGTCCTTTATCGCGCACTTCTTTATCGTCATATATACTGTTTCGGGTTGGGATTTTGTAGGGGTTTCCAGTTCTACAACATGGGCTTTATCCGCAATGCCCAATCTTCTGAACTGCAAATCCAACAAATCTTCGAGCTTGTATATATCGTTGTGTTTCTTCAATATTGTAATGTATACGTCATCAAGCTTGTCTAGTTCCAGTCCTTGTATGGCAGCCAGGCATATCATTATGCCTTTCCTGTCCAATCTGAACAAATAAGGCATTTCACCTTTATATTCTTCCTTATCGGCCGCAACGGGCAATATCAAGTCTATTTATAAATATATGAACCAAATAAGCCGATATAATGGCTAATATAATAGAGACTGAACACAGCAAGGTCTGATTGGTTATATAATCATCCGTGAGCCGTTGTATCCGTTCGTGCAGCAAATATATTTCAAGTGTTATTCCGCCCAAGAATCCTAATACGTAATTAAAAAGGGCATTGCTTTTATAAGCATATACGATAGCCATAGTCAATGGTATATAGGCCATGAACTTCAATGCCCAAATTCCATCATCTATGTTAATGCAATAGCAACAACATGATAAAGCTAATAATATACTTAAGAGCATTATGAATTTTATGGCTATTTTGTTAATTACGCCTGCATTTCTGTCCTTCACGAAAAAGAGGTTTATACCTATTAAAAATATTGGCAATCGCAACCATAAAAGCGGCTTGATAATATGAATATGAAATATAATACAAACGGAAAGGACAAGAATTATAAAATAAGGAAGATAACCAATAACAGGGAACTTCTTCATGTACATAATATAGCATGGCGTAATCGCATAATACAATAGAATTACAGGAATGAACCATATTATAAGACTTGTATCGATGAAAAAGTTCAAAAAGAACAAATCATACAATACATCCAATATATCGCCATTTCCCTTTATCATGTCGCGATACAAGTACACAAAAATGAACACAAGAAAATATGCTGGCAATATCCTGATAAGCCGTTTCCTGTAAAATTGCCTTACATTGCTGTTTTTTTGAAACGAATAAGCCATGGAGAAACCGGAAAGGAACATAAACATGTCCACACCTATGTCACACATGTTTTTTACGAGTGCAAGCGCGGCGTTTTGCACATCATAAATAGAATGAAACCACATAATGAGGCATATAGCAAGCCCCATTAAAGGTTTCTTGTTTTTCAATATATTGTTTTGTAATTCCGAGATTATCATACACTTGAAAGTATCCGGTTTAAAGCCATTTTGAGATATGAAACAACCTTTTCTTCCTTAGCATATTGAAGAATGCGGAAAAAGTTCAGCAACTGGAACATGTCATAGTAACGCCTGTACCATTCGTATTGAGAAAAGTATTTATTTAAGTCTCTGTCTATTTTATTACATATTATATTAAGGCGCGTTACATCGTATGTGCCTGTATACATCAACGGCGACCATAAATACGCTGTATCCTGTCGCAGTTTTACGATATCCATTAGAGGGGTTTCAATGAACGAATCCAAAAAATCTATCAGGTAATAGTTGTTCCCGTTAAACAAGATGTTTGAAAGAGTCAAATCGCCATGACACACGCCTACAGGTATAGTGACGGAGTTCCGTTCCCTCATGAATATTGCCTCTGCCTTTTGCGTCATACCTGCAACCACGCTATCGTTGCGGAATCTCTCGTTACTGCCGATTTTATTTTTTACATCCGCCCATTTTTCTTCGAATATTTCATAAGACAAGTTCCGCATTTCAGACTGTTCAACCTCCCGTTTTATGAATTGTTCGAATGTTTGTATAAAGTAGTTTATTTGCTCAAATCCTGCGTTTTCGAAATGGTCGATGAAATTCCTTGAATACACATATTCCATTTTCACGGTTAATCCGCATTCCTTTTTTTTGATTTCGTATATCTTGGGGACTCTTATGTGCTGATATTCCTGCAAGGCTGCTTTCTTTTGCTTGATGGCTTGATTAAGTAACCGCGGGGCATAATTTATGTCGATAGTGCTTTTTTCTATATACAAAGAGCTCCCGACCCGTTTTATTTCTATGTTACAGCCGGAATGGCCTTTCACCTCAATGTTCATTATACCACGTGCTGTTTATTTTTATATATGGTATGCCGGCATTGCCTGCGGCTTTGAAGCCAACCTCCGAATCCTCAAACACCAATGTCTCTCCGGCAGCGACTCCGAACCGTTCCATTGCTTTAATGTATATTTCCGGGTCGGGTTTGCCTGCTGCGACATCCTCTCCGGCAAGTATCTGGTCGAAGACATCACTGGCTGCAATGTATGTAAGTATATTCCTCAGATTTTTACGTCGGGCAGTGGAAGCCAAAGCGGTTTTCCCTCCACTATCCTTAAACGAACGGATTAAAGACAACAACGTGTTATTCACACGCAACAGGCTGAAATAATCGGGATATACCAAGGATTTCGTTTCTTTGATTTTCTCTTTGACTACATCATCGCTTATACCCATGCTTTCCATAAAAGCGTCAAACCTTAACCCGAACCGTTTGCGATATTGCTGTTCGGTCAATTCATAGCCAAATTCGTTGAAGGCTACTCTGTATGCTTCCAGATTTGCCCTGAACGTATCAACCAAAGTCCCGTCGAAATCAGATACTATCAATTTAATACAACTCATTTTGTTTCCAAGTCATCGTTTAACGAATAACTGATACCGATTTTGACTTGTTTGTCTTTCTTTAAAGCCTCCGGTTTTCATATCGCAAAAAATATGTCGGACATATTTTGAATTATGTCTGACATATTTTAAAATATCTCAGACATATTTTTCCTGAAGTCCGAGCCTATCGCAAAAAACTGATTTCCAGTTTTCATTATCCGTACAAAATTTCTGACGAATTCTAATCATTTTTGTGCGCTGCAAACATCCGTTTTATGTCTTTAGCGGAAGTAAGATTCACAGCGTTTCAACTCTTCGGGCGTACCAAATGAGTAATACTTATCGGCAATTACAAGCTTTACGTTTTCTCTTTTTTTCAACAGATAATTATATAACAACGAGACGTATAGCTCCGGCTTCGAAAAGTCCGTTTCGTGCAACAACTCGTATGCTGATGTCAGAAACCCTTCTGCTTTAGAGAAAAAATATGCACCGCACAAAGCGTGGTCTGAAATAACCTCTTTTTCGGCTGTGCGTATAACATTGTAATTCCCGTCTATTTCGGCATAGCTGTACCTCGGTTCCGAAGCGTTGAACGAGACAAGCAAGCCGCCATCAACATCTTCTATACGCTTATTCAATATTGCTGTTAAGGTTTCATCGTACTTGTGGCATTTAAATTCCAAATCACAATCCATTATGAGTATTGCGTCATTAATGTCGATTTTGTCTTTAGCTACAAGACAAGTTTCAACCGCTCCACGCGTAGTTTTTTTCACGGAAAATATATTAGCTTGTGGAATGGAGTCTTTTATCTTTTTGTCTATTTCGTACTCATATATATGCTCTTGTCGTACAATGAATGAAAACTTTTTTGGAGCATTTATTGATTCAACACTACTTATTGCTCTTTCAAATAATGCTTTGCCTTTAAAAGTAATCAGCGGTTTCGGTATCTTATAACCTTTGTTTAGAAACCTGGAACCTTCCCCTGCCATTGGCATTATTATATGTAAAGGTCGCATATCTAATTTTGTTGAGAGATCAGTTCTTCTATTAGTTCCGGCTCAAGAGTTTCAAAGATTCTCTCATTCCCTTCAGCTACTATTTTTGCAGGCATTCCGGCCAAAGTTATGTATTGTTTACCTGCTTTACTGTAATCCTTGTTACATAAGCTGTTTGAAGCTACAATCGTATGGTCGGGCAACACGGTACCTTTGTTTATTGTAACTCGATTTCCTATCCATACATTATTGCCGATAATCACGTCTTTATCAATAGGTGCAATCTTGCCGGTTTGGACATTCCTTGTATAATGGAAATTGGAATCCATTATCTGTATCTCCCAACTGGTATGCACATGAGAGCCCATTTGTATATGTTTCTTTACTATTACTTTTGAACGAGGAGCTATTAGGACATCGTTACCTGCTTCAAGAGTCGCTCCACTTTTAATTTCAAGCAATGAGCCGCTCCCAAGACAAAAAGGCTTTCCTTTCAGTATCAAAGAACCGTCTACAGATATTATTATAGGTGCGCCTGCAAATATTTCAGACTGTGCAAATCCGAACTGGAAGCATCCTCGCGAAACTGTTGTATTGATTATTACCTTGCCTTTCAAAGATTGAAACTTTATTTTACCATAAAAATCAAAAGGGAACCCAACGGCTTGCCTAAAAGGCAACATCTTAAAATTAAAATATAGAATCGCGAACCAATTACGTTTAAATAAATTCTTTATCAGCATGCTGCGCGTACTTTAAGCAGGAAATTCAATAAGGGGAAATTCGTTCTCAACAGAAAAAGCTTTAATCTGTTGACGTAATTATTACAATATACCCTGTAATCAACATCTTTGAGATTAAATAAGCCACGTAATTTACTTATTGTCAACTTTCTTTCTTTGTATTTATATGGTTTGTCGTAAAGGTCCTGAAGTATTGACAAGCTGTTTCCCACCAAATGAAATCCGATGAAATAGTCATTGATTTCTTTTATATCGTAAAACTTTCTATACATAGGATAATATGAAAACAGTTTTTCGAGACAAAGCAAATAATGATGATACGGCCGATACGAATGTGTTATTGACGAAACGTTCTCTCTGTAATAATAAGCCGAAGTATCAGCAATATAAGGCTTACTAACGTGTAACATGTACTCCAAGTTAAAGCAGCAGTCTTCAGCATAATGGAAATCTTCGGGAAACTCAATATTGTAGCTTTTTATCAATGACGATTTATACAATCTTCCCCAAGGACTTAAATATATATCGTTATATCCTACAATATGTTTTAAAATATATCCAGTATCGAAGCTGCAATCAGACTCGGTAAATACATTTCTTTCTTTATTCGACTTAATATATCCTTTTGTTATGCACAAATCTGTTCCTGCATAAGAACAACCTTTTATCAAATGTGACAAGTAATCAGAATCTCCAAGATAATCGTCAGAGTCAACAAACGCCAGCCATTCTCCTTTGGACTGTTGGATACCAACATTTCTTGCATGACCAACACCATGATTTTCTATATCGTAAACCTTTATTCTTTTATCATTAAACGCATATTTGTTACAAATAGCATCCGAACTATCAGTACTTCCGTCATTAATTAGCAATAGTTCGAAATTTGTGTATGTTTGGTTTATAATACTGCATATACATTTATCTAAATAATTTTCCGCATTGTATATAGGAACAATAACCGTAATCAACGGCATAGGTTCTCCCATTATTGTCTAACCGTTTTACTGTTAATTATCACAACCGCTTGCTAAATCGATTGACGAAATCTCTAACACTTGGAAACAAGAGATAAAATACAATACTAACTATAACGGAATTACATAGCCCAACAATAAAAAACGCTGCAATAAAATTCTTTACTGTTGTTATTTGTCCTACATTCAAAGGGACGAAAGCGTAATATGAAAGTACGAACATAGTCGCAACAATAGAGTATCTGTATATTACCGGTAAGAAATAATCTTTTGCTCGCTTGTGAAAACCTTCCCTAAACAAAAAATAAGGTTTCCAAATGGATATTATGAGTATTTGACTGACCAGTATTCCTAATATTATTCCATTCAAGCCCCAGTAAAGACCAAATAATATTGATAAACATATGTTGATTACTGCTTCAGTAAGAGGAGCCCACACGTCTTTATATAATCCGTATGCGTTAAGATAGTTATCTACTGTTGTTCGTGTCATATTAATACTATTCAATAATACAAATAACAGAAGAAAAGTCTGACTTAAACAATATCCCTTACCTAACCAAATCGTAATAAAAGGATTTGTCAAATGATAAAGACATAATATAACTATTGTTGAAATACACATTCGAGAATCATACAATTCCCAAAAAACCTTGCGAATCTGTTTATCGTCCTTACTTGCAACTAAATCACCTACAGCTGCAGCCGTACTGCTAAAAACCGAGTTAAGCATAGCACTTATCTTACTTATGATTAACACATAATTGCCATATAGGGCAACGATAGTAAGATTTGTAAATCCGTAAACTATAAGCGGACTGGATTGTCCTAAAATAACAGCGCCGATTCTATGAAAAAAGATTTGCTTGGTTTTCGTTATTACATCCGGATATTCTTTAAGGTAATACTTTCCATTTCGAGTATTTGTCTTTAGCCAAGGATATTCTTTTCTTAATATATTATTCAATACCCTTAATTCCGCAACACTATTACAAATATAACTTTTTAAGTACCTGAGCAACAAAAAGTTGCTCAGGATTTTGCCATGTCAGATTTTTCACCTATCTTAGTGTTGCAAATCAAAATATGTATCAAACCCG